>ERZ869909.2481-NODE-2481-length-12142-cov-4.987402_pt1 | contig 12142 bp, 12 predicted proteins | sample MGYA00520892_ERZ869909 | MGnify/ENA primary metagenome ERZ869909 (study PRJEB32215, sample SAMEA104723947) | bioreactor metagenome | biome: bioreactor; feature: anaerobic bioreactor; material: water | place: China | collected 2015-03-12 ... | reverse complement strand
CGCCGCATTCGCGCAGCGAATTGAGGATCAGCGCCTGTGCGCCGGCCAGATGCCGGGCGCATTCGGCCTGCGGCAGGAAACCGTGAAAGCGCACCGCTTCGGCAAGGCCCAATTGTTCGGTCAGCACGGTCAGCGGCGCGCGCTCGGGGCCATCGCCCAGAATATCGAGGCGGATGTCCAGATCCGGCCGGGCGGCACGGGCGCGGGCCAGCGCCTGCAGCGTGTAATCGAGCCCCTTGAGCGCGATCAGCCGGCCAAGGAAGACCAGCCGGAAACCACCGTCCGGGTTGGGCAGCGGCGCCGCGCCGCGCCAGAGCCGCATATCGACACCGTTTTCAACCAGTTCCACCACGCGGGCATGGCGGATGGGCAGGGCGCGGGCGGTGCGCTGATTGGCGACCAGCAGCATCGCTGCCTGCGGTTTGCCGGGCAGCAGCCGGTTGACCAGCGCCGCCATTCGCCGCCCCAGCGGCACCAGCGTGCGGGCCAGCGGGCGCTCGAACCGGCTGGCATAGCCCGGCGGATAGTTCATGCCGCCGTTCATCGGCCCGATCACCACCGGCACCTCCAGCCCGAAGAGCGTGGAGGGCGCGGCCGGCGATACCGGCACCGGCTGATGCACAAGTGCGGCGCGGCCGGCCCTGATCTCGGCGCGCACCAGCCGGCGCAGTTGCAGGCTGTTGCCGAGTTCGATCAGATTGCCGAAGACATGTTCCTCGATGGCGCCGGGAAAATGCCGTCCCAGCCGCCAGGCCAGGCGTTGCAGCGCGGTATCGGCGGTGAAGCGCATCTGATCGACCAGATCGGGCAGATGCGCGCAAAGCTCTTCGCGGTTGCGCTCATGGGCGATCAGCGTCACCGGCCAGCCGCGCGCCGCCAGATGGGTGAAATAATGCAGCGGCAGGATCGATTCGCCGCCACTGCGCGCCGAGGCATTGCCGGCGACGATCAGGATGGGCGGTTTGACATCCGGAGCGCTCAACAGAAAACCCCCCGGGGCACAGCCGCAGGGGGTGATCCGATACGCCCGGGGGCGTCTATGTGATCGCTGCCGATCAGAGCAGACCTTCGCGCTGAGCCTTCTTGCGCGCCAGTTTGCGCGCGCGGCGGATCGCTTCGGCCTGTTCACGGGCTTTCTTGACCGAGGGTTTCTCGAAATGCTGCTTGAGCTTCATTTCACGAAACACACCTTCACGCTGAAGTTTCTTCTTCAGGGCCCGGAGCGCCTGTTCGACGTTGTTGTCGCGAACACTTACCTGCATGTGGTTTTCACCACCTTTCTAAGCTAGAGTGACGTAAATTGCAGGAAGCGCCCGCATAGCAAAGCCGGGCGTGCTTGTCCAGCCGGGAGAATGCCATGCCCATCGACGCAACTTCGCACGCCGGCGCCGCGCCGGATCTGGCCGAACGGCTGCTGGATGCCGCGTTGACCCATGTGCCCTTTGACGGCTGGTCCGAGGCGGCACTGCGCGCGGCCTGTCTGGATACCGGCACCGATATGGCGCTGGCGCGGGCGCTCTATCCGCGGGGCGGGCTGGATCTGGCGCTGGCCTATCACCGGCGCGGGGACGCAGAACTGGCGCGCTTGCTGGCCGCCGAGGATCTGCGCGGGCTGAAGATCCGCGAACGGGTGGCGCTGGCGGTGCGCCGCCGGCTGGAACTGGCCGACCGCGAGGCGGTGCGGCGGGGCATGGTGCTGCTGTCACTGCCGCTCAACGCGCCGGAAGGGGCGCGGGCGCTGTGGCAGACCGCCGATACGATCTGGAACGCGCTGGGCGATACCTCGGAAGATGGTAATTGGTACAGCAAACGCGCGCTGCTGTCGGGGGTTTATTCCTCGACGGTGCTGTACTGGCTGGGCGATCAGAGCCCCGGCGGTGAGGCCAGCTGGGCCTTCCTCGACCGGCGCATCGAGGATGTGATGCGCTTCGAGAAAGCCAAGGCGCAGGTGCAGGACAGCCCGGTGCTGAGCAAGGTCTTTGCCCTGCCGCTGGGCATCTTTGCCAGTCTGCGCAAACCGCAGGGCGGGGCCGGCTGCACCGGCGGGTTGCCCGGCAGCACCGGCCACGGGGCGCGGTAATTAAATTGCGCAACTGCGCAACTTTATTTCTTTCCTGTTGACGTTGCGTCAGTCGCGCGCTATGGCCGGGCGAAAGCGACGGGGAGGAAAACATGGCCGTAGGCAAGGAGATCGTCACCTGGTTCGAGGGCAAGTGGCACCGCGGCGATGCGATGATCATTCGCGCCGCCGATCATGCTGCCTGGCTGGGTTCGGCGGTGTTTGACGGCGCGCGGCAGTTCGAGGGGCGGCGCCCGGATCTGGACCTGCATTCGGCGCGTATCATCCGCTCGGCCGAGGTCATGGGCATGGTGCCGCCGGTGAATGCCGCCACCGTGCAGGCGCTGGCCGAGGAGGGTTGCGGCTTCTTTCCGCCCGAGGCCGCGCTCTATATCCGCCCGATGATGTGGGCCCGCGATTCGACGCCCGGCATCATCGACCTGGTGCCCGAAAGCACCGGCTTCGCGCTGTGCATCGAGACCCTGCCGATGCCCGAGCCGGGAAATTTCTCGCTCACGGTCTCGCCATTCTCGCGCCCGCGCCCGGATATGGCGCTGACCGAGGCCAAGGCGGCCTCGCTCTATGCCAATAACGGACGCATCATGGCCGAGGCGCGGGCGCGCGGCTTTTCCAATGCGCTGTCGCGCGATCCCGATGGCAATGTCGCCGAGACGGCCTCGACCAATGTGTTCATGGTGCGCGACGGGGTGGTGTTCACGCCCAAGCCCAATGGCACCTTCCTCAACGGGTTGACCCGGCAGCGGGTGATCGGGCTGTTGCGCGCCGATGGGGTGGAAGTGGTGGAGGATACGCTGCGCATCGAGGATTTCCATCAGGCCGAGGAGATCTTCGTGACCGGCAATATCGCCAAGGTGATGCCGGTGGCACGGTTCGAGGACCGGGTGCTGGGCGCCGGCCGGATCGCCGAGCGGGCGCGCGAGATCTATTGGGACTGGGCGCTGGGCGGCTGAGCCATTGCCTGGCGGGGCGGTAGCAGGGGGCGCTGCCCCCTCTGGGCTGCGCCCATTCACCCCCGGGATATTTTGAGCACAAAGACCGGCCGGAACCGGGCGCGGGATTGCCCCCGGGCGCGGCGTGGTTATGCTGACGGCGCGATCGGCCAGGAGGGACCATGCCCAGCAATGACGTGCCGCAGGCGCATGACATGCGCGTTGTCGAAATCAGCCGCCCGGGCGGGCCCGAGGTTCTGGTGCCCGCGCGCCGCGCGGTGCCGGTGCCGCGCGCCGGCGAGATCGTGATCAGGGTGGCCTGGGCCGGGGTGAACCGCCCCGATGCCCTGCAGCGCGCCGGCAGTTATGCGCCGCCGGCGGGCGCATCGGATCTGCCGGGGCTGGAGGCTGCGGGCCATGTGGCGGCGGTGGGGCCGGGGGTGAGCCGCTGGCGCGAGGGTGACCGGGTCTGCGCGCTGCTGCCCGGGGGCGGCTATGCCGAATATGTCGCCACCCCTGCCGCTCATGCGCTGCCACTGCCCGATGGCATGGATCTGCGCGCGGCGGCCTGTCTGCCCGAGACCTTCTTCACCGTCTGGAGCAATGTCTTCGAGCGCGGCGGGCTGCGGGCCGGCGAGCGGTTTCTGGTGCATGGCGGCTCGTCGGGGATCGGCACCACGGCGATCCAGCTGGCGGCGGCGCGCGGGGCGCGGGTGTTTGCCACCGCCGGCTCGGCGGCCAAATGCGCGGCCTGTGTGCAGCTGGGCGCCGAGCGCGCGATCAATTACCGCGAGGAGGATTTCGTGGCCGTACTGCGCGAGGCCGGCGGCGCCGATCTGATTCTGGACATGGTGGGGGGCGAGTATCTGCCACGCAATGTGCAGGCGCTGGCCGATGATGGCCGGCTGGTGCAGATCGCCTTTCTGCAAGGCCCGAAGGTGACGCTGAACTTTGCCCAGCTCATGGTGCGGCGGCTGACCATCACCGGATCGACCCTGCGGCCGCAATCGGACGCGGCCAAGGCGCGCATCGCCGCCGCGCTGGAGGCCGAGGTCTGGCCGCTTCTGGCCGCCGGGCGGGTGGCGCCGGTGATCGATGCCGAGTTTCCGCTCGATCAGGCGGCGGCGGCGCATGCGCGGATGGAAAGCTCGGCGCATATCGGCAAGATCGTCCTGCGGGTGTCAGGGGAGTAGCGGGCGGGGCTGGACGCTGGCCCGGTGCGCGCCTAGTGTGCGAGCGTGCCTCTGGCGCCCTGTCGATGAACGGAAGCGATGACCGAGACCCAAGCCTATCAGGTTCTGGCGCGCAAATACCGCCCCGAGACCTTCGCCGATCTGATCGGGCAGGAGGCGATGGTGCGCACCCTGCGCAATGCCTTCGCGGCAGACCGCATCCATCATGCCTTCGTGATGACCGGCATTCGCGGCACCGGCAAGACGACCACCGCGCGCATCATCGCCAAGGGGCTCAATTGCATCGGTGCCGACGGGCAGGGCGGGCCGACCACCGAGCCCTGCGGCCAGTGCGAGCATTGCCGCGCCATCGCCGAGGGGCGCCATGTCGATGTGCTGGAGATGGATGCCGCCAGCCGCACCGGGGTCGGCGATATCCGCGAGATCATCGAATCGGTGGCCTATCGGGCGGCTTCGGCGCGCTACAAGATCTATATCATCGACGAAGTGCATATGCTGTCGAACTCGGCCTTCAACGCGCTTCTGAAGACGCTTGAGGAGCCGCCGGCGCATGTGAAGTTCATCTTTGCCACCACCGAGATCCGCAAGGTGCCGGTGACGGTGCTGAGCCGTTGCCAGCGTTTCGATCTGCGCCGCATCGAGCCCGAGGTGATGATCGCGCATCTGGAACGGGTGGCCGGGCAGGAGGGCGCGGCGATCCAGCGCGACGCGCTGGCGCTGATCACCCGCGCCGCCGAGGGATCGGTGCGCGATGCCATGAGCCTGCTGGATCAGGCAATCAGCCATGGCGCCGGCGAGACCGGGCCGGATCAGGTGCGGGCCATGCTGGGGCTCGCGGATCGTGGCCGGGTGCTCGATCTTTTCGAGGCGATCCTGCGCGGCGATGCGGCCGCGGCGCTGGAGGAACTGGCGGCGCAATATGCCGATGGCGCCGATCCGGCGGCGGTGCTGCGCGATCTGGCCGAGGTGGCGCATTGGGTGAGCGTGATCAAGATCACCCCCGCCGCCGCCGAAGACCCAACGGTCAGCCCCGATGAGCGCGCGCGCGGGCGCGAACTGGCCGGGCGGCTGTCGATGCGGGTTCTGGCGCGGGTCTGGCAGATGCTGCTCAAGGCGCTGGAGGAGCTTTCCATCGCGCCGAATGCGATGATGGCGGCCGAAATGGCGGTGATCCGGCTGACGCATGTTGCCGAACTGCCCAGCCCCGAAGAGCTGATCCGCCGGCTGCAGGACAGCCCGCCGCCCTCGGGCGGTGGTGGCGGCGCCGGCATCGGGGGTGGCGCTGGCGGTGGTGCGGCACGGGCGCTGGCCGCGCCGCGTTCGGGGACGGCGCCGGCGACGGGCAGTATGGGCAATGGTGCGGGCGCGGCGCAGGCGGCGCTGGCTGGCGCGCCCTCGGCGCTGGCGCAATATGCGACCTTCGAATCGGTGGTGGCGCTGATCCGCGCGCAACGCGACATGCGCCTGCTGATGGAGGTGGAAACCTGCCTGCGGCTGGTGCGCTATGCGCCCGGGCGGATCGAGTTTGAACCGACGCCGAATGCCCCGGCCGATCTGGCCTCGCGGCTGGCGGGGCGCTTGCAGGGCTGGACCGGGGCGCGCTGGGGGGTGTCGGTCACCGGCTCGGGCGGCGGGGCGACGATTGCCGAGGCCCGCGACAAGGATGAAATGGCGCGCAAGGCGCAGGCCGCCGAACTGCCGCTGGTGCAGGCGATCATGGCGGTCTTTCCGCAGGCCCGCATCGCCGGTTTCGTGGCGCCCGAAGCCGCTTTGCCGGACGCTGCGCAGGAGGCCGCGCTGGAGGCGCTGCCCGAGGTCGAGGATGAATGGGACCCCTTCGAGGATGAATGAAAGGACGAGCGCATGATCAAGGGTCTGGGTGGGCTTGGCGGGCTGGGCGCGCTGGGCGACATGGGCAAGATGATGAAGGCGGCGCAGGAAATGCAGCAGAAGATGGCGGCGTTGCAGGAAGAGCTGAACCACATCACCGTCACCGGTGAAAGCGGCGCCGGGCTGGTCAAGGCCACGGCCACCGCCAAGGGCACGCTGACCGCGCTTGATATCGACCCTTCGATCTTCAACGCCGAGGACAAGGAAGTCGTCGAGGATCTGATTCTGGCGGCGATCAAGGATGTGCAGGCGCGCGCCGCCGAGCGCAGCAAGGAAGAGATGGGCAAGATGGCCGAAAGCATGGGCCTGCCGCACGACATGAACCTGCCCGATCTGTGACGGGTCGCTGGTGAAACCGCGCGGTGCCGATATCGAGGGGCTGATCGCGCTGATGGCGCGGTTGCCGGGGCTCGGGCCGCGCTCGGCCCGGCGCGCGGTGCTGCATATGCTGCGCAAACGGGTGCAGGTGATGGAGCCGCTGGCGCAGGCGCTGTTGCAGGTTGCCGCCGAGGCGCGTGAATGCCGGCGCTGCGGCAATATCGGCACCGGCGATCTATGCGCCATCTGTGCCGATCCGGCGCGCGACAGCGGCGAGATCTGCGTGGTCGAGGATCTGTCGGATCTCTGGGCGATGGAGCGCGCGGGCGGGTTTCGCGGGCGCTATCATGTGCTGGGCGGCACGCTTTCGGCGCTCGATGCCGTGGGCCCGGACGAGCTGCGCATCCCGCAACTGGTGGCGCGTATCGCCGATGAAGGCGTGCGCGAGGTGATCCTGGCGCTCAATGCCACGGTCGAGGGGCAGACCACGGCGCATTACATCGCCGAGGCGCTGGCGCCCACCGGGGTCGGCCTCAGCGCGCTGGCACAGGGCGTGCCGATGGGGGGCGAGCTGGATTATCTGGATGACGGCACCATCAGCGCCGCACTGGCGGCGCGGCGGCGGCTTTAGTGCCTCACAGTCGGATGGCCGAGATCAGCCGGCCGTAATCGACTTGCCCCTCATGGCGCGAGCGGCGGTAGGAAAAGAACTGATCGGGCCGTGCATAGGTGCAATGGCGGGTCCATTCGGCATGGCCGATGCCGGCATCGCGCAGCCGTTTCAGCCCGAAACCCGGCAGGTCGAACAGATAGCGGTCGCCCTCGCCGTTGATGAAGAACCATTCATGCGCCGGGTCATCGGCCAGAAAGGCATCCAGAAATTCCGGGCCGACCTCATAGGCCGACTGGCTGATGCAGGGGCCGATGGCGGCGCTGATCGCCTCGCGCTCGGCGCCGAGATCTTCCATCGCATCGAGCGTGGCTTCCAGCACCCCCTCCAGCGCGCCGCGCCAGCCGGCATGCACCGCGCCGATCACCCCGGCCTCGGCATCGGCCAGAAGCACCGGCATGCAATCGGCGGTCAGCACGCTGAGCGCGATGCCCGGCCGGTCGGTGACCAGCGCATCGGCGCGCAGCCCGGCGGGTAGCGGCGTCTCGTCAATCACTGCCACGGCGGCCGAATGCACCTGATGCACGCCCACCAGCGCTTCGGGTTCGACCTGCATGGCCTGTGCAACGCGGGCGCGGTTGATGCCGACGATCTCGGTCTGATCGCCCGAACCGGCGCCGCAGTTGAGCCCGGCATAGACGCCCGAGGACGCGCCGCCCCGGCGGGTGAAGAACCCGTGGCGCAGCGGCGCCAGCGCATCCGAGGTGAGGATCTCCAATGTCATGGCGTCAGCCTACCCCAACTCCGCGTGCAAGGTGAACCCCGCCGGCAGCGGCACCCCCGGCGCCACCAGGGCCAGCGCCTTGAACAGAGTTCCCATTTCCGCCGCATCGGTCAAGCGATGAACGGCAGCCTGGTGCTGGCGCAGCGCCTCGCCTTCAAGGCGCCGGGCCAGTTGTTCGGCGCGCAGCCCGATGCCCAGCCGCTCCAGCAGCGCGCCCTGTGGGGTCAGTGCACCGGGCTGCAGCATCGGCGCGGCGCGGGCCAGCGCCTCGAAATCGACATGCGCGGTCAGATCGGCCTCGCCCGGCGCGGCGAAAGGGTCGGTGAAGGCGTGATCCTTGAGTGCCTGAAAAGTATCGCCCCGGCTGCGCCAGTCGCCATAGTCAATGATCACCGCCGCCCCGCCATGTGTGGCGATGCGCGTGCCGATCGTGGCCATGATCGGCGCGGCAGCGGGGCAGGTTTCGACAATCGCGCCCTCGGGAGTGTCGGCCAGCCGATGCGCCAGTTCGGGCGGATGCAGCGGATCGCCCAGCCCCAGCACCAGCCGGTCCTCGCGCAGCCCCACCACGCGCTCGCGCCAGCCGGTGCCTGCGCGCTGGAACTGACGGATCGGCAGGGCATCGAAGAATTCATTGGCGATCAGCCAGAGCGGCAGATCGGGCAGATCCTCGGCGTGTTCCAGCCAGTGCAGCGGCAGCCCGGCCAGCCGCTCGGCCTGCAGCTTGCGCAAATGCGGCGAGGCTTCGATCAGGCAGACCCGTGCCGCGGCATGAAAGCCCGGCACGCCCCTTGTGGCGCGCCAGATATCGGCCATCAGCGTGCCGCGACCGGGGCCGGGTTCGGCCAGCACGAAAGGGGAAGGCGCGCCCTGATCGAGCCAGTTCTGCGCCAGCATCAGCCCCAGCAATTCGCCGAAGATCTGGCTGATCTCCGGTGCGGTGATGAAATCGCCCGCCCGCCCGAAAGGATCGCGCGTGGCGTAATAGCCGTGTTGCGGATGCAGCAGGCATTCGGCCATGTAGTCGGCCAGCGTCAGGGGGCCGGTGGCGGCGATCCGGGCCGCGATCTGCGCCGCCAGCGGGTTCATGCGCGCGCGCTCATTGCGCGCCGCGCCGCCAGGCCAGAGCGATGAGCGCCAGCCCGGCCAGTGCCATCGGCAGGCTCAGCAATTGCCCCATGGTCAGGCCAAGCTCGCCCAGGCTCAGCACATGGCCGCGCGGATGCAGCGCCAGAAACTGCTCGTCCGGCACGCGCCAGATTTCGACCAGCATGCGCGAGAAGCCGTAGATGGCAAAGAAGATGCCGGTGATCGCCCAGGGAAAGCGCAGCGCATGGCGCCGGCGCACCAGATACAGCACCACCAGCCCCAGAAGCAGCCCCTCCAGCCCGGCCTCATAGAGCTGCGTCGGATGGCGCGCGCAGGCATCATGCGGCCAGTCGGCGGGGCAGAGGCTGCCATAGCCGGGAAACAGCACACCCCAGGGCAGGGTGGTCGGCTGACCCCAGAGCTCGGCATTGATGAAATTGGCGACGCGGCCAAAGAACAGCCCCACCGGAATGACCATGGCCATGGCATCCGATACCGCCGAGGGTGCCACGCCGTTGCGCCGCGCGAACAGAAAACCCGCCGCCGCCGCGCCCAGAAGCCCGCCGTGGAAGGACATCCCCCCCTCCCAGACGCGCAGGATCGCCGCCGGATTGGCCAGATAAAACCCCGGCTGATAGAACAGCACGAACCCCAGCCTTCCGCCGATGATGACGCCGAGAATGATATGCGTCAGCAGGCTTTCCACCGCTTCGGGCGCCATCGGGGCCTGACCGCCGGGCCATAGTTGCGGGCGGCGCATGGCCATGACGATCAGCCGCCAGCCGATCAGGAAACCGGCGATATAGGCCAGCGCATACCAGCGCAGCGCGAAGGTGAAACTGCCCAGGTCGATCGCGAAAAGATCGGGCGAGAGCGGCGGAAACGGGATCTGGGCGAGCATTCGGACCTCGGGCGGCGGGTGGCCTGTCTTCCCGCGCGGGGGCGGTGAAGTCAACCTTGTGCTCGGCGCGCGCAGGTCACATATAGGAGGGACACGGACCAAGGAGTGCCCGATGCAGCCCGGCAACCGCATTTTCGACGATCTCGCCCAGCTGATGAGCAATGCCATGGGCGTGGCCCAGGGCGCCCGCGCCGAGGCCGAGACGGCGATGAAGAGCCTGATGGACCGCTGGCTGGCCGACCGCGATTTCGTCACCCGCGAGGAATTCGACGCGGTGCGCGCCATGGCCCAGAAAGCGCGCGAGGAAAACGCCGCCCTGCAGGCGCGGATCGAGGCGCTTGAGGCCAAGCTCAAGGACTGACAAGCCCGTGGCAAGCGCCCGCGCCCGGCGCTAGACTGCCCTTGAGGGGCAGCGTTGCGGGAGGGCGCGATGATCGCATGGCTGGCGGCCGAGTGCCGCAGGATCGGCTGGACCGTCCGCTGGTCATGGCGCGGCTGGCGCGCGGCCTGGGCCAGCGAGAAAAGCCTGCGGCAATGGAGCCTGGCCAATCTGGCCTCGGCGGCGCTGGCGCTGATGCTGCCGCTTTCGCCGGGCGAGCGGGCGCTGATCATCGCGCTGGGGGTGCTGGTGCTTGCCGCCGAGCTGATGAATACGGCGGTGGAAACGGCGATCAACTATATCTCGGATGCAACGCATCCACTGGCCGCCAAGGCCAAGGATTGCGCCAGCGCCGCGGTGGCGCTGAGCGCGATTGCCGCCGGGCTGGCCTGGCTGCTGGTGCTCTGGGGGCTATACGGGCCGGGATAGGCGCCCCGGCCCTGCCTTGGCGGGCCGCAGCCCTTAGCTGGCCGAGGACATCAGCGCCGAATTGTTGGCGCGGTTCTGGTGCAGATGCAGCCGGTTGAGCGCGTTGACATAGGCCCGCGCCGAGGCCACCACCGTATCGGTATCGGCCGATTGTCCGGTATAGACCCGCCCATCGAGCGACAGCCGCACCGAAACCGTGGCCTGTGCATCGGTGCCCTCGGTCACGGCATGAACCTGATAAAGCTCCAGCGTGGCCTCATGCGGATAGAGCATGCGGATGGCGTTGAACGTGGCATCGACCGGGCCGTCGCCGGTGGCGTCGATGCTCTGCTCGGTGGCGCCGACCTGCATGGTCAGTTCGGCCTCCTGCGGGCCATCGGTGCCGCAGACCACACGCAACCGCTTGATCTGCAGATGATCGTCCTCACCCGAGGCGGCGCTGTCGGCCAGCAGCGCGATCAGGTCGCCGTCATAGACTTCCTTCTTGCGGTCGGCGAGCGCCTTGAAGCGGATGAACACATCCTTGAGCTGGTTGTCGCCCAGCTCATAGCCCAGTTCCGACAGTTTGGCGCGCAGCGCCGCGCGGCCCGAATGTTTGCCCATGGCGATGTTCTTGCCGGTCAGGCCGATATCCTCGGGGCGCATGATCTCGAAGGTCTGCACATTCTTCAGCACGCCGTCCTGATGGATGCCGGATTCGTGCAGGAAGGCGTTCTTGCCGACCACCGCCTTGTTGAACTGCACCGGGAAGCCCGAAACCTGCGCCACCCGGCGGCTGATGTTCATGATCTTGGTGGTGTCGATGCCGGTGCGATAGGGCATGATGTCGTTGCGCACTCGCATCGCCATCACCACCTCTTCCAGCGCGGTATTACCGGCCCGTTCGCCCAGTCCGTTGATGGTGCATTCGATCTGGCGCGCGCCAGCCTCGACGGCGGCCAGCGAATTGGCGGTCGCCATGCCAAGATCGTTGTGGCAATGCGTGGCGAAGATCACCTTGTCGGCGCCGGGCACACGCTCCAGCAGCATGGCGATCAGCTCGGCCGATTCGCGCGGGGCCGTGTAGCCCACGGTATCGGGAATGTTGATCGTGCTGGCGCCGGCCTTGATGGCGGTTTCCACCACGCGGCACAGATAGTCGCGCTCGGTGCGGGTGGCATCCATCGGCGACCATTGCACATTGTCGCACAGGTTGCGCGCATGGGCGACGGTGGCCTGAATGCGCTCGACCATGCCGCCCTGATCAAGCGCGGTGATCTCGCGGTGCAGCGGCGAGGTGCCGATGAAGGTGTGGATGCGCGGCTGACGGGCGTGTTTCACCGCCTCCCAGCAGCGGTCGATATCGGTGAAATTGGCCCGCGCCAGACCACAGATCACCGCGTTGCGGGCCTGTTCGGCGATGGCCTTCACGGCCTCGAAATCACCGTCGGAGGCAATGGGAAAGCCGGCCTCGATGATATCGACGCCCATTTCATCAAGCAGGGCGGCGATTTCGAGCTTTTCCTCGTGGCTCATCGTGGCGCCGGGCGATTGCTCGCCG
>ERZ869909.2480-NODE-2480-length-12143-cov-3.683988_pt1 | contig 12143 bp, 9 predicted proteins | sample MGYA00520892_ERZ869909 | MGnify/ENA primary metagenome ERZ869909 (study PRJEB32215, sample SAMEA104723947) | bioreactor metagenome | biome: bioreactor; feature: anaerobic bioreactor; material: water | place: China | collected 2015-03-12 ... | reverse complement strand
CTCAACCGGCTCGGCCACACCGACTCGCCGTTGTTCGAGCTGGCGCTGCGGCTGGAGGAAATCGCGCTCGAGGACGAGTACTTCGTCGAGCGCAAGCTGTACCCGAACGTGGATTTCTACTCCGGCATCATCTACCGCGCCATCGGCATCCCCACCTCGATGTTCACGGTCATGTTCGCCATCGCCCGGACGGTCGGCTGGGTGGCGCACTGGCAGGAAATGATCACCGACCCGGAGCGGCGCATCGGCCGTCCGCGCCAGCTGTACACCGGCGCGGCCAACCGCGACTACACCCCGATCGAGCGCCGCGGCAGCTAGCGTCCGGCGCTCAGGCCTCGAGCAGCGCCTCGAGCTCGTCTGGCCGCGCGCGCCGCATGGGCCCGCCGCTGACCGGGCACAGCGGCGCCTCGCGCAGGCCGTGCTCGGGAAATACCGTCGCCTCCACCGCAACGTCGCCGGCGTCGAACTGGAAGCTCGGGTAGGTGGCGTGCTCGCCATTGGCGAGCCGCACCCTGCGGTCGCCGGTACGGTAGCGCAGGCCCTGCTCGATCAGCATGAACGCGACCTCCTCGGGCGTCGGCGCGAACAGGTGCAGCGACACGTCGGTGTGCGCCTCTGCGGTGCCGGCCAGCACCGGCCCGACCAGGCGCGGGTTGAAGCGCTGCAACAGCCGCATGGCCCGCAGCGCGATCTCGCGCAGCTCGCGCACGTTGTCGTGATGGGCCACGCCGCCGAACAGGCGTTGCTGTTGCGCCATGGCCTCGGCAATCTCGTGGTTCGCCGGCAGCGCGTGCCGGTCCACGACGCCGAGCCGGTCAGCGGCCTTGCGCTTCGCGACCAGGTAATCGCGGATGCCCTGTTCGCGCATGATCCGCGCCGCTTCCTCGGCGACCCGGGTGCGCAGCTCCCCGCTTCGCGGGCTCGAACGCCTTGCCATCGTCATCCCCCAGCGCTCAGAACAGCGGCTCGTCCTCCAGCCGCCTGCGTTCGTCCGGGAACCGGTCCTCGCCGGGCTCGGCCGGCGGTGGCACCTCGCCCATGCGGAAGGTCTCGAAGATGGCGCCGGCCTCACCGGCCCGCGCCAGCAGCCCGGTGTCCGCGGAGACCCGCACCGTGACCAGGCCAGGCGGTTCCACCGGGCGGCTGCGCCGCATCCCCTTCATCGCGGGCTCCATGAAGCTCATCCACATGGGCAGGGCGGTGGTGGCACCGGTCTCGCCCCGCCCGAGCGGGCGCTCCTGGTCGAAACCGACCCAGGTGGTCACCACCAGGTCGCCGTTGTAGCCGGAGAACCAGGTGTCGCGGCCGTCGTTGGTCGTGCCCGTCTTGCCGGCCAGGTCGTTGCGGCCCAGCTCGCGGGCGCGCGTGCCGGTGCCACGCCGGATGACGTCCTCCAGCATGCTCGAGATGATCCAGGCGTTGCGGGCCTCGATGGCGCGCGGGGCCGGCGTCGGGGTGACGGGCGCAAAGTCCTCGCCCGGTCCGTCCGGGGGACCGGGAGGCATCGGCGGGTCCGAGGGGCTTGCCGTCATGACCTCCAGGCCGTACTCGCACTCCGGGCAGGCCCAAGGCGCGTCGTGCTGGTACAGCAGGTCACCGCCCGGGCCGTAGATCCGGTCGATGAAATAAGGCTCGACGCGGAAGCCGCCATTGACGAAGGCGGCATAGCCGACCGTCAACTCCACCGGCGTGACCGCGCCGCTGCCGAGCGCCAGGGTCAGGTTGCGCGGCAGGGTGTCGGCAGCGAAGCCGAAACTGCGCAGGTACTCCACCGTGAAGGGAATACCGATCTGTTCCAGCACGCGGATGGACACCAGGTTGCGGGACAGCGCCAGCGCCTCGCGCAGCCGCATCGGGCCGTAGAAGCGGCCGGTGTAGTTGCGGGGACGCCAGGTGTCCTCCAGGTTCGGGTCGTCGTAGACCACCGGGGCATCGATGATGACGCTGGCGGCGGTCAGGCCACGCTCCAGCGCCGCGGAATAGACGAACGGCTTGAAGGCGGAACCGGGCTGGCGCCGGGCCTGGGTGGCCCGGTTGAACTTGCTGAGCTCGAAATCCAGCCCGCCGCTCAAGGCGACCAGGGCGCCGTCGCGCGGGTCGAGCGCCACCAGCGCGCCCTGCACTGCGGGCGCCTGCGCCAGCGCCCAGCCCTCCGCGCCGCGCGCCAGCAGGATCACCTGTCCCGGCGCCAGGACGTCACCGGGCCCCGCGGGCGCCGGTCCGCGCCGGTCCTCGTCCAGGTAGGTGCGCGCCCAGCGCATGGTCTCGAAATCCACTTCCGCGGGGCCAATGCCACGCACGTAGACCCGGGCGAGCTGCTCGTCGAGGGCCAGCACGAGCGCGGCCCGCATTCCTGCCGGCTCCGGGTAGCCGTCCAGCAGCGCCGCGATCTCCTCGGCGGATTCCGGAACCTCGTCGACCTGCGCCAGGGGGCCCCGATAACCGTGGCGCCGGTCATAGCGCCCCAGCCCGTCGCGCACGGCCTCCTGGGCCAGCGGCTGCAATCGGCTGTCCACGGTCGTCACGACGCTGTAGCCGGCGGTGTAGGCATCTGGCCCGTACTGGTCCAGCACGGCCTGGCGCGCCATCTCGGCCACCCAGGGTGCGCGCAGCCGTACCTGGGCCCCATGCAGCCGCGACACCACGGGCTCGGCCGACGCCGCCTGGAATTCTTCCTGGTCGATCGCGCCCACCTCGAGCAGCCGTCGCAGCACGTAGGCGCGCCTTTGCCGTGCGCGCTGCGGGTTGGTCACCGGGTTGTCCAGCGACGGCGCGCGCGGCAGGCCCGCGATCAGCGCCATTTCCGCGAGGCTGAGCTGGTCCACGGTCTTGCCGAAATACACCTCGGCCGCGGCGCCGACGCCATAGGCTCGCTGGCCGAGGAAGATCTTGTTCAGGTAGAGGTCGAGGATCTCTTCCTTGCTGAGCAGGTGCTCGATCCTGAGCGCGAGGAAGATCTCCCGCACCTTGCGCGAGATGGTCTTCTCGCGGCTGAGGAAGAAATTCCGCGCGACCTGCATGGTGATGGTGCCGCCGCCCTGGGCCGGCTCGCCGGTGGCCGCGACCGCAAGCGCCGCGCGCGTCAGGCCCTGCCAGTCGACGCCGGGGTGATCGAAGAAACGGTCGTCCTCGGCGGCCAGGAAGGCGCGCTGGAGCCCGGCCGGCACCTCGTCGATGCGCAGGGGGATGCGCCGCTGTTCGCCGAACTCCGCCAGCAGCAGGCCGTCACGGCTGTAGACGCGCATCGGCACCTGCAGCCGGACCTCGCGCAGCGACTCGACGTCCGGCAGGCTCGGCGCCACGTAGTAATAGGCCCCGATGGCCGCGAGGCCGAGGCCGGTCAGGGACATCGCGACCAGGGCGACGATGCCGTAGAGGAAACGCAGGAGGATGCTCATTCGCGGCGGGGTGGCTGGCTTGCCTTTTGCCAAGGCGCTCAGCATATTACCACTTCATCGGAGCGGCCCTGAAACCGCCGCCCACGGGTCAGGCCGCGTCAAGACGGGGGCCGCGAGTCTCGGTTCGTGGGGGGAACTTGAGCTGCGGGGAACCGTTTGATCCAGCCATGCCTGCCTTCCCGCGGAGCGCCGCCGCACCACGCCCGAACGGACCGGGGGCGGCGCCGTAATATGTCAAGCCGTGAACCGGGTCACGGATTCGGCCGTGCTTTCTGCTGCAGTGTGGACCCCCGGCGCCAGGCGCAGGCCCGGGCGAGGCCCGGTGCTCCGTTGCATTACTTAAGGTCCTAGTCTATCTTCGCCCTCCAAGCCCCGGACGCAAAAGGAAATTCAAAGTGCATTTCGGGAGATCCACCAAGTCCCTCCTGGGGCTGGATATCACGACTTCCTCCGTGAAGCTCATCGAGCTTTCGAAGTCCGGGGAGAATTACCGCGTCGAGGCGTACGCCGCGGAGGCCACGCCGCTCAACGCGGTCAACGAGAAGGCCATCGTCGACGCCCAGGCGGTCGGCGAGGCCGTGCGCCGCGCGGTGAAGCGCTCGGGGGCGAAGTCGCGCGAGGCGGCGGTGGCCATCAGCGGCGACGCGGCCATCACCAAGATCATCCAGATGCCGGCGAACTTCAGCGATTCGGAGCTCGAAGGCCAGGTCGAACTGCAGGCCGACCAGTACATCCCCTTCCCGATGGAAGAAGTCAGCTACGACTTCGAGGTGATCGGTCCGACCGACAAGGACCCGGACATGATCGACGTGCTGCTGGTGGCCACGCGCACCGAGAACGTCGAGCAGCGCCAGGCGGCGGTGGAGGCCGCCGGCCTCAAGGCGCGCATCATGGACGTCGAGCCCTTCGCGGTGGAGAACGCCTGCCGCCTGCTGCGCCACCAGATGGTCGACGAGGGCATGGGCCACAACGTCGCCGTGATGGACTTCGGCGCCAGCAGCACCACATTCAGCGTGCTGCGCGACCTGAAGGTCATCTACACGCGTGACTTCGTGTTCGGTGGCCAGCAGCTCACCGAGGAAATCATGCGCACCTACGGCCTGACGCTCGAAGAGGCGGGGCGCGCGAAAAAGGAAGGCGGGCTGCCGAGCAACTACGAGCCGGAGATCCTCGAGCCCTTCATCGACGACATGACCCAGCAGGTCAGCCGCTCGCTGCAGTTCTTCCTCGCCTCCGGCACCAACCGCGAGCAGCCCGAGCAGATCCTGGTCTGCGGCGGCTGCGCCAACATCCCCGGCGTGGCGGACGTGATCGGCAGCCGGGTGGGCATCGCGACCCAGATCGGAAACCCGCTCGGCATGATGAAGATCTCCTCCAAGGCCCGCTCCCAGGGCGTGTTGAAGGACGCCACCGCTCTCCTGACGGCCTGCGGCCTGGCGCTCAGGAGCTTTGACTGATGCATCGGATAAACCTGCTCCCCTGGCGCGCGGAACTGCGCAAGGAACGCCAGAAGAACTTCGCGATCTCGGCCGTGGTGGCAATCGTGATCGGCGGGCTCATCATGTGGTCGGTGAACACTTACCTGCAGGGCCGAATCGATCACCAGAATTCGCGCAACCAGCGCCTGCAACAGGAAATCGCGACCCTCGACGAGCAGATCAAGGAGATTCGCAACCTGCGGCTGCGCAAGGACCGGCTGTTGCTCCGCATGGCCGCCATCGACGAGCTGCAGCGCGCTCGCCCGGAGGTCGCGTTCCTGTTCGACGAGATCGTCAAGGTCATGCCCGAGGGCGTCTACTTGACCGAGTTCACCCAGAGCGGGCGCAGCCTGTTGTTCAAGGGCGTCGCGGAATCCTCCACGCGAGTCTCGGCGCTGATGCGGAACATCGCCAACTCGCCCAGCATGGCGGACCCGCGACTGCAGGTGGTGCAGTCCGGACAGCCGCAGCGGGGTGCAGCGCAGGCGCCGCGGGGGCCGGGACGGCAGGCGGAGTTCACGCTGGCCGCACGCCAGGTCGGCGGCAGCGATGACGAGGAGGGGCAGCAGTGAAGTTCATCGACCAGCTCCGCACCCTCGACACCCAGGACATCGGGCGCTGGCCGCCGCTGTTCCGCGGCATCGCCATCGCCATCATCTTCCTCGCCGTCGCGGTCGGCGGCACCTATTACTTCGTCTGGCGCGAAATGATCCCGCGGCTCGAGCAGGTGCAGCGCCAGGAACAGGACCTGCGCTCGACCTTCGAGAGCCGGCAGCGCCTGGCCGCCAACCTCGATGCCTACCGCGACCAGCTGGAAGAGGTGGAGCGCACCTTCGGCGCCATGCTGCGCCAGCTGCCCGGCGAGACCGAGGTGCCCAGCCTGCTGGTGGACATCTCCCAGACCGGCCTGGCCGCAGGCCTTGAGGAAAGGCTGTTCCAGCCGATGAGTGAAGTCAGCCACGAGGCGTACAGCGAGTTACCCATCCGGATGCAGGTCGTCGGCACTTACCACGAGCTCGGCAATTTCGTCAGCGGCGTCGTCTCGCTGCCGCGCATCGTCACGCTGCACGACGTGACCCTCAAGCCGGAGCAGGCGGGCCAGGGCCGCACCGTGCCGCCCGGGCGGCTGGTGATGGACGTCACCGCCAAGACCTACCGCTATCTCGAGGAGGAGGGCGCCGGCCGATGAACGCCTCCACCCGCACTCTCTGCCTGCTCGCGCTGGTCGCGGCCGCCGTGGCGCTCGGCGGTTGCGCGCGCAGCATGGCCGACCTCGAGTCCTACATCACCGAGGTCAAGGCCAGGCCGGGCGGCCGCATCGAGCCGTTGCCCGAGATCCGGACCTACCCGTCGTTCCGCTATGACCCGGGCGATGCCCGCTCGCCCTTCATGCCGGACGTGCCGGCCGTAGGCGCGGTGGCCGGCGGCGTTCGCCCCGACGCCGAGCGGCGGCGCGAGTTCCTCGAGAGTTTCCCGCTGGACACGCTCAACATGGTCGGCACGGTGCGCCAGGGCGGCCGGCTCTATGGGCTCGTCCAGACCACCGACAAGCTCGTGCACCGGGTCGTGGTCGGCAATTACCTCGGCCAGAACGACGGTCGTATCGTTTCCATCACCAATTCCGAGATCCAGTTGCTGGAGATCATCCCGGACGGCCTCGGGGGTTACACCGAGCGTGCGGCCTCCATCGGCCTGGGTGATACATGAAGCTCGGGGAGAAAGCACTCATGATGCGCGATCATTGGCGGAGCAACAGGGCAGTCGGGACCAGGACGCGGTCCGGGCTGGGCTGGTGGACCCTCGCCGCACTGCCGCTCTTGTGGTGGGCCGGCGCGGCCTCGGCACAGCAGGGCCTGCAGCTGACCGGTCTCGACGTCAGCACCCTGCCCGGCAACCGGGTCGTGCTGGTGCTGACCACCAGCGGGCCGGCTCCCGAGCCCTTGTCGTTCACCATCGAGGATCCCGCCCGGATCTCGCTCGACCTGCCGGGCACCAGCCTCGGCCTCGCCGAGCGCCGGCGCGAGGTCAAGCGCGGCGTGCTCGACACCGTCATGCTGGCGGAAGCCCAGGGCCGCACGCGCGTGGTGCTGAACCTCGACCTGATGGTCCCCTACGAGACCACCGTGGAAGGCGACCGGATCACGGTGGCCCTCGGTGGTCCCGGCACGTCAGTGGCCTCCGCCCGCGCAGGCGGCTTCGGCCAGCCCTCCGGCGCGCCCGTGACGGCCGCGGCCCGCGGCTCCGTCGAGCTGACCGGGGTGGACTTCCGCCGCGGTGCGGACGGTGCCGGCCGCGTGCTGGTCAACCTCAGCGACCCGGCGGTTTCGGTCGACATCCGCGAGGAACTCGATCGCACGGTGGTCGATTTCGTCGGCGCCGGCCTGCCCGACAACCTGCTGCGGCGGCTCGACGTGCTGGATTTCGCCACCCCGGTGCAGACCATCGATGCCGTGCGCTATCCCGGCGGCGCCCGACTGGTCATCCAGGCCGGCGGCAATTTCGAGCAGCTCGCCTACCAGGCCGACAACCAGTTCAGCATCGAATTCCGCCCGGTCGAGGCGCAGGATCCGCGCGATTTCGGCGTCTTCGACGAACGCAAGGAGTACACCGGCGAGGCGCTGACGCTCAATTTCCAGGACATCGAGGTCCGCGCCGTGCTGCAGCTGCTGGCCGAGATCAGCGGCCTGAACATCGTCGTCAGCGACACGGTGCGCGGCAACGTCACCCTGCGCCTCGACAGCGTGCCCTGGGACCAGGCCCTCGACATCATCCTCACCACCAAGGGGCTCGACATGCGCCAGGTGGGGAACGTGGTGCTGGTGGCGCCGGCGGCCGAGATCGCCGCCCGTGAGCGCCAGGAACTGGAGGCCAAGAAGGACATCCAGGAGTTGGCCCCCCTGCGGCTCGAGTTCCTGCAGGTCAATTACGCCAAGGCCTCCGACCTCGCCACCCTGTTGACCCAGACGGCGGGCCGTGGCGCGGGCACCGGCACGCGCAACATGCTGTCGGAGCGCGGCAGCGTCAGCATCGACGAGCGCACCAACACCCTGCTCATCAATGACACGGCCGACCGCATCGCCGACGTCCGCCGGCTGGTGGCCGCGCTGGACATTCCGGTCCGCCAGGTGCTGATCGAGTCGCGCATCGTGGTCGCGAACGATGATTTCAGCCGCGAGCTCGGCGTGCGCATGGGCGCAACCTACGTGCGCGAGAGCGGAAACGACGGGCTGATCTCGATCACGGGTTCGGGCTCCGGCGCCGGCACCATCGTGAACTCCGGGCTGAACAACCTGAACCAGACCGGCTCCGCCTTCCCCGTGGCCCTGCCCGTGCTGAACGACCGTTACAACGTCAACCTGCCGGTCAGCGATCCCGCCGGGCGCATCGGCCTCGCGATCCTCGGCTCCGACTACCTGGTCGACCTCGAGCTTTCGGCCGCCCAGGCGGAAGGGCGTGGCGAGATCGTTTCCAGCCCGCGCGTCATCACCGCCAACCAGAAGCAGGCGCTGATCGAGCAGGGCGTGGAAATTCCCTACCAGGAAGCCTCCGCCAGCGGCGCCACGGCGACGCAGTTCAAGAAGGCCGTGCTCAGCCTGACGGTGACGCCGCAGATCACGCCGGACGACCGCATCATCATGGACCTCGAGGTGACGCAGGACACGGTCGGCCAGTTCGTGCCCAGCGCGACCGGCGGCCAGGTGCCCAGCATCGACACGCGTCGCATCATCACCCAGGTGCTGGTCAACGACGGCGAGACCGTGGTGCTCGGCGGCATCTTCGAGACCGAGCGGCGTGATTCCGAGACCAAGGTGCCGCTGCTGGGCGACATCCCGGTCGTGGGGCGCCTGTTCAAGCGCACCGACGCGGTCTCCAACAAACGCGAGTTGCTGATCTTCGTGACGCCGAAGATCCTTCGCGAAGGCAGCAACATCTACTGATTTCCCAGGAGTCGACGCGAGTGAACCCCAGTATGCGCAGCAGTCCCACACGCCGGGTCCTTGGCCTGACCGGGCTCCTGGCGGCCTTGGCGCTCGCCGGTTGCGGCAGCGATTCGACCATCGTGGCCCCGCCGGGCACCGGCCAGCCCAACCCCGTCGCGAGCATCACGCTGATCGCCGGCAGCAACGTGCTGCCCTCGGACGGCAATACCCCGGTCGAGTTCTCCGTGCTGGTGCGGGACGCCAACAACAACCTGGTGACCGACGTGCCGGTGAGCTACGCCGCGGATTCGGGCGTGCTCCAGGTCATCCCGGTGGTCGACAATGGCCCGGCCCTGCCGCGCGCGCGGCTGTCCACCGGCGGCGACCCCACCAACCGCGCGATCACGGTCACCGCGACCACCGGCGCGTTGTCGGATTCCGTCACGGTCAATGTTTCGGGCACCAGGCTGGAGATCGGCGGTCCGGACAGCGTGATCCTCGGTGACGACATCCAGTTCACTGCCAAGCTCGAGAACTCCGCAGGACAAGGGATTTCCGGCCGCACGGTGACGCTCGAGTCCAGCGTCGGCAACCAGTTGTCCGCAGGCTCGCTGACGACCAATGCCCAGGGCGAAGTTGCGTTCACGGTGACCGGGACGGTGGGCGGAGCCGACGTGATTTCCGCCAGCGCGCTGGGCGCCGAGGCAGAGAAGCATTTCACCGTCAGCGCCGACGACAGCGTGCTGTTCCTCGAGCCGGCGGCGAATGCGGAGATCCCGCTCAACTCCAGTCGCCCGGTGACCGTGGAATGGAGCGTCAACGGGGTCCCGCAGGCCGGCGCCACGGTGAACTTCGCCACCACCCGCGGGACGCTCTCGGCGCTCTCCGCGACGCTCAACGCCCAGGGCCAGGCGACGGTGGACATCAGTGCCGTAACGGCCGGGCCGGCGACGCTCAGCGCGCGGGTCGGCACCACCGGGCCGCAGACGCAACGCGCCATCGAGTTCGTGGCATTGACGCCGGACACCATCGTGGTCCAGGCCAGCCGCTTCACGGTCGCGCCGGGCGAGCAGAGCACCATCATCGCGACGGTTCGCGACGCCACCGGCAACCCGGTGAAGAACAAGATCATCCAGTTCCAGCTCGAGGACATCACCGGCGGCAACCTGTCGGTCGGCACGGCCGTCACCGGCAGCGCGGGCACGGCGCAGACCGTGTACACCGGCGGGGCTACGATCAGCGGCAGCGGCGACGTCATCGTGCGGGCCATCGTGCAGGAGAACCCGGCGCTGACGGCCGCGGTCGGGCTCACGGTGGCGCGGCGCCAGGTGGACATCAGCATCGGCACCGGCAACGAGTTGTTCGAGCCGGACACCGCCTCCTACGAGCGCGAGTTCATCGTGCAGGTGACCGACAGCCAGGGCGTGGGCGTGGCCAATGCCGTGGTGCAGTTGTCGGCCCGCTCGAAGTATTACCGCAAGGGCTACTACATCCCAGGGCCCAACGACCGCTGGATCGTGGCCGGCGACGCCATCCTCTGCCCCGACGAGGACCTGAACCAGAACGGCCAGCTCGACGCCAACGAGGACTTCAACGGCTCCGGATCGATCGAGGCCGGCAACGTGGTGTCCGTCGCGCCGGGCGAGGTCACCACCAATGCCTCGGGCGTCGCCATCTTCCGCATCCGCTACGCCCAGGAGTTCGGCAACTGGGTCATCGTGACCCTCAAGGCGCGCGCGGCGGTGCAGGGCACGGAGTTCGAGGACACCTCGGACCACGCCCTGGAGATCACCGCGGCGGACGCCAACGTCAACCAGAGCCCGCCGGGGGGAGGCAGCAGCCGCTTCGGCAGCACCGACCTCGACGCGACGCCTGACCCCACCGACGAGGGACTGGTCAACCACCCCGCGCGGCTGGCGGAACTGGGCTTCCCGGGCGGTCGGCTGCTGGGTTGCCGCACGCTGAACTAGCGGAGGCCGCGGCGGCGGCGCCCCGGCCGGGGCGGTTCCCGCACGCGAAGGACGCGTTATGATTACGGGGCCGGCGCAAGCCGGCCTCGTGTTTTTTTGCGCGGGACCGGGGGACGATGGAGCTACCCAACATCTTCCTGGTGGGCCCGATGGGGGCGGGGAAGTCCGCGGTCGGCAGGCAGCTCGCACGCCTGCTGCGGCGCGAGTTCCACGACAGCGATGCCGTCATCGAGGCACGCACCGGCGTGGACATCGCCTACATCTTCGAGAAGGAGGGCGAGGCGGGCTTTCGGCGCCGCGAGCGCGAGGTGATCGAGTCGCTGGCGGCGCTCGACGACATCGTGCTGGCGACCGGGGGCGGCGCGGTGCTCGACCCGGCGAACCGGGAGGTGCTGGCGTCGCGCGGCCTCGTCGTCTACCTTGAGGCCTCCGTCGAGCAGCAGCTCGAGCGCACCCGCTCCAGCGGCCACCGCCCGTTGCTCGAGACGGCGGACCCGGGGGCGCGCCTGGCGGCGCTGATGCAGGAACGGGGGCCGCTGTACGGCGAGCTGGCCGTCATGACGATCGCGACCGATGGCCGCCACGTGCGGGAGGTCGCGCAGGACATCCGTCGCCGGCTGATGGCGCGGGACAAGGAGACCTGAGGCTGCCGATGCATGCGTTGAACGTACCACTGGGAGACCGCTCCTACCCCGTGCTGATCGGTCGCGGGGTGCTCGGCCAGCCGGGATTGCTCCAGCCGTTTCTCGCCGGCCGCCAGGTGCTGGTGGTGAGCAACGAGGTCGTGGCGCCGCTGTGGCTGAAGCCATTGCGCGCGGCGCTCGACGGCTACGACCTCGTCACGCACGTGCTGCCGGACGGCGAGGACCAGAAGAACCTCGATACGCTGGCCATGCTGTTCGACGTGCTGGCGGAGCATCACTTCAATCGCGACGCCACCGTGCTGGCGCTCGGGGGCGGCGTGGTCGGCGACCTGGCCGGCTTCGCCGCCGCGTGCTGGCAACGGGGCGTGGCCTTCATCCAGCTTCCCACCACCCTGCTGGCCCAGGTCGACGCCGGGGTGGGTGGCAAGACCGCGGTCAACATCCCGGCCGGCAAGAACCTGGTCGGCGCGTTTCACCAGCCCAGCGCCGTGATCGCCGACACCGCCACGCTCGCCACCTTGGGGCGAAAGGAGTACTGCGCGGGCCTTGGTGAAGTGGTGAAGTATGGCCTCGGCCTCGATGCGGGCCTGTTCGACTGGCTCGAGGGCAACATGGAGTCCGTGCTCGAGCGCGACCCCGAGGCCGTGGAGCGCGTCGTCTACTGGTGCTGCGCGCTGAAGGCGGCGGTGGTCGCCGAGGACGAGCGCGAGGCGGGGCGGCGCGCACTGCTCAA
>ERZ869909.2479-NODE-2479-length-12148-cov-4.195758_pt1 | contig 12148 bp, 11 predicted proteins | sample MGYA00520892_ERZ869909 | MGnify/ENA primary metagenome ERZ869909 (study PRJEB32215, sample SAMEA104723947) | bioreactor metagenome | biome: bioreactor; feature: anaerobic bioreactor; material: water | place: China | collected 2015-03-12 ... | reverse complement strand
CTGGGACTGGGTCTGGGGCTGGGTATGCCGGGCGTGAGCAGTGCGGCCAGTCTGCGGGTCGGGGTGGAAGAACAGGGCGCGGTGGCGGGCCTGATGAGCGCCTGCCCGGCGCTGGGTTTTATTTTTGGCCCGGTTATCGGCACGGGGCTGTACCAGTTGCAGCCCCACTGGCCCTATCTGCTGGTGCTGGTGTTGTTCGTGCCGCTTATGCTGGCGGTGTGGCGGCTACGTTAAACAAACAGGCATAAAAAACAGGAAGCAGGGCGGGGCCTGCTTCCTGTTCCGGGTAGAACCTGCGCTGCTTCAGCGAGTGTAGGGCAGCAGGGTCAGTTCCACACGGCGGTTCTGGGCACGACCGGCGGCGGTGTCATTGGTGGCCGTCGGCTGATGCGGACCGAAGCCGACGATATCCATGCGCACCTGCTCAACACCGTAGCCTGCCAGCGCGTTCGCCACAGACTGGGCGCGCTGCTGCGAGAGCAGCATGTTGTATTGCACGCTGCCGGTGCTGTCGGTGTGGCCCGCCACCTGAATCATGGTGGATTTGTATTCACGCAGCACTTCGGCCACGGAATCCAGCACAGGCATGAACTGGGATTTGACCTGATACGCGTCGGTATCAAAGGTCACGTTACCGGGCATGTTCAGAATGATGTTGTCACCATCGCGGGTCACGGACACGCCGCTGCCAGCGAGCTTTTCGCGCAGTTCGCGTTCCTGCACGTCCATGTAGTGGCCCACGCCGCCACCGGCAATGGCGCCAATCCCGGCCCCGGCCAGGGCGCGCTGACGGCGCTCACGGGCGCTGTCAGAGGTCGCGATGCCCACCAGGGCACCCACGCCAGCACCGATCGCGGCGCCGGTAGTGGCCCGGCTGGTACGTGCTTCACCGGTATAGGGGTCCGTGGTCTGGCAGCCTTGCAGGGCGATGGCGCCAATGATCACGGCGCTCAAGGTGATTTTCTTCATGGTGACTCCTGAGAAAGAATGTTCCGTCAGGGGCAAACATTACGGGAAATCCGGATCTTAAGAAAGACGATTCCCCGCCGTTGGGCGGATCGGTTCGCGCCACAGACACCAGACCCGCGGTCCCTGATCGGGCAAGACCATTTCGTGCTTCACCTGGAAACCGAAATGCTGGTACAAGGGCACATTCTGCGGGTTACAGGTTTCCAGCCAGACCGGGAAGTATTCCTTGTCACACTGGTCCAGCACACTGTCCAGCAGCGCCCGGCCATAACCGCGATGCCAGGCGCGTGGTTCGACACCGATGATCTGCAGATAGAAGTGCGGAACACTCGGGTGCAGTGCCTGGACCCGACGAATGCCGGCGATGCGTGCAGGCAATGGCGCCAGACCGCACAGACTGAGCAAGTCGGGAAGATGGCGCAGGTGCGCCAGGGCGCTGCTGCCCCAGGTGCCAGGCGGTGACCAGAGGGCGGCTCCGACATCCTGATCCAGCGTGTGGATCAGGCCACCGCAGCGCTCCAGATAGCAGAGCTGGGCCAGGAAGGCCTGCTCAAGGCGTTGCGCGTATCCTGTCCCGGGACGTGCCATCCAGCGCCAGAAGGGGTCATCATGGAAGGCTCTGGCCAGCGTCACGGCCAGAGCGGGGAAATCAGTCACCCGGGCGCGCCGGACAGGGGACATGCTTCATCCTTGTTTCATCGTCTGCATGACAGGTTTGTCGAAGTATTGTGCGCTGCGGCGCCCACACGTGACAGCGAAACTTTTGCAAAAGGAGAGTCATCTATGCCGGGACCCCGGCCTGATCTGAATACCCTGGCCAAGGAACACTGGGACCTGCTCGTCATCGGTGGCGGCGTAACCGGCGCTGGCATACTGCACCAGGCTGCTCAGCTTGGCATCAAGGCAGTTCTCATTGAAAAACATGACTTTGCGTGGGGAACTTCAAGCAGATCATCAAAAATGGTGCACGGTGGTCTGCGCTACCTGAAGCAAGGTGATCTGCGTCTGACCCGGGAATCACTGCAAGAGCGTGAACGGCTGATCAAGGCATTGCCGGAGCTGGTGGTGCGTCAACATTGCCTGATGCCCCTGCGGCGTGGGCAATTCCCGGGCCGCTGGGCCATGACGCTGGCCCTGTCGCTGTATGACCTGCTGGCCGGGGTACGGGACCATCAATGGCTACCCGCGACAACCTTGCAGGCGCGGGTCCCGGGGCTGGATCTGGCACCGCTGGCCGGGGCCATGCGTTACAGCGATGCGATGACTGACGACAGTCGCCTGGTACTGCGCTTGCTGCACGAAGCTGCCGGCGAGGGTGGCACGGCGATGAATTACTGCACTGTGTTGTCCGTGTCGCATCATGAGAGTGGAGAACAGCAGGTTCGTGTGCGTGATGCAGATGGTACCGAAGCCATGATTCGGGCCGGGGCAGTGATCAATGCCACGGGGGCCTGGGCGGATCAGCTTTCCGGTGCCTCCCCGCGGGTGCGGCCGCAGCGAGGCAGCCATCTGTTCGTGCCTGCAGAGCGTTTGCCGGTCGAGGATTGCATGACACTGATCAACCCGCGCGATCAGCGGCCGGTGTTTGTGTTCCCCTGGGAGGGCTGCACCTGCATCGGCACCACGGATCTGGATCATCGCGATGACCCGGGCCGCGAGCCGCGCGCTACAGATGAAGAGGTCGATTACCTGTTGTCGCTGGCCAACGGTTATTTCCCGGACGCGAAGCTGGTCCGGGGCGACATTATTGCGACGATGGCGGGGGTGCGCCCGATCATTGCCTCGGGCAAGGGTCGCGATCCGTCCGCAGAGCGCCGCGATCATGCGGTATGGCAGCAGGAGGGCGTGGTCACCGTATCGGGCGGCAAACTGACCACCTTTCGGGTGATCGCGCTGGATGCGCTGGTGGCGGCGGGTTGTGTGTCCCGGCAGCGGGCGCGGCAGTTGCGCAGGGCCGCGCCGACATTCCGCCATGCGGACCGGTTGCCCGAGGGGCTGGGCCATCCACTCAAACCCTGGCCGACAGGGGAGCGTCTGCATCAGCAGGTCAACTGGATGCTGGCTCATGAGCAGGTGCGGCACCTGGATGACCTGATGCTGCGGCGCACACGCCTCGGTCTGTTGCATGAGCAGGCAGGTGATACGGTGCTGGAGGAACTCAGGCCGCTGGTGTGTCAGCAGCTCGGCTGGGACGAGCAGCGCTGGCATCGGGAGCGGGATCGTTATCTGGATATTCATCAACGGGCCTATCGTGGAGCGCCTGCCTGAGATGCTCAGTTATCAGCACGGTTATCATGCCGGCAATGTTGCCGATGTTCACAAGCACGTGATCCTGAGTCGTTTGCTGGATTACCTGCAGCGCAAGCCGGCACCGTATGCCGTGCTGGACCTGTATGCCGGGCGCGGTCACTACGACCTGAAAGACGCCCTGGCGCAAAAAACCGGGGAAGCCGCCGAGGGCATTCTGCGCCAGTGCGCGCTGCCGGCCTGGCCACCGTTGCTGGGGCCGTACTTGCGGGCGCTGTGTCGGGTCAACGGTGAAGCAGGCTCGGATCGCGTGCCTGCCACGCTGCGGTTCTACCCCGGTTCACCGCTGATCGTGCGTTATCTGTCGCCGCCGTCCTGCCCGGTTATCTGTAATGAACTCCATCCCGCCGAACATGCAGCGCTGGCCAGTCACCTGAAAGGCCTTGAAGGTGTGCACCTGCACCGCCGCGATGCCCTGGAGGCGCTGGTGGCGCTGGTGCCGCCCAACCCCAGGCGGGGCCTGGTGGTGCTGGACCCGAGCTTCGAGCGTTCGCAGGAATATACCGAGATGGCGAGCGCGCTGATCAAGGCCTGGAAGCGCTGGCCCGCCGGGACCTATATGCTGTGGTACCCGCTGCTGGCCGATCAGCGCCATTTGCCCATGATCAGGACCCTGCGCCAGCAACTGGCTGGCACCGAGTGTCTGCAATCCGAGCTGCAGGTGCGTGCGGCGGGGGCGGGGATGCACGGTTCCGGTGTGTTTGTGATCAATCCCCCCTGGGTGCTGGCGCAGGAGCTTGACGCCTTGACGCCCTGGTTTGCCAACCTGTGCAGTGCACACGGCGGCGCAGGCTTGAGGCTTGTCGAAATGTGACCCGGGTTCAGGTCTCGACGGTATTTGATGGTTTGGCGGAAAAAGATTTTCAGTCTGTGTCTGGGCTGAAGTTCATTTATGGTCTTTTTATTATAATAAAATCAAAAGGTAACCATTGATTTCTTATGTTGTTTCTCTCTTCGGATCAGGCTGGCCCCCCTGAAGGTGCGATGAATGTCATTTGACCTGACGCGTCAAGCAGCGTATTCAGTGAACACGAATAACAAAACAGGCGGCTGCAGGGAAGCGCTCCCCCATGACGGCTGCCGCTGCGGAGGATGGGCCCCATGGGCGTCAGAGCAGAACAGAAACAACGTACCCGTGCCGCGCTGATCAGTGCGGCCCTTGAAATGGTGGCCAATGGCCGCGCCTTCAGCAGCCTCAGCCTGCGCGAAGTCACCCGCACCGCCGGTGTCGTGCCCACGGCCTTTTATCGGCACTTCCAGACCATGGATGACCTGGGGCTGGCCATTGTCGAGGAAGCCTTGCCGGATTTGCGTTCCCAGATGCGGGCCTTGCGGCATGAATCGGTGAGCATGGAGTCGCTGCTGATCTCATCGGTCGATGTGTTCTTTGATTTCGTCCTCGATCATGTTCAGGAATTTCTCTTCTTTGGCCGCGAAATTACCGGCGGCAGCGCCACCTTGCGCAAGGCACTGCGTATGCACACGGTGCGCTTTGGCTACGATCTGGCCGACGATCTGGAGCGCATCGGGTTTGCCCGTCATCTCAATGATGCGGAGCGCTTCATGGTGGCGGATCTGCTGGTGCGTGCGGTGCTGACGACCTCGCAGGACATGCTGGCGTTGCGTCATCACCCGGAAGCAATGAAGGCGCTGCGTCAGCGTACGGCGCAGCAGATGCGGGTTGTGGTTCTGGGGATGCTGAATTGGTCTTCCACCAACGATCTCGCGGCGGCGTCCTGAGTGCGCACGCCCGCAGGCTGATGCGACGGGGCCGGGGACTGGCGCGGGTCTTTGCGCTCATGCTGGCTCTGGCCGCGCCGCCCCTCCTGCACGCCCAGTCACTGTCCACGCAGGTACCGTCCACGGAAACCCTGGCTGAACAGGTCAGGGCATGGCTGGATACCGGTGATCTGTCCACGTTGCTGGCCGAGGTGGACAGCCACGCCCTCGCCGATGAGGCCGGGCTGGATGCGGCAGCAGCCAGCGTGATCCGTCGCATGCAGGTGCAACTGCGCAGCCAGTTGGGCGGCCAGCGGTTCCACCGCGCCCGGGTGTATGAGCATGCAGGCAACGTGCGGGTTCGTCTTGATCTGAGTCCCGAGGGCTTGGGCTGGCTGACGCTGGATGCCGACCCGCAGAGCGGCGTATTGCGTGGCTGGCAGGACCACGCGCTGGGGGTGTCCCTGGCGCAGCTGGTGGCCGATATGGCGACTTTCGCTGAAGACCGCCGTGGCCGTCGTTTTCTGGATCGTCTGGAGGCTGAGCCGCTGGAGGCATGGCGGCAGCTTCCGGCGGCGCGCCAGGATGCAGCGGCGGCGCGGTTGTTGCTGTTGTCCTGCGCCAGTGCTGGCTGTTACGAGGAAGCGCTGATCCGCCTTGATGCCCGGGACAGCGAGCGCAGCGCGCCTGCGCTCTGGCAGCTGGATGTTGCGGTGTTGTCCCGTGACTGGCGCCGCTTTGATCAGGTTCACCGGGCGCTGCATGCACACCTGGGGGATGATCCGGCGCTGGTCATGCTGGCCGCACAGGCTGCGGTGGCGCGAGACTACTGCCCACGGGCGCTGTCGCTGGCACAACCCGCACAAGCGCGCTGGCCGGATTACCCCGGGTTGTACCCCTTGCTGGCGCAGTGCCTGGTACAGACCGGCGATTATGGCGCGGCACTGTCGGTATTCGACGCCATGGAAAGCCGCTTCGGGACGCAGATCGACTGGGCGGCGATGGCCCGGCATCCGCTGTATTCCAGACTCGTGGAATCCGACGAATACCGTCACCGTCAGACCCGTCCGTAATTTTTTGTAGCGATGCGGGAATGGAGTAGGCAGGGGTTTTATCTTGTACTATAGTACAACAAATGAAGATGACGACTCTCCGATACGATTACGTCATTGTCGGGTCCGGTGCCGGAGGCGGGGTACTCGCCTGGTACCTGACGAACGCTGGAAAGCGCGTGCTGCTGCTGGAAGCAGGGCGCCGCTGGCAGCGTCACGAATACCCGGACAATGAACTGGATGCCAGTGCATCACTGATGTGGCACGGTGGCGCAGAGCCGACGCGTGATGCATCGGTGGTCATGCTGCGTGGCCGCGTGCTCGGCGGCGGCACGGTGGTGAACCAGGCACTGCTGGATCGCTTTGATTCGCTCGCCCTGGATGACTGGGCCGAACGCAGCGGCATGGATGAATTCAGCGTAGAGGCCATGTCACGGCATTACGATGCGGTGGAAGCGGGCCTGTCTCTGGAAACCATTTCTCCCTCTCACTGGAACGGCAACGCGCGGCTGTATGCCGAGGGATTCGATCGCCTGGGCTACGGCCGCGCCGCGCTCAGACGTGGCCAGTCGGGCTGCAATGTGGCGGACGGCAATGACTGCATGCGCTGCCTTGGCGGCTGCCCGCGCGGCGGCAAGCAGAGCATGGCAGAAACCTTCATCCCGCGCGCGGAGGCGCGTGGTCTTCAGGTGCAGACCGACTGTACTGTGGAGGGCGTGGTGCATGGCGATCAGGGTGTGACGGTATATGCCCGCCAGCACGGGCAGCCCGTTCAGTTTTACGGCGCCCATGTCGTATTGGCGGCGGGCGCGCTCGGTACGCCACGCATTCTGTTCAATTCCGGTCTGGCGCCGCAGTTGCCGGCGTTGGGGCAGCGCTTCTTTTGCCACCCGCAATTCGTCACCTTTGCCCGATACGACACGCCGGTGGACGGACATCGCGGCAGTTTCCAGGCGCTGAAGTCGGATGAGCCGCGTTTCCGCGCTGCGGGATTCAAGCTTGAAAACGTGTTCATGGGGCCGGTGGGTGCCGCCTTTCTGTTGCCGGGTGTCGGGGCGCGCCATCAGCGCTGGATGCGGGATTACCGGCACCTGGCGTGTATCGAAGTGGCATTGCGAGACCGAACCCCGGGGCATTTGCGTTACCGCCCCCGTCGCGGGCTGGTGGTGGACAAGCCGCTGGGGCGGGAAGAGCGCGCGTGTGCACGCCAGGGGCTGGGTGTGATTCGCGAGATCTACCGGGCGACTGGCGCGCGCGAAGTGATCGAATCGCCGGTGCGCATTGGTCTGCACCTGATGGGCGGCTGTGCCCAGGGGCAACAGCGCCGGGCATCGGTGGTGAATCCGGAATTTGCCGTACACGGTATGCCGCGTCTGCATGTGGTGGATGGCAGCCTGTTTCCGTCCGCACCGGGCATCAATCCGTCGCTGACGATCATGGCCCTGGCGCACCGGGCGGCCGAGGCGTTGCTGGGCTGCACATTGCCGTCAGAAATGCCGGATATGCGCCCCGTGACTGTGCGCCAGCACGAGGACATTCCGGCATGAACGACGTCGCCCCCCAGACCCTGACAGCGCGGCAGTATCGTGCCATGACACGTTTTGGTCAGGCATTGGTGCCGGGCAGCGAGGGCATGCCCGGCTATCGCGAGGTGGACGCGGCTCGATTCGCCTGGCGGGCGCTGGCCCCGGCAAGGCGCGCTGATCGCGAGGCTCTACTGGTCCTGATTAACCTGCTGGGCGTCGTGCCCGCGCCGTTGCTGCGCTGTTTTTTCACGCTGCTCGCACTGTGGGGGCGGTTGCCGGGGTGGCCGGGTGCTCCGGCACGCCTGCTCGACATCGGCCTGCGTGGCCTGGTCATGAACACCTACTATGCGGGTCTGGACCAGTGCGGACCGGCAGGGGAGTCTGCGGTGCATCGCGCCATGGATTTCAGATTGCAGTGCGAACCATTAAAGGAAACGACCCACGATGATTGACCAGGCCCGTAATGCTGCCGAGCAACTTCGCAGCACGTCCCTGACCGAACGACTGGCTGAACTCGAGATCCTGCAGGCGCGGATTCGCGACGATCAGGAGATGCTGGTGGAACGTATCATGGCCGAGACTGGCAAGACGCGTACGGACGCGCTGGTGTCGGAAATCATGGGCAGCCTGGATTACCTGCACTGGCTGCACGGCGCGGCGGGCAAGGTGCTGGCCGACGAAAAGGCGCCGACACCCATTGCGCTGATGGGCAAGCAGTCGCAGATCTGGCACGAGCCCTGGGGTGTCGTGCTGGTGATCACGCCGTGGAATTACCCGTTTCATATTGCCCTGACGGCACTGGCGCCCGCGTTCGCTGCGGGCAATGCGGTGATTCTGAAGCCGTCGGAGCACACGCCGTTGAAGGGTGTATTCGAAGCGCTGTTCGACGGCTTGCCGTTGCTGCAGTCGGCGGTACAGATCGCCTACGGCGACGGAGACATGGCACAAACGCTGATTGCCGGACGACCGGACCGGATCTGCTTTACCGGCAGTGCGCGCACCGGGCGGCGTATCCTGGCGCAGGCGGCGCCGCTGCTGATTCCCGTGGATCTGGAACTGGGCGGCAAGGATGCGATGCTGGTGTTCGAGGATGTGAATATTCCGCGCACGGTGGCGGGTGCCCTGTGGGGGGCGCTGACCAATGCGGGCCAGTCGTGCACGTCGGTGGAACGGTTGTACGTGCAGCGCAGCATTCATGATGCCTTTGTCAGTGCCCTGCGCACTTCGATGGATGCCCTGGTGGTGAACCAGGGCGATGCCGGCGACGCGGATATCGGAGCCATGACCACGGAATTCCAGTGCGACATCGTGGCTGCGCAACTGGAGGATGCCCGGGAAAAAGGGGCGACGGTGTATGGCGGCGGCCGCGTGGCGGGCACGCGTTTGCTGCGCCCGGCACTGGTTACGGCAGTGACGCCGGAGATGCGCCTGATGCAGGAGGAAACCTTCGGCCCCGTGATGGTGGTCGAGTCCTTCGAAGATGAAGCACAGGCCATTGCCCTGGCCAATGGCGCGCCGTTCGGTCTGAGTGCCAGTGTCTGGAGCAAGGACCTGGAGCGAGCCCGTCGTGTTGCCCGGGCGCTGCGGGTCGGTGCGGTATCGATCAACAATGTGATGCTGACCGAGGGCAACCCGGCGTTGCCGTTTGGCGGCGTGGGCGAATCCGGTTACGGGCGGGTCAAGGGCGCCGAGGGGCTGCGCGGTATGACGCGCAGCAAGGCGGTGCTGATCGACAAGCAGAGCGGCAAGCTGGAAGCGAACTGGTATCCCTACACGCGCAGCAAGTATCAATTGTTCGGTGATCTGATCCGTGGCCTGTTCGGGCGCGGCCCCGGGGCCCTGCTGCGTTTTGCCCGGGCCGGTCTGAAGCTGGAAAGTGTGGCCCAGAAACCGCGCGAGGGGTTATGACCACCTATCAGTACTATCGGCAGGCCATCGCCGACGAGACCCTGCCCGTGGCACTGGTCGACATGGACATGTTCGACGCCAATCTCAAGGCCCTTCTGGCGCAGGCGGGGGACAAACCGTTACGCATTGCCGCCAAGTCCGTGCGGTGTCCGGCGCTGCTGCGCCATGCGCTGGACAGCGATCTGCGTTGCCAGGGGCTGATGTGCTTCCATGCACGGGAGGCCTGCGCACTGGCAGAGCAGGGTTTCGACGATCTGCTGGTGGCTTACCCGACGGTGCAGGCCGCCGACATTCGCGCGGTCTGTGCGGCAGTGCGCGACGGACACCGCATCCTGCTGATGGTGGATTGCGCAGCGCATGTGGAGGCGCTGGCCCGTGTGGCCCGGGATGAGCAGGTGACCTTGCCCCTGTGCCTGGATGTGGACATGTCCTGGCATTTGCCGGGGTTGAATTTTGGTGTGTACCGTTCGCCGGTGCGTGAGGTCGAACAGGCCCTGGTGGTGTACCGGGCGATCGAAGCCAGCGGTTGCCTGCGGCTGGAAGGCGTGATGGGGTATGAGGCGCAGATCGCCGGTGTCGGCGACGCGGTGCCCGGGCAGGGCCTGAAGAACCGGGTTGTGCGCTGGCTCAAGCGTGGCGCGATTCCGCGCCTGCAGCAGCGCCGTGCCGCCGTGGTTCAGGCGCTGCGCGACGCCGGGGCGCCGCTGGTGCTGGTCAATGGCGGCGGCACCGGCAGCCTCGATTCGACCCGCCACGATCCCTCAGTGACGGAAGTGACGGCGGGCAGCGGCCTGTTCGCGCCAACCTTGTTCGATCACTATGTGCGCTATCGCTACGCCCCGGCGGCGATGTTCGCGCTCGAAGTCGCCCGGCAACCCGATGCCGGGCGCGTGACCTGTCTCGGGGGGGGCTATATTGCCTCCGGTTCAGCCTCACCACCGAAGGCACCCCTGCCGGTATTGCCGCCGGGCCTGTCACTGGAGCCGAATGAAGGGGCAGGGGAGGTGCAGACGCCTTTGCGTGGCCATGCATTGCGCGACCAGGACTTGCCGGGTATCGGTGAGCCGGTGTTCTTCCGCCACGCCAAGGCTGGCGAATTGTGCGAGCGCTTCAACACCCTGTTGCTGATCCGCGACGGTCAGATTGAGGCGCGCGCGCCCACCTATCGAGGGCTGGGCTGGCAATTCATATAAATGCCCGTATGCTTGCCGCATGTCATCCCTGCCAACTCCTGCACGCCTGGCCCTGGTGCTGGGCATGCTTATCGCCATCGGCCCCCTGGCCATCGACATGTATCTGCCCGCCTTGCCGGCGATGGCGGACAGTCTTGGTGTGAGTGTCGAACGCATTGAAGTGTCCGTCAGCATCTATCTGTTTGGCACCGCGTTCGGGCAGTTGCTCGGTGGCCCGCTGTCAGACCGGTTCGGGCGCAAGCCGGTGGCCACCGGCGGCCTGTTACTGTTTGCGGGCGCCAGTCTGGGGGTGGCCCTGAGTGAGGCCCTGCCGGAACTGTTGGTCTGTCGCGCGTTGCAGGCACTCGGTGGCGGCGCGACGGTGGTGATTGCGGCGGCATCGGTGCGCGATTTCCACACCGGCCGCGAGGCGGCCCGCCTGCTGACCACCATTGGCCTGGTGATGCTGATCGCGCCGTTGGCCGCACCGACTTTCGGTGCCCTGATCCTGCACACGTTGCACTGGCAGGGCATTTTCTGGTTGCTGGCGCTCTATGCCACGCTGATGGTCGTGGTGCTGAACACCGCCTTGCCCGCCGTGCAGCGTCCCGGCGCCCGGCCTCCGGGTGGCATTCTGGCGGCCTATGGTCGGGTGCTGCGGCATCGTCAGGCGATGGCCTTCATCCTGGCCAATGCGCTGTCGTTTGCCGCCATGTTTGTGTTCATTACCGATTCGGCATTTTTCTATATGGAGTACTTTGGTGCCTCCAGCGCTGTCTTCCCGGTGCTGTTTGGTGCCAACGTGGTGGTGATGATCAGCCTGAACCGGCTGAATATCCTGCTGCTGCGTCGTTATGACAGCCCGGCGATGATGCGTGCCGGGTTGCTGTTGCAACTGGGTGCGGTGCTGGTGTTGTTAATGCTGGTGTTGCTGGAGGCCCTGACGTTGGGCCGCGCGGTGCCACTGATCATGCTGGCCGTAGGCGCGGTGGCGTTGATTATTCCCAATGCGCTGGCCAGCTTCCTGTCCCTGTTCGAGCGGGACGCGGGTGCCGCCACGGGCCTCAACGGCGCTCTGCAATTCACGCTGGCCGGTCTGGCCGGTGGCCTGGTGACACTGCTGCACACCAGCTCGGCCCTGCCCATGGCATTGACCATGACGGTGTGCAGCCTGTGCGCCTGCGGCGCCTTTTTCGTGCTCAGAAGGTAAAGCCCAGCCCCAGGTGCACGGCGAAGACTTCCATATCGGCCACGAACTCGGCATCGCCCACCTCCACGAACTCGTATTGCGGCAAACCCGGCGCGCGAATAACAGTTGGGTACAGTTGCGGTGGACCTGGGCGCCCAGCCTTTCAATCTATACGCTATAAGCGTATATTTGGCTGTGTGTTGCAGGCGTACCGTTTCGGGCAGGGAGCCCGGATTGCCCAGCAGCCGAGTGTCATGGAGGACCAGCGTTTGGACAGCGTCTTTGTTGAGCTTCCGGCCTTTGCCA
>ERZ869909.2478-NODE-2478-length-12159-cov-4.806406_pt1 | contig 12159 bp, 10 predicted proteins | sample MGYA00520892_ERZ869909 | MGnify/ENA primary metagenome ERZ869909 (study PRJEB32215, sample SAMEA104723947) | bioreactor metagenome | biome: bioreactor; feature: anaerobic bioreactor; material: water | place: China | collected 2015-03-12 ... | reverse complement strand
CCCCGCCCTTTCTGGGTGCATGGCAAGGGAGTTCCGGGCGCGGCGGGTCAAAGCCCGCCGCGCCACGGCAGCGTTAATCCGCCGTTAACGATATGATGTTCCAATAGACGAGATGGGCGGTTTCGAGGATCTCGGGCAGGTGGAAGAAGCCGAGAGCCACCCCGCCCGCCGCCGTCCAGGCCATCAGGCCGGGCCAGCGAGGCTTCTCGCCATCGGGGTCTATGGTGTCAAAGATGTATTTGTCGCTCATTGTGGCAAGATGCGCCGCAAATCGGGCGGAAATCGGAACGCCACCTGCCCGCCAACCTGTTAAGAATAGTTAACGCGCGGGAAAATATCCACAATTTGAGCAATTCTGCCCCGACCCGACCCTCTCAGGCCGGGCTCTGTTGCCATTCGGGCAGCGGGAACAGCCGGTCATAGGCCCAGTTGAATGCGAAGGCATAGACCAGATAGAAGCCCGCCACGCCCAGATCCATGACAAATGCCTGCCAGAGGCCGATCTGCAGATACCAGGCGATGAAGGGCAGAAGCGCCGCCAGCAGCCCGGCCTCGAACAAGACCGCATGCAGCACCCGCAGCCGCCAGCTTTTCAGCGTCGAGCCGCGCAGCCGTTTCAGCGCGTGATCGAAACCCAGATTGTACAGGTAGTTCCACCCCGTGGCGAGCGTGGCGCCGACCAGCGCCACCACGCCCATGTCCTTGATCGGCACGGCGAAGAGCCTGGCGCCGAGCGGCGCCAGCAGCAGAAGGCCGATGATCTCGAAGGCGAGCGCGTGGCGGATGCGATCCAAGTTAGTGCGCATGACGAACCCCAATTCGGGCCGTCCCGCAGTGCTGTCCCTTGATGGGGGAGGTCGTCCTCGCTTGGCGGGCAGGATAGCCCCGCCCGGCACGCGTTTCAAGCCCGGCAGGCAGGCTCAGCCGTTTTCCGCCGCATCCGCGTCTGACGCCTCGGGTTCTGGTTCGGGGTCTGGCTCGGCCAGAATGCCGCCGCGCCAGAGCCCGCTCAGCACCTGCCCCTCGGCATAGCGCAGCACGCCGCGCCCCTCGCGCTGGCCGTCGAGGAAGGTGCCTTCATAGATGTCGCCGGTGACATAGGTGGCCACGCCCTCGCCCTCGATCCGGCCCTCGCGCCACATACCGTCATAGATGAAGCCATCGGTCAGTTCGATCCGCCCCGGCCCCTCGCGCTCGCCGCCGGCGAAATTGCCCTCATAGCGCGCACCGTCGGGATAGGTCATCACGCCCTGCCCCTCGCGCAGCCCGGCCTCGAAGCGGCCCTCGTAAAGCCGGCCATCGGGGAATTCCATGCGCCCCTCGCCATGCGGGCGGCCATCGAGGAAGGCGCCCTCATAGACCAGCCCTTCACCGAAATCGGCCCGACCCTGGCCTTCGCGTCGCCCCTCGACCCAGTCGCCGCTGTAGCTGGAGCCATCGGCATAGGTGACGGTGCCACGACCATCGGGCAGGCCGTTGCGGAACTGCCCCTCATAGCGCGAGCCATCGGGATGGGTCAGCACCCCTTCGCCATCAATGCGGTCGGCCACCCAGCTGCCGTTATAGACATGGCCATCAGCCGCCGTCAGCCGGCCGCGCCCGTGACGCTGGTCATCGACGAATTCGCCCTCGTAAAGGCTGCCATCGGCAAAGGTGATCCGCCCCAGCCCCTGCATCAGCCCGTTGACGAACTCGCCCTCGCGCCGGTCACCATTGGGCAGCACCAGCCGCCCGGCACCATGCAGCACGCCATCGGCCCATTCGCCGTCATAGATCGTGCCATCGGGGCGCGTCAGGCGACCCTCGCCGGCGCGCTGATCGGCCTGCATCTCGCCGGTATAGATCGAGCCATCCGGGTAGGTGATGGTGCCGCGGCCCTCGCGCTGGCCATGCACCCAATCGCCCTCGTAGCGCAGCCCGCCGGGGCGCTCCATCACGCCACGGCCATGCGGCTGGCTGTCATCGAATTCGCCGGTATAAACCACGCCGGTGGGATAGAGCCGCGTGCCCTGCCCCATGATGCGCCCGCCATCCCAGTTGCCCTCGTAGGAGGAACCATCGGCAAAGACCATGCGGCCCTGACCATGCGGGCGGCCATCATCGAACTGCCCCTCGTAGACCGCGCCGTTGGGATAGCGCGCGGTGCCCTGGCCGGTGATCTGCCCAGCCACCCATTCGCCGGTATATTCAAAGCCGTTGGGCAGCCGGTAGCTGCCCTGACCATGCTGCAACCCGTCCAGAAAGGTGCCCTCATAGATGCCGCCATCGGCATATTGACGGGTGATCACCTCGGAAAGCTGGGCGCCGGCGGGGCCTGCGGCCAGCATCAGCGCCAGGAGCGGGGCGCCAAGGCGCCGGGCAGGAAGAAAGCGCAATGTCGACATGCTGAACCCGTGCTTTTTGCGGCGCAGCCCGGCCGCGCCCGTCGCGCCAGAGCCTAGAGGAGCCGCGCCCCCTCTGGCAACCCCGTTGGCCGGCGCGGTGGCGGCGATCCGATCACACCACCTTGAGGCGCCCTCAGCCGGCGTGCAGGCTGGGCGCGGCGAGCGAGGCGAAACCGTAATGGCGCAGCCAGCGCAGGTCGCTTTCAAAGAAGGCGCGCAGATCGGGGATGCCGTATTTCAGCATCGCCATGCGGTCGATCCCCATGCCGAAGGCAAAGCCCTGCCATTGATCGGGGTCGATCCCGCCCGAGCGCAGCACATGCGGATGCACCATGCCCGAGCCCAGCACCTCCATCCAGCCATCGCCCTCGCCAACACGCAGCTGGCCGCCGGTCCAGGAACACTGGATATCGACCTCGGCCGAGGGTTCGGTGAAGGGAAAATGCGAGGCGCGGAAGCGGGTTTTCACCGGCCGGCCGAAATAGGCGCTGAAAAATTCCTCCAGCACCCATTTGAGATTGGCCATCGAAATGTCGCGGTCGATCGCCAGCCCCTCGATCTGATGGAACATCGGCGTATGGGTCAGGTCCATATCCATGCGATACACCCGCCCCGGGGCGATCACCCGGATCGGCGCGCCCTGATCCTGCATGGCGCGGATCTGCACCGGCGAGGTATGGGTGCGCAGCACATGCGGCGGGCGGTTGTCACCCTCGGCGCGGTGCATGAAGAAAGTATCATGCTCCTGGCGGGCGGGATGTTCGGGGGCGATGTTGAGCGCGTCGAAATTGTACCAGTCGGTCTCGATCTGGGGCCCTTCGGCCACGGCGAAACCCATATCGGCGAAGATCGCGGTCATTTCCTCGGTGACCTGGCTGACCGGATGGATCGTGCCGCGCGGCCGGGGCCGGCCGGGCAGCGACACATCGAGCCATTCGGCCTTCAGACGTTCATCGAGCGCGGCATCCTCCAGCGCGGTCTTGCGCGCACGCAGCGCGGCGTCGATCTCGTCCTTGAGGCCGTTGAGCGCCGGGCCGGCAAGCTGGCGTTCCTCGGGGTTCATGCGGCCAAGCTCGCGCATTTTCAGGCTGATCTCGCCCTTCTTGCCCAAAGCGGCAAGGCGCACGCCTTCAAGCGCATCGGCGCCCCGGGCCGCGCCGATCTCGGCCAGATATTTTGCCCGCAGTTCCGCAATACCGTCCATGCCGCTGCCCTTCCGCTCGATCCTGCCCTGGCGCCGGCGCGCGGCGCCGGGTCCGACCGTGGCCTAGCCACAAACCCCCGCGATTGCAAGCGGGCGGCGGCTTTGGAGAGCGTGTCGCCGGGTTTCGGCGCGGTTCAGTTGAGCCCGATATCGGGCAGGCCCTCGCCGGCGTCAAAATCGAAACCATCACCGACATCGAAGCCGCCGGCATCGGGCAGGTTCAGATCGCCCAGCCCCGGCGGCGCGGCCTCGGAAAAGCCCGCATCATCGCCAAAACGCGGGCCGCCGGTGGTGGTGAAACCGGCGCCCAGATCACGTTCGCCGGGCAGCACCGTCAGGCGCAGCGCCCGCATGCCGCGATACTGGCCCAGCCGGGCCAGCGCCACCGGGCGGCGATCGAGGGTTTCCAGTTCCACCTCCTCAAGCTGCGCCAGCGGCAGCACCAGCCGGCTGTCGGGGCCCAGTTCCATGACATCGGCAAGCGTCATGCGCACCCGGCCCAGCACGGCGCGCAGATCGGCCGGGGCGCCCATGACCGCGCCCTTCAGCGCTTCTTCCCAGGCGTTGTCCTCGGCCGGCTCGTCGAAGATCGGCGTATCGAAGCTGAAGGCCTCCATCGCCGGTTGCGGCGCCTGCGGCAGGGCCAGCATGAACTGCCCCTTGCGCACCACATCCTCGGAGGTCAGTTCGACATCCATCACCGTCAGCGCATAGCTGACATCATCAAGCATCACATCCAGAAGCCGCTGGTCGCGCGCATGCTGGCCGAAGCGGAAACCGGGCTCGAACGGATCGGCGGGGTCGGGGTTGGCTTCCATGTCGATGAGCACGGCATCGACCAGTTCGGCGATCAGCGCGGCATCGGTGGCGGTGGCGCGGCGCGGCCCGGGCTCGCGCCGGCCCAGAGTGCCGATGGTCATGGCCTCGATCACCGAGACGAAGGCATGCGGGTCAAAGATCACCAGCCCCGGCGGCTCGTCCCCGCGCGAAAGAAGCGCAACAAACCCCTCCGAATCAATGAGTTCCAGCAACTCAGGCACATCGGCGCTGCGGCTGGAACAGACCGAACCCTGCGTGACCAGCCCCAGAACGCGATTCGCCGCGCGCGTGAAGGAGCGCGGCAGCACCCGCCCGCCCGGCTCGGCGCTGCCAAGATCGAGGCCCGGCATGGCATCCATCCCCGGCATCTCGGCGCTGTCGTCAAACCCCAGGGGCATGTCGAAGGCCGGTTCCTCGCGTTTGGGGGCGAGTTTGCGGCGCAGCACCGATTCCCTGATCGCGTCTTCCATGACCTGCCTATCTGCCTTGATGGGCGCGCCCGCCGCTGACGCCCTTCCTTGCAGCCAATTTCGCAGGCCAGAGTTAATAAACCCTTTGCCGGGCGGCGTTTTTCGTCCCGCCCGGCACAGGTTCATCCATCGGTGGTCAATTGTCCGACAACCGGCTGATGACCACGGTCACCTCGGGTTTCTTGCCGATCTCGTCAAGGCAGCAATGGCGCACCCGGCGCTTGATGGCCTCGATCAGCTTGTCGTCATTGGCCAGCAGCTTGCGGTTGGCGCGTTCCAGCTCCTCGGCCAGTTCGTCCTCGATCAGCTCATTGAGCGGCTGCCCGCCGCGCCCGTTGCGCGCCAGCCCCTGGGCATCGGCCCAGGCATCGCCCATCGGCAAACCATCCTCGTCGATGATCAGCGTCACCAGCACATGACCGTTGAGCGCCATGCGGATACGCTCGCGCACCACGCCGTCAAGCGCCCCGTAAAGCGCTGTGCCGTCAAGATAAATCCGCCCGGCATCGACATGTTCGACAATCTGCGGCACCTCGCCGGTCAGATCGACCAGCGAGCCGTTGGGCGCCACCACCGAGGCAATGCCGCGCTCGGCGGCGATGGCAGCATGGCGGCGCAGATGGCGATGTTCGCCATGCATCGGCACCACCATCGCCGGTTGCAGCAGTTCGTGCATGCGCTCCAGATCCGGGCGGTTGGCATGGCCGGACACATGGTAAAGCCCGCCCGAGGCATCGACGACATCGACGCCCATTTCCGACAGCGCGTTGACCACGCGCAGCACCGGGCGCTCGTTGCCGGGAATGGTCATCGAGGAAAACAGGAACAGGTCGCCCTCTTGCAGCTTCAGCCCCATGAAGCTGCCGCGCGCCAACTGCGCCGAGGCCGCGCGGCGCTCGCCCTGGCTGCCGGTCGCGATCACCAGCACCTGCTCGCGCGGAAGTTTGGCGGCTTCCTCAGGGGTGACGGTGGGGGGGAAATCCGCCAGCAAGCCCGCTTCGGTGGCGGTGCGCACCATATTGTGCATCGCCCGGCCCAGAAGACAGACCGAGCGCCCGGCCTCGCGCCCGGCGCGGGCCAGCGTGCGCAGCCGCGCCACGTTGGAGGCGAAGGTGGTGGCCACCACCATGCCGCGTGCATTGCGCACCAGATCGGTGATCGGTCCCGGCAGGGAGCTTTCAGAACGCCCGGCATGGGTATTGAAAACATTGGTGGAATCGCAGACCAGCGCCTTGACGCCGGCCTTGCCGAGCCCGGCGAAAAGCCCCTCGTCGAAGGGTTCGCCGACGCCGGGCGACAGATCGAGCTTGAAATCGCCGGTATGCAGCACCCGGCCGGCCGGGCTTTCGATCAGCAGCCCAGAAGCCTCGGGCAGCGAATGCGAAACCGGCACGAACTGCACCGCGAAAGGCCCGGCGGTGACGGTTTCGGGCAGAGCGCCGACGGTCAGCACCTGATCGGCGGGCTGGCCGGCCTCCTGCATCTTGCGGCTGGCGATGCGGGCGGTGAAGTTGCGGGCATAGACCGGCACCCGCAGCCGGCTCCACAGATGACCCAGCGCGCTGACATGATCTTCATGGGCATGGGTGATGAAGATCGCCTCCAGCCGGTCGCGGCGTTCCTCCAGCCAGGCGATATCGGGCAGGATCAGGTCAACCCCGGGGGTGCCGTCCATATCGGGGAAGGTCACGCCCAGATCCACCAGGATCAACCGTTCCTTGTCCTTCGGCCCGTAGCCATAGACATAGGCATTCATGCCTACCTCGCCGGCCCCGCCCAGAGGCAGATAGATCAGTCGTGCAGCCTTCATTCACCCGTTCCCGTTATAGTCGTTGATGACCCGCAGCCCATGCATGGTCAGATCATCGCGAATTTCGTCAAACAGCGCCTCGCCGGTGGCAAAGAGCGGCGCCAGCCCGCCGGTGCCGATAACCCGCATCGCGCGGCCGCGCTCGGCCTTGATGCGCTCACATATCCCATTCACCAGCCCGACATAACCCCAGAACACGCCGGCCTGCATACAGGCCACGGTATTCTTGCCGATGACGGTTTCGGGGCGCGCGACATCGACATGGGGCAGCGCGGCGGCGGCCATGTGCAGCGCCTCCAGCGACAGGTTCACGCCCGGTGCGATCACCCCACCGATATAGGCGCCGTCATCATCGACAACATCGAAGGTGGTGGCGGTGCCGAAATCGACCACGATCAGATCGCCGCCATAGAGATCATGCCCGGCCACGGTATTCACCAGCCGGTCGGGGCCGACATTGGTGCCGGGATCGACGCGCACATCGACCGGCAGAAGGCAATCGGGCTTGCCCACCACCAGCGGCCGGCAGTCGAAATAGCGGTTGCAGAGCACGCGCAGGTTGAACACCACCCGCGGCACCGTCGAGGAGATGATCACCTGGCTGATCTGTGCCTCGACCTTGTTGAGCGCCATCAGTGTCGAAAGCCAGACGAAATACTGATCCGCTGTGCGCTGGTGTTCGGTGGCGGTGCGCCAGGTGGCAATGAAGCGCTCGCCGTTCCAGATGGAAAAGACGGTATTGGTATTGCCGCAATCGATGCACAGAAGCATGGCGCTCTCCGGGGCTGGGCTCAGGAAAAATAGACTTCCGCCGCCGGAATGCAAAGCCGCCCGCCGGGGGTTTGCAGCACCAGCGCGCCGGTGTCGTCGATGGTCTCGAACCGGCCTTCATGGGTTTCATGCATGGTGCGCGCCTTGATCACCTCGCCGAGCCGGGCAGCGCGCTCCAGAAAGGCATGCCGCACCGGGGCGAAGCCGAACTGGCGCAGCTGATCCTCCCAGCGGGCGAAAGCGGGGGCGAGATGGTCCAGCAATTGTTCGGGGGTGATGCTCAGCCCGGTTTCGGCGCGCAGGCTGACCGGGGGAAAGAGCGCCTCGGCATCGGCGGGCGGGGCGCTGCGCAGATTGACGCCGATCCCCACCACCAGCACGCCACCGGCACCGCTTTCCAGGAGCACACCCGAGAGCTTGCCACCATTGAGCAGCACGTCATTGGGCCATTTGATGGCGAAGGACGGCCCCAGCCCGGTGAGTGCGCTCAGCGCATCGTGGAGCGCCAGCGCGGCAGTGAAGGAGCGCAGCGCCAGCCGTGCCGGCGGCTCATCCAGCGGCAGCGCCAGGCTGGCGGCAAAATTGCCGGCCGGATCGACCCAGCCACGCCCGCGCCGCCCCCTCCCGGCGGTCTGACGCAGGGCCAGAAGCCAGGCCGGGCCGCGCAGATCGGACGCCAGACGCAGGGCCTCGGCATTGGTGCTGTCAACCGTCTCAAGCACCCGCCGGCCATAACCGGCGGGCCAGTCCGGGGCGGGCCGGGGCGGATTAGCGGACAAGCGCCTGCGCCGCGATCGCCGCCGCGCCGTCAACCCCGAACAGGTTGATCACCCCCAGCAGCATGATCGCCGCCGAGCCCATCAGCAGACCCCATTGCACGGTGCCGATATCGCCATCGAGCGGCTGGGTCTCCTGGCCGAAATACATGTAATAGACGATGCGCAGGTAATAGAAGGCGCCGATCACCGAGGCGATGACACCGGCCACCGCCAGCCAGACAAGGCCCGCGCCAACCGCCGCCACCAGCACCGAATACTTGGCCCAGAAGCCCACCAGCGGCGGCACGCCCGCCAGGCTGAACATCAGGATCAGGATGGCCAGCGCCTGCCCGGGCTGGGTTTTCGACAGCATGTTGAGATCGTCGATGGCCACCACCGGGCGGCCCTCACGGCGCATTGACAGGATGAAGGCAAAAACCCCGATCGACATGGTGACATAGATCGCCATGTAAAGCAGCATCGCCTGCACGCCCGCCGCCGTGCCGGCCGCCAGACCGACCAGCGCAAACCCCATATGCGAAATCGAGGAATAGGCCATCAGCCGCTTGATGTTGCGCTGCCCGATGGCGCCGATGGCACCGACGAACATCGAACCCACCGCCAGGAAGGCCAGGATTTGCGACCAGTCGCCCGGCGCACCGCCGAAGGCGTCATGCACCAGCCGCGCCAGCAGCGCGATGGCCGCCACCTTGGGTGCGGTGGCAAAGAAGGCGGTCACCGGGGTCGGCGCGCCCTCATAGACATCGGGCGTCCACATGTGGAAGGGCACCGCCGAGACCTTGAAGGCCAGGCCGGCCAGCATGAAGGCCAGGCCCATCAAGAGCCCGACCGACAGCCGGCCATCCTGAACGGTGCTGGCGATACCGGCGAATTGCGTGGTGCCGGCGTAGCCATAGGCCAGCGAGGCGCCATAGAGCAGCAGGCCCGAGGCCAGCGCGCCGAGCATGAAATACTTCAGCCCGGCCTCGGTGGCGCGCAGGCTGTCACGGCGGATGGCGGCCAGCACATAAAGCGCCAGCGATTGCAGCTCCAGCCCCATATAGAGGGTGATCAGATCGCCGGCCGAAACCATGACCATCATGCCGACCGTGGCCAGTGCGACGAGGATCGGATACTCGAACCGCAGCAGGTTGTGGCGCAGCAGGTAATCCTGCCCCATCACCATCACCGCCGCGCCCGACAACAGGATCGCCACCTTGGCAAAGCGCGAGAAGGCATCGGCCACCAGCAGCCCGCCGAACGCCGCCTGCGCCGGTGCCGCGCCGATCGCCACATAGAGCGCCAGCACCACGAAGACCGCCGCCGTGGCCCAGAGGATCAGCCCGGCCACACGGTCCTTGCCAAAATACGAGCCGAACATCAGCGCCGCCATGGCATAGACGGCCAGCACGATCTCCGGCAGGGCGATGGTAAGATCAACCGAGGTCATAGCGAAGCGCCTTTCAGTTCTGGGCCAGCATGCTGGCGGCCTCATGGGCGGCCAGTGCGGCATCATATTGGCTGATCAGCGCGCCCACCGAGGGCCCGATCAGATCGGTCACCAGCGCCGGATAGACGCCCAGGAGCAGCGTCATCACCACGAGCGGCGCAAAGAGCGCCTTCTCGCGGCGGTCCATATCGGGGATGGCCTTGAGGCTGTCGCGCAGAAGCGGGCCGAAGACCACCCGGCGGTAGAGCCACAGCGCATAGCCCGCCGACAGGATCACCCCCGAAGCCGCGACCAGCGCCACCCAGGTATTGACCTGGAACACCGCCATGAAGGTCAGGAATTCGCCGACGAAGCCCGAGGTGCCCGGCAGGCCGACATTGGCCATGGTGAACAGCATGAAGACCAGCGCATAGGCCGGCATGCGGTTGACCAGCCCGCCATAGGCCGAGATCTCGCGGGTATGCATGCGGTCATAGATCACCCCCACGGCAAGGAACAACGCGCCCGAGATGAAGCCATGGCTGATCATCTGGAAGATCGCGCCATCGACGCCCTGCTGGGTGGCGGCGAAGATGCCCATGGTGACAAAGCCCATATGCGCCACCGAAGAATAGGCCACGAGTTTCTTCATGTCCTCCTGCACCAGCGCCACCAGCGAGGCATAGACGATGGCAATGGCCGAGAGCCAGAGCACGAAAGGCGCGAAGATATCCGAGGCCACCGGGAACATCGGCAGCGAGAAGCGCAGGAAACCATAGCCGCCCATCTTCAGCAGCACGGCGGCCAGCACCACCGAGCCGGCGGTCGGCGCCTGAACGTGGGCATCGGGCAGCCAGGTATGCACCGGCCACATCGGCATCTTCACCGCGAAGGAGGCAAAGAACGCCAGCCACATCAGCGACTGCATGCCGCCAACGATCTGCCAGCCCATCAGGTTCAGCGGCCCGGCCGAGAAGTTATGCGTCAACAGCGTCGGAATGTCGGTGGTGCCGGCATCGACGAACATGGCGATCATCGCCACCAGCATCAGCACCGAGCCGAGGAAGGTATAGAGGAAGAACTTGAACGCCGCATAGATGCGTTCCTTGCCACCCCAGATGCCGATGATCAGGAACATCGGGATCAGACCGGCCTCGAAGAACAGGTAGAACAGCACCAGATCCAGCGCCACGAAGACACCGATCATCAGCGTCTCCAGCAGCAGGAAGGCGATCATGTATTCCTTGACGCGGTGCTTGACGTTCCAGCAGGCTCCGATGGTGATCGGCATGAGGAAGGTGGTCAGCATCACGAAGAGGATCGAGATACCATCGACGCCGAGCTTGTAGCTCAGCCCGAGGATCCATTCGCGCTCCTCGACGAACTGGAAGCCGGTATCGTTGCGGTCGAAGCCGAACAGCAGGATCAGCGAGACGAGGAAGGTCGCCGAAGTGGCTACCAGCGCCAGCCATTTCGCGTTGCGCTGAGCCGCCTCGTCATCGCCGCGCAGGAACAGCGCCAGGATCAGCGCCGCCACCGCCGGGGTGAAGGTGATGATGGACAGAAGGTTCAGCATCAGTTCGCCCCTCCGGTGAGCGTGACATAGGTGACCAGAAGCGCGATGCCGAGCACCATGGCAAAGGCGTAGTGATAGACATAGCCGGACTGGATACGCGCATAGACGCGGTTCAGCAGCGGCATGACCCCCATGGCCAGCCCGTTGATCCCGCCGTCGATCGTGGCGCCGTCACCCTTCTTCCACAGCATCCGGCCGAGCCAGAGCGAGGGGCGCACGAAGACGGCGTCATAGATCTCGTCGAAATACCATTTGTTGAGCAGGAACTGGTAGAGGATCGGCTGGTTCGCCGCCAGACGGCCCGGCAGATCGGGGCGACGGATATAGAACAGCCAGGAAAGCGCCAGCCCGCCCAGCATCGCCACGAAGGGCGAGAGCTTCACCCAGACCGGCACATAATGCGCCTCGCTGACCAGGTTGTTGCCCTCGGCCATATGGATCGAAGCGCCGAACCATTCGCGCACCTCGGCGGTGGAGCCGAAGAAGGGCGCATACCAGATCATCCCGGCCAGCACCGCACCGACGGCCAGAACCGCCAACGGGATCAGCATGGTCAGCGGGCTTTCATGGGCATGCTCATGGGTATGATGATCGCCGCGCGGCTTGCCATAGAAGGTCAGGAACATCAGCCGCCAGCTGTAGAACGAGGTCATCGCCGCGCCGGCCACCAGGATCCAGAAGGCATAATGCGTGCCCGAGGCATAGACGCTCTCGATGATCGCATCCTTCGAGACGAAACCGGCAAAACCGACCGGGAAGCCGACGTACAGCAACGGGATGCCGACCCCGGTGATGGCCAGCGTGCCGATCATCATCGCCCAGAAGGTATAGGGCAGCTTGTGGCGCAGCCCGCCGTAATTGCGCATGTCCTGCTCGTGGTGCATGCCATGGATCACCGAACCGGCGCCCAGGAACAGCATGGCCTTGAAGAAGGCATG
>ERZ869909.2477-NODE-2477-length-12169-cov-5.678382_pt1 | contig 12169 bp, 10 predicted proteins | sample MGYA00520892_ERZ869909 | MGnify/ENA primary metagenome ERZ869909 (study PRJEB32215, sample SAMEA104723947) | bioreactor metagenome | biome: bioreactor; feature: anaerobic bioreactor; material: water | place: China | collected 2015-03-12 ... | reverse complement strand
TAGCCGTAGAAGGCGTCGGTCAGCCCGTCCTTGATCATCGAATCGAGCATCTTGAAGTCGCCCATCTTCACGCCGGCGCGCAGATGCGCGACGTGGGGGGCGAGCGACATCGATTCCTGGCCGCCGGCGACGATGATCTTCGCGTCTCCGGTCTGGATCTGCTGCATGCCGATGGCGACCGCGCGCAGGCCCGAGCCGCAGAGCTGGTTCAGGCCCCAGGCCGTCGTCTCGTCGGGGATGCCGGCGCCGCGCGCCGCCTGGCGGGCCGGGTTCTGGCCCTGGCCGGCGGAAAGGATCTGGCCCATCACCACCTCGTCCACCTCCGCGCCCTCGACCCCGGCGCGCGCCAGCGCCTCCTTGATGGCGATCGCGCCGAGCGTATGGGCGGGCGTGTCGGCGAACGAGCCGTTGAACGAGCCTACGGGGGTGCGCGCGGCGGCGGCGACGACGATGGCGGAAGCGGACATGGGCTTTCCTCGTGATCCTGCGTTTACGGGTTTGGTTCTCCTGAACACGATCTTGCCGTTTCCCCGCGTCGAGTCAAACTGGAAAATCGCGGTTGCAGCATAAGTGCGGCGGCGCACAAACCGCTTTCAATTGCTGCCGGTTTGGGCATATCCTGCCCTTTAGGTTCCGAGGGAGGCCCGAAGGTCCGGACCTGCTTGCGTTTCGCACCCGCATTCCACGGAGGTATTGGATGTCGACGAAAGACGATCCGGTGATTATCAAGAAATACGCCAATCGCCGCCTCTACAACACCGGGACGAGCACCTATGTGACGCTGGAAGATCTTGCCGAGATGGTGCGCAAGGGCGAGGACTTCACCGTCCAGGACGCCAAGACCGGCGACGACATCACCCATCCGGTGCTGACCCAGATCATCTTCGAGCTGGAGAACCGCGCCGGCCAGAACATGCTGCCCGTCCCCTTCCTGCGCCAATTGATCTCCTTTTACGGCGACCAGATGCAGATGGTGGTGCCCAGCTTCCTCGAACAGTCGATGATCGCCTTCGCCAAGGAGCAGGAGCGTTTTCGCGAGCAGATGAAGAGCGCCATGGGCGGCATCGGCAAGTCGCCCGTCGACATGATGAAGATGACCACGCCGATGAAGGCGCTCGAGGAGCAGACCAAGCGCAACATCGAGATGTTCCAGAACGCGATGCGCATGTTCACGCCCTTCCCGCCGGCCGCAGAGGGGCAGCAGCCGGCGGCCGAGCCGCAGGAAGAGGCGGCCGCCGACAAGGACGACGACCTCCAGGAGCTCAAGGACCAGATCGCGGCCATGCAGCGCCGCCTGGACCGCATGGGCTAGCGCGGGAGGCGGATCGGCCGTCGGCGCGGCGGTCTTCGCCGTGCTCTTCACGCTCCTGCTCGCCGCGGCCGACGCCGGGGTCGGGCTGCTCGCCTTCTTCCCGCTCGCCTATCTCGTCGGCGGGCTGCAAGCCGCCTTCGCGGGCGCGGCGACCGCCATCGCCATATGGCGCGAGGGCTTCGCCCCGCTGTGGGTGCCGCTCGTCGCGGCGGGCGCGGCCGGCTTCGTGGCCGCGTCGAGATCGTATGAAAGCCGGGACGCCGCCGTCATTCTGGTCGCGACGCATATCCTGTCCGCGCTGGCCTGCTGGGCGATGCTGCCGCGCGGCAAGCCGGCGGGCGAGTAAGCCGGCTCGAAGCGGCGTTCAGCGCGCCACCACCCTCGCCCCTTCCTCTATCCGGTCTCCGGGATAGAGGATCACCGTGTCGCCGGGTTCGAGGCCGTCGAGGATCTGGGCCTCCAGCGCGGTGCGGCGGCCGACCCTGACCGGGGCGAGCGCGGCGCGGCCGTCGACCACGCGATAGACGGCCCAGTCCTCGCCGTCGCGGAACAGCGCCCCGATCGGCGTCTGGAGAACGTCGTCGTCGGCCCATTCGACGATCCGCGCGAAGACGCGGAAATTGTCGCCGAGGCCGGGCCGCTCCGCCACCGGGGTCAGGAGATCGAGCCGCACGCGCACCCGCTGCTCCTCGATGCCCAGCGCCGAGACCTTGGTGAAGGCCGAGGGCTCGACGCGGCGCACGCGCGCGGCCAGCTCGTCCGGCCCGCCCCAGCGGGCGATATAGGCGTGGGCGCCGAGCGCCACGCGCACGGCGTCGCTCGACAGAAGCTCGACCTCGATCTCGATATCCTGCGGGCGGCCGACGGTCAGGAGCGGCTCGCCCGCCTGCACCAGCCGGGCGCTGACATTCTCGATCGACAGCACCGTGCCGGTGGCGGGCGCGTGGATGGCGATGCAGCACTCGGCCGGCGTCTCCGGGCGGCCGTCGCCGTTGGGCTGCAGCAGCTGGGCGCGCGCGCGCTGCAAGGTCGCGCGCTGGCGGTCGACCTCGGACTGCGCGGCCTGAAAGGCGGTCTCGACCGTGCGCAGCTGGAGCGTCGCGTCGTCGAGCATGCGCAGCGCCACCGTGCCCTGCCGGCTCAGCCTCTGGATGCGCTCGTGCTGGCTTTGCGCGAAATCGAGATCGGCCTGGGCGCGCACGACATTGGCCTCGGCATGCCGCAGCGCGGCTTCCGCCTCGGCCACCGCGGCCTCGGCCTGGGCGCGGGCGCGGGCGTCGAGAAGCGAGGGCGTGGCCGGCTCGATGGTGGCGACCACGCTTTCGCCGGCGACCACCGCGTCGCCGACCTCGACGGGCGAGCGCGCCGTCGTGCCGGCGATCGGCGCGGTGACGAGATAGGTGTCGCGGATGCGCGTCACGCCGTTGACCGGCACCGTCACCTCCATCGGCGCGCGGCGGATCTCGGCGATGTCCACCGGGGTCGGCTCCGGCCACAGCGCCCAGCCGAGCGCGGCCGCCGCCGCCATCGCCGCGCCCGAGACCATGGCGATACGCATCTTCGACATCGCGTCACTCCTTCTGCTTCAGCGCGCTGACCAGGTCCACGCGGTCGAGCTGGCGGCGCACCATCAGCACGGAAACGAGGGCCGAGACGACGACGAGCACCGTCGACCAGGCAAAGGTTCCGCTCGAGACAACGAACGGTATGTTGACCATCTCCGAGGACAGGCCCGTCGCCGACATCCCCGCGAAGCCGTAGCCGGCCAGCCAGCCGAGCGGCAGGGCGAGCACGGTCAGGAGCATGATCTCGCCGACCAGCACGTAGCTGACCTGCGCCCGCGAGAAGCCGAGCACGCGCAGGCTGGCCAGCTCGTAGGCGCGCTCGGCGAGCTGGATGCGCGCCGCGTTGTAGACGACGCCGACGGTGATGAGCACGCCCAGAGACGCATAGATGAAGATCATGGTGAACAGCGATTCGTCGAGCTGCCTGTCGAACTGGGCGCGCACCTCGCGCCACAGCGCCACGCCGCCGACGGCCGGGGTCTGCTTGATCTGCGCGTAGAGCGCGGGCAGCGCCGCCTCGTCCACGAGCAGGTCGATCCGGTTCACGCGCGGCTCGTGGCGAAGCAGCGCGAAAAGCGCGTCGTCGCGGATATAGGCGGCCTCGCCGAGCGTCTGCCGCGCGACGGAGGCGACGGGCAGGACGTGCGTCTCGCGCTCGCCGGTGAAGAACTCGACCGAGACGAGGCCGCCCTCGCGCACCCCCAGCTCGTCGGCGAGCAGCTCCGGCAGCACCAGGCCGTGCTCTGGCATCGCCACGGGCCGCCGCTCGCTGTCGAGGACGCGGGCGAGCGTCGCCCCGTCCGACCGCGCCTGGAGGCTTTGCAGGCTGCGCCGCGACCCGTGGCCGAGCCTGACGGGAACGGCATAGCCGCCCTCGACGGTCAGCGCGCCGGGCAGGAAGCGGGCGTCGTCCAGCACGTCGAGCGTGTGGTCGCGCGTCAGCGTCAGCGTCATGTGCTGCCGGTTCGACAAGGTGAACATCTCGTCGATCATCACCTCGACCGCGTCGAAGAAGAAGAACGAGCCGATGAGCACGGCAAGCGCCGCCGTGACGCCGAACAGCGTAATCGCGGCGCGGCCGGGCCAGCGGGTGATCGAGCGCAGGATCATCATCGTCGTCTGGCGCAGCCGCAGGCCGTGCCCGACGCGGTCGACCAGGCCGCGGCTGAAGGCCGGCGGCGCCGGCGGCGACATGGCCACGGCCGGCCGCAGCCTGACCGCGCCGCGCACGGCGCGCAGCGCGCCCGCCAGCACCGTCGCCAGCGACAGGAGGCCCGAAACCGCGAAGGAGGCGGTGGACGGGGCCGTCACCAGATAGGGGAAATGGAAATACTCGCCATAGAGCCTGGTCATGCCGTCGGAGATGACCACGCCCGCCGCCCAGCCGATCGCGATGCCGGCGAGGCCGATGACGAGCGCCATCTTCAGGTAGTGGAACGAGATTTCGGCCGCGGTGTAGCCCACCGCCTTCATCAGGCCGATCTGCTGGCGCTCCAGCGCGATCAGCCGGCCCAGCACCATGTTGACCAGGAAGGCCGAGACCACGAAGAAGACCGGCGGCAATATCCAGGCCATCGTCTCGAGCTGCTCCAGTTCCTGCTTGAGGAAGACGTGCGAGGGCAGGCGGTCGCGGTCGTGCGCGCCGGTGCCGCCGAACGGATCGAGCAGGTCGTCCAGCGCGTCGATGATCGGGGCGGGGTCGGCGCCGCGCGTCAGGCTCAGGGTGACGTCGTTGAACGCGCCGTCGAGGTCGAAGGCGGCTGCGGCCGCGTCGTGGTTCATCCAGAAGATGCCGAAGCGGCGGTCGTCGGGAAACAGCGACGCCGGCCCGATGGTGTAGATGTATTCGGGCGACAGCGCGATGCCGCTGACGCGCAGGTCGCGCATCTGGCCGTCGAGGATGGCGCGGAAGCTGTCGCCGGGGCGCAGGCCGTGGGCCCTGGCGAAGGGTTCGGAGACCGCGACCTCGTCGTCGGCCAGCGGGTCGGGAAGCTGGCCCTGGCGCAGCAGCGGCACGTTGAGCACGGGCGCGCCGTCGCGCGGCAGCGAGATCACCCGGCCCATGCCCGGCTCGGCCATTTCCGGCATGTCGAGCACCACGTGCTCGACGATGCGCGTCTCGACCTGGGCGACGCCGTCGATGGTCCCGATCTCCCCGGCGAGGTCTTCCGGCGCGCGCGTCGCCGTGGCGAAGATGTCGGCGAAGCGGTTGCGCTCGTAATAGGCGTCCCGCGTCTGGCTCAGATTCTGCAACGTGCCGAAGGACAGGATGAGCACGGCCACGCCGCAGGCCATGACCAGCGCGATCGCCAGGCTCTGCGCCCAGATGCGGCGCATGTCGCGCAGGAGCTTGCGGTCGAGCGCCCTCATCGCCTCACCACACCACCTCGGCGGGCGCGACGCGCTCCTCGTTCTCGATCACTTCCGAGACGCGGCCGTCGGCGAGGACGACGACGCGGTGGGCGATCTTGCGGATGCCGGCATTGTGGGTGATGAGCGCGGTCGCCGTGCCCAGCTCCTCGTTGACCGAGACCAGCGCCTCCAGCACCGTCACCCCGGTCTTGCTGTCGAGCGCGCCGGTCGGCTCGTCGCACAGCAGGACGTCCGGCCGCTTGGCGATGGCGCGCGCGATGGCGACGCGCTGCTGCTCGCCGCCGGAAAGCTCGGCCGGGAAATGGTCCATCCGGTGCGGCAGGCCGGCGCGCTCCAGCGCCTCCTCGGGCCGCATCGGGTTCTTGGCGATCTCCGTCACCAGCGCCACGTTCTCGCGCGCCGTCAGCGACGGCACCAGGTTGTAGAACTGGAAGACGAAGCCGACATGGTCGCGGCGGAACGCGGTCAGCGCGGCGTCGGACAGCCGGGTCAGCTCGCGGTCGCGGAAGAAGACGCGGCCCTCGGTCGGCGTGTCCAGCGCGCCGAGGATGTTGAGCAGCGTCGACTTGCCCGACCCCGACGCGCCGAGCATGACCACCATCTCGCCCTCGTGCAGCGTCAGGTCGACGCCGCGCAGGGCGTGGACGGCGGCCGGCCCCGTGCCGTAGACCTTGGTCACGCCCTCGGCGCGGAAGATCGCTTCTTTCACCGCTTCGTCCTCGTCATGCCGTCTGGGTCGCATGGCCGTTCGACGGCCGCATTGACCGTTGTCAACACCCGCCGGCGCGCGGATGGGCATTACCGTCCGGCATGATGTCATGAAGAACGCTCGTTAGCCTAAAGTATGGAGTTGCGGGAAGAAAGTCTTGGAATTCCGCGGCGCGCAAGCGCAAGCTGCGCCTTCAACCGGGCATGAGGCCAAGACGATGCAGAACGATCCGCGATCGCACGGACTATGGGAGAAGACCGCGCCCGCCGCGCCCGCGACCTCGCCGCTCCAGGGCGAGGCACGCGCCGACGTCGCGGTGGTCGGCGCGGGCTATACCGGGCTTTCGACCGCCCTGCATCTGGCCGGGAAGGGCATGAGCGCGGTCGTGGTCGAGGCCGCGGAGATCGGCTTCGGCGGCGCGGGGCGCAATGTCGGCCTGGTCAATGCCGGCATGTGGGTGATGCCGCAGGATCTCGTGGCGACGCTGGGCGAGGATTACGGCAACCGGCTGCTCGATTTCCTCGGCGCCGGGCCGGCCTATGTCTGGGAGGTCGTGAAGCGTCACGGCATCGAGTGCGAGGCCAATCCCGTCGGCACCCTGCATGCCGGCGTCGGACGGAAGGGCTTCGCCGAGCTGGCCGAGCGCGAGCGGCAGTGGAAGGCGCGCGGCGCGCCGGTCGAGCTAGTCGGCAAGGCCGAGGCGGCGGCGATGCTGGGCAGCGAGGCCTATGAGGGCGCGCTGCTCGACCGCCGCGCCGGCACCATCCAGCCGCTCGCCTATGCCGTCGGCCTGGCGAAGGCCGCGCTGGCGCAGGGCGTGCGCATCCACACCCGTTCGCCGGCCACCGGGCTGGAGCGCGACGGCGAGGGCTGGCGCGTGCGCACGCCGGGCGGCTCGGTCGCGGCGCGCAAGGTGGTGCTCGCCACCGACGCCTATACCAGGCTGCTGATGGAGGACATCGCCGGCCAGCAGGTGCTCCTGCCCTATTTCAACATGGCCACCCCGCCGCTGCCGGACGACGTCGCGCGCTCCATCCTGCCGGGCCGGCAGGGCGCGTGGGACACCAGGGAGGTCCTGTCGTCGTTCCGTTTCGACGCCGCCAACCGGCTGGTCTTCGGCTCGGTGGGCGCGTTGCGCAACACCGGCGTCGCCATCCATCGCGCCTGGGCCAGGCGCGCCCTGCGCAGGATATTCCCGCAGATCGGCGCCCTGGGATTCGACGGCCGCTTCGAGCATGAATGGTACGGGCAGATCGGCATGACGGCGGACAACCTGCCGCGCTTCCACAGGCTCGACGACGGCGTCTACAGCTTCTGCGGCTACAACGGCCGCGGCATCGCGCCGGGCACCGTCTTCGGCCGCGCCATGGCCGGGCTCCTGTGCGGCGAGACGTCCGAGGACGCCCTGCCGCTGCCGGTGACGCGGCCCGCCCCGGTCTCCCTGCGCCGGCTGCGCTCGGCCTGGTACGAGGCGGGCGCGCAGCTCGCGCATCTGGTCGACGCCCGGTTCTGAGGCCGGGCGGCCGAGGGGAAGGTCAGCCCGCCGTCAGCAGGGCCGCAAGCCGCGCCGCCTGCACCCTTATGTCGGGAACCGCCTCGATCTCGAAGAAGACGCCGCGCGTCAGCGGACCGAGCGCGAAGATGCGGTCCGAAGCCGTCCCGGACGCATCGACGAGCGCGCATTGCGTCGTGACGTCGAGGCCCAGGCGCAGCGGGTCGGTGCGCGCCAGCCCGTTTCCGATCAGCGCCCGCGCGACGGCGAGCGAGCCGGACCCCAGATCCCTGACCACGCCGGTGCAATCGTAGATGCGGGCGACGCGAAGCTCCTCGGTTTCGATTGTTCCACGGCCTCCGGTCGGGCGCTTGCGCAGGCTCACGGCAAGGCCGTCCGGGGTTTGCCGGACATCGCCGATCCTGCCGGCGACCAGCCGCAGCGCGCCGCTTTCGAGCGCCTTTGTCAGGCGGGCGTGGAGTTGCGGCGCGAGCCGATGGCGATGCACGTCCCAGAACGCCTTGGCGTGGCGCAGGAAGCGACGCCGCTCCTCGATGCTCCATGCCTGCCAGATGCGCTGGTTGAAGGGGCGGAGACCGTCGAGCGCATCCTGCCAGCCGCCGCCGGCCGCCTCATGCGCGCGCGCCAGGCCGCGCAGCCAGCGCAGGAACCGGGCCGGCGAGGCGCCCAGGGGAACGTCGATGTCCTGGAGCGGCGACGGCAGGGCACCCAGATGCGGCCGCGGGAGAAGGCCCCGGCGCGACAGCACGAAGACCGGGCCGGCATGGCCCTGCGCCTTCAGCCCGAGCCAGGCGTCGACCATGCTCAGCCCCGCGCCCAGGATCAGCACCGGCGCATCGGGCGGCAGCGGCGTATCCGCCGGCTCGCCCCGCCTGACGGCGAAGGCGAAATCGCCCGGCTGCGGGTCGTGGCCGGCGGCGAGCACGGCCGCGTCGGCTTCGAGGGCCGAGCCGCCGGCGAGGCCGACCGTCACGCCGGGCCCGGCTCGCGCCACCGAAACCGCCTCGCCATGCAGCAGCGTCAGCCGGACAGGCTCGCGTTCCGCCAGACGGGCGGCGATGTCGCCGAGATAGTCGCCGTAAAGGCGGCGCGGCGCGAACAAGGGACGGCCGGGTGCGGGCTCGATGCCGCGCCCGGCGAGCCATCGCCGGAAATGGTCGGGATCGTCGGCGAAGGCGCTCATATTGTGCGCGCCGACATTGAGGACATGCGCGTCGAGGGTCGTCGAATAGGCCAGCCCGCGGCCGAACGCGCCGGATTTCTCCACCAGCGCGACCCTGAGGGCCGGATCGGCGGATCTCAGCAGCTGCGCGGCGAGGAGCACGCCGCTCGCGCCGCCGCCGACGATGACGAAACGTTTTCTTCCGCTCACGCGCTATCCGTCCCGTCCGCCGCCGTCAGCGCCCGCTCCAGCGGAAACACATTGGCGCGGCGCAGCCTCACCGCCCCCTCGTCGCCGGGGCCGACCATGGTTTCGGGCGTCGCGTCCAGTTCCACCACCTCGCCGCCGGCGAGACGGGCGACGAGGCGGCGGCTGTCGGGACGGTCGAGTACGCGAAGGATGCGCGCCGGGACGGCTTCCGTCTCGCCGCCGCCGGCCCATTCGAGGTCGGCGGGCCGGGCGTAGACTTCCGCCGCGCCGTCCGGCACGCCCGGCGCGGCGATTACCGCGCCGGCCAGCCGCGCCACGCCGCCGCGCACCTGCGCCTCGAGCCGGTTGGCGTCGCCGAGGAAGCGGGTGACGAAGGCGGATGCCGGCCCGCGGCAGACCTCGTGCGGCGTGCCTTCCTGGACGATGCGGCCATGGTCGAGGATGACGACGCGGTCGGCGAGGTCGAGCGCCTCTTCCTGGTCGTGGGTGACGAAGAGCGTGGTGATGCCCAGCTCGTCGTGGATCTCGCGCAGCCAGCGGCGCAGGTCGCGCCTGACATTGGCGTCGAGCGCGCCGAACGGCTCGTCGAGAAGCAGCACCTTGGGGTCGACGGCGAGCGCGCGCGCCAGCGCCACGCGCTGCCGCTGGCCGCCGGAGATCTGGCCGGGATAGCGGCCGCCGAGGCCGTCGAGCCGCATCAGCGACAGAAGCTCGGCGACGCGCGCCTCGATCTCGGCGCGGCTGCGCTTCCTCCTCGACACCTTCATGCCGAAGGCGACGTTGTCGGCCACGCTCATATGCGGGAACAGCGCGTAGTGCTGGAAGACGAAGCCGACGCCGCGCTTGGCGACGGGAATGTTGGTCGCGTCGCGGTCGCCGAAGCGGATCGCGCCGCCATCGGCATATTCCAGCCCCGCCACCATGCGCAGGATCGTCGTCTTGCCCGAGCCGGACGGGCCGAGCAGCGCCACCAGCTCGCCGCTGCCGACGGTGAGGGACACGCCGTGGACGGCGCGGAAGGTGTCGAAGGTCTTGACGACGTTGTCGAGAACGATCTTCACGGCTTGGCTCCTTCGAGGGATGCGGGCGCGGCAAGGGAAGGCCGGCGACCGCGGCCCGCGCCCCGGCGCTCCAGAAGCAGTTTGACGACGATTGTGACGAGCGCAAGCAGGGTCAGGATGGAGGCCGCCGCGAAGGCGCCCGCGGTGTTGTAGTCGTGATAGAGCAGCTCGATATGCAGCGGCAGCGTGTTGGTCTGGCCGCGTATGTTGCCGGAAACGACCGAGACCGCGCCGAACTCGCCCATGACGCGGGCATTGCACAGCACCACGCCGTAGAGCAGCGCCCAGCGTATGTTGGGCAGCGTGACGAAGAAGAAGGTGCGCCAGCCCGACGCGCCGAGCGAGGTCGCGGCCTCCTCCAGGTCGCGCCCCTGCGCCTGCATCAGCGGGATCAGCTCGCGCGCCACGAAGGGCGCGGTGACGAACATCGAGGCGAGCACGATGCCCGGCAGCGCGAACAGCACCTTGATCTCGGCCGATTGCAGCGCCGGGCCGAACAGGCCCTGAAGCCCGTAGACGAAGAGATAGGCGACGCCGGCGACGATGGGCGAGATCGAGAACGGGATCTCGATCAGCACGGTCAGCGCCCGCTTGCCCCAAAAGTCGAACTTGGTGATCGCCCAGGCGGCGGCGACGCCGAAGACGGTGTTGACCGGCACCGCGACCAGCGCCGTGACGACGGTGAGCAGGATTGCGTGGCGCGTGTCGGGATGGACGATGTTCGCCACGAAGGCCGGGACGCCGAGGCGGAACGCCTGCGTGAAGATGACGGCGAGGGGGCCGAGCACCAGCACCGCGCCGAGGACGAGCACGAAGCCGATCAGCGCGCGCCGGACCGCCGGGGAATCGCCGACGCGCGGCGGCCTGCCGTGATGCGTTGCCGTCATCGCTCAGCTCCTTCGCGTGTGGCGCAGGGCGCGCGCCTGGAGGATGTTGGTCGCCGCCAGCATCAGGAAGGCGGTGAACAGCAGCACCGAGGCGATGGCGGCCGCCGCGGCGTAATCGTATTCCTCGAGCCGGATGAAGGCGAGCAGCGCGGTGATCTCGGTCTCGAAGGGCTGGTTGCCGGCGATGAAGATGACGGCCCCGAACTCGCCGAGGCTGCGCGCGAAGGATAAGGACACGCCCGCCAGCAGCGCCGGCGCGAGCAGGGGCAGGATGACGCGGGCGAAGATCGAGGCGTCGGAACCGCCGAGCGACTGCGCGGCCTCCTCCAGCGCCGGGTCTAAATCTTCCAGCACTGGCTGCACCGTGCGCACCACGAAGGGAATGGAGGTGAACACCATGGCGACCACGATGCCGAGCGGGGTGTAGGCGACCTTGACGCCGATCTCGGCCAGCGCCGCGCCGAACCAGCCATTCGCCGCGAACAGCGTCGTCAGCGCGATGCCGGCCACCGCCGTCGGCAGCGCGAAGGGCAGGTCGACCATGGCGTCGACCAGCCGCTTGCCCGGAAACGAGTAGCGCGCCAGGACCCAGGCCAGCGCCAGCCCGAAGACGAGGTTGACGGCGGTGGCCGCCGCCGCGCTGAGCACGGTGACGCGATAGCTCGCCAGCGCCCGGCCGGAGCTGACGATGCGCCAGTAATCCTCGGGGCCGAGGCTCGCCGCCTTGAAGATCAGCGCGCCGATGGGCAGCGCGATGATGACGGCGGCATAGAAGAGGGTGATGCCGAGCGACAGCGGCAGACCGGGCAGGACGCGGCGTTTCAACGTGGTCTTTCCTTGAAAACGGCACGAGGCCGGCGGGCGCGGGGCCCGCCGGCGGTTCGGCGCGACGGCGAGGCGTCAGCGCTCGCCGTAGATCCTGTCGAGCAGGCCGCCGGAGGCGAAGTGCTCGGCCTGCACCTTCTCCCAGCCGCCGAACACGTCCTCGACGGTGACGAGCCGCACCTCGGGGAACTGGTCCTTGAACCGTTCCTTGACCGCGGGGTCGTTGACGCGGTGGCCGCGCTCGGCGGCGATGGTCTGGCCCTCTTGTGTGTAGAGGAAGTCGAGATAGGTCCTGGCGAGGTCGCGCGAGCCGCGCTTGTCGACCACCTTGTCGACGATGGCGACCGGGAACTCGGCCAGCAGGCTGACGGAGGGAACGATCAGCTCGAACTTGTCCTCGCCGAACTCCTTCGCGATGCCGCGCGTCTCGGCCTCGAAGGTGATGAGCACGTCGCCGATCTCGCGCTCGACGAAGGTGGTGGTGGCCGCCCGGCCGCCGGTGTCGAACACCGGCACGTTGTCGAAGATCTTGTCGATGAAGGCGATCACCTT
>ERZ869909.2476-NODE-2476-length-12171-cov-4.251530_pt1 | contig 12171 bp, 11 predicted proteins | sample MGYA00520892_ERZ869909 | MGnify/ENA primary metagenome ERZ869909 (study PRJEB32215, sample SAMEA104723947) | bioreactor metagenome | biome: bioreactor; feature: anaerobic bioreactor; material: water | place: China | collected 2015-03-12 ... | reverse complement strand
TGATCAGCGGTTTTTCATCGGCATAGAAGCGCACGCCGTAGGGGCAGGCGATCATGCAGTACTTGCAGCCGATGCACTTGTTCCAGTCGACGAAGACGATGCCACCGGCGTCCGGGTCCTTGTAAGTGGCCCGGGTCGGGCAGACGTGCACGCAGGAGGGGTTCTCGCACTGCATGCAGGGTCTCGGTAGCCACTTCATCTGGGCGCTGGGGTACTCCCCGGCGTTGTAGAAGAGCACGTCCTGCCAGCTCTCGCCCGGCAGGGTGTTGTTTTCCATCGAGCAGGCGGTGGTGCAGGCCTGGCAGCCGGTGCACTTGTCCAGGTCGATGACCATTCCCCACTTAGCCATAGTCGTTGTCCTCAATCATTGTTCTGTCAGGGTGTCCGGGGTGTACGTCGGCGTCAGGCTCGCTGGAGCGTGACCTTGCCGGTGTAGTAGCTGGCGAGCCCGGAGATTGGATCGGAGACGTTGCGCGTGACCTCACCGGAGTGCCCCGGCCCGCGCCCCTTGGCCCAGCGCCCTTGGGCCCAATGGCCGAACTCGAAGGGCAGCACGATGGTGTCCGGGCGGTGGCCGGCGACGAAGCGGCACTCGGCCTCGATGCTGCCCAGGTCGGATGTGATACGTACCCGGTCGCCGTTGCGGATGCCGCGTTCAGCGGCGGTCTGCGGGTGCACCTCCAGATAGACGGTGCCCCGGCCGCCGACAATGGGCTGGTGGATCGCCATCTGGTGGGGAATGTTGGCGCCGCGACCCTCGGCGTGCAGCGGGGTCTTGGGTGTGACGAAGTAGAGGTCGCCGTCGCCGCCGGTGTGCACGGGCTCGATCCACTGGATCAGGCCGACCCGGTCCCTCGGGATACCGAGCTCCAGCTCGATGTATTCGGCATGGGCCTCCAGGAAGCCGGATTTCACCTCGAACTTGCCGCTGGGAGTCTTGAGCAGGGTCTCCTTGACCTCCTCCTCGCTCATGGGAATCGAATGGCGCTGTCCGTCCCAGCGATAGAAGTCGCCGCGGTGATAGCGGTAGTGGTAGGGCTTCTGATACCAGACGCCCTTTTCCTTCCAGCTCTCAAAGTCGGTGACGCCGTTGTCCCCGGGGTTGTCGGCAAAGCCTGCGGCCCGGTGGCGTAGCATGTTCTCGACACCGTCGAGCTCGCGGTAGTACTCGCCGATGCGGCCATCGAGTCGCTTGCCGATGCCGATCAGGATGTCGCCGAAGTGGCGGGTGTCGTAGAGCGGCTCCACTGCCGGTACGCGCAGGGCGGTCATCGGCCACCCCTCGAAGGGGTAGGTTGGCGAGTCCTGCAGGCGCTCCAGATAGGTGGACTCCGGCAGCACCAGGTCGGCGAACATGGCGGTCTCGCCGGGGTAGGGCGAGGTGTCGATGACGAAGACGTCCTTGAGCGCCGTCTCCCACTCCCTGGGGTCTGGCGACGACCAGATCGGATTGGTGTAGAAGAACATGGCGGTATCGAGGCTATAGGGCTCTTCCGCCAGATGGTTCCTGGCACACTCCTGCATCATGTTGTCGGCCATGGGCCAGCGGTCGCTGCGCGCCATGTCGATTCGCGGCTGGCTGCGCCAGGCGCCATTGCGGGAGTAGGTATCCATGTAGTCGTCGGCGCTAACCGGCAACGACCCGTAAGGCACGCCCATCTGATAGCCGAGACCACCTTCGGCGAACAGCGAACCGACCAGGGCATTCAGGGCGTGGATCGCCATGCCGTTGTAAGTGCCGTTGCTGTGGCCGGTGGGGCCGCGTTCGAACAGTGCCACCGCCGGGCGCGTCGAGCCGAACTCCATGGCAGTCTGGCGGATATCGCGGGCGCGGATGGAGGTGACCTCCTCGGCCCATTCGGGAGTACGGTCCTTGAGCTCCTGATTCCACCACTCGACAAGGCCGTGGATCCAGCGCTCCTCGAAGTCGTCAGCATCGACGGTTTCACCGGTGACGAAGCGGTGGTTGGGGTCGCCGAAGTCGCCGACGAACTCGCGATCCCAGAGCCCCTCGGTGAGGATCACGTGGGCCACGGCCAGAGCGAAAGCGCCGTCGGTGCCGGGCTTTATGTAGAGCGCTCTGTCCGAGGCGGCCATGGTGGGGTTCATGCGCACGTCCACCGTGGTCACCCGGGTCTTGGGGCTCTTGCTGCGCATTTCGCCCCACATCTGCATCACGTTGTTGTAGGGGCGGAAGGCCTCGAGGAAGCTTGCCCCCATGATCAACAGGTAGTTGGTATTTCGATAGTCGTAGCTGTTGTAAGAGTTGTTGCCGTCGGTGGCCTGCTTGGCCTTCTTGGAGCCGTCAGCGCACATGGAGGAGTGGCCGATGGCCGAGTTGGGCGTGCCGTAGAGCTGGCCGAAGTCGCCATACAGGCCGGCATCCGAGGAACCCCAGCCGCGGCCGTAGAAATGGGCAAAGCGATGAGACTCGCCCCTGGCGCGCAGGTCGTTCAGGCGCTCGGCCACCATGTCCAGCGCCTCATCCCAGGAGATCGGCACGAAGCCGGGATCCTCGTCGCGACCCTTGTTGGGGTTGGTGCGCTTCATGGGGCTCTTGAAGCGATCCGGGTCGTAGAGGAAGTAGCTTCCCAGGTGCCCCTTGGGGCAGAGTTTGCCGTTGGCGATGGGGTTGCCGGTGTCGCCGTAGATGGCGTGCACCCGGCCATCGGTGGTGTAGACGTCGATGCCGCAGCGGGCCGGACACTGAGCACAGATGCTCTTGGTGACGACCGTCTCGCCGCGATGGGTCTGGGCGCGGGCCTCCGGGGCCGGAGCAAGCCCGGACAGGCCGGCCCCCACTGCGCCGGCCGTGGCGCCTACTGCGGCCGACGACTGCAGGAAGCGACGCCGGTTGATCAGGGTCTGGAACAGTTTCATGGAGTCTCCCTCGGGGTGCACGTTTTGTCGTTTTGTGTAAAAGGGGGTCATGCTTTGACGGTTAACAGCCAGCCCATGGCGATGGATTGGGGTCAGCCGAAAAGGTCATGAAAACTCTCCTCTAGCAGGGCCCGTTCGCGGCGGCAGGCGGGGCAGACCGGTGTGTCGGAGTCCGCCTCGCCGTTCGCTGGGAAGGTGTGCTGGCACTCGAAGCACTCGAAAAGTTGCCCCTGGCGCAGGGTGACGCGGGCAGTCGTGGTCGTTACAGGGAAAGCCGAATGGCTCATGTCCAGCGCCTGCTCGGGGCAGGCCGATTGGCAGTGGCCACAGTCGAGGCAGGCGAGGGGGTCGAAGATCAGTGCTCCCTCCTGTGTCGACTGCAGCGCCGCAGTGGGGCAGACCCGGGCGCAGACGCCATGGGCGAGACAGGCGTTGGCGTTCAGCGTCAGCGTCGGCAGCATCGTCTGCGTTTCCAGGGCATCTACGGCAGCCAGATGACGCTGTAGCCTCCGGGCACTGGGGGCGGCGTCATCGGCGGCAATGGCCGGTAGCTGGGGCGCAGACCGGCCGCGAAGCAGGTCGCGACGGCTAACCACCTGACGGGCGGTACGGTAGTCGGCGTCGGCTCCGGTCTCGATGACCTCACAGAACACACCGGCTTCGCCCCGCCAGTCGTCTCGGGTGCCCCGAGGTGCGGCCGGGCAGTCGCGGCAGCCGTCGGGCAGGTAAAGGGTGACTGCCATGGGCGCCGCCCGCGCCGCCAGCCAGGCCAGCAGATCGGGGCCAAGCGTGCGCAGGCAGTGCAGGTGTCTGTCTCCGGCGACTGCCTCGCTGCGGTGGCACCCCAGCCGCTGCGGCTCGCCCGGTGCTTGATCCACCATCAGTGCATTGACCTCGGTGCTCACCAGGGCCTCACTGGGACAGGCTGCCACGCACTGGCCGCAGCCGTGGCAGGCATCGCTGGCCAGCAGGCGCATGCCGCCGGGTTCATTCCCTTCTTCATCTTCCGCGAATCCAAGGGCGTCAGCCGGACATGCAACCTGGCATCGATTGCAGACAAGAGGGTGCGGGGGAGGTTGAAGACAGCGCGTGGCCACCCAGCCGATCCCGGATAACGAAGGGCGTAGACGTCGAACAGCCCGATTGTCTTCTGTGGCGCAGTGCTCTCGATTTTGCATATACACGGTCATCTTTCATTGTTATGGTTATATACGTATTTGCATATCTATAGATGGCAGACTTGCAGATAGTGTTTCGCTGCGCAAGCTGACCTAGCCGAAAGTGTAAGGCCTATGCGATGTATCTTTGTCCAACATCAATTTCGGGGCGTAAGGGGGCTATGGCCAATATGTCAGGCATCCCGTAATACGTTCAGACAGTGGCTCAAGAGGGAGCGCTTCGATGCCGGTACTGGTGGAAGCGACGGCGGTGATCATTCGTGGGGCGGCGATTGGGGAGCGGATCCCGGGAGGATGGGATGCCTTGGGCACCAGCTTGCCCGGGCAGGGAATCTGCTCCGACGATGAGCTGGTAAGCATCAGCCTGTTCGACCCGGCAGAGGTTCGGGGCCTGGTGGAGCGCCTGGTAGCGCTGGGGATGCGTTTCGGCTGGGAGGGAAATTTCGAGGACATCGCCTTCGCCGACCAGAAGCGTGGCCTGATCACACCCTGCGACTGGGTGGTCTTCGAAACCGTCGGCATCGGCATCAGCGGCACGCCGCCCAATGTGGCGATCTGCCGCCTGGCTGGTAGCCATAGCCATGAGCTGCGCGTGCCCGATGGCTGGCGCTACCAGGGCTCACTCAGCGAGGCGTTCGGGGCAGAAGGCAGCGGGCGCTAAATCCGGAGGTTAGCGCCCTGATCTTCGTTCTTGCCTCAGTGACTCCTTAATGTCAGCCGTTCTCGCGGCAAGCAGCACTTCAGAAACCCGGCTCCCGGTATTGGCAATGCAGGAAGCCGAAGAGGCTTAGAGCATTTCCAGCGCAAGGGCGATGCCTTGCCCGCCACCGATGCACAGGGTGACGATGCCGCGGCGCTCCCCGTTGCGTTGCATGGCATGTAGCAGGCGGGTGGTCAGTACCGCACCGCTGGCGCCAATGGGGTGACCGTGGGCGATGGCGCCGCCCTCAACGTTGACGATCTCTTCTGGCAGGCGGAGCTCGCGTTGGCAGGCCAGGGCGATGGCGGCGAAAGCCTCGTTGATCTCTACCCGGTCCAGGTCGCCCACTGACCAGCCGGCGCGCTCAAGAGCCTGCTTGACCGCCGGCACCGGGCCGATGCCGAAGTAGTCGGGCTCTACGGCGCCGACGCCGAAAGCCACCAGTCGGGCCATGGGGGCGAGGCCCTGCTTTTCTGCCCAGTCACGTTCGGCGACGATCATTGCTGCCGCGCCGCTGTTGAGCCCGGGGGCGTTGCCCGCGGTGATGGTGCCCTCCTTGCGGAAGGCCGGCTTGAGCCTGGCCAGGGACTCCGCGGTGGTGTCGCCGCGGTTGTGCTCGTCGCGGGCGAACGTCGTTGTGCCCTTGCGGCTGGTAAGCTCCACGCCAGCGATCTCGGCGTCGAAGTGGCCGGCCTCCTGGGCCTTCGAGAAGTTCAGCTGGGAGCGCAGCGCCCAGGCATCCTGATCCTCGCGGGAGATGGCGTAGCGGCTGATCAGGTCCTCGGTATGCCAGCCAGAGTGCTTGCCGCTGAAGGCGTCGTTAAGGCCGTCGAAGAGCATGGTGTCGTGCATGGCTACATCACCCATGCGTGCGCCCCAGCGGCCCTGGGGCAGCACATAGGGGGCGCGGTCCATGTTCTCCATACCGCCGGCGATGGCGCAGTTGGCCATGCCGCTCCAGATCTCCATGGCGGCGCTGGCCAGCGCCTGGGCGCCGGAGCCGCACACACGGTTGACGGTGAGCGCCGGCACCTCCACAGGCAGTCCGCCGCCGATGCCGGCCTGTCGGGCGGAATTCATGCGGCAGCCGGCCTGGATGACATGGCCCATCACCAGCGACTGCACCTTGTCGGCAGAGAGGCCGGAGCGGGCGAGTGTCTCCTGAATGACGCGGGCTCCAAGTTCAGCGGCGGGCATGTCCTTGAGGCTGCCGCCATACGTGCCGATGGCGGTGCGTACGGGATGGCAGAGAACGACGTCGCGTGATGCCATGAGCATGCTCCTTGTATCAACAGTGGACACGACCGCAAAGGGCCGCGGTGTTTTGGTATAGCACAGCCTTGCAGCTCTTGCCTTGACGCCTATCAGTCTCCGATAATTCTGGGTCGTGAATGGCCTTCGCGTGCAGCTGGAGGCAGGGCTTCGACGTTGACAAGGCCGCGCAGAACCCAGAGGCCGATGACTGGCCCCGGTAATAGCCACCACACCACCCAGGTTCCCTGCAGACTCCATAGCGTGGTGGTCAGCGCGATGGCGGGGATGGTCAAGGCAAAGCCCACTGCGTTCATCACCGCTAGCGTCGAGCCGATGCGCTCTCGCGGCGCAGTGGCAGCAGCAAGTGCCGAAAACTGGGGCGAATCGGCAATGACTGTCAGGCCCCAGATCGCGAGCAGTGCCAGCAGGAGGCCCGGTGGTGCCCAGGGTAATAGTGGATAGACGAGACAAATCGCTCCCGAGGCGGTGAGCGCCCGGCGGGCCACCCACAGGCTGCCCAGCCGGCGACTCAACATACCGCCGCCGACGCAGCCGGCCAGTCCCAGTGCGATGACCCCAAACGATAGCCAGGAGACCAAGCCTGTTGGTGCGGCGAGGCGCTCGACTTCGCGCATGACCAGGAAGGGAGTCAACATCCAGAAGGCGTAGAGCTCCCAGCAATGGCCGAAGTAGCCCCCAGCCACGGCGCGAAAGCGGCTCTGGCCCAGTGCGGACAGGCCTTCAGCCAAGCTTGCCTTGCCAGCGGGCGGCGGCAAGTGCGGGCCGTCTCCCAGCGCATGAATCATGGCGCCGCCCAGCAGCGCCAGCAATGAAGCGCCCAGCAGCGGCCACTCCCACGGCATGCCCAGGGTGCTTCCACGCAGCAGGTGCGGCAGGGCGGTACCCAGGGTCAGCATGCCCACCAGCCAGGAGAGTGCCGCCCCGGTGTGCTTGGGCGTCCAGCCGATCACCAGCTTCATGCCCAGCGGGTAGATGCCGGCCAGGCATAGCCCGGTAGCGAAGCGCAGGAAAAGGGCGAGGGGAATCTGAGCCGCCGCCAGCACGAAACCAGCATTGATCAGCGCACCCGCCAGGCAGGAAACCGCAAAGATGCGGCTGGCGCGAAAGCGATCAGCCAGGCCGGTGGCGGCGATGAGCAGGGTGCCGCAGATGAAGCCCGCCTGAACAGCGAGGGTTAAACGACCCAGGTCGACTTCGGAGAAACCGAGGTCGTGCGAGAGAGAAAGGCCAACGCCGTTGACGCTGAACCAGAGTGATGTGCCGCAGAGCTGGGCCAACACGATGATGACCAGGGGATGGCGCTGCCAGATGGTATTGTTATTCATCGCCTGATCGTCGCCCCGGCGAGCCGATAAGGCAAGCGGCTGCAATTCTATCAGGTGTGTGGCACGCTCAAGGTGTGTTGAGAATTTAGGGCAATATTCCCGGCACAAGAAGAACCGGGCAATGAGCACCGCGAGCGATTTCCTCGGCGGTGCTGCCGAGCAGGAACTCCTGGATGCGGTTGCGGCCGCGCTTGCCGATCACGATCAGGTCCGCGTGCTCGCGCCTGGCCTCTTCGCTGATGGCACGACGCGGATCGCCGTCGAGTACGTGAGTCTCGAGACCCTCGATCTGTTTGGCAATGCTGTCCAGGTGATCTTGGGCGTCGGTGATCTCGCGGTCGCAGCCTTCCGAGGCGCAGGTGGCGGTTACAGCCAGACGGCGCTCGAAGCGTGGGGCAAGCTCCCCGGCCATGTGCTCAGCGCCGCTCACCGCGTCGGAGCCGTCGGTAGCGAGCATCAGCAACCTAGAGTCAGCGCCGACCAGCGCTTCGGCCACTGGTTCCAGCCATAGCGGCGTCTGGGTCAGCCGAGCGGCATCCAACGCGGTACTGCCGAGGAATAACTCGTGCAGACGGCTGTGGCCACGGCAGCCCATCAATACCAGGTCAGCACCATGCTCACGGGCCGCCTGCACCAGCTCCGCGCCAGGTTCGCCGCTGCGCACTTCGTGATCGATGGCGAGTCCCGGCGTGGCGAGGTCTTCGGCGATCTCGGCAAGTTTGGCGAGGTAATGGGCTCGGTGGGTCTCCTCGGGCGAAGCTGGGTAGCGCGTGCTGAGCACATGGACCAGGGTAAGACGTTCGCTGCCCCAGGCTGCCAGGGTCTTCAATCGCTCCTGCAGCAGCGGCCAGGCGGGAGAGAAGTCCACGGCGACCAGAATATGCTTGAACATGTCGTTACTCCTTGGAACGGGTGGGGGAGACGCCTTCCACGAAGAGATGACTGAGACCCAGGAAGCCCTCAATGTCGACCGTTAGACTCTGGTCGACCAGCGTCTTGTCGATATACAGCGTCACGCCCTCGAGCTCGAGGCGTGTATAGCGCTTGGGCTCATCTGGTGTGCGCGCCTCGGCCACCGCTATATCGGCCACGCCGCCGCAGCAACCATGACGGGGCGAGAGACGGACCGTGGCCACGCCTCCTTTATCATGTAACCACTCGCGGGCGGGGGCTGTGACCACGATGGCCATGATTCAGCCTTTTGCCTCGGCGGTGGTCGGAGCCTCGGCCGTCGGGAAGTGGTGGCGGGTCTTGTTGGCGATTCGCACCAGGGCGAGCATCAGCGGCACCTCCACCAGAACGCCCACCACCGTGGCCAGAGCCGCACCGGACTGCAGACCGAACAGTGCGATGGCCGCAGCCACTGCCAGTTCGAAGAAATTGCTGGCCCCTATCATGGCGCCGGGGGCGGCCACATTGTGCGGCACCCTCCACGCCTTGGCCCAGCCGTAGGCGATGAAGAAGATGAGTACGGTCTGGATGATCAGCGGTATGGCAATCAGCACGATATGCAGTGGATTGGCGAGGATGACGTCGCCCTGGAAGGCGAACAGCAATACCAGGGTAATGATCAGGCCGATCGGGGTGATCGGCCCCACCCGCTTCATGAAGATGTTGTCGTACCACTCGATACCGTTCCGGGCGATCAGGATGCGACGGGTCAGGTAGCCGGCGGCTAGCGGAATCACGATATAGAGGAAGACCGAGAGGGCGACCGTATCCCAGGGCACCTGGATGTTCGACACGCCGAGCAGGAATACCACGATGGGGGCGAAGGCGAACAGCATGATCAAGTCGTTGAGCGAGACTTGCACCAAGGTATAGGCGGCATCGCCACGGGTCAGGTAACTCCAGACGAAGACCATGGCAGTGCAGGGTGCGGCCCCCAGCAGGATGGCGCCGGCCAGGTACTGCCGGGCCAGCTCCTCGGGAATGAAAGGCCGGAACAACACCATCAGGAAGAACCAGGCGATGGCAAACATGGTGAAGGGCTTGATCAGCCAATTCACCGTGGTAGTGATGACTAATCCCTTGGGCTGGCGACGCACGCCGAGTACTGCGGCGAAGTCGATCTGGGCCATCATCGGAAAGATCATTGCCCAGATCAGGATCGCTACCGGGATCGATACCTGGGCGACTTCGAAGCGCGACAGTGTCTCGGGCACCGCCGGAGCAAACTGGCCGAGCAGCACCCCGGCAATGATGGCCAGTGCCACCCAGACCGAGAGAAAGCGCTCGAAAAGGCCCATGCCCTCGGTCGGCGAAGGCGCCTGGGTGTCCTGATGTGCAGTCATTTCAATATCCGAAGGGTGAGAAAGAAGTGATTGAAGACTGGCCTTGGTGGCGTAACCTCAGCCTCATGGCCAGTATATATGGAATTCCATATATACTCAATTTAACCGGCGGCTCAGCCACCGCCAGGGGCATTGCGCTGGTCCGGAGCGCGCTGAAAGGCCGGAGATGCCTGATTTGGGTCCAGCGCCTCGCGCTGGCGGGCGGCGGCCTCAGACCACCATGTGAGCTGACTGAGGGTGCGGCCGAAATAGCCGCTCCAGGCGTCGGCGTCCACGCCATCGACAAAGCGACCGTCAGCCTGCAGCACTTCTTGCGCCTTTGGCACATGGATCATTGCTGAAACAGGCAGGCAGCCCAGCTCGGACAGGAAGGTTCGCATCGACACGGCCGCACGTACTCCGCCCCACTGCCCGGCCGAGTAAGTGACGATGGCACTGGGCTTGAAGGAGAACAGCGAACTGCCGAAGTGGTTCAGCAGGTGAGATAGTGCGGGACTCATCGAATGGTTGTACTCGGGGCTGACCATCACATAGCCATCGGCTCGTTCTATCTTTTCTGCCAGGGTAGCCAGTTCCTGCGGTACGCTGGCCTTGCCAAAGGCGAAATGCGGCTTGAAGGTCGTGCCGAGGTTGAAGTCGAGAGGGTCGATCAGTTCTACCGTGGCCTGATTGACCTCAAGCAGGGGCCGGCAGGCAAGCGCCACGCGCAACCCCAGCCGTGCCGGGGCGGGTGGGGTGCTGTCGCGTGCCGAACCGAGGAAGACCAGGAAATAGGCCATGAATGTTTTCCTCAATGAGAGACAGGAGGCCGTTGAGCAGATCTACTAGCTGCGCCACTTTGCTGAATGATACGCCGTGATAGGGAGGTCCGCTTGACCGCCATCAATGTCCTGCGACTCGAACGCCTCGTCGTCGGTAATCTCGATGAGGTAAACCTCGACGTCGCTCCCGGTGATATTGTCTGTCTTTCCGGGGCCAGCGGGTCCGGCAAGAGCCGCTTGTTGCGTGCCGTGGCCGACCTCGAGTCGCACGGGGGCGAGGTATGGCTGGCGGGCCGGGCTCAGTCGACGATGCCGGCCCATCGCTGGCGCCGCCGGGTGATGCTGGTGCCGGCCGAGAGCCAGTGGTGGAGTGATCGGGTGGGCGAGCACTTTCCCGGTGGAATTGAGGATGACGATCTCGATGCACTCGGCTTCGAGCGCGAGGTGATGTCGTGGCAAGTCGGCCGGCTCTCCTCGGGAGAGAAGCAGCGATTGGCACTGCTGCGTGGTATCAGTCGTCGGCCCTCGGCCCTGCTGCTCGACGAGCCCACCGCCAACCTCGATGAGGCGGCCACCCGCCGTGTCGAGGCCTGGCTGCAGGCGAAGATTCGTGGCTCTGGCTGGCCGGTACTCTGGGTGGCCCATGACAAGGAGCAGATCGCGCGGGTGGCATATCGCCATCTGCACATCGATGGCAGTCGGCTGCTGGCTCAGGCGGTTGCGACATGGATGTGATCGAGCTCTCCTGGTGGCAGCTGGCATTGGCGGCTTCGATGGTCTTCGTACTCGCCGGTTGCACGGCCGTGATGCGGCTGGGCATGAGTCGAAGCCTGCTGATCGCGGCGCTGCGCACCGTCGTCCAGCTGGCACTGATCGGCCTGGTGCTGGAGGCGCTGTTCGCCGCTGAGCGTCTGGTCTGGGTCGCTCTGATGGCGTTGGCCATGCTGCTGATCGCCGGGCGCGAGGTGATGGCACGGCAGAAGCGCAGCTTGAAGGGCGGCTGGGCCTTCGGCATTGGTACGCTGGCGATGTTCCTGTCGTCGTTCACCGTCACAATATTGACGCTGACGGTGATCATCGGCCCCGATCCCTGGTACCGGCCGCAGTATGCCATTCCACTGCTGGGCATGATGCTCGGCAACACCATGACCGGCGTTGCCCTGGCGCTGGACCGCCTCACCGATACCGCCTGGCAACAGCGGACGGTGATCGAGAATCGTTTGATGCTCGGCCAGCCCTGGCAGGAGGCGATCGGCGGCATCCGCCGGGAGGCGATGCGCAGCGGCCTGATGCCGATGATCAATGCCATGGCTGCCGCCGGCGTGGTCAGCCTGCCGGGTATGATGACCGGCCAGATACTGGCCGGCACATCGCCGGCCCTGGCGGTCAAGTATCAGATTCTGGTGATGTTTACTATTACGCTGGGCACCGGCTTCGGGACCCTGGCTGCGGTGGCGGCGGGCAGCCGCAGGCTGTTCGACTCGCGTGAGCGGCTGCGACTCGACCGGCTCTCGGCCCCTCGCGAATAGTCGCCGCCATGGGAGCGTCCGCTTCCCGGCAAGGGGGGCGGGCGCTTCCGGCAGATCGGCAGCTATCCATCAGTCGATCAGTTCGACCGCCACCGCGGTGGCCTCGCCGCCGCCGATGCAGAGGCTGGCGATGCCGCGTTTGCCGCCCCTGGTGCGCAGCGCATGAATCAGGGTAGCAATGATGCGCGAGCCGGTGGAGCCGATGGGATGGCCCTGGGCACAGGCTCCG
>ERZ869909.2475-NODE-2475-length-12178-cov-107.702587_pt1 | contig 12178 bp, 19 predicted proteins | sample MGYA00520892_ERZ869909 | MGnify/ENA primary metagenome ERZ869909 (study PRJEB32215, sample SAMEA104723947) | bioreactor metagenome | biome: bioreactor; feature: anaerobic bioreactor; material: water | place: China | collected 2015-03-12 ... | reverse complement strand
AAATAACGGAATCTAAGCATGTAGAGCCAATGGGCGAGTGCTGGCGGACGCGGGTTCAATTCCCGCCGCCTCCACCACCTACCAAAACTCATATGATCCTGAACAGCTTCATATGACCTTCAAAGCCCCGCCCCGTGCGGGGTTTCTTGTATCTGTATGCCTACCAGCGTGCCTGTATAGCATTGCGCGTCGTGTATCCCTGCTTGTATCCTTTCCACAATATTGAACCAAGGGGATACAAGATCATGAAGCGAAGCCAGATCAAGCGCCGCCCCCTCGCAGACACCGTGCTCTCCTCGCTGGAACCCGAGGCGAAGGAGTACCGGGAGCTGGACGGCAACGGCCTGTACTTTCGGGTAAAGCCCGATGGATCGAAGTCGTGGCAGCTTCGCTACAAAAGGCCAGACGGCAAATGGTCGTGGATTGGCTTGGGCGGTCATCCCGAGACCAGCGGCAGCCTGGCGCGTGAGAAGGCCGAACAGCTCCGCGCCGATGCAGCCGCCGGCAAGAATCCCATCGCCAGCAAGCGGGAGCGAGAGCAGCAGGCACTTGAAGCCGCCAACAGCACCTTCGAAGCGCTGGCCCTCGAGTGGCACGCCGCCAAGCGCCCCAACTGGACCGAGGGCACCGCCACCCGGGTCCTCGGCACGCTGAAGAAGAACGTCTTCCCCATCTTCGGCAAGCGCCCCTATGCCAGCATCACGCCCATGGAGTGGCTGGAGTTCCTGCGCGACCTGGAGAAGACCGGTATCATCGAGCAGACCGGGCGCATCCGCGCTATCTGTCGGGAAGTGTATGACCTCGCCCTGGTCACAGGCCGCGCCGATCACAACCCACTGGAGAGCCTGCACAAGCACCTGGCAACCCGGAAGGCCACCAACTACCCCCACGTCAGCCAGGACGAGCTTCCCGCCCTACTGCGGGCCATTCGCAGCTACCCTCATGCCGATGATGTTCGGCTTGGCCTCTTCCTGCTGTCGCGCCTGGCTGTGCGCCCTGGCGAGCTCAGAGAAGCCCGCTGGGAAGAGATCGACCTCGACAAGGCGCTATGGACGATCCCAGCCCATCGGATGAAGCGCCGTCGGGAGCATGTCGTGCCCCTGCCGAAGCAGGCTATAGAGGCTCTACAGCAGCTCCACAAGCTGACCGGGTACCAGCCCCTCGTCTTCCCGGGGAGAAGCGACAAGACGGCCCCACGTTCCAACACGGTCTTCGTCATGGCTCTTCGCCGCCTTGGCTATCAGGGCCGCCAGACTGGCCACGGCTTCCGCCATATTGCCAGCACGATCCTGAACGAACACGGCTTCAATGCCGACCACATCGAGGCCCAGCTATCCCACGTCAAGGAAGGGGTGGCCGGTGTCTACAACAAGGCGCAGTACATCAAGCAGCGCCGCCACATGATGCAGTGGTACGCCGATCACCTGGAGGCCCTGGAGCGGGGCAACGTGGTGGAACTGGAGCATGCGAGGAGAGCATGATGAACCGGGAGTTCATGAGTCTTGCCAAGCAATATCGGCACGAGAGTATTAATCAGCCGCCCGATGATTGGTGGTGGCTGGCGCGCCCATCAATTCATGCCGGGGATGCTGTTTACCTGCTGGCACAGATCCAGCCAAACAGCTTTGCAAGCACTCTTGAAGGTCTGAGGCAATGGCAGATCGACGCCCTAGAGGTACTACCCAGGCTGATGCAGGAAGACGGCACCGCGGGGCAGGAGAGACCGCTTCTCCAGTGGTTTCGCTGGGCCAATGCTCACCCCGAAATTGACCTTCCATTGCTGAAGAAACGGGCTGGGCGAATCCTCCGCGCCATGGAAGCCAACACGCAGACAGTCGATGCCTCCATGTCTTGCGAGACCCCATATCACGCACCTGAACTGAGGATTGCCCTTGAGGCGTGGCAAGCCGTCAGTGCTAACCCGCCATCCGGCAAGGCTGTCAAGAAGGCGCTGGAGGAGTGGCTTGACCGCCATCATCCTGGCCTTTCAAAGGATGCGAGGGGCCGAATTGCTATGGTCGCGAACTGGAACAAGCGGGGTGGCGCGACACCAGCGGGCAAATAACCTACCCCCTAGACAAGCCACGCCAGGCGTGGCTTTCAGCTAGCCTACCCCGCTGAAATCCACCAAACCTACCCGACCGTTCAGTCTGTTTCGGGCTCTTTCTGCCTACCACCATCTGACACGTCATCCGCAATCACTGGAAAGCGTTCAGATGAATATTGAGTCACTTCCCGAAGACCAGCGATTGGTCACCAAGCCCAACTTGTGCCGCGCCTTCGACATGACCCGCAGCGGCATCGACAAGCTGGCAAAGTCCGACCCCACCTTTCCCAAGCCCATCAAGTTCAGTGATAGCCGGCAAGCTCAGTGCTACTTCGTCGTAGACGAGATCGCCGCCTGGCTCGAAGCCCAGAAGGCTAAGCGGGAGGTGGCCTGATGTTGACCTCCTCTACTGCACCCGGCTATGCTTCTCGTGCTGCTGCAAATTCAGCAGTCGACCTTGGCCGGTCGAACGACTCTAGGCGCACCAGCGCCCCCATGACAGGCGCTTTTTTTGTACCTGTCAGTTATGGCGGCTGTGCGTGGGACACCTTCGGGTGTGCCGGGTTCCTAGAGTCCCGGTCGGCCAACCCGCGTACAGTCGCCCCCATCCGCTGCTTGGCCGCAGCCGGGGACGACTCCACAACTCTAGGAGTCATACCCATGGCATCATTCCGCCTATTCCCCACCCGCACCACCGCCAGCCGTGCCGCTGCACACCGAGCAATGGCCAAGGCTGCACTGTTCGCTGATTCCAGCGTCAGTACCCGCCTGAAGCGATACAACCGCCACATGGCCAAGGCCCGAACTCTGGAAGCCGATGCAGGCGGCCAGGAGGCGGCGCAATGAATCGTTCTACTGCCAACGACATCATTTTCGGCTACGAGGTTGCTGCAAATCATCTTGAGCATGTATCCGCGCTGTTCGAGGCAATCGCTCGCCTGGTCGACAGCGACAAGCCCGACCTAAGCACAGCCGCGACGCTGGCCCGACTGGGCATCGACGTTGCCGACCTGGCCGGTTGTGAGGCGAAAGAGGCCGGAGAGGCTGCCGAGCGTGAGCTTCAGCGCGTCATCAAAGACAGGGCTGCCACGACAGGCGATAGGACCGCTGTCACCTTCGGCACCGGCATGATCGACGACCGAGAGTATCGCGAGTTCATCGAGGAATCTCCCGGCTTCCACTTGGCCGCGATGCTTCGAGAGCTGGCCGATGAATGCGACAAGTCGGGCTTCCTGCCCAAGTGCAGGGTGCTGGCGCTCGACAACGGCACGACGGTTGGCAGCGTGACCACAAAGGAGGGGCGGTCATGACAGCCACCAGCGACTTGATCGCCCTGCTGGACGACATCGGCCAGCGCCACGACGGCCTCGGCTTTGCTGCCCGTGGCCACGCCCGCCGCTTCAAGCAACCGATACGTTACCTGCGCACCCGAGAGGATCAACTCCACAAGCTGGAGGGGTTCAGCGAGCTGGTGGAGGCCCTGGATCTGCTGGATCGCGACACGACCCGCCGCCTGGATAACCTGATCATTGGCGCCTGGCAGGACGCTTGGAGCGCCGAGCGCAAGGGGGTAGCCGACGGCCACAGAAATGAGAACCCCGGCCTGTGCGGGCCGGGGCGATTCCTGGAGGGCTGATGTCATGCAGCAGGCCAAGAATAGCACACCACCGGCAGTGAATCGCGCCGCTGCCCGACACCAGACTATCGAGGCCGCGCTCGCCGAGGCACTGGCTCAGCACGGCGTGATACTGGCGCCCAAGGCGTCGGGCCGGTTCGAGCGGTTCGACACGCCGGACAAGCCCAAGGGCAACGCCAACGGCTGGTATCGCATCCACACGCCCCAGGCCGCGAGCTTCGGTATCTGGCACTTGGACGTGGCCGAGACCGTCACCCTGGCCGGCCCCAGCGATCCCGATGCCGCTGCCCAGGCACGGCTGGACGCCATGCGCGAGCGCGACCGCCGCGAGCGGGAGCGACAGCAGCACCAAGTCGAGGCAGCCGAGAAGGCCCGCCGCTGGTGGGCTCAGGCTGCCCCCGCTGATCCTGCCCACCCCTACCTGGCCGGCAAGCGGCTACCACCCCTCAACCTGCGCCAGCGCGGCGACATGCTGCTGATGCCGCTGTTCTTCGAGGGCGAGCTGGTCAACCTGGAGCGCATCTTTCCTGACGGCAGCAAGCGCCCCTTGCAGAGAGGTCGCGTCAAAGGCGTGGCGAGCCTGGTAGGCCGCCTGGAAGGCGCCGAGCGCGTGCTGGTGGCCGAGGGCTGGTCAACGGCTGCCGCCTTGCATGAGGCCATGGGCTGCCCGGTCGTGGTCGCCCGCAACGCCGACAACCTGGCCCTAGTTGCCCGTCGCCTGCGCCAGCGGCTCCCCGAGGTGGGCATCACCATCTGCGGTGACGATGACCGGCATCTACCGGCCCAGGGGCTCGCCAACAAAGGGCGAGTCGCTGCCCGCCACGCTGCCCTGGCTATCGACGCCACGCTGCTGATGCCGAGCTTCTGCGAGGGCTGCGAGACCTGCACCGACTTCGCCGATATACGCCTTTGCCGGCAGGGAGGTGGCCGTGACTAGCCCAGCACACACCTTACTTGATGTGTCCCATGTGTCCCACCTGTCCCAGCCCAGCAACCACGCGCCTTCCAGCAGGGACAGCATCGAGACACCACCTGTCCCGATGTGTCCCATCGGACACGAAGTGGACCCTGCGCAACAGGCCCATGACAGCGAGCCAGAAGAAGCAAGGGAGCCGCGCCGCCCAGCCTTTGCCACCTACCTGACACTCACCCGCTACGGGCCGCCTGGCCTTTACTACCACGGCCAGCGACAGCCAAGGGGTGACGGCGATCCCGAGTCGTTCGACGTATGGGTGTGCAGCCCCATTGAGTGCCTGGCTGCCACTCACGATGAGCGCGGCGACAACCATGGTCTGTTGCTGCGGTTCAAGCCGCCGTATGGAGGCTGGCGCCAGTGGGCAATGCCACTACGTTTGCTCAAGGGTAGCGGCGAGGAGTTGCGCGGCGAGCTGTTGGACATGGGGGTCAGGATCAATCCCGACGCCCACAAGTGGCTGAACAAGTGGCTGGCTCAGTCTGCACCCGAGGACAAGGTGATAGCGGCAACCCGTGTTGGCTGGCACACCCTGGAGGGAGGTCGGGCGTTTGTCATGCCGAGGCGCACCATCGCCCGGGGTGAGCTGGCCCGCCGGGTCTCTTTCCAGTCCGAGTTCGCCTCTCATGATGACTACGCCACAGCCGGCACTCTGGAGGGCTGGCGCGACAACATTGGCCAGCTATGCAGCGGCAATCCGCTAATGGTTCTCGCTGTGTCCACCGCCCTGGCCGGCCCGCTGCTGTACTTGACCCACCGGCAGGCCGCCGGCATCCACCTGGTGGGCGATAGCAGCAACGGTAAGACTACGTTACTGGAAGTCGCGGCCAGCGTTTGGGGCGCGCCCGACTTCAAGCGAACCTGGCGAGCCACCGGCAATGGACTAGAAGGCATCGCTGCGGCACTAAGCGACACGGCGCTGGTGCTGGATGAGATCGGCGAGGCCGATGGCCGGGAAATAGGCGCCACCATCTACGCACTGGGAAATGGCGTCGGTAAAGCCCGCGCCAGCCGCAACGGCACCGCCCGTCGCCCCCATCGCTGGCGCATCGCAGTGCTGAGCAGTGGCGAGCGCACCTTAGCCGCTCACATGAGCGCAGCAGGCAAGCGCCCCCACGCTGGGCAGGCTGTCCGACTGCTGGACATACCCGCCAAGCGCAAGCATGGCGCTTTCGACCACCTGCACCGCTTGGACGATGGCCGCGCCTTCGCAGACCACCTGAAGAGCGAGGTCACGCGCCACTATGGTCGCGTTGGTCCTGCCTTCATCGAAAAGCTGGTGAGCGAGGAGCGAGACCTGGCCGGCGAGGTGGACCGCTTCGCTCAGATTCCTGGCTTTGAAGCGACCCGCCCGCTGCAAGGCCGGGCTGCCAAGGCACTAGCGCTGATAGGGCTGGCCGGGGAGTTGGCAGCCGAGTATGGGCTGGTCGGCTGGAAGCAAGGCGAAGCCATGGCCGCAGCTGTTGACGCCTTCCAAGCGTGGGCTGCCGAGCAAGGCGGAGCGCGAACCGAGCATGAGCAAATCTTGGCCAATGTGTTCGGCTTCATCGAGCGTCACGGCGATGCCCGCTTCAGCAACGTAGATGCAGACCCAGCCCACGGCCCTGTAGTTCACAACCGTGCCGGCTGGTGGCGTGACGATGCCGATGGACGAGCCTTCCTGTTCAACAGGGAGGGGCTGAACGAGGCGCTAGGTGGCTTCGACCTGAAGCGCGGTACCGAAGCCCTGGAGGTCGCTGGCTGGATAGTCGAACGAGAGAGCGCGGCTCGCTCCATTCGAATCTACATCAACGGCACCCGCCGCCGTGTCTACGTAATCCGCCCTGCTGAAAGCGAGGAGATCCAAGCATGAGCCTGGATGACGTTTACCGTGCCTTCGCTGGGACACCACAGGACACCTCCTGTCCCGAAGGTGTCCCGCCGCAAACCCGCATGGTTGAGCCATTGGGACACATGGGACATGTAGGACACCATAAAGATGAGGGACAGCAAGAAGAGGCCGGACCGCTTCGCGAAATAGACACCCTGCTGGCCGCCTTGTCCGAGGCAGGCAACAACCTTGGGCACGACCTGGAGGCCAGGCTGCGTCGCGCCATGGCCAGGATGAGCCGCCGAGCGCGGGCAGAACTGGCCGCCGCCATCGACGACGCCTTCGAAGCTAGCGCCAGCATCGAGCAGGCCCGGCTGAGCATCAGCCGCCACCTCCCGGGCGGCGGCGACCTTGGCCCCGCTTCAGCCGAGTGGTGGGTGTCTTGGGTGGCTTCACGCTGCCCGATCAATGCCGATGACCGACGCTATCTTGGCGACCTGCTGCGTCTGTTGCCCGCCCGGCGACGAGCAACGGCAGCATGCTGGTACTCACGAGCCTGGCTTCAGGCCGCTGATGCCGAGCCCCTGCCCCACCACCGCGACAATGCCGCCCGGCGAGCCGCCAACGCCACGCTGAGGCCCGTTCGGCGAGGGGGTGGCCAGTGATCGCGATTCAAGAAGCCCACCGCCTGCGCGCCAGCCTGCGCAGCCTGAGAGCCCACGACGCCCTGGTCGATGCCGAGCTGCTGCTGAAGGCGCTGGCGCGTGAGGACCTGGCCAATGCTGCCGCCGCATTGCACCGCATCGACACCCAACTGCCGCAAGGCGCGCTGGCTGCGCTCGTGCGGGTCCGTATCCGTGGCCTGGCCGGCATGGTCGCCGCGATGCAGGACGACAGCTCAACTCCACCACCGGCAGCCTGAACTGCAACCCCTGACCCCGCTTCGGCGGGGTTCTTGTATGTGGAAAACTCGCCGAGAACCAGCAACCCAGGGGGGGCACAGTAGAGGCCCTACCAACCGGAGATACCTGATGCGCCAAGACGAAATGGCAGAACTTGCCGAAGACCTGGAGGAGCTGCGGGATGCCCTGTGCGATGTGGCAGAGGGCGAGGCTATGCCTGCCGACGCCGCGATGCGCGGCCATGCCGCCCTGGACCTGCTGATGAACCACCTGGAGAACCTGGCCGATGACTGACCACACATCTGATGAGTCGCTTATCAACGTCGATATCGAGTTCGACCTAGCCGATGCTCGCGCCGTACTCGAAGCCGTTCGTGACGAACTGGACTGCGCCGTTATCGATGCTGATGACAGACCATTATCCGCGTCGCGCCTGATCCTGATGCAGGCCGGTATCGAGCAAGCCCTTGGCGTCGTGCTGCTCTGCCAAGCGCACCACGCGGCATACGGCGGCGAGGAGTAGGGATGACTGGCATCGGCAGCATTAAGGGGAGCGCCAAAGAGCTGCGAGATCGCCAGTCGGCAGACGCACGCCAGCGAGACGGGGCGAGGAAGATCCTCAGCCCCAATGAAATCAGCGGTGACTATGATGCTGGGCGCATGCTGATGACCACGCTGGGCGGCAAGCCGCGCCCCATCACCAATGATGACCTGGCGGCGTTTCGGCAGAATGCGCGCACGGCGGGGCGACGCTTCAGGGGCGGCATCAATGTGCGCAAGGTCGTTGACCTGAGCACCAACGAAGACCGCAAGCGAGCTCGCACCCAGATCCGCATGGCGGTTGCCGCCGCCAGCCGCCCCGTCAGCACCGGCGCCCTGGAGGTGAGGTTCATCACCAGCGCCAGCGGCCTGACGAAAGGCGCCCCCAATCGCTACCAGCCTGTGGTCGAGTTCCTGGACTTTTCGTCTGTGGTGGCCGACGGCAGCCTGACGCCTCAAAAGGCCGCCGTGCGCCTGCGCCAAGGCGGCATCCGCTTCGACTGTGACTGCTCTCATCACCGATACCGCAGGCGCTACATCGCCACCATTGGCGGGTACAACGCCGGGCGCGATGAGGCTGGCTTTCCCAAAATCACCAACCCCGGGCTCAGTGGTGTGGCCTGCAAGCATGTGCTGCGGGTCATGGCCGAGATCGAGGGTGGCAGCGCCGTGCAGATGTTCCTGGCCAAGGCCGTCGAGAAGGTCAGGGCCGGCATGACAGGGAGGCAGTACACCTCGGAGAAGGAAGCCGTGCGCCAGGCCCGAAAGCAGGATTCTCGCCCGATGGCGGCGAACGCTCAGGACACCGGCGACCGCGACTTCGACCGCGCCCGCCGCGCCCTGCGTCGGCAGAGCCGGGCCACCACCGCCAAGCCCAAGCGCACGGCCAATGGCAGCAAGCGCATGCAGGCCCTGGGCGCCACGCCCGGCGCCCGCGACAAGCTGATGGCCACCACCCGGGATCTCGGCCTTACGCCAGAAGAGGCGGTCGCCATCCTGCAAGCAGCCACAAAGGGGAAGTCATGATGATGCCCCGCGACCCGCTACGGCGCGACCGCCTCGAGGAGCGGCTGCACCGCCGCGCCCTGGCAGGCGACCACACCGCCTTCCTGCGCCTGCGCGGCCTACGCCGCCTGTGGCGCGCCCAAGACATCAACCGCAAGAGCAAGACCACCGCCAAGGAGAACCGCCATGACTGATACCAACCTGGTAGAGCGAGCCCGCCGACTGGATGACCTCAACTCCCCCGAGTTCACGCAGTGGCTGGGACTGACTCGCCAGGCCGACCGCCTGCGCCGCGACCTGAGCAACGTTCGCGCTCAGGGCCGATTCACCGCCGCCGTCGCCCAGCACGGCAGCCCCTCGGAGGCGCTGCGCGCCGTCCAGTTCGAGGTCGAGGCACTGACCGAGCGGCTACACGAGGCCGCCCTGGCCGGCTCAGATGCCGAGCAGGACCGCCGCGAGCTCGACGCCCTGCTGAATCCGGTGACCAGCCGCCTGATTACCCGGGGTCGCCAGTTGAGTGAGCGCAAGGGCGCCCTGGAGGGAGAGCGCGGTGAGATCGAGCGCATCCGCCAGCGGCGTGAGCGGGCCATCAACGACCTGGTGGAGGCGGGCCTCCCGCGCCGCATGGCAGACCGCCAGGCCAAGCCCACCGTGGCCGACATCGAGGCCCTGGAGCACGAGCTGGCCGCGATCCCGGGTGAGATCGAACGCAACGGCGCCCTGCTGACCAGCTACGCAGGCCGGGTGGAGCTGTACCTGGCCGAGACCACCCACGAGGAGGCCGCGTAAGCGGCCCCGTCCCCCCCCCCTTCAGCCGACGATGGAGCCTGTCATGAGCAACGCCAAGCCGACCCCCTTCGACGCCTGGACCGAGATTGTCCGGCAGTCAGATGAGCAGCAGAAAGAGCTCGCCACCCTGTCCATGGAGGCCCGCTACCGCGCCGATGTGGCGACGTATGGCAGTGAGGAGGGCGCCATGCGGGCCGCGACCGTGCGAGCTCGTGACGCCATTCTGCTGACCGAAAAGGCCCGAAACAGCGAGGAGGCGAGCTGACATGGCACAGGAACTGGAGACCATGACCGTCTCCGCTGCGAGACTCCACAACAACATGGGGCCGCTGTGGGATGGGATTAACCCGAACCTGGTGGCCGCCATCTACGAGGTGAACCACAAGCGGGAGCCCCTGGAGAATGGCCCCGTGATTCATTGCCTGTTCGTCGACGACGCCAACCTGGAGGCCACGCTCAATTGGCAGTCTCCATTTGACGGCGCGGGACCTGAAGCCCGAGCCCCATCCCTGGCCGCCATGCTCCAGAGCGGTGCTATCCAGCCGCTGGCCGAGGCCATCGGCGAGCCAGTCGGAGAGGCCGTCAAGGAGGTCAGCGAGACCGCACGCGGGCGCACGGGTATCACCAAGCTCAACTCCACTCAGGTGTTCAGCGGCATGCCGCCCATCCGTCTTCAGGCCACGATCATGCTGCGCGCCTGGCGCGACCCCGGCAGCGAGGTCGAGGAGCCGCTGGACATGCTCATGGACTGGGCATTGCCAAAATACCTGGCCCCCGAGGGCACGCTGCTGACCGCCGCACTGGAATGGTGGAGGCGGAACGAGGACAAGGACGTGAACAGCCTGGTGGAGGCTGCCATGCCCTCCGCGGCGCCTTCCCTGCTGGCCGTGCGCTACAAGGGCCGCACCTACGCCCCGATGGTGATCGAGCACATCGGCATCCCGCTCAACTCCCCCTCTGACCGTTTCGGACGCTTCGTCCAGATCCAGATCCCCATCACGCTCGCGACACTGACCGCTTGGGATGGAGCGGACTGGTACGACGCCAAGGGGCCGAACGGCTCCAGCTCGGGCCATGGCGGCCTGTATGGAAACGTGCAGGGTTTGCCGAGGCGATGAGAGGCTTGCCGCTGGTTTTCGAGGTGGTTTCTCGTGAGGTTTTTAGAGACCACCAGAGAAACCGCCACAGAAACCAGAGGTTTCTCCTGGTTACGCCATCGGAGCGGCAGCGTAACCAGCGCGAAAGCCGCGCGATTGCTGGGCTCTGGCGACTATCCGGGAGGGCCAGGGCGCCGACTTTTGCCAGGCCATGCTAACCCTTTGCTAACCCTTTGCTAACCCTTTGCTAACCCCTTGAGCTTTACCCTTATGCCACACGGAGAATTTCAATGTCGCTAACCACGGAAACCTTGCTGGGAGAGATCGACGCCGATGCCCTTGCCCAGCCCCTACCGAGGCCGGTCAAGAAGGCCATCAATCAGATTGCCTATGCCCGGGGCCGCGCGCACGAGGCCCGGCTGGCTGAGCAGATGAAGGCGGAGGCACGCCGGATGCTGGCCGAAGGTCAGGCACCGATGGCGGTGATACAGGATCTTGCCGAGAGGCAGGAATGAGCCACGGCAACATGACCCAAGGAGGATGCTCATGAATGCAGGTTCCACCAACCACCATGTGCTGGCGCGGGAAACCGCCCGAACGCTGGCGCTGTCGGTCGAAGGGGCGCTGATGCAGCGTCTTGCCCAAGGCGACGTTGATGTCGAGCGCCTGCAAACATCACTGCTGGCTGTTGCCTCTGGCATTACCCCGCCCCGGCGTCGATTCGCCAACCAAGGGATGCGCAAGCAATTCTGGCAAGAGGTGCGGGAGCGCTGGGAGTCCGACCCTCGCGACGGCTACGCCTGGCTGTCGAGGGAGCTGAACGGCGAGGTGAGCAATGCAGCGATCCGGAAGCATGCCATCGAGGAGGGGTGGAGCAAGTTGGCTTAGGGGCGGATGCTCAGCCTTCAGAGAGCGGCCCGGAGGCTCAGCATTGGATGCCGTCTTTTCGATTCCCAAGCGCTCCACCGAACCGTTAAAAACTGGCCAGCAGCCGGCACCATGTATCCCCAGGTGTATCCCTAACCGAGACGATCACAGAAAACTCATTGTAAAACAATTCGATAACGAATCAGTTCAAACGACGCCGCCAAACAAGTCGACGAATCAAGCACCTACGGGTGCTTTTTTCGTTTCTGCCTCTAGCCGACTCCCTTATGCCACCACCCCGGGGCCTCCGGCGGCGCCCCACCGCGAGCGCAGGCGGGTCGCCGCAGCCCCTGTTGCGACTTTGGTCGCGCCCTTGACGCGAAAACCACTTGATACCAGCCTCAGGGGGCGCCATTATCAGCGCCCACTCGTCTACCCCCCTGCGGGGAGCCGGGCGAGGCCAAGACCGGGGTGGCATCGGGTCGGGGGCGCCGAGGCGCTTCACTACCGAT
>ERZ869909.2474-NODE-2474-length-12179-cov-33.513799_pt1 | contig 12179 bp, 10 predicted proteins | sample MGYA00520892_ERZ869909 | MGnify/ENA primary metagenome ERZ869909 (study PRJEB32215, sample SAMEA104723947) | bioreactor metagenome | biome: bioreactor; feature: anaerobic bioreactor; material: water | place: China | collected 2015-03-12 ... | reverse complement strand
GTCTCGAGCGCACCGCGCGCGTACTTGGGCTTCACCTCGGGCCAGCCGAACTTGTCCCAGAACGCGATCTGATGCGAGCCCTTGTACCACTGCGGGATCCAGTAATGCCCGGCGCGGAGCACACGGTCCGCCGCCCGCGTCGCCGCGACGAGCTCCTCGCGCGAGGTGGCCGAGATGACGCTGTCGAGCAGCGCGTCGAGCACCGGATCGGCGATGCCGGCAAGGTTGTAGCTTCCGCTCATGGCGGCCGCCTCCGTGCCCCAGAAGTTCTTGAGCTCGATACCAGGGGTCAGCCGCAGGGAATAGCGCTGTGTCGTGATATCGAAATCGAAATCCTTGAGGCGGCGCTGATATTGCGCGGGATCGACCCGCCGCATGGTGGCGTCCACGCCGATCAGCTTCAGATTCTTGATGAAGGGCGCGATGATGCGCTCGAAGTTCACCTCGAACAGCAGAAACTCGATCGAAAGCTTCTCGCCCTTGGCGTTACGCAGCCCGTCGCGCGTCTGCTCCCAGCCCGCCTCCGCCAGAAGCTTCGCCGCGCGCCGCAGGTTGTCCCGGTTGTTTCCGCTGCCGTCGGAGACGGGAGGCGACACCGGCTCGCCAAAGACGGTTTCCGGCAGGCGGTCACGATACGGTTCGAGCAGGCGGAGCTCGTCGGCGGAGGGGAGGCCCTCGGCCTTCATGTCCGAGTTTTCGAAGAAGCTCGCCGTCCGCGTATAGAGACCGAAGAAGAGGTTGCGGTTGCTCCACTCGAAGTCGAACACATAGCCCAGCGCCTCGCGCACGCGGATGTCGCGGAACTTGTCGCGCCGCGTATTGATGAAGAAGCCCTGCGCACCCGACGGCCGCTCGTCGTCCAGCGTCTGGCGCAGAATGCGTCCTTCCCTCACGGCCGCAACATCGTAGCTCGTCGCCCAGTCCCGCGCCGTGAACTCCTCGCGGAAGTCGAAGTTGCCCGACAACAGGTTCTCGAGCTCGAGCGTACGGTCGCGGAAATACTCGTAGCGCACCTCGTCGAAATTGTTCTGGCCGCGGTTCACGGGCAGGTCGCGGCCCCAGTAGTCCTCGCGCCGCGTATACGTGACATACGTGCCGGCGCGGAAATTCCCGACCTTGTAAGGCCCCGATCCGAGCGGCGGCGTGAGCGTCGTCTGGTCGAAGTCGTTTTCGGTGTAGTAGGCCTTCGAGAGAATGGGCAGCGTCGCCACGTTGATCGGCAGGTCCCGTGTCAGCGTGCCCCTGAACGTGTAGCGCACGGTGTGTGCGTCGAGCGCTTCGGCCTTTTCCACGTCGCGGATCTGGGCCGACAGCGCCGGATGCCCTTTGGACTTGATCGTATCGAAGGAAAAGACAACGTCCTCCGCCGTGAGCGGAGATCCGTCCGCGAACTTGGCTTCCGGCCTCAGCTTGAACGTCACCGACAGGCCGTCGTCAGCAAGGTCGGCCGTCTCCGCAACCAGGCCATAGACCGCATCCGGCTCGTCCATCGCCCGCGCCATGAGGCTGTCGAACAGGAGGTCGAGGCCCTGCGCCGCGTCGCCCCTCAGGATGAAGGGATTGAAGCTGTCGAAAGTCGTCAGGCCGCCTGAGCCGATCTGCGAGACACGTCCGCCTTTCGGTGCGTCCGGGTTCACATACGCGAAGTGCGTGAAGTCGGCCGGATACTTGAGATCGCCGAAAATCGAAAGCCCATGCCGTGGCTCGGCCGCAGCCGGACCGGCGAGCGCGATGGCAAACCCCAGCATGGAGAGCAGCCCAATGGCGCCCCTTGCTTGACGCCTCATAGCGGGGCTCCTCATGTCGGCTTCACGTATCCGCACGCTCATACCATCAGTTCCTGCGTGCAGCCTGGAGCGCCTTGACCTTGTCCTGATCGACCCACCAGACCTGCGTGAACGCCGTGGTCTGGGAGGGAAGCTTGTCGGGCCGGCCAAACATGTCCCACGTCGCAATCCACTCGTTGGGATTATACCAGTGCGGCACCACGTAGTGCCCCCACAAAAGCACGCGGTCGAGCGCGCGCGTCGCGGCCACCAGCTCGTCGCGATCCTTGGCGAACACCAGCGTCTCGATGATGGAATCGATCACCGGGTCCTTGATGCCGATGGTATTGCGGCTGCCGTCGTGGTCCGCCGCGGCCGATCCCCAGAAGTCGCGCTGCTCGTTGCCCGGCGAGATGGACTGCGCGAACACGTCGATGATGATGTCGTAGTCGCGGCTCATCTCGCGCCGCTCATACTGTGCGGGATCGACGACGCGCGTCGTGGCGCGGATGCCGATCTTGGCGAGATTGGCGCGATAGTGCGCGATGTGGCGCTCGAACGAATCCGACCCGATCAGGAACTCCACCGTGAACGGCTCGCCCTTGGCGTTGCGCAGCACCTGCTCGGTGCGCTTCGAGCCAAGGCCGACGGTTTGCATCGCCTTGCAGAAGAAGCCGCAATCGGGATCCTCGACCTCCTCGGTGCGGATCTCCCATCCGGCGTCCTTCAGCAGCGCCATCGCCTTCGCGAGGTTGTCACGCGCGTCCTCGCGCGTCGCGAACGTCGGGTTCTTCCACTCGGTGGTGAAAACTTCCGGCGGCAGGTCCTTCTCGTGCGCCTTGAGGATTTCGAGCTCGCGTCCTTCCGGCAGCCCCTTCGCCGCAAGCTCGGAATTGTCGAAATAGCTGTGCACGCGGCTGTACTGGCCGAACAGCAGGCTGCGGTTCAGATCCTCGAAATCGAAAGCCAGGTTGAACGCCTGGCGCACGCGCCGATCCTGAAACTTCGGCCGGCGGATGTTGAATGCGAAGCCCTGCATCCGCGCGACACCCTCGGTGGGGATCACCTCTTTCTTCACGAGCCCTTTCTTGAGCGCGTCGAAGTTGAACTGCGTGGCCCAGGCACTCGCGGTGTTCTCGCGCCAGAAGTCCGCGCGCCCGCTCTTGAAGTCCTCGAACGCCGCAACCCGGTCACGGAAGTACTGGAAGCGCAGCTCCCCGAAATTCCATTGCCCGACGGCGACCGGAAGATCCTTCGCCCAGTAGTCCTCGACACGCTCGAACACGATGCGGTTGCCGGTGTCGAACTCCTTGATGCGGTAAGGTCCCGATCCGAGCGGCACTTCCAGCGTGCTCTTCGCGAGATCGCGCGGCTCGCCGTTGCGCGTCTTGCCCTCCCAGAAGTGCTTGGGCAGCACGGGAAGCTGGCCGAGGATCTGCGGCAGCTCGCGGTTCCCGGTCTGATCGAAGGTGAAGGTCACCTCGTGCGGACCGGTCTTCTCGCCTTTCACGACGTTCGCGTAATAGCGGCCATACATCGGGTTCGCCGCCTTGATGGCGTCGAGCGAGAAGATCACGTCTTCGGGCTTGACCGGCTCGCCGTCGTGGAAGCGCGCCTCGGGCCGAAGCCCGAACGTGACCGAGCTGAAATCGTCGGGAAACGACACCCATTCCGCGACGAGACCGTACTCGGTCGAGGGCTCGTCGGGGCTGCCCGCCATCAGCGTGTTGTAGATCATGCCGACTCCGCCCGCCGGCACGCCGCGGATGGAGAACGGATTGAGGGAATCGAACGTCCCCTGCGTTGCGAAGCGCACCACGCCGCCCTTCGGCGCGTTCGGATTGACCCAGTCGAAATGCTTGTAATCCGGCCCGAACCGCGGCTCGCCCACGAGCGACAAGGCATGATGACGAACCTGGGCAGGCGGCGCGGGCGGCTCAGCGACCGCCTCTGCTCCTGGCGCCTCCACACCTTGCCCGAAAGCCGCCGAGCCGGTGGCGAAAGCCATCACGAGAAGCGAGAAAAGGGAGGTCGCGGGTCGCTGCACCATATATGCCGTCATCCATTCCGTTCCGTCGAAAGCCGGGCGAACACGGAAGTTTGGCACGTGCCGCCGCGCAGGTCGACGGCCCCGGTAATCAGGGCCGGACCAGGGGAAAAACCAGTTCCTAGCACGCTTGTTGCGGGATACGGATTAAACATCGGCAAGATAGGGCGGCCGAGCCGCCCGGCCTGCCAAGGTTACGGCTGCGCCGGCGAAGGGGCCTCCGGTGCCGCGGGAGCCGGGGCCTCTTCGGCCGGAGCGGCCGCCGGAGGTGCGGCCGCCGCGGGCGCGGGCTCAGGCAGAGGCGCCGGGCTGTCCGCCAGAGACCTCAGGTACGCGATCAGGTCGGCCAGCGTGGCGTTGTCCGCGATGCCGTTGAACACCATCCGCGTGCCCGGCAGATAGCTGCGCGGCGCATGCAGGAACTCCGCCAGCGCCTCGTAGGTCCACTCGCCGCCCTTGCTCTTGATCGCATCCGAGTATCCGCCGAAGTCGCCGACGGTGCCGAGCGCGCGGCCCAGCACGCCGTAGAGATTGGGACCGGCCTTGCTGGCCGCGCCCTTTTCGGCCGAGTGGCACGCCACGCATGCCCGGAAGGCCGCCTTGCCGTCGTCCGGACTTGCATCGCCCACAAGCGCGACGACGTCTGCCGGGTCGAACCCCTTCGGGGCGGCCGCGGGCTCCCCGCCGTCCGCAGGTGCCGCGCCATCGGGCTGCGGAAGCTCGTAGCCGCCGGTCACGGGCCCGTGGTGGCTCAGTTCGTTGATCAGCGTCTTGGGCACGAAGATCAGAAGCAACGCCAGCAGCACACCGCCCGCAATCTTGTTCAGCTCGAAGGAATCCATCATCTCTTTCTTCCTGCCCACGGGGCGTGCCTCGCCCCGGATATCCTAAGTCGAGACGCGCGACGGCCTGAGGAGCCGCCAACTCACCGCCGGTCCAAATCGAACCGAACCCAATCAGCAGACCGCATCTAAAAGGCCTGCACCACGCCTTGCAACCCTTGGCGCCGTCAGTCTACAGCTCATGCCGCCGCAGGAACGCCGGACCGTCCCGTCCGTCCGCTCCCCGAGAGGGCATGACGCGCGCAAACCCGCGGCGAAGACGCAGGCGCAACGCTGCCCTGCCCAGAATAGGCCATCGCCACCCTGCTTCCATGGGGCCAAGTGTCCGATTTGCGGGGATGGACCGAGGCGAAACGCGACGGAGAGCCCACGATGACGAGAGCCCTGATCATCATACCCGCCCGCATGGCCTCGACACGCCTTCCGGATAAGCCGCTCGCCGACATCGAAGGCGAGGCGATGATCGTCCACGTCTGGCGCAAGGCCCACGACGCGGCCATGGGGCGCGTGGTCGTGGCCGCCGACTCCGAGGAAATCGTGAACGCCGTTCGCGCAGCCGGCGGCGAGGCCCTCCTCACCCGGCCCGACCATGCCTCGGGCTCGGACCGCGTGTTCGAGGCCCTGAGCCGCATCGACCCGGATTCGGAAGCCGACATCGTCGTCAACCTGCAGGGCGACCTCCCGACGATCGACCCGGAGCTGATCCGCGAATGCGCCTCCGTGCTGGACGCGAAAGGCCCCGACATCGCAACCCTCGCGGCCGAGATCACCGACCCGGACGAGCGCACGAACCCCAACGTGGTGAAGATCGTCGGCACGCCGCTCCCGGAGAAGAACCGCCTCCGTGCGCTCTACTTCACGCGCGCCACCGCACCGCACGGAGAAGGCCCCCTCTTCCACCACATCGGCCTTTACGCGTACCGGCGCACCGCCATCGAGCGCTTCGTCTCGTTGCCCCCCTCGCATCTCGAAACCCGCGAGCGGCTGGAGCAGCTCCGCGCGCTCGAGGACGGCATGCGCATCGACGTGGCCATCGTTGACACCGTTCCCCTCGGTGTTGATACTCCCGACGACCTTGAGCGGGCACGCAAGCTCATCAGGAAGGCGAAACGGGCATAATCATCGTGCACAGCGACAATCTGCAGAGAGATTTTGCGTTCGCGCGGCCGTTTCGATTTTGATGGCGGGCGCGATCCTGCGCGTGCCCGCACAATCCTCTCCTTGCTCCATTACCCGTCCTGCGTCCTAGCCCCGAGTCCTCATCATGCCCCAGTCTGCCGACGCCACGCCTGCTCGCATCGCCTATCAGGGTGAGCCGGGCGCCAACTCCCATCTCGCCTGCACGGAGGCTTTCCCGGATCTCGAAGCCGTTCCGTATCCGACCTTCGAGGACGCTCTGGCCGCGGTGAAGTCGGGCGACGTACGCTTTGCGATGATCCCCATCGAGAACTCGGTCGCCGGCCGCGTGGCGGACATCCACCACCTGCTTCCGGGCGCCGACCTCTACATCGTGGGCGAACACTTCCTGCGCGTGCGCCACCAGCTTCTGGGCGTGAAGGGCTCGTCGCTCGCCACGATCAAAAAGGTGCTGAGCCACACGCAGGCGCTCGGCCAGTGCCGCAAGGCGCTGCGCACGCTCGGCCTCACGCCCGTGCCGGAAGCGGACACCGCGGGCTCGGCGCGCATCGTGGCGGAGCAGAGCGACGCTACGCTCGCCGCCATCGCCTCGCGTCTCGCAGCCGACATCTATGGCCTCGACGTGCTGAGCGCCGACATCGAGGACGAAGCGCACAACACCACCCGCTTCCTCATCCTGGCGAAGGACCCCGACGACGCCGAGCCCGACGACGGCCCCGTCGTCACCACCTTCCTGTTCCGCGTCCGCAACGTCCCGGCCGCGCTCTACAAGGCGCTCGGCGGGTTCGCCACCAACGGCGTCAACATGACGAAGCTCGAAAGCTATCAGCTCGAAGGCACCTTCAACGCGACCATGTTCTACGCCGATATCGAAGGCCATCCGCGGGATCGGTCCGTCCAGCTCGCGCTCGAGGAGCTGTCGTTCTTCTCGACCGAGGTTCGCCTGCTCGGCACCTATCTCGCGAGCCCGTACCGGATCGAGGCAGCCGAAGCCGCAGCCCCTCCGGTGACCCCGGGCGTCAGCGCCCGCTGACCCGGCACCGAGGGATCGCAATGAGACTGGCCGATAAAACCGCCATCGTGACCGGAGCCGCGTCGGGTTTCGGCCGCGGCATCGCGGAAGCCTTCGCGGCTGAAGGCGCGAAGGTCGTCGTCGCGGACATCGATGCGGCCCGAGCCGCGGAGGTCGCTGCCACCATCGGCAGCGGTGCCATCGCCGTCGCGGCCGACGTCGCGAAGACGGACGACGTGGCGCGCCTCGTGGAAACGACGGTGCGCACGTTCGGCGGCCTCGACATCGTCGTCAACAACGCCGGCGTGACCCACCGCAACCAATCGCTGATGACGGTGACGGAAGACGAGTTCGACCGCATCTACGCGGTCAACGTGAAGTCGATCTACCTGATGACGCTCGCCACCGTTCCCGAGCTCGAAAAGCGCGGCGGCGGCTCGATCATCAACACGGCGTCGACAGCGGGCCTGAGGCCGCGCCCCGGCCTCACCTGGTACAACGGCTCGAAAGGCGCCGTGATCACGCTGACGAAGTCGATGGCGGCCGAGCTTGCGCCGAAGAACATCCGCGTCAACGCGATCAATCCCGTGATCGGCGAGACGGGCCTGCTCGAAGAGTTCATGGGAACGGCCGACACGGCGGAGAACCGCGCGCGCTTCGTGGCCGGCATTCCGCTCGGCCGCATGTCGAAGCCCTCCGACATCGCCAACGCCGCGCTGTTCCTTGCCGATCCCGCCTCGCACTTCATCACCGGCGTCGCCATCGAAGTCGACGGCGGACGGTGCATCTGACACACTTCGTGTGTCATGAAACGCCCGTGCGTCTACATTCTCGCCAGCAGGCGAAACGGCACTCTGCACGTCGGCGCGACGAGCAATCTTCACAAGCGCATGGCCGAGCACACACAGGGGCTTATCCCAGGCTTCACGAAAAAACATGGCGTGAAGCATCTCGTCTACGACGAGATGCACGATCTCATAACGGAGGCCATTCGGCGCGAGAAGCAGCTCAAGAAGTGGCAACGGATCTGGAAGATCCGTTTGATCGAATCCCTGAACCCCGAATGGCATGATCTCTTTAACGCCACATCAGGCGAAATCGCTTTTGGACCCGCCGATCTCCAACGAGAGACTGGTGAACATTATTCGAGGTATCTGGGCACCGGCCTTCGCCGGTGTGACGGATATGTGAGCAACCGCCCGCCACAAATCCAACGTCACCCCACCGAAGGGCGGGGTCCAGATACGTAAGAGCAGCACGAACGCTCACCTACGCACCGCCACCACCATCACATGCTCAGTGCATCGCCGCGGATCTGGTACAGCGACAGCGCCGTCGCAACCGCCAGGTTGAGGCTGTCGAGCTTCCCGGCCATCGGGATTTTGACGAGCCGCGAGCACGCGCGCGCCAGGCCGTCCGACAATCCCGGTCCCTCGCTCCCCATGAGCAGCAGCACGGGATCCTTGTACGCCGCATGCCGGAAGTCGTCCCGCGCGTCGAGATGCAGGCCCACGACATCGCCCGGCCAGGACGCGCGCCACGCGAGAAACGCCTCGCGCGAGACCTTCGCGAGCGGCACGTCGAACACCGAGCCCATGGTCGCGCGCACGGCTTCCCGCGAATAGGGATCGCAGGTGTTGCCGATCAGGATGATCCCCTTGGCGCCGACCGCATCCGCCGTGCGGATGATCGTGCCGAGATTGCCGGGATCGCGGATCTCCTCGAGCGCGAGCCAGGTGTCCGCGCGCGCGGGCCGCTCCGGCAGCTCGACCCACCGCTGCTGGAACACGCCCAGCATCGACTGGGGGTTGTCCTTCGACGACAGCTTCGACAGCACGGCTTGAGAGACTTCGAGAACGTCCGCGCCCGCTTCCAGCGCCCATGTGATCAGGAGGCGCGCAACGAGGCTCGACGCCGAGCCCGCCTGATAGACGATCGTCTGCGGAACGAACTCGGCGCTCCGCGCCGTCTCCAGGATCGATGTGCCCTCCGCTACGAACAGCCCCGTCTCGCGGCGCTCTTTGCGCATGTCGAGCGCGCGGATCGCCTTCACCCGTTCGTTGGTAAGACTGGTGATGACGCGCGGCGCGCGCGGTTGCGACGGACGGGACGACGACGCGCGGGGCTGAGAGGACCGCGGCTTGCTCTTGCTCATGATGTCCACCGCACGAAAAGCGACGTCGGGACCGCCGGCCGCTGGGGCTCGCCGCGGACGGCGAGCGCGAGCTCGCCCGTATCGAACCGCCCGCCACGGCGGCCAAGCACGTCGGCCGCAAGCTGCTCGAACGCCAGCGCGGAGGCGCGAATGGCATAGACGGTGAGGATCAGCGCCGCACGGTCCGGCGCGAGCAGCGATGCAAGCGTCTTCATGAGGTCCGGCAGGCCCTGGAACAGGTCCCAAACCTCGCCGCCCGGGCCGCGCCCGAACTTCGGCGGATCGACGAGGATCACGTGATACGTCCGCCCGCGCCGCGCTTCGCGCGCCACGAACTTGGCAGCGTCATCCAGGATCCAGCGGATCGGCGCGTCGCCGAGACCGGACGCGGCTTGATTGTCCTTCGCCCACTGGATCGCGGCCTTCGAGGCATCCACGTGAGTGACTTCCGCCCCGGCCCGCGCGGCGAGCAACGAGGCGGCGCCGGTGTAGGCGAAGAGGTTCAGCACGCGCGGCCGCTCGCCCTCCACGCGCGCGATCTCCCGCAGCATCCACTCCCAGTGCGGAAGCTGCTCCGGAAAGAGCCCGAGGTGCCAGAGCCCGCGGAGACGGCACGTCAGCGTCACGTCCCGCACCGAAACCGGCCAGCTCTCCGGCACGCGCTTGTCGAGCCGCCACTTGCCTTTTTCTTCGTCGTCGCCGGACGCAGAGAAAACGCCATGCGCCGCCCCCCACGCCTCTGCGCCGAGCGAGCGGCGCCACAGCGCCTGCGGCTCCGGACGGTCAACGACGATGCTGCCGAAGCGCTCGAGCTTTCGCCCCGCACCGCTGTCGATCAGCGCATAGCCGGACGGCCCCTCGGTGCGAATGAGGTTGAGATGCGCCGCGCGCTCAGCCGGAACGGCCTCCGCCGGAGGGGCGGCCTCGCCGGCCGCCGCGATCATGGGACGCGGCCTCCCGGGTCCGTGCCGGAGCCCGCTCAAGACCTGCCATCCCGTGTCGCGGCGATGATGTCGAGAATAGCCTCTCCGGAGGCGTCGAGCGGCAGCCGCATGAAGTCGGCAGACCGCTTGAGCGCGTCGTCAAGACGGGCGTGGAACGCGTCGCGATCGATCTCAATCGTCCCGAACTGGCGCAGGTGATCGGTGACGAACTGCGTATCGAGCATCGTAAATCCACCCGCGATGAGACGCCCGGCAAGGTGGACGAGCGCGATCTTCGACGCATCGCGGGCGTAGGAGAACATGCTCTCGCCGAAGAACGCGCCCCCGAGCGCCACGCCGTAAAGCCCGCCGACCAGGCGATCCCCGTCCCACACCTCGACCGTGTGACAATGGCCGAGCCGGAACAGGTCCCGGTAAAGCCCGCGGATGCGGCCGTTGATCCAGGTCGAGCGCCGCCCCGCCCGCTCGGCCGCGCACCCCTCGATCACGCCCTCGTAGTCGGTATCGACGGTGACGCGCATCGCCCCCGAGCGCACCGTCCTGGCCAGCCGGCGCGGCACGTGCACATCGTCCAGCGGCAGGATGCCCCGGTGCTGCGGCTCGATCCAGTAGAGCGCCGGATCGTCCGCGCTTTCGGCCATGGGAAAGATCCCGCAGCTGTAGGCCTTGAGCAGGACCTGCGGCGTGATCTCGATCATGATGTCGTCGCGTGACGCCATCAAAGCTCCCACAAGAGAACCGCGGGCGCCGGCCCGTCCGGCGCACACGACTCTGATATTAGGACTTTCCGAGATACTTTTCGAGCCAGTGGATGTCGTAAAGCCCGTTCGCGATGTCGGGCTGGCGCACCAGCTCGTTGAACAGCGGAATGGTCGTCTCGATGCCGTCGATCACGAACTCCGACAGCGCCCGCCGAAGCCGCATCAGGCACTCGTTGCGGTTCTTGCCGTGCACGATGAGCTTGCCGATGAGGCTGTCGTAGAACGGCGGGATCCGGTAGCCCTGGTACACGCCGCTGTCGACGCGCACGCCAAGCCCGCCCGGCGGGTGCCAATAGGTGATCTGGCCCGGTGAGGGACGGAAGGTACGCGGGTTCTCGGCATTGATGCGACATTCGATCGCGTGCCCCGAGAACGTGATGTCCTCCTGCTTGAAGCTGAGGTGCCCGCCCGAGGCCACGCGGATCTGCTCCAGCACCAGATCGATGCCCGTGATCTGCTCCGTCACCGGATGCTCGACCTGAAGCCGCGTGTTCATCTCGATGAAGTAGAACTCGCCGTCCTCGTAGAGGAACTCGACGGTGCCCGCGCCGCGGTACTTGATCTCGCGCATCGCGGCGGCAACGACCTCGCCGATCCGCTGGCGCGCCTCGGCATTGAGCGCCGGCGACGGGCTCTCTTCCAGCACCTTCTGGTGGCGGCGCTGCAGCGAGCAGTCGCGCTCGCCGAGATGGACCGCGTTGCCCTTGCCGTCGCCGAACACCTGGATTTCGATATGGCGCGGCTTCTGCAGATACTTTTCGACGTAGACGGAATCGTTGCCGAACGCCGCCTTCGCTTCCGAGCGCGCGGTCGCGAGCGCGAGCCCCAGGTCGGCGGCCGAATGCGCGACCTTCATACCGCGCCCGCCGCCGCCGGCCGTCGCCTTGATCAGCACGGGGAAGCCCATCTCCTTGGCGATCTTCATCGCCTGGGCCTCGCTGCGGACCGCGCCGTCCGAGCCCGGCACGACGGGAATGCCGAGCTTCTTCGCCGTTTCCTTGGCCTGGATCTTGTCGCCCATGATCCGGATGTGCTCGGACGTAGGCCCAATGAAGGTGATCGAATGCTCTTCCAGGATCTCCGCAAAGCGGGCGTTCTCGGAGAGGAACCCGTAGCCGGGATGCACCGCATCCGCGCCCGTGATCTCGCAGGCAGCGAGCAGGCGGGGAATGTTGAGATAGCTGTCGGACGCCGGCGGCGAGCCGATGCAGACGCTCTCGTCCGCAAGCCGCACGTGCATCGCATCCGCATCCGCCGTCGAATGAACGGCGACGGTGGCGATGCCGAGCTCCTTGCACGCACGCTGGATGCGCAGCGCGATCTCACCCCGGTTGGCAATCAGAACTTTGTCGAACATTCGTTTCCTTGGGCCAAGGTCATCCGGGCCAGAAGGCGATTGAGGGGATCGGCCCCTTCGCCGCCGTGCCCGCCGCCAGGTTTCCCCGTCTCCCTTATTCGATGATCACGAGCGGCTCGCCGAACTCCACGGGCTGCCCGTTCTCGAACAGGATGGCC
>ERZ869909.2473-NODE-2473-length-12188-cov-5.662538_pt1 | contig 12188 bp, 12 predicted proteins | sample MGYA00520892_ERZ869909 | MGnify/ENA primary metagenome ERZ869909 (study PRJEB32215, sample SAMEA104723947) | bioreactor metagenome | biome: bioreactor; feature: anaerobic bioreactor; material: water | place: China | collected 2015-03-12 ... | reverse complement strand
CCCTCGCAGTGATACTCCGCCGTCTCCGGGCGGCCCTTCTGCCAGCGCAGCCGGTCGAACTTCAGCCACTGCATCGCGCCGCAGTGCGGACACGGCACGAAGAAGCGCCGCTGGTCGGATGCCTCGTATTCCCGTTCGATCCGGCTCAGCCCTCGGATGGTGGGCGTCGAGACCAGCAGCACCTTGCGCCGGTGTGCGAAGGTCAGCGACCGCGCTTCCGCCAGCGTGACCGGATCGCCTTCCTCGTCAGCCGAGGCCGGATAGGCGTCGACCTCGTCGAGAAAGATGTAGCGCGCCGGGGTGGACCGCAGCCCCACCGCCGAGTTCGCCCCGGTCATGATCAGGATGCCGCCCGCGAACTCCTTCGACAGCATGGTGTTGCCCGCGTCGCGCGACCGGGCCGGTTTGACCCGCTCCCGCAGCTCGGGGCTCTCGTCGATCAGCGGGTCGATCCGCTGGCGCGAGTTGCGCTTGGCCAGTTCCACCGTCGGCTGGACCGCCAGCATCGGCCCCGGCGCCTGGTGGATCGCAAAGCCGATCCAGTTGTTCCCCGCCTCGGTCGCCCCGACCTGCGCGGCCTTCATGAACACGATCCGCTGTGTGGGATCGCCGGGCGAGAGCCGGTCCATGATCTCGCGCATGTAGGGCGTGCGCACTGTGCGATACCGCCCGGGTTCGGCCGAGGCGCGGCCCGAGAGCATCCGATGCCGGTCCGCCCATTCGGACACCGTCAGGTCCGGGTCGGGCCGGAGCCCGTTGCCCCAGGCGCGCAGGATTTCGCCCGCGCCGTCGAAGTCCGTCAGTGCGTCATCATCACCTGAAGTCGGGCCGGACCTCGGCGAGTTCGTCGAGGTGGGCGCGTACATGTTTCTCCAGCACCTTCTGCATCGCGGCTGGCTCCACGGTGATCTGCTGGCCCGTCGCGTCGCTGCACGAGGCCGAGAGCTCGGCCGCCATCAGCGCCGCCGCGCGCGCGGGCCAGTTCACCCATGCGTCCCGTTCCTCCCGCGCCAGCCGGAACACCAGCGACAGCGCGCGGGCCCGCTCGATCAACTCCCCCTTCAGCTTCTGGAGCCGGATGCGCCGCTCCTGCGCCTTCAGCACCTCGTTCGCGGTCTTGGCCTGCAGGAACGTCGTGCCGCCGCCGACGGCAGGCGCGGACAGCCCCTGTTCCCGTAGCGTGTCGCCGAGGGCGGCGACGGCGGCCTCTGGCACGGGTTTCAGCTTCGGCGCGGGCGGCTTGCGGATCTTCGACGGGTCCGTCGTCTCGGCTCGTCGCTTGTCGGACGCCACGGGGTCGATGCTGCCGTCCGCATGCAGGACGAGCCGACCCGCGGCCTTCGCCTTCTGGATCGCGCCCCGCGACAGCCCGACATGGGCGGCGTACTGGCGCTCGCTCATGCCCTGCATCGCCAGCCTCGATTATCATTCAAAGTCAGGTGCTTATCGAGTTGATAAGCCGGGCGTGCGGAGCGAACGTTCGATCACAAGGACGATGCAACTCACCCGGAGCCACCACGATGACCACCCGCCTAAACCCGATCACCACCCCGCGCCACGAACTCCGCGCCGAGAAGGCGCGCCGGAACAAGGAAGCCGCGCTCGCGGCCTTCATCGGCAAAAAGGCCGAGATCGACGAGATGCTCACCCGCCTGCAGGCGCTCAGCGACGACCATTTCAACTGCCACCCCGACGAGGCGGGCTGGGCCATGGTCGGCACCCTCGAACACTACGCCAGCCTGCTGAAGCGCATCACCGACAGCGCCTTCGGTGAGGGCGAGCACGCCCGCTGATCTCCGGCACCGCCGGAACTCCCGCCGCGCGCAAGTGCGGCTCGGGGTCGTAGGAGGGTCGCGACGGTCGCGGCCCCGAACACGGAGACCCCAGATGACCAAGCTTTCCGATACCCAACTCGTGATCCTCAGCGCAGCCGCGCAGCGTGAGGACCGCAACGTCCTGCCGCTCCCCGGTTCGCTCCGCGGCGGCGCCGCCACCAAGGTGGTCGGTGCGCTGCTTAAGCGCGGGCTGATCGCCGAGACCACGACCGACAGCCAGACCAAGGCCGACACCGCGCTCAACCGGATCTGGCGCAACGACGAGAATGGGCGGGCCATCCTCCTGCACATCACCGATGCGGGCCTCGCCGCCATCGGGATTGAGCCGGAAGGCGGCGCCAGTGCGCCCACGGGCGCCGACGAGGCGCCAAGCGCTGAGCACCCGCAGGACGCTCCCGCCGAGGCCGGCCCCGCGCCCAAGGCGCGCGCACCGCGCACGGGCACCAAGCAGGCGAAACTGATCGAGATGCTCCGCGCCGATGGCGGCGCGACCATCGACGAGATCGTCGAAGCCACCGACTGGCAGCCGCACACGGTTCGCGGGGCCTTCGCCGGAGCACTCAAGAAGAAGCTCGGTCTCGAAGTCACTTCCGAAAAGGTCGAGGGCCGCGGGCGGGTCTACCGCTTGGAGACCTGATCTCGTCTGATCGCAGGACCGAAATCGCGCCGATAAGGGAGCCGACGACGAACATGGCCGCCGCTCGCATCGAGCGGCGGTCTTGTCGTTCTGACCCGGATCGCCTCAAAGAGCCGCCGCAGGGCGAAAGACCGCGCGATGCTCACCACCGTGAAGACCGCGCCCATCTTGAGGTTCTGCGCGAGCGTCGTGTGCAGCCCGAATACCGGAAAGATCAGGATTTGCGTCACGACGGCGACGCCGTAGCCGACCGCCACGTTCGCGATGGACTCGACCAGCGACATCGCCCGGCTCTGCTTCATCGCATCCCCTCATCCATCGGCCAGCAGTTGAACTGCGAGAGTTCGGAGCGCATGCGCCGCGACCAGCGGGACCACTCCGTTGCCACAGAGCCGAAGCCGGTCCACCCGGTGGGCCAGCCCATCAGCGCCTCGACGAACAGCGGGTTCAACGTCCGGGGCATGTCGCAGGAAGTCCTGCCAGCCGTCGGCGTCACCAGGACCTGGCGGCCAAGCAGGCCGTTCACCGGCGTGTTCGCGAGGCTCGTCGCTCCGTCCTTGTGATCCCGCGCCGTCGGCGTCATCCAGAGCCGCATCATCTCGGTCCGGTTGCCCCCGCTCGAGCGCGTCCCAGAGCAGGCGCGCGGGGTCGGCCAGGTGGTCGCGCTCGCGGTGGGCGAGGATGAAGAGCCGCTCGCGCCGATGCGGTGCACCGACTTCCGCCGCCGTGAAGAGGCCCGCCGCAAGGCGGTAGTATCCGTCTTGGTCAAGCGGGTCTGTCGGTCCATTTCCGGCCGTCGCGCAGCAGCGCATTGGCGAGGAGGACGAGCTTGCGCATGACGGCGGTGATCGCGAGCTTTGGTGCTTTGCCGCTTTCAAGCAACTGCCGGTATTTTCGCTTGAGGTCTGTGTTGAAGCGGATGGCGACGAGGGCGGGCATGAAGATCGCGGCGCGCAGGCTGGCGCGTCCGCCGCGGATCATCTCCTTTCCCTTCCACTTGCCCGAACGGCGCGTGAAGGGTGCCAGCCCGGCGAGGCTCGCGGCCTGTTTCGGCTCGAGGGTGCCGAGCTCTGGCATCTCGATCAACAGCATGCACGCGGTCACGGCGCCGATGCCGGGAATAGAGGTCAGGATGTCGAGACGCTCGGCCAGGGTGGGGTCCGCTGCGATCAGGCTGGAGATGGTTTCGTCAACTTCGGCAAGCTGCTTCTCGATGATGGCCAGCCGTGCCTTCGCCTGGCGGCGGATCAGGCTGATCGCTGCTGTTTCAGCACGGTTCCCTGCCGCCGTCCGATCCTTGATCAGCGCCAGCCGCGCGACGTGCAACTCCCTCAGTTCGTTCATGAGTTCGCCACGCACCGGCCGCGGGGCCAAGTCGAGTGCAAGCCCCATCCGCGCCAGCAGCATCGCATCCACCCGATCTGTCTTGGCCTGCGTGCCAGTGGCCTCCGCGAAGCACCGCGCCTGGCGAGGATTGACCTTGACCAGCGCATGTCCCGCCTTTGCGAGCGCTTCCTCCATTCCACGATGATAGGGGCCGGTCGGCTCGTAGACGATCCGCAGTCCTTCGGTGTTGCCGATCCATTTCAGCAAGGTTTTGAACCCGGCCTTGTCGTTTCCGAAAGAGTAGTGCTGCTGATCCGAGAGCCGGAACGCGTCCAGCCGGTCTTTCGAGATGTCGATGCCGATGATATCCTGCATCCGTCTTTTCCTTACCTCTGCTTGTCATGCAGGCCCGAAGCCCTGCTATCCGTTCAGGTCATGAGAAAAGACGGGGGCGATCACACTACCGCACGGCCCGCAACGGCCGACCCATTCTCGATCCGTCCCCCGCCGCTGCCCGGCATATTTGGGGTGCCGGGCAGCGGCTCCCTTATTGCAAGGAAGCCGAGGGAAGTCATAAGACAAGCCCATGCCGACCAGTCCTCCGGCGACGTCGGGGAAGCCGAGGCGGAGATGATGGGCGACATTCTCGAGGAACACGAAGGGCGGCTCGGTCTCTCCGACGATCCTGGCGACATGCGGCCAGAGGTGGCGCGGGTCGTCCGCGCCCCGGCGCTTGCCGGCGACGGAGAACGGCTGGCACGGATAGCCCGCAGTGACGATGTCCACCGCGCCGCGCCATGGGCGGCCGTCGAAGGTGGCAACGTCGTCCCAGACAGGCGCCGGATCCAGGGCCGCGTCTTCCATCCGCGCCACGAGGATGGCCGCGGCGTAGGCGTCCCGTTCGACGTGACCCACAGCACTGTATCCGGGGCAGGCGATATGCAGCCCGAGGTCGAGCCCGCCTGCGCCGGAGCAGAGGGAGAGGCCGAAGAGGCATGCGTCTCCGGCTCCGGAAGCGCGTCCGGAGGAAGGTAAAGCCAGGTCATGCATGTCACGCGGCGGTCTTGCGCTTTCGCGCGGGTTCGGGGGAGGCGTCCGTGTCCGGCGTATCGGCCGCGGGTTCGGTGCCGTCACCCAGCCGCTCGGTTTTCACCTGCGCGAAGGTCCGGCCGTCGCCATCGAGGATCGCCTCGCGCCCGGTCTCGGCCTGCCAGCGCTCGACGGCGACATCGACATAGGCCGGGCTGATCTCCATCGCGAAGACACGGCGACCGTTCGCCTCGCCCGCCATGATCTGCGAGCCGGAGCCAGAGAACGGCTCGTAGCAGAGGCCACCGCGGGCCACGTGCTGGCGCATCGGGATACCGAAGGCGTCAAGCGGTTTCGGCGTTGGATGATCGGGGCGCTCGTCCTTGGCGAAGCTGGGCATCTCCCAGGTCGAGGGCAGCGTCTGCTCGGCCACCTTCGGCGGGCGGTTCGGGCGGCGCCAGCCCATGAAGCAGGGCTCGTGCTTCCAGAGGTAGTGGGACCGGGTCAACACGCCCCGGTCCTTCACCCAGATGATCTGCTGGTGGACGAAGGCGCCGGCCTTTTCCCAGCAAGCTTCGAGCATTGCCTGGCGGCGCGAGGCGTGCCAGCAGTACCAGGCCGCGTCCTCGGTGATCGCCTCGGCCACGGCGGCGCTGATGAACCCGTCGTAGAGGTCCGCGCCCTGCGAGCTGTCGTCCCACGTGACGCCGTAGGACTGACTCCAATCCTTGTTGCGGGTCGGATGGTTCGAGCCGTCGTAGTCGACGAGGTACGGCGGGTCCGTCGCGAACAGGATCGCGCGCTCGCCGTTCATCAGGCGACGCACGTCGTCGTGCGAGGTCGAGTCCCCGCAGAGCAGCCGGTGGTCCCCGAGGATCCACAGATCGCCGGTGCGCGAGGCCGGGTTGCGCGGCGGCTCTGGGATGGTCACCGGAGGCACCGAGCCCCCGGCGCCACCTTCTTCTTCACCGCCCTCGTCCGGATCGAAGGCCAGCAGATTGTCGAGTTCGCCGTCGGAAAAGCCGACCAGCGACAGGTCGTAGTCGTCTGCGAGCAGATCCTGCAGCTCGGCCGACAGCAGCGCCTCGTCCCAGGTGCCAAGCTCCGTCAGCTTGTTGTCCGCGATCCGGTACGCCCGCCGCTGCGCCTCGGTCAGATGACCGAGCACGATCACCGGCGCTTCGGTCAGCCCGAGCTGTGTCGCGGCCAGCACGCGCCCGTGGCCCGCGATCAGTTCGCCATCCTCGGCGACGAGGCAGGGCACGGTCCAGCCGAACTCGGCCATGCTGGCGGCGAGCTTCGCGACCTGGTCCGCGCCGTGCGCCTTCGCGTTCTTCGCGTAAGGCTGCAGGCGCGCAAGCGGCCAGGTCTCGATCCGCTCGGGGGCGAAGGCGAGGGTCATGCAGGTTCCTGTCGATGGTCGATCGGCATCCGCCGGGTGGACTCCGGCACGGAGGGGTCCACCGGCTTCCGGCCGGACTCCGGCATCCGCGGGGTATCCACCCCGCGCGGCCGGTCAGATGTTTGAATTCACGAGGTTTTCAGGCGTTCCGGCTGGACGCTGGACTCCGGTGGCTTCCCAAAAATCTGGCCCTCACGCTGGCGAAATGCCGAGCCAAGCCCGCCAGCATACGTTTCGGCCCGGAAAGGAACCGGAAAACAAAGGCTTGGCGGCCTGGACCCCAGCTGGACTCCGAAATCCAGCCACGGTGTTCACCGCGGGATTGGCGATGGTTCGCCCGAGCACACGACCCCGAGTATATCGCCATGGATAGCGTCGGAGGGGCGATCTGTCTCGTCTTGCGGTGTCTCGCCGGAAATTGTCTCACGCGACCGTCGAGCCTTGACAAACTCAGTGCGCCGCCTGCGCCACCACGAACTCCATCGACCGCTTCTGCGGCACTCGCCTTCCGTTCAGCTGCCACACGATCACCGCGATCCCGTACTGCCAGCGCCGGTTCGCGGTGGCGCGGCTGATGCCCAACTCCCAGCAGATCGGCTTCCACGGCTTGCGGTTTGCCCGAAGCCAGAGCAGGCGCGCGTCGGTGAGGTCGAGCCAGCGCAGCCAGAGCAGCGCATCCTCGGCCTGTGTGATGTCACGCGGTCCGGGCTTGGGTCGGCGGGTTCGGGGCTCCTGGCCAACCTGATCGGCGAAGCTGTGGAAGTACTCGGGCCAGGCGTTGAAGTAGCCCTGCGGCTTCACCTCAGGCAGCGACCGGAACACGTCGGCCGCGCTCTCGAGCCGGTCCTCGACCATGGTGGGCGTCCACTCAGCCATTTGCGGCTCCCCGGTCGTCCGCCCGAGGCCCATACAGCTTCTCGGCGAGCTGCCGCACAAGCTCGCGCTCCGGCCAGGTCAGGCGGTGATCGTCGACGGAGACGGCGAGCACACCCGCGTCATGCCAGCCATCGCGCTTCACCTGGTCCGGATCCCGGCGCGTGCCGCCGTAGCCTTTCGGATACCACCTCATCCCAGGCCCCCGTTCGTCTCGATCGCCCAGTGCAGAATGGCGATGGCGTCGGCCTCGTTGTCGTCCGCGGGTGAGAACCCTCGTGCTCGGGCCGCGGCGATCATCGCCTCCTTCGGCGCGTTGCCCTTGCCGGTGGCGTGGCGTTTGATCGTGCCGACCGGAACGCCCTCGTAGGGAATGCCGCGCAGTTCGGCCCACGATGTGAGCGTCGCCATCAGCCCGCCGTAAATGTGGGCCGCGTCGGTGCCGGCGTGTCGGCGGACCTCTTCGAACCAGATCGCAGCGATGGGCCCTGACAGCCGGTCGATCTCGGTCAGCCAGTTGGTGAAGCGGAGGTAGCGCATGCCGCCGCCGTCGAAACGTCCGGGGCGGAAGCTGACCGTGCCGCTGGTGATCAGTCCGTCATGGCTGCGAAGCGCCCAGCCGGTCGTGGTGCCGAGATCGAGGGCGAGGATGCAGGACCGGCTGATCGCGCCTGGTCCGGGGCGGACGTCCTGCGCGGGGATCGGTGTGTTCATCGTGAAGGCTCACAAGCTGTGGGCCTTCGGCTTTGGTCGCCGCAAGATGTAGCATCCGGACGATCGGCGCCAAAGCGAAAACGAACGGGGACGCCGCGGCTGGTGGGAGTCGACACTCGGCACGCCACGGTCCCAACCTCCAACCGCGTGGTCCCAACCTTCGAGGGGGTTGGGACAGATCTTTATCATTCCATACCAATGACTTGACCGGATGCGGTCCCAACCTCGGTGTCCCCAACGGGGGTCCTTCTCTATTCGTATAGAAAAACATGTTCCCGACCTTTTCCGTTCTCCCACATGAATGTGTAGCAAAAGGTTGGGACCACAGGGTGAGGTTGGGGACACCGTTGTTTTTGAAAGGCTTTTCGTGTCCCCAACCCCCTCGGGAGGTTGGGACAGGGTTGGGACCAACGAGGGGGTTGGGACGCGCGTCGACTCCAAGCTTCGGCGTTGTGGCGCTTGACAACTCTTCGCGCTTGCACGGACGATCTCACCATGAAGCTCCAACACTTTGAAAGCACGGTTCGATATTCCCTATGCGAGATAGAGACCTCCTATTCTTTGAAGAAGACTTGGACGCTCAGCTGCGGGCACGTCAGCAGAGCGTTTCTGGAGCGGTCGACGGCATAGCGAAGGACCAATTTCTCGTTTCAAGTGACCAGGAAATCTTAGATCACGTGGTTTCAGCGCTCACGGTCGAACCCGTTTCTCTGCGGGAAGACGCAATGACAATGAACCAGCAAGAAACGCAGATCGATGTCTCAAGGGACCAGATGCGCTACTTTAGCCCAGGTCGGAGTGGGCCTTTCTACATTCCGGGAACGCGGGTGGATATCGACATCCCGTTCATCGGCGAGGAATGGATTTTCCGGTATCGGACCAATCCGTGGTCGACGGTGTTTCCCCGTGCCGAGGTTCAGCGTGGACACCTACGCCTTTCTATCTCACAGCCTCACGATGCTGACCCGGCCTCCTTCAAGTCCATCTATGAACGGGAAATCAAGTTGATCCGCGAGTATGTGGATCGCGCTCACAAGCAGGTGCTCGCCTACAACGAGAGCTTGCCCAATTTGGTGCAGCAAGCGGTCAACCATCGTCGCGACCGTCTTGGTAGGCATGGCAACATCGCGGCGCTTCTCGATATTCCTTTGGCGACCCGGCCCGGCGCGCCGTCCATTGCCCCCGTGAAAGTGGAGATTCGTCGTCCCCCGACTTTACCGGTGCCCCCGAAGACGGGGCTTGCGCCGGAGCCAGGCATCACGGAGGAGACCTTCGAGCATATCCTGCGCTTCATTCGGCATCAGGGGCGCACGTTCGAGCGAACGCCTAGCACCTATGCAGTCCACGGCGAGGAGGATCTGCGCAACATCATTCTGGCCCAGTTGAACGGGCACTTTCAGGGCGATGCTGTCGGCGAAGCATTTCGGGGTAAGGGCAAGACGGATATCTGCATCGAACAGGACAATCGCGCCGCGTTCGTCGGCGAGTGCAAGCTGTGGACGGGGCCAGCCGGCCTCACCTCTGCATTGGACCAGCTTCTTGGCTATCTAACATGGCGGGACAGCAAGGCTGCGCTGATCATGTTCAACGCGAAGAACAAGGATTTCAGCAAGATACTTGAAGCGATGCCCGAGACGTTGCGCGCGCACCAGCTGTTCCTTCAGGAACTGCCGTGCACAGAAGCGGGGGAATGGCGAGTCCAGATGCGTAGCGCTGAAGACGCAGGGCGTCGCGTCACGGTGCACGCTTTCGTCTTCAACCTGTATCACGACGCCGGTCCTCGCATCAGGCCACTCTGAAAAGGAGGAGAGAGTTCTGCAGCGCGGCTAGGGTCCTACTTGGCTCAGCCACCATTGCCTACGCTACGCTCCTACTGGATCGGTTTGGGCTGCCTATTCCCTGTCCTTTCTGTACCGCCACTCCCGCGGTGCCCCGCGCCCGCCCTCGTCGCGCCGCCTGTACCGCATCCAGCCGTTCGCCTTGAGGTAGGCCGAGACGCGCATCTGGTCGCCACGCGTCCAGCGCGCGGGTTCGAGCCCGATGGCCTCCTCGAGGATCTCGCCGACCGATACATCTCTCAGCGGCTCCGGGCGCGGCACGCTCTCGGTGCGGGAGTTGCCGTAGTCGGGGAAGCCGTCCGAGACGGTGCGGATCTCGTGCGTCAGCCAGTGTTCGATCAGGTCGTCCCAGGCGTCGGACTGGTAGCGGCGGTCCTGTTCCTCGCGGGCCTCATCCAGCAGCGCCGGGTCGTCGATCCACCAGATCGCGCCGCCACGGAAGCGGTGGACGGCTTCGGCCCAGAGCTGGTCCCGGTCGCGGGCGAGCGAGGCGATGTCGATGGCGCCGCATCGGAGCGGCCAGAAGCGCCGGTTGCCCGTCTCGTCGCGCAGATAGGTGTCTGGATTTACGGTGCCGGCGAAGACACACTGGCGCGGCACCTCGACGGTGTAGCGCCCGTAGGGCGGGCGGAAGCGGTCGGTGGTGCGGGTCAGGAACGCCTTGATGCGCGAGACCTCGGCGCGGCCGATGGCGTCGAGTTCGGCAATCTCCACGATCCAGACGCCCTGCATGTGCAGCGCCGCGTCCTTGGACCCGAGCTCCGGCAGCTCGTCGGTGAACCATTCCTCGCCGGCGAGCACCTTAATGGCGGTGGACTTTCGCGCACCCTGCGGCCCCTCGAGGATCAGCATGTGATCGGCCTTCACGCCGGGCCGGTATATGCGGGCGACAGCCGAGATCAGCCAGAGCGCGCCAATGGTGTGATGGAACGCCGTCGGCTCGGCGCCGAGATAGATGCTCGTCCAGGTCTCGATCCGGGGCGTGCCGTCCCATTTCAGGGTGTCTAGCCAGTCGCGGACGGGATGGATGCGCAGCTCGCGGGCGACGGCGCCGACGGCGCGGCTGACGACCACCGGCGCCACGTTGATGCCGCGCAGCTGCAGCCATTCGGCGGTGCGAATGTCGTCGGCGTCCTCCCATGGGCGCGGAAGGGACGCGGCGGCGCCATCCCACGGCAGCAGCTGGCGCACCACGATCTCCTGCCCGAACTCGTCGAAGGCGAGCACGCCGGCGAAGGCCGGATCTGAGGTCAGCGCCACGATGACGTTGGCCTCGTTGCGCTCGGGCGCGCCGGCCAGATCGAGCCGGAGTCGCCTGAACCAGGCGGGCTTCGGGATCGGCGCGTTTGGATCGCCGGTGGCGTTCACGCGGCGGCGGAGCTCGGCCAGCTGCTGGGTGAGGACCGAGATGCCGATGCCGGTCGCGGACTTGATCCGCGCGATGACCTGCCGCTCGGGCAGCGGATCGAGCTTCGCCAGCGCGATGCGCCCGAGCAGAGTGGACAGGGCTTCGAACTCGGGCGGATTGGTCAGCGCCTCGGCCGCGGCGATCAGGGTCGCGGGATCGTCGGCGGATGCGACTACGGGCTTGGCCGCCTCGGGCTCGACCGGATCCGTGGCCTGCGGCTCCGCTGCAGTTTCCGTGTCGCGCGTGTAATCCTCGGCGCGGGCGCCGCGCTGGAGATCGTCGTTGAAGTCGTCACCATGCAGCGGGGCGACGATCTGGTGCGGGATGTCGGTGCCGTTGAGACGGTCCGAGAGCGTTGCCGCCGCCTGGCGACCGGCGTCGCCTGCATCGGCGTAGATGGTGACGCGCCGGGCGCCCTCGGGCCACTGGAAACGCGCCAGTCCGTCGGCCGACAGCGCCGCCCAGACCGATGTGGCGAAGAGCGCGTGGGCGGCGAGCGCCGTCTCGATCCCCTCGGCGATGCCGATGTGCCCGTCCTCCGGCATCGGGAACAGCCGGACCACGGCATCCTTCACGCTGCCGAGCATCTTCTTGCCCGGGGGCGCCTTCGCGCTGCCGTCGTCGAGCAGGAAGGTGCGGTGGATGCCCGGCGCGCGCTCCCCGTCCGGCAGCCGCAGGATCGCGATGAGGCCGGGCCAGCCACGGCAGCTGTCGAAGTCGGGAAGGTCGGGGTGGAACACCAGGTCTGGCGATCCAGGATCCTTCAGCCCGCGGGCGCGCAGGTAGGTCTCGCCTGGCGTGCCCGCGATCGGCACGGCCCCACCGACCAGACGCGCGATCTCGGCCGAGTGGTCGGGGCGAGCGCGCATGGACGACGTCGGCGCGGGCCGCGGCGCGGGATGGTCCATCCCCGCGAGCCGCGCCGCCTCGTCGAAGAGCGCGCCGTCGCAGAGGCCGGTCGCCTGCGCGATCAGGTCGATGGGACCGGCCCGCTCCCCGGTGGCGTAATCAAAGCCCCAGCCGGCATAGGGTCCGTCGAGATGGATGGTGCAGGAGCCCTCCTTGCGCGGCGGGCGCCCGGAAAGGTCGGCGCAGCGCAGGGAACGACGGTCCCGCGCGAGCCGGG
>ERZ869909.2472-NODE-2472-length-12198-cov-3.998515_pt1 | contig 12198 bp, 9 predicted proteins | sample MGYA00520892_ERZ869909 | MGnify/ENA primary metagenome ERZ869909 (study PRJEB32215, sample SAMEA104723947) | bioreactor metagenome | biome: bioreactor; feature: anaerobic bioreactor; material: water | place: China | collected 2015-03-12 ... | reverse complement strand
ACGGGACGCCGTTGCGGTCGACGATCGCGCCGCGCACGGCCGGGATGCGCTCGGTGACCTGGCTTTGCCCCCAGCGGGCGCGGTAGTGGTCGTGCTCCAACACTTGCAGCGAGAAGACGCGGCCGATCAACGCCAGCACCAGCAGCAGGCACAGATGCACGCACAGCGACAACGACCCCGCGAACAGCGTCGTCGCCCGCAGACGCGTCACGCCCCGCACAAAGCCGCCCGATCGTCTGTTTCCTGCATTTCGCATGAGCATGGTCACGACACGCCTTCCATCGGCATGCCGACGCCCTCGCCTTCCTTCCTGGCTCTCTTCACTCTTATAGACGCCCCAACCCCCCGAAAGTTTCATCTTTCCGCCCCCTCAGTTGACCGCAACCGCCCTCCTCCTCTCCAATGCCCACATCCACACCCCCGATGCCGCAAACGAGACGCCCCATGCCCACACAACGCAAAAAATTCTCCCGAGTCCTCCTCAAGCTCTCCGGCGAGGCCTTCTCCGGCGAGGGCGGCTTCGGAGTCGACTCCGACGAACTCCGGCTCATCGCCCGTGAGATCGTCGAGGCACACCGCGCCGGCGCACAAATGGCCGTCGTCGTCGGCGGCGGCAACATCATCCGCGGAGCCCAACTCGCCCGCGACGGCCTCGTACACCGCTCCACCGCCGACTACATGGGCATGCTCGGCACCGTCATCAACGGCCTCGCCCTCCGCGAAGCCATCACCGAGCTCGGCCAGGCCGCCCGCTGCATGACCGCCATCGACATTCCCGCCGTCGCCGAGCCCTTCATCCGCCTCCGCGCCATCAGACACATGGAGCGAGGCGAGATCGTCGTCCTCGCCGGAGGCATCGGAAACCCCTTCTTCACCACCGACACCACCGCCGCCCTCCGCGCCACCGAACTCGAGTGCGATGCCATCCTCAAAGCCACCAAAGTCGACGGCGTCTACACCGCCGATCCCAAAAAGCACCCCGACGCCACCCGCTTCGACACGCTCACCATCAAACAAGCCCTCGACCAGAAGCTCGGCGTCATGGACATGACCGCACTCACCATGTGCTCCGAGCAGGGACTCCCTATCGTCGTCTTCGACTTCCACCGCCCCGGCAACATCGCCCGTGCCGTCGCTGGCCAGCCCGTCGGCACCATCGTCTCCCCCTGACCCCCACGGAAGTAGCCCTCGGAACATCCCCGGCCCACGGAAGTACCCCCGGTCTCCCTCCGGCCTCAACCCCCTGTTCCGGCGGCATCCGCCCGACCGCCGCCGCCTTTCGCATATCATCCTTCCCCCCACACACCAAGCCACGCTCAAGGAGCCCCAACCATGACCACCACACCCGACAGCATCCTCACCGAGGCCGAGGACTCCATGACCAAGAGCGTCGAGTACCTCAAAAAGGAACTCCGCGGCCTCCGCACCGGACGCGCCTCCACGGCCCTCGTCGAGTATGTCAAGGTCGATTACTACGGCCAGGCAACCGACCTCAAGTCCCTCGCCGTCATCTCCGTCCCCGAGCCCTCACAGATCCTCATCCAGCCCTTCGACCCCGGCAGCGTCGGCGAGATCAAGAAGGCCCTCGAAACCTCCGACCTCGGCCTCAACCCCCTCGCCGACGGCAAGGTCATCCGCATCAATGTCCCCACACTCTCCGGCGACCGGCGTCAGCAACTCGTCACCCAGGCCAAGAAAATGGGCGAGGAATCAAAGGTCGCCATCCGCAACGCCCGGCGCGACGCCAACAAGCATGTCGATGCACTCCTCAAGGACAAGGCCGCACACTTCCCGGAAGATGAAGCCAAGATACTCAAGGACGAGATCCAGGAACTCCTGAAGAAGTACGAGGGCGAGGTCGAGTCACTCGTCGATCACAAGTCGAAGGAAATCTCCGAGGTGTGAATTGCAGCAACATCAACCTTGACGGGACGCGGGAGACCAACTTCGGGCCCAAAGCGCCTGCACGACAATTCCAGATTATTAGTAGCTACTCAAGTCCATAATATTTTTTAAGTACCCCCGCAAGAAGTTCCGTTCCAACATTTATACCTACGGACCAAACCCCCTTAGCGGCCTTAGCAGTCATCGCGCCAACCCAATCAGACACATGAGACCCAAAGCCACCAGATGGCTGTTGTGGATCAGAGGCTATAGCAGTCTTAAGTTCAAGGATATCCTCTTCTTCAACATTAGCTTCGCGCAGGGCCGCCACTAGCGAATCCATGTCAGCCTGATTGACATTGAAGACGAGCGGGGAATTTACAGCGCTGCCAACAATATTCGCGTTGCCTTTATTTACCGTGGTGTAAAATACCTGTGTAACGACATCCGGCTTGATTCGATGAACATCTCGACCCTCCCCTGCATCAGGATATTGTTTCCATATTTCCAACACAAAAGAAAGTACGCGGTTCCTGACGCTGTTTACCACTTCATCCAGATAGCCCATGGGACAAAAAGCCCAAGCGTGGATACAGTTGTACCCTCTATAAACCTTATCGCCCAGTCGCATCGCGAGGCCGGGAGTGGCCACAAGGACTGCTTGCCTTTTTGCATTTCTCCTTAAACTCTCGATACTTGCGATGCTTTGGCGACAATTAAAGATGGTGTACTTGTCGTACACCTTGGGGGCAACTGCTTGATAAGGTATCGGGGCATTCTGGATCGCTGCACCAAAAGGACCGGCAAAGTCGCCGTGCAATTCAAGTCTCCATGTACGATAGTCTGGCACAGACTCGTCGCTTGGATACCCTTCAGATTCCCACTCGAGCCACTCCTCAAGAGGATCTGACCCTAATCGAGCAGCAAGTATTTTGCATTTTCGAAGTATGGATCCCAGGTCCCGGCTGTCGTCCACAAGCTCGTTTTGAATATCGTCTATTAAAGTCATATCCATATCCCCCAACGTCAGACGCTACATGCGGCTAACTGCTACAAGCTGGTCGCACCATCATCCAGAGGCCGACATCAGGTCTATCGTGAAAAGCCCCCGAGCAGCGGTGGGTGCCGCTCGGGGGAGGCAAGAGTTGTGGGACGGGCTTCAGGCCCTCATTGCGAGAGCGCCCGCACCACGAACGGTGGGACCATCCTCCAGCCGAGGCACCATCGCATCGACCGGAGCAAATGTCTGGCGTATCGGGTGGGACACGCCAGACAGGGAGGAATGTGCCCGCGCAGCCGCAGCTCGCGAGCTGGAAGGAACCGGGGACCATCGGGTCGGTCTGGACCCGCAGCTTCCGACGGGGTCCGTGGCCACTTGCGCGGCCGATCCGCCAACTGCGAGTAGGTGGTGCGACGAGCGACTCAATCCATGCCGCCCGCCTCCGACGCGATTTCCTTCCCGCGCCGACCCGTCTCCACACACAACCCGATTCGGTCCCAGCAGCATCCGGCATCGGAGCGATCCGGATGCAAAACAACCCATCAGACACATCTGCAACAGGCCTGGTCGCACATGCACTTCCGAGTTGTCAATGTCTCTCAATAGCAACGCTCATTGCTCCTGCAAATCCAGCACATTCAACACAATCAATCGACACTCACGAGCAGCCCATGCTGTGCCCGCAGTTCAGGCACCGGTAGCAGGTCCCGTTCCGTACGGTGATCGTCCCGCACACATCGCACGCCGGAGCATCCTCCTGGAACTCCGCCATCGACGATGACAACGCCGACGACATCGTCACACGCTCCACCGAGATCTTCCGCTCCGTCACCACTGACTCGACATGCGTGCGAGGTCCGGCAGTCGGCACCGTCACCCCGCGATCCGCCGCGATCGAAGCACGATCACGCTCCACGATCCGCCCCGCCGCATCCTTCGCCTCGCGCGACTCCGTGGTGCTCTTGCTGCTGCTCCGCTTCGGGGCGTTTTCCTCCCGATAGCCGGGAATGAAAGTCATGCCCATCCAGCGGAAGATGTAATCCACCAGCGACTTGGCGAAGGGGATGTCCGGATTCGCCGTGATCCCCGCCGGCTCGAACCGCTGATGCGTGAATTTCTTGACCAGCGAGGCGATCGGCACGCCGTACTGCAGCGCCACGCTCGTCGCCGTCCCCAGCGAATCCATCAACCCCCCGATCGTCGAGCCCTCCTTGCTCATCGTGATGAACAGCTCGCCCGGCTGACCATCCTCATACAGCCCGACCGTCAGATACCCCTCGTGACCCGCGACATTGAACTTGTGCGTGATCGACTGCCGCGTATCCGGCAGACGCCGACGCATCGGACGATGCACGATCTTCTCGATCGTCCGCACCGCCGTGTCCTCATCGCCCTCCGCCACGGCCGCCGCCAGACGCCGCGCATCCGCCGCGACCTCCTCGCGCGCAGCCGCGACATCATCCTCATCGTCATCGTCCTGCGCCAGCACATCCTCGTCGGCCTTCTCATCCGCCTTCGAGTTCAGCGGCTGACTCAGCTTGCAACCATCGCGATAGAGCGCGTTCGCCTTGAGCCCCAGTTCCCACGACAGCCGATACGCCGCCGCGATCTCCTCGACCGTCGCCGTCGATGGCATGTTGATCGTCTTGCTGATCGCACCCGTAATAAACGGCTGCGCGGCACTCATCATCCGGATATGCCCCTCCGGCATGATCGACCGCGTCCCCGTCTTCCCGCAGGTGTTCGCACAATCGAACACCGCCAGATGCTCATCACGCAGATGCGGCGCCCCCTCCACCGTCAGCGTCCCGCAGATGCGCTCGTTGAGCGCCTCGATCTGGTCGCCCGTCAGGCCCAGACGCTTCAGCAGGTTGAAGGACATGTCCGCCTTCGCCTTCGCCGGGTCGATCCCCAGCCGCTCCAGCGCCTCATCCCCCAGCGTCCACGCGTTGAACGCATACCCAAGCTCAAACACGCCCGGCAGCGCATCCGACACACGCTCCAGGTCCGCATCCTTCAGACCCGTCTCCAGCAGCCAGTCACGGAACGACTGCCCGTCCGTCTGCTCGCTCCCGTCGCTCCGAACCATCGCCACATCCAGCGACAGCGTCCCCAGCACATGCACCAGGATCGCGCGGATCTCATCCGCGCTGTACCCCAGCGCCTTCAGCGCCGGCTTGATCGACTGATTCGCGATCTTGAAATAACCGCCCCCCGCCAGCTTCTTGAACTTCACCAGCGCAAAGTCCGGCTCAACGCCCGTCGTGTCGCAGTCCATCAGCAGACCGATCGTCCCCGTCGGAGCGATCACCGTCACCTGCGCATTGCGATACCCGTGCCGCTCGCCCATCGCCAAGGCATCATCCCACGCCGCCGTCGCATGGCTCAGCAGCTCACGCGCATTGCTCACATTGATGCTCCCCGAACGCACCACCGCGTGATCGATCGGCACCGGCCGGATCGTCAGATCCTCCCACTCCCCCGCCTCCCGCGCCACGCCGTGCGCGGCACGACGGTGATTCCGGATCACACGCAGCATCGAATCCCGGTTCTTCGTGTACCCCTTGAAAGGCCCGTGCTCACGCGCCATCATCGCCGATTGCCGATACGACCGGCCCGTCATGATCGCCGTCAGGCACGCGCACACCGCCCGCGCCTCCTCAGAGTCGTACGCGATCCCCGCCTGCATCAGCATCGCCCCGATGTTCGCGTACCCCAGACCCAGCGTCCGGTACTCGTACGAGAGCCGCGCGATCTCCTCGCTCGGGTACTGCGCCATCAAAACGCTCACCTCAAGCACCACCGTCCACAGATCAATCGCGTGCTCGTACCCCTCCACATCAAACGCACGCGTCTTCGCATCGTAAAACTTCAGCAGATTGATCGAGGCCAGGTTGCACGCCGTGTTGTCGAGGAACATGTACTCCGAGCAGGGATTGCTCGCGTTGATCCGACCCGACTCCGGGCAGGTGTGCCACGCGTTGATCGTGCTGTCGTACTGCACACCCGGATCCGCACACCGCCACGCCGCGTAGCAGATCTTCTCCCACAGGTCCCGCGCCGGAATCTCCTTCGCGACCTCCCCCGTCGTCCGGTGCGTCAGCGTCCACACCGCGCCGTCGTCCAGCGCCCCGAAGAACGCATCCGGAATCCGCACCGAGTTATTCGCGTTCTGACCGCTCACCGTCGCGTACGCCTCGCCGTTGAAGTCGTAGTCCAGATGCAGACCGACCTGCCCCGCCGACTCCTTCAACTCCGGCTTCAGCGCCTTCAAGCCCTCCACAAGAGCCGCAACCTTCAGCTCCTCACGCACCTTCCACGACACGAAAGACTCGATGTCCGGATGATCCAGATCCAGGCACACCATCTTCGCCGCCCGGCGCGTCGTTCCGCCCGACTTGATCGCTCCCGCCGCGCGATCGCCGATCCGCAGCCACGACATCAGCCCCGAAGACTTCCCGCCACCCGACAGCGTCTCACCCTCCGCACGCAACCGCGAGAAATTCGTCCCCGTCCCGGACCCATACTTGAACAACCGCGCCTCACGCACCCACAGATCCATGATCCCGCCCGGATTCACCAGATCATCATCCACCGACTGAATAAAGCACGCGTGCGGCTGCGGATGCGTGTACGCATCCTCGCTCAGACGAACCTTCCCAGTCTTCGGCTCCGCATAAAAATGCCCCTGCGCAGGACCATTGATCCCGTACGCCCAGTGCAAACCCGTGTTGAACCACTGCGGCGAGTTCGGCGCACCCATCTGATGCACCAGCATGTACGACATCTCATCGTAAAACGCCTGCGCATCCGCCTGCGTGTCGAAATACCCGTGCCGCTCGCCCCAGTGCCGCCAGCAACCCGCCAAACGATGAATCACCTGCCGCGCCGAACGCTCCGGACCCGTCACCGGCTTCCCCGAAGCATCCAACAGCGGCTTCCCATCCGCCCCGACCTGCGGCACGCCCGCCTTCCGGAAATACTTGCTCACCATGATGTCCGTCGCCAACTGCGACCAACTCGACGGCACCTCCGCATCGTCCATCGCGAACACCACCGAACCGTCCTGGTTCGAGATCTTCGATGTCCGCTGCACCCACTCCGCTGTGGCGAATGGATCCTGACCCGGCTTGGTGAACTTCCGTGTGATTTTCATGCGAGTTATACCTGCGAATTTGAACAATGGACAAAAACAGAAAATTAACCGAGGCGAGAGCGCAGAATCGATTCCATCTTCACGAGGACCGTAAGCAGGCCGCCGTGCTCAACTTCACCGAGTACGGTGTTATCGTTGTCGAGAATAGCGAGATGAAATGTTCCGGAAGGACGCCTGCGCAACTCGATCTGCACTATTTCGTTGCCATCAGCATCGTGGATAAAGATTTCGCGTTCTTTAATGCCACCGGCAAGTAGAAGGTGAGAGCCTCGCTTGACAACATGCTTTATCCAGACATGTGCAACATGCACTGGTGACAGGGCAGACAGCGGAAGGAGCAGGAAATCCCGGTGCCAACTCAAATTGCCGTTGTGCTCGAGTTCGACGCGCCGACTGCCAGCCAATTCTCCAGATAACCGGCCTGTTTCTCCAGATAACCGGCCTGTTGTTTCGAGATCCACCTCCCCCGGCGCCATGACCCTCATGATTTGGGGCTGAAGCAAATCGAAGATGTACAATGCGTAAGAATTACGAACAAAATGTGGCTGTTCTTGCTGCAAGACACTCATGCTGATCTCCTCGTCCTTGAGGCGGTTAATCCACTAGGGGCATGGTGAGCCCCGCCTGATCCTGGTACTTTCCCTGCTTATCCGCGTAGCTCACCGCACACACCCGATCCGCCTTCAGGAAGATCATCTGCGCGATCCCCTCATTCGCGTACACCTTCGCCGGCAGCGGCGTCGTGTTGCTGATCTCCAGCGTCACCTTGCCGCGCCACTCCGGCTCCAGCGGCGTCACATTCACGATCAGCCCGCACCGCGCATAGGTGCTCTTGCCGACGCAGATCACCAGCACATCACGCGGGATCACAAACCGCTCCACCGTCTCCGCCAGCGCAAACGAGTTCGGCGGGATCACGATGTGGTCCGTCCCCAGCTTGTCCGTGTCCAGGTCCACCATCATGTCATCGCCGAAATTCTTCGGATCAACGATCGACACCCCGCCGTGCAGCGGCGTCGGCGTGAACACGCGAAACCGCGTCCCCACCCGCGCGTCATACCCATACGACGACACCCCGAAAGACACCTTCCCCGACCGCTTCACCGCCTCCTCAAACGGCTCAACGCCCACCAGCTCCCGGATCTGTGTGTCACACAAAACGCCCATCGTTCATCCCTTCCGGGGCGGCCCCTCCGCAGAGGCCGTCTCACCTTGTAAAAGGTGAACATTCCTTCCGTCCGCCACGCCCGCCACGCGGCCCATTCCTCAACCCCCGCCCCGCGCCGACGCGGAAACGGGTCGGGCAACCCCCCGCCCGGCTTCCGCATGGCGGGGGATCCCCTCTTACTCAACGCCCCTGCTCCGTAAATCCCCTGAACGAAACAACTTGCGCGAACTGCATCCAGTCCGGCTCCGCCAGGGGCTACGAAACATGCTTCTCTCGTCCGACGACCCGTGCGGCTTGCCGACCAACACGAATCATCGAACAAGGACAATCTACACCACAAGATCTCGTGGGCACAAGCAAAACATGCCCAAAACCATGTGGATAACCTGTCGCAAAGTCGCCCGATCGCCCAAATCACTGTCCCAGAGGCACTTGCGCGCTCAAAACTTTTTTGCGCTCCCCACCAGAGATGGTGTGAATAGTCTGTCGTCGGCGTGCGTTTACACCAGATGTGGGGGAAGATGTCGGTATGCCAGACACCGAATCAGGGGAGGGAACTTGGGGGAACGCCACGCTCGCGCCAGCGATCCGGGTAGGTGTGTCATGCCGGGGGTTTGCTGGAGGATTCCGGGGGTTCCGGGGATTCCGGGGATTCCGGGGGACTGCACCATCGGATTCGGGGCAATTCAGGGCGCTTCGCCTCCGCGGCAGGCGCGCACGGACAGGGGTAGTGTGATGCCGATGGAGGCAAGGAGCGTGGCGCAGGACAACGGTGCAGACCGGCTGTTGCACGATCTCACCGAGGTCCAGCGTCGTGCCGTGGAAACCACCGAGGGCCCGCTGCTCATTCTCGCCGGTCCGGGATCGGGCAAGACGCGCGTGATCACGCGCCGTGTCGCGTATCTCGTGGCGCTGGGCATCCCGTCGTGGCAGATCCTCGGCGTCACCTTCACGAACAAGGCCGCGGCGGAGATGCGCGAGCGCGTCCACACGCTCCTGCGCGAGCGCCACGACCACGAGCGCCTCATGCGGGGCCTGACGATCAGCACATTCCACGCACTCTGTGCGCGCCTGCTGCGCCGCTACGCCCCGCTCATGGAGGGCACGCCCGGCTGGGGTCTCCGCGGTGACTACAGCATCTACGACACGAACGATCAGCTCAGTCTCATCAAGCGCGTCATCAAGGACATGGACCTGTCTTCGAGCAACTGGTCGCCGCGGAACATCCTCAGCACGATCAGCAGCGCGAAGAACGAGATGCAGGATGCCGAGGCGTACGAGCGCAACGCGGGCGACTTCTTCTCCAAGACGATCGCGAAGATCTACAAGGCGTACGACCGCGCGCTCCGCCAGGCAAACGCCGTGGATTTCGACGATCTGCTCCTGCTGACGGTCCACATGCTCCGCGAGAACGAGACGATCCGCGCCGAGGTGCAGAACCGCTGGCGGTACCTGATGATCGACGAGTATCAGGACACGAATCGAGTGCAGTTCATGCTCTCGACGCTGCTCTGCGGCCACGAGCCGGGCGCGCCGCCGAATGTCTGCGTCGTCGGCGATCCAGACCAGTCGATCTACGGCTGGCGCGGCGCGGACATCACGAACATCCTCGAATTCGAGGAGCAGTACCCCGGAGCGAAAGTGATCGCCCTGGGACAGAACTTCCGCTCGACCTCATCGATTCTCGCCGTGGCCGATCACCTGATCCGGCACAACACGCAGCGGAAGCACAAGGATCTCTTCACGACGATGCAGGGCGGCGATCCGCCGACGGTGGTGCTGTGCCGCAACGAGCGCCACGAGGGCGATTTGGTGGTCGACTGGCTCCGTCGCCTGCGCGAGGGTGACCCGGACACGAACACACCCGCGCTCGCGTGGAAGGACATGGCGATCTTCTATCGCAACAACGCGCTGTCGCGCGTCATCGAGGATGCGCTGCGCGGGGCGGGCGTGCCGTATGTCATCGCTCGGGGCACGGCGTTCTTCGAACGCGAGGAGATCCGCGATGCCATCGCGTACCTGCGCGTCGTCGCGAACGAGGCGGACGATGTCTCGCTGGAGCGGATCGTCAACAAGCCCGCCCGCAAGATCGGGGGCGCTTCGCTCCAGCACATCCAGGACTACTGCGCGGACCGCGGCATGCCGCTCATGCAGGGGCTGCGCGAGGCGCGACAGATCGAGGGGGTCTCGAGCGTTGCGCTCGGCGGCGTGGAGCGCTTCGTCGCGATGCTCGACGCATGGACCGGCGCGGGCTCGTTCATGGGAGCGAATGTCAGCGGCTCGCTCTCCGAGCTTGTCGAGCGGGTGATCCGCGAATCGGGGCTGGAGGCGCACTACAAGAAGAAGGGCGAGCAGTCCGATGCGCCGGATGAGGACCGGCTGGGGAATCTGGAGGAGCTGATCTCCGCCGCGCACGAGTTCGAGCTGGAGTACGACCCGACGAGCGACGCGGCGAACGATCCGCTGACCGGCTCGCCTTCCGACGAGGATGATGATTCATCGCAACTTCCGCCCCCCCCACCGCTGCTCGGGATGCTGCGGGGGTACTTGGAGACGGTCGCGCTGGTGGCGGATGCGGACAAGGTCGATCCCGCGAACGGTGCGGTGATGCTGATGACGCTGCACGCGGCGAAGGGGCTGGAGTTTCCCGCGGTCGCGATGATCGGCCTGGAGGAGGGGTTGCTGCCGTCGATGCGGGCGATGGAGAGCAATACGCAGTTGGAGGAGGAGCGTCGGCTGGCATTCGTGGGGATCACGCGGGCGATGCGTCACCTGCTCATCACCAGCGCACGGGTCCGCACGCACCGCGGCATGCAGGAGCGGACGATCCCGAGCCGGTTCCTCGGCGAGCTGCCGGATGGCGGCGTGATCGTTTCGGACCAGTCCGATCCGTTGGGTGGGCTTTCGGATCGGATGGGTGGTGGAGAAGGGGGTGGGGCGTGGGACGATTTCGAGTTCGACCAGACCGACCCGAGCGAGCGGTTGTCGCGTGCGAGGGCGCGCGCCGGCGGATCGGGCAATCCCTTCGGGGACATCGCCCCGGGCGTGCAGGTGCGCCATCCGCAGTTCGGCATCGGGGCGGTGGTGGAAGTGACGGGGCTGGGAGCGAACCGGCGGGCGCGGATCAAGTTCCGCGATGTCGGGCTCAAGACGCTTGTGCTGGAGCACGCGAGGTTGCAGCGGGTGTGATTTCGGGATCGGTGTGCATACACTTCGGTATACGCACACTTTGCGGAGGGACCGAACATGGCCCTCGCCAAACGAAATACCGTGAATTACCTGACCGACCTGGCCACCTTCTTGGCGCTGCTCGGCGTGGCGTTGACGGGTCTGATTCTGAAATTTGTTCTTCCTCCGGGCAGCAGCCGCGGTGGGCTCTCGTTGCTCGGACTCGGACGCCACGACTGGGGCGAGATCCACTTCTGGACGACGGTCGCGCTCGGATTGGTGCTGCTGCTGCACATTGCCATGCACTGGAGCTGGGTCTGCGGCACGACCAAGCGTCTTCTCACGGGAAAGTCCGCGACGACGACCGGACGCGCTCGGGCTTCGTGGGGCGTGGCAGCGCTGTTGATGATCGCACTTCTGTTCGGCGGATTCATACTGGTCGCGCGTGCGAGTGTCACAAAGGATCCGGAGCCCGAACGCGGACAACGCATCCAGGAGAGCGGTGGATCGCACGAACGGCAGTATCGAGGGCGACAGGATCGCTGATCGGGCTGTCAGCGTGCGGCGTGGGCGATGGCCTGATTGGCGATGTCCGTGCGGAGCGTCTTACCATCGAAGTGGATGAGTTCTGCGGCCTGATAGGCACGCTCGCGCGCTTCGACCAGCGAGTCGCCGGTGCCGACGACATTGAGGACGCGTCCGCCCGCGGTCTGGAGTTGCCCCCCGGAGGCACGCTTGGTTCCGGCGTGGAAGACGGTGACGCCGGAGACACCCTCGGCATCCTCGATGCCCTCGATGGGGAGGTCGCGGGTGAACGGGCCG
>ERZ869909.2470-NODE-2470-length-12201-cov-33.259815_pt1 | contig 12201 bp, 8 predicted proteins | sample MGYA00520892_ERZ869909 | MGnify/ENA primary metagenome ERZ869909 (study PRJEB32215, sample SAMEA104723947) | bioreactor metagenome | biome: bioreactor; feature: anaerobic bioreactor; material: water | place: China | collected 2015-03-12 ... | reverse complement strand
TCGACGAGGCCAAGGCCGAGGACATCGTCACGATCGATCTCAAGGGCAAGTCGTCGCTGGGCGACTATATGGTGATCGCCACCGGGCGCTCGGACCGCCACGTGGGGGCGGTTGCCGAGCAGCTTCGCAAGCACCTCAAGGAAAATGGTGTCGAAGGCGTTCGGGTCGAGGGTCTCGAGACCTGCGACTGGGTGCTGATCGATGCCGGCGATATTCTCGTCCACGTGTTCCGGGACGAGGTTCGGGATTTCTACAATCTCGAAAAGATGTGGTCCGCCGCGCGGCCGGGCGAGCCGACGCCGCACTGAGCCGGCCGGAGGGTCGCCTCCGTCCGACTGCCCTAGGGCGCTCCCGCATCGCCGCGGAGCGGGATTGATTGATGCGTCTTGCCATTATTGCCGTCGGACGCCTGAAGGACGGCCCCGAGCGGGCGCTCTATCTCACCTATGCCAAACGGGTCGATGAGGCCGGCCGCGCGCTCGCGCTCGGCCCGCTTTCGCTCGCTGAGCTTCCCGAAGGCCGAGCAGCCGGGACCGGGCAACGGCGCAGCGACGAGGCGCAGCGGCTTTTGGAGCGGGTTCCAGACGGCAGCGCGCTGGTGGCGCTCGACGGGGGCGGCAAAGCGCTTACGAGCGAGGCGTTCGCCCGCTGGCTGGCCGAGCGGCGGGACGGAGGCGAGCGGAGCGTCGCCTTCCTGATCGGGGGACCGGACGGACACGGCGACGAGGTGCTCAAGACGGCGGCTCTCAAGCTTTCGCTCGGCCCCATGACCCTGCCGCACGGGCTCGCCCGCATCGTGCTCACGGAACAGCTCTACCGGGCCCAGACGATCCTCGCCGGGCATCCCTATCACCGGGCCTGACGCGCACCGCATCGCGATCTCTCTCCGCACGGTTAACAGGACGCGCAGAACCCTGGACCGTGACAGCGCCAGGGCCTATCAATCTCTCCCTACCGTCTCGGGTTTCCTCCGAATATCCGCATTCCGAGCGGACAAACGGGTTTTCAAAGGTATTTCAGTACGGGAGGGGGAATGGCGGCTCAGCAAGCGGTGCCGATGCCAAGCGCCACCGAAACCGTGTCCGGCCCCGTCGGCGTCCCGCAAGCGACGCCCGTCTTCGATCTCATGCACCCGGACGCGGAGCGTCCGCGCGAAACGTTCATCCCCGTCACGACCTATGCGCTGATCGAGCGTCTCGCCTCGCCGAGAGCCTGGCCCGGCGGCGAGGCCCGCGCCGCACGGCGCTTCTTCCGATACCTCGAATACTGGCGCCGGCAGCAACACAGCGCCGCGCTGCACAGCCTGCTTCAGGGCTACGAGACGTTCAGCCCGGACAGCGATCTCCTGATCACGCGCTCGTTCGCGCGGAGCGAGCGCGAAGGGTTGCAGAAGCGCGTCGTCGCGGACGTGGAGGCGATCCTCCGCCAAGCGAACTATGTGCGGATCGACCCGGCAGAGGTCGAACTGATCCTGACGAAGGAAACGCACTACGGCCTCGATCTCGACGTGGACTTCACGGCCTTCGAGGAATGCCTCGTCTACTACCGCGGCGCTTCGAACCGCCGCGACCAGCGGCGCAGCCTTCGCAAATTCATGCGCAAGGAAGAGTTCGACGTTCCGATCTTCCAGCGGCTGTTCCTGCTGTTCAAGCTCAAGCCGTTCGACGTCCGGGTGCGCGAGGTGATGGGCGAGCAGCGCATCACGCGTAAGGAAGCGGAGCGGATCGTGCGCAATCTGCGCGCCATGCTGCCGGCGGACGTGAACGAAGAGAGCATCTACATCAAGCTGTTCAAGAACATCCCGCGTGCGGACATCGAGATGGTGTTTCCGAACACGCGGGTGAAGTTCCGGCTGATGGACAAGCTCCGGCTCGGCATCACAGCGGGCGGAGGCATCGGCATGGGCCTCATGGGCGCGGCCGGCAAGATCGCGGTGGCCGCCTCGAACCCCATCGCCGCCGCGGGCGCCGTGTTCGGCCTCGGCGGCCTGGCGTTCCGACAGGGCATGAAGTTCCTCAACCAGAAGCAGCGCTACATGGTTGTGATGGCGCAGAACCTCTATTTCCACTCGATGGCCGACAACAGGGGTGTGCTGATCAAGCTCGCGGACCGTGCCGCCGAGGAGGACGTGAAGGAGGAAATGCTGCTCTACAGCGTGCTCGCGAAGGAGCGCGCCAAGCATGCGGATCTCCCGGCCATCGACGCGGCCATCGAGCAATACCTCTTCGCGAGCTTCGGCATCTCCGTCGATTTCGATCTCGAAGACGCGCTCGGGCGCCTGATCGCCGACGGCCTCGTCACCGAAGATGCCGACGGCTCCCTCCACACGCTCGGCCCCAAGGAGGCCGCGCTTCACCTCGACGCCAAGTGGGACGTGTTCCTGGATCACCTTCCGGACATTGACCCGCACGACAGCGAAGGGCACGAGGAGGAGAGCTTGCTCACGAACGGAGCGGCCCCAGCCGAGACGTTCCCGAATCCGTAAACCTGACCACTCGAGACACCATGACCTCTCACAAGCTGACTGCCGAGGTGCCCGACCGCGCGCGCGCCATGCGGATCGCGGGCGCGCTGCAGGACCTTCTCGTGCCGCCGCCCGACGCGCTGACCGTGTTCGAGGAGCCGGGCGCGGCAGACGTGGACGAGGCGCCCACCGTGCGCGGCTGGCGGATCGAAGCCTATTTCTCCGAGCCGCGCGTTCCGGCCGAGCTCGAAGCCGACCTCGCAACGCTTCTCGACGAACCCTCGCCCCCGTTCCAGCCGGCCGACATCCCCGACGTCAACTGGGTGGCGCTCTCGCAGGCGGCGCTGCCGCCCGTGCGCGCGGGCCGCTTCACGGTGCACGGCGCGCACGACACGGATCGCGTCCCGCAGGGACCGGGCGCGATCCTGATCGAAGCGGGAGAAGCGTTCGGCACGGCGCATCACGCGACCACCTACGGCTGCCTGCTCGCGCTCGATCAGCTCGCGCGCACGCACAGCTTCCGGCGCATCCTGGATCTCGGGTGCGGCTCGGGCATTCTCGCCATCGCGGCGACGCGCGCCTGGGGCAAGGCGCAGATCATCGGCGTCGACATCGACGAGCGTTCGGTCGAGGTCGCCGAGGAGAACGCGCAGACGAACAAGGCCGGCGAACGGATCGCGTTTTTCTGCGGCGGGGTGGATGCGCCCGCCGTTCGCCAGGGGGCTCCGTTCGATCTCGTCGTCGCGAACATTCTGGCTGCGCCGCTGGTCGAGCTCGCGCCGGACGTCAGCAGAGTTGCAGACACGCCCGGCGGCATCGTCGTGCTGTCCGGCCTTCTGAACCGCGAGGCGCCGGCCGTGCAGGCGGCCTACCAGGCGCAAGGGTTCGCCCTCCTCTCTCATCGGCGCTACGATGGCTGGTCCGTTCTCACGCTCGTCAAACGCGGCTGATCTTTCGAAGGCTCCTCCATGTTTCAAACGTTCGCCGCGCCCTCTCATGCGTCCGCCGTTCCCGAGCGGATCAAGGGGCTGCGCAGCTTCCTCGCCGACAATGGCCTCGACGCGTTCATCCTGCCGCGCAGCGACCCGCACCAGAGCGAGTACGTTGCGCCCGCCTTCGAACGGCTCTCGTGGCTCACGGGATTTACGGGCAGCGCGGGGCTGGCGGCGATCACGCGCCGGCAGGCGGCGCTGTTCGTGGACGGGCGCTACACGGTGCAGGCGCGCAGCGAATGCGGAGGCGGCCTGTTCGATCTGCCGGGCATCGCACGGACGGCACTCGTGCCCTGGCTCAGGGAGAAGCTGAAGCGCGGCACGGTCGTGGGCTTCGACCCGTGGCTGCACACCGTCTCCGAGATCGAGCGGCTGCGTACGGTGCTCAAGCCCTTGGACATCACGTTCAAGCCGGTGCGGCGTAATCCGGTCGACACGCTCTGGGGCCGAGAACGGCCCGCGCCGCCGCTCGGGCCCGTCCTGCCTCACCCGATGAAGTATGCCGGGCGTACGGCGGAAGCGAAGATCGCCGCCGTGCAGAAGGTTCTCAAGGACGAGGGGCAGGATGCCCTGGTGCTCACCAGTCCGGATTCCGTGTGCTGGCTGCTCAACATTCGCGGCCAGGACGTTCCGCACAACCCGGTCGTGCTTGCGTTCGCGATCGTGCCTGCGCAGGGCAAGCCCGAACTCTTCGTGGCGCCGGAGAAGCTTACGCGCGACGCCCGCCAGCACCTCGAGGGCGTGGTGAAGACCCAGCCTCCTCAGGCGCTCAGCAGCCGTCTTCAGGCGCTGCGCAAGGCCGGCCGCGCCGTACGCCTCGATCATGACCGCGCGGCCTGGGCGCTGGCGCGTGCGCTCGGGCGCAGCGCGGTGCGCGGCTCCGACCCCTGCATCGCGATGAAAGCGATCAAGAACAGCGCCGAGATCAAGGGCGCGCGAGCGGCGCACGTGCGCGACGGGGCGGCCGTCGTGCGCTTCCTCGCCTGGCTCGACGGCGCAGTCGCAGAAGGCGAGCGCATCGACGAGATCCAGGCCGTCACCGCGCTCGAAGAGCAGCGGGCGGCAACCGGCGCGCTCAAGGAAATCTCGTTCGATACGATCTCGGGCAGCGGCCCGAACGGCGCCATCGTGCACTATCGCGTGACGGAGGCGACGAACCGCAAGCTCAGAGCCGGCGAGCTCTTCCTCATCGATTCCGGCGCACAGTACCTCGACGGCACGACCGACATCACGCGGACCGTGGCCATCGGCACGCCGACGGCCGAAATGCGCGAACGCTTCACGCTGGTGCTCAAGGGCCATATCGCGATCGCCACCGCGCGCTTTCCCAAGGGCACGCGCGGGCTCGACCTCGACCCGTTCGCGCGGCGCGCGCTGTGGGCGCACGGCCTCGACTACGATCACGGGACAGGGCACGGCATCGGCAGCTACCTCTCGGTGCACGAGGGGCCGCAGTCGATCTCGCGCGCGGGGAGCGCCGTGATCGAACCCGGCATGATCATCTCGAACGAGCCCGGCTATTACAAAGAGGGCGCGTACGGCATCCGGATCGAGAACCTCGTGCTCGTCATCGAGCCCGAACGCCCGAAGGGGAGCGAGCGCGAGGTGATGAGCTTCGAGACGCTGACGCTCGTGCCGATCGACCGACGCCTCATCGCCAAGGACTTGCTGACGCCGGATGAGGTGCTCTGGCTCGACAGCTATCACGCGCGCGTCGCAACCGAGATCGGGCCGCTCGTCGAAGGCTCAGCGCGAACCTGGCTCGACGCGGCAACGCAGCCGATCTGACAGCGCGGCCGCCTCGGCAAACCGTCGCGATCGGGCGCGGATCTTTCCGGCACATGTCGTTGCAGTCAGGGTGGCGCCGGCACCCGAAACAGGCCCAGACGCCAAAGACTCAGATTGAACACTCTCGTTTTTTCTATTTTTCTCAATGCGTCACAGCGATTTTCTACTATCATCTATGAGTTGTGATTCGGGCGTGCCGCGGCCCAGCGCTGCATTGCCCGCAGAGACGCTATCGATCGTGCGCCTCGCGTGCGGCGCCGGTTAGACACGACACAATCGAATTCCGTGGAGCGCCGTCCATGACCGTCGCGAGCAGCACCCTGCCCGCTCCTCACCTCATGCCGCTCATGCGCTACCGCGATCTCGCGGAGGCGATGAGCTGGCTCGAGCGGGCCTTCGGCTTCGAGAAGCAGATCGCCGTCTCCGACAACGACGGGGCCGCGATCTACGGACAGATGACCTATCGCGGCAGCCTCTTGATGATGGGCGCCGTGCGGGACACCGATCTCGACAAGCTCATGCGCCAGCCGGACGAGGTCGGCGATGTCGAGACCCAGAGCTGCTACGTCGTCGTCGACGACGCGGATGCGCATTATGCGCGCGCCGTGGACGCGGGCGCAGAGGTCGTGCTCGAGATCAAGAGCGACGGGCTCGGCCGGCGGGGCTATTCCTGCCGCGATCCGCAAGGCCACATCTGGAACTTCGGAACCTACAATCCCGCGAAGGGCCTCGCGCCGGTGGCCGTCGCGGAAGCCGAGCCGGAGGAGCTTTCTCCTGCGATGCCGTCTGCCGCGCCACGGGTCCGTAGCGCCTTGGCGGCGGCTGCCGTGCTGCTGCTCGCCACAGGCGCGGGCGCATGGCTCTTTTCCGACGTGATCAAGGCCGACCTTGCGCAGCGCTTCGCCCAGGAGCAAACGGCCGAGGCGGAAGCCGCCTACGCGGAGCTCGCCAAAGTGAGGGCCGAGAAGCGCGCGGCGGACACAAAAGTCGCCGAGCTCAGCCAACGGCTCGAAACAACGCGCGCGGAACGCGGCGCCGACACCGGCGCGGCTCTGCAAGCCGAGCAGGCGCGCGCTCAGAGAGCCGAAGCCGAAACGACCGAAGCCAGGCAGACGCTGGGCGCAGCGAACAAGGCGCGCCTCGATGCCGAGGCCGAGATCGCCGCGCTCAAGGCGGAACTCGACCGCGAGCGCGCGGCGTCGAAGGCCGCCAGCGCGCAACGGCAAAGCAACGAAGCCCAAGCGGAGCAAGCTGAGCTCGCAGCGAAACGCCTTCAAGAGGACCTGGCCGCGACGCGGAATGCGCGCCTCAAGGCCGAAGCCGAGGCCGTGACGCTCAAGGCAGAGCTGGAACGCCAACAGATGGCCCTCGACGCCGCGAACGAAGCCAAACGGATCAGCGAGGAGAAACTCGCCGTCCAGACCGCCGCGGCGGAGGCTTTGGCAACGAACATGGCTCGCGAGATCGGACCCCGGGCCAAGGCCGTCCTCCCATCCGCTGCGTCCTCGGCCGCCGACGCCGTCGCGCACAACGCGACGCCGGCGCCGCCGGCCGGCTCCCAGCATATCGAGACCTCCGCAACGGGCCCGGCCACACCCGAAGCCGACGCCCCGGACAAGGCGAAAAGCACGACGCGGGCACCCGTTGCCACGAAGCGGGCCGCACGGCGCAACTCCTTCCGCCGGACCGCTGCAGCTCGCGCCGAACCGCAACCTCCGCCGACCTACGTCGTCAATCTGCGCGACGTGCCCTGGCCCTACAGCGCCTGGTACAAATAACGCCCTGATCCGCGGCGCTCGGGTGCGGCGGTCGCCCGGCGCGCCCGGTGTGTCTGTGCGGCGCCCTCGATGAGCCGTGCCGCCCGCTATCCTGTTCCCTCGGGAACAGCGCCCTTGCTCATTCGCCGTCACGTTCGGGATATCGGCCAGCGAGGCGACCACCCGTCGCCTTCTGCCGCTCAACCCGTGACGCTGTCCGCATCTTCCTCGCCGGACGGCACGCGTGCGTCACCCGAGACCAAGGAAAGGGGCGGACATGCCTTCGAAAGCTTCTCTTTTGATCGTGAGCCTGATCACAGGCGCAGCAGCCGTTTCGCAAGCCACGGCCGCGACGCACGAACGCGGTGCGCCTGCCAAGTCGACCGCGCAGACGGTGCCGGCTCCGGTGCGGACGGCCGATGCTAAGCCCGTCGAAGCCACCGGACAGAAGACCGCGACCGTCGTGGCCTCGGATCAGGGAAAGACCAAGCCGGCTGCACTCAAACGCACCCGCAAACAGGCCAAAGCCAAGACGGCGACGCTCAAGACGGCGAACGCCCGGTCGGCAGCGGCGAAACCCGACGCCCTATCCAAACGTCAGGCCCTCTCTCGCGCCAGGCCGACGCCCAACGTGTCGCCGAGGCGTGCACGATATGTGGACGAGCGCGAGCGGGCGCTCGATGTGGCCGCCTATTACGCGCCCAAGACCATTGCGCGCCTGCGCCGGAACCGGACCATCGAGCGGGCCGAGACTTCGCGCGCGAGCCGTGACGCGGGCTGGCACCGCTACGTCGACACCCCCGAACGGAAGCGCTGAACCGCACACGCCTGAAACGTGAAACGACGGCTCGACATCGGGGCGGAGAAGAGCGACGTCTTTTCCGCCCTTTCTCCGCGCGTGTGGTTACGCGCCGACGAGCGCCAACCACTCGTCCTCGGTCAGCACCGTCACGCCGAGCGCTTGCGCGTTCTTGAGCTTCGATCCGGCGTCGGCTCCGGCCACGAGGTAATCGGTCTTGGCGGACACCGAGCCCGACACCTTCGCGCCGAGCCGCTCGGCCTGGGCCTTGGCCTCGCTTCGGCCCATACGTTCGAGCTTGCCGGTGAAGACCACGGTCTTGCCGGTCACGGGCGAATCTACCGCCGCCTGTCGGACGAACGGCGTCACGCCGACGTGGGCGAGAAGATCGCCAACCGCCTCGATGTTGTGCGGCTCGGAAAAGAAATCCACGAGCGCATCGACCACGGTTTCGCCGATGCCTTCGATGGCGTCGATATCGGCGTAGGCCTCGCTCTCCTTGCCGCCCGCGACGGCCGCCTCCACCGCGTCGCGGAACGCGTCCCACGTCCGATAGGCCCGCGCCAGATCCTTGGCCGTGGTCTCGCCGACGTAGCGGATGCCGAGCGCAAAGATCACGCGGTCGAGCGGCATCTCGCGGCGCGCGTCGATGGCGCGGAACAGGTTTTCGACCGACTTGGCGCCGAAGCCCTTGCGCTTTGCGAGCGGCGCGTCGCTGTCCCTGTCGCGGGCTTCGAGCGTGAAGATATCGGCGGGGCGGCGGATCAAGCCCTCGTCGAAGAAGAGCGCGATCTTCTCTTCGCCGAGACCTTCGATATCGAACGCGAGGCGGGAGACGAAATGCTTGAGGCGCTCCTTCGCCTGCGCAGGGCAGATCAGCCCGCCCGTACACCGGCGCACGACCCCGCCCGCGCCGGGGCTTTCGTCGGCCTCCCGCACGGCGTGGCTGCCGCAGATCGGGCAGGTCTTCGGAAATACGAAGGGCTCTGCCCCGGCAGGACGCTTCTCCACCATCACGCGGACAACCTGCGGAATGACGTCGCCCGCACGCTGAACGACGACGGTGTCGCCGATGCGGATGTCCTTCCTCGCGATCTCGTCCTCGTTGTGCAGCGTCGCGTTCGACACGACGACACCGCCGACCGTCACGGGCTCGAGCTTCGCGACAGGCGTGAGCGCGCCCGTACGGCCGACCTGGATCTCGATGTCGCGCAATTGCGTCACGGCCTGCTGTGCCGGAAATTTATGCGCGATGGCCCAGCGCGGCGAGCGGGAGACGAAGCCCAGGCGCGCCTGGAGATCGAGGCGGTTCACCTTGTAGACGACGCCGTCGATGTCGTAGCCGAGGGAGGCGCGCCGTTCCGCGATGTCGGCGTAGAAGGCGAGCATCTCCTCCGCACTCTCGCAGAGCTGCATCAGCGGGTTCACGCGCAAACCCCATTGGGCGAACGTCTCGACCATGGCCTTCTGCGTGTCCGCCGGAATCTCCGACATCTCGCCCCATGCGTAGGCGAAGAAGCGCAGCGGACGCGCGGCGGTGATGGTCGAATCGAGCTGACGAAGCGAGCCTGCCGCCGCGTTGCGCGGATTGGCGAACACCTTGCCGCCCGAGGCCGCCTGCATCGCGTTGAGGGCCGCGAAATCGGCGTGGCTCATGTAGATCTCGCCGCGGATCTCCGCGATGGCTGGAATGTTCTCGCCCTTCAGAGCGTGGGGAATCTCACGGATGGTGCGAACGTTCGCCGTCACGTTCTCGCCTTCAGAGCCATCGCCACGGGTCGCGGCTTCGACCAGCTTGCCGTTCTCGTAGCGGATGGAGATCGAAAGACCGTCGATCTTGGGCTCGGCGGTGAAGGCGAGCGCATCCTCGGACTTCAGCAACAGAAAGCGCCGCACGCGGCTAGCGAACTCCGCAACCTCCTCGTCATCGAAGGCGTTGCCGAGCGACAGCATCGGCACGCGATGGCGAACCTTGGCGAAGGTTTCGGACGCAGGCGCGCCGATGCGGAGCGAGGGGCTGTCGGCGCGCACGAGCGCTGGAAAGCGCGCCTCTATGGCGTCGTTCCGCCGGCGCAACTCGTCGTAGTCGGCATCGGAGATCTCGGGCGCGTCGGACTGGTAATAGAGGCCGTCGTGGTGCGCAATTTCCGCTGCGAGCCGCGCGAGCTCGGCAGCCGCCTCGCGCTCGCTCAGCTTCCCGACTGGCGGGAGCTCAGACTTTCTCTGGTTCTTCGACATTGCCGCCGCGCGTCACCACTCGATTGGCAGCATCAATAATCGAGGATGATGCCAAAGCAAACCGGCGCGGCAATTCATCAGGTCGGAAATGCGTCAGGAATGGACGGTCAGCCGGGGCCGCCCAGGCCGAACTTCGGCACCGCGCGCCAGGCCTTGGTCATCCAGGATTCGCTGTCCGCGTTCGGCGTGTAGCCGCTCTGCGTCAGCAGCGCGTGCGCGTCGCGATACCACTTCGATTCCGGGAAGTTGTGCCCCAGCACGGCGACCGCCGTCTGCGCCTCGTTGACCACGCCGAGCGCCATGTAGCATTCGGTGAGCCGCATCAGCGCCTCTTCCACGTGCGCCGTCGTCTGGTAGTCGGAGACGACCGTGCGGAAGCGGTTGATGGCCGCCACGAAGTTTTTCTGGCCCTGGTAGTAGCGCCCGACTTCCATCTCGGAGGCCGCGAGGCTGTCCTCGGCGATGCGGATGCGGTTCTCGGCCTGGCGCGAATAGGTGCTGTCCGGATAGCGCGACTGCAGAATTTTCAACTGCTCGAGCGCCTTGCGCGTCGCGGACTGGTCGCGGTTCGCCGTCTTGATCTCGTCGAAGTAGGACGAGGCGATGATGTGATGGGCGAGCGGGGCGTCTTTCGTACCCGGATGCATCACGACATAGCGCTCGGCCGACGCAATCGCCTCGGGGCCCTTGCCGGCCTTGTAGTAGGCATAGGCCGCCAGCACCATCGCGCGGCGCGCCTCGGGCGAATAGGGGTGCGAGCGATCGAGATCCTCGAACTTCTTGGCCGCGTCCTGGAAGCGCCCGCGATTCATCAGCGAGTCGGCGTCGGCATACATCTTCTCGGGCGGGTCGGTGTTCAGAATGCTGGTGGCATCCGACGAGGACGCACAGCCGCCGAGGGCCAGTCCGGTGCCCGCCATCGCGCACCAGACGACGGCCGCTACCCATTTCGGCGTCTTCAGCATCGAATGCCCTACTCCCCAACCCCGATCGGCGACGTGCGCGCTTCGGTGCGCATCTGCCCGTGCTGTCTAGAGCGTGATCATTTTCGATTGAATCGGGATCACGCTCTATCTCTTTGGTGAGACCGATGATTCACGCTTCAGGCTGATAGAGCCTGAAGCGATCATGGTCTAAGTCTTTGATGAGACCGATGTAGCACACTTCAAAACAGGCCTGAAGCCGACAACGGCCTGAACCTTCTCGGTGGCGAAGCTATCCCCACAATGTGGTTGATCTGAGACTTGGGACGGCTTTCCCGCCGCCGACGGGCGGAAAAAATCTCTTAGATAACAAGCTATTGAATGTCCGCAGCTCCACGCTCACGCGTGGGCATGACGCCGTGGAGGAGAAGATCCGCTTCGCGAAAAAGAGCGAGAGCTACTCGCCGGCGACGGCGACAACGGCCGGCTCGAAGGGAAGCGTGCGGGGCTCGCGGACGCGGGGCGCCTGCACGATGGCCCAAGCAGTGCTGTCCTCGAGCAGCTTCTGAAGCACCAGCGAATTCAGCCGGTGACCGCCACGCAGCGACCGGTAGGCGCCGATGATCGGATGACCGGCAAGGCCGAGGTCACCTACGGCATCGAGCATCTTGTGGCGGACGAACTCCTGCGGGTCGCGCAGGCCTTCGCGGTTCATGACGCGATCGTCGCCGATGGCCACGGTGTTGGTCAGGTTGGCGCCGAGCGCAAGGCCGGCTTTCCAAAGGCGCTCGACATCGCTCATGAAGCCGAAGGTGCGCGCATGGGACACTTCGTTGCGGAAGACGCCGGGGCTCATCTCGAGCGCCATGCGCTGACGGCCGATGATGGGCGAGGGAAAATCGATCTCAACGTCGAGGTGAAGTCCGGAGGAATGCGGCGCAAGCTCGCCCCAGCACTCGCCCTCTTCCACCCGTACGGTCTTCAATACCTTGAGGAAACGGCGGGGAGCGGCAAGCTCACGGACGCCGACCTCGTCAATCGCATCGACGAACGGCTTGGAGCTGCCGTCCATGATCGGCACTTCCTTGCTGTCGATTTCGATGACGCAGTTGTCGATGTGGAGGCCCCGCAGCGCGGCGAGGAGATGCTCGACGGTGGAAACGGTGACGCCTTCGTCGTTTCCGATGACCGTGCAGAGCGTGAGATTCTTGACGTTACAGACTTTGGCGGGGATCTCGGC
>ERZ869909.2469-NODE-2469-length-12209-cov-33.533218_pt1 | contig 12209 bp, 12 predicted proteins | sample MGYA00520892_ERZ869909 | MGnify/ENA primary metagenome ERZ869909 (study PRJEB32215, sample SAMEA104723947) | bioreactor metagenome | biome: bioreactor; feature: anaerobic bioreactor; material: water | place: China | collected 2015-03-12 ... | reverse complement strand
TCCTCATCGCCGCCTTCGGCGCGTTCCTGATCCTCGTCGGCATCGTGGCCTTCATCATCCAGATCGCGGTCAGCATCATGCGCCGCGAGGAGCTTCGCGACACGACGGGCGATCCGTGGAACGGGCGCACGCTGGAATGGGCCACGTCCTCTCCCCCGCCCAACTACAACTTCGCCTTCACGCCCGTCGTGCACGACAACGATGCCTGGTGGGATATGAAGAAGCGCGGATACGTGCGCCCGCTCGAAGGCTTCCGGCCGATCCACATGCCGAGCAACACGGGAACGGGCGTCATTCTCGCTGGCCTGTCCGTGGCGGTGGGGTTCGGCCTCATCTGGTACATGTGGTGGCTCGCGGCGCTGAGCTTTGCGGCCATCATCGCCGTCGCCATCGCGCATACCTTCAACTACGACCACGGCTTCCACATTCCGAAAGATGAGGTCGTGGAAACCGAGGCGGAGCGGACCAAGCTTCTCGCGGCGAATGGAGTGAGCGCATGACGACCGCCAACGCACCCGCCGCGGGCGACGACGCGCCCGTCTTCTATCTCAAGGAGGAGCACGCGCACCCCGAGGGCTCGAGCACCATGCTCGGCTTCTGGATCTACCTGATGAGCGACTGCCTCATCTTCGCGGTGCTGTTCGCGATCTACGGCGTGCTCGGAGCCAGCTATGCGGCAGGCCCCGCGCCGAAGGATCTGTTCGACTTGCAGCTCGTGGCCATCAACACGGCCATGCTGCTCTTCTCGTCCCTGACCTTCGGGTTCGCGATGCTGTCGATGCTGAAAAACGACGTCCGCGGCACGCTGGTCTGGCTCGGCGTCACGGGACTCTTCGGCCTCGCGTTCCTCGGTATCGAGCTTTACGAGTTCGCGCACCTCATCCACGTCGGGGCCACGCCCCAGCGCAGCGCCTTCCTGTCGTCGTTCTTCACGCTCGTCGGCACCCACGGCCTCCACGTCGCGTTCGGCATTCTCTGGCTCGTCACGCTGATGACGCAGGTGCGCCGCTACGGCCTCATCGAGGCGAACAAGCGCCGCCTGATGTGCCTCAGCATGTTCTGGCATTTCCTCGACGTGATCTGGATCGGCGTCTTCACGTTCGTCTATCTCCTGGGAGTTCTGAGATGAGCGCGCAAAACTCTTCGGCGCCTTCCACGCACACCGAGGCGGGCCACGACCACCACGGTGCGGGCAGCCATCTGCACATCTCGCTGCGCGACTACCTGATCGGGTTCGTGCTGTCGGTCATCCTCACCGCCGTCCCGTTCTGGCTGGTGATGGGCGACGTGCTCGAAAGCAAGCAGCTGACGGCCTTCATCATCATGGCCTTCGCCATGGTCCAGATCGTCGTGCACATCGTCTACTTCCTGCACATGACCTCCAGCGCCGAGGAGGGATGGAGCTTCATGGCCCTGATCTTCACGCTGATCATCATCGTGATCGCGCTGGCCGGCTCGCTGTGGGTCATGCATCACCTCAACACCAACACCATGCCGTTCCACGACATGCAGAGGATGCAGCAGCTCCCATGACTCACGGCCCCGGGCAGACGCGCTCGACGGCAGCGGTGATCGCGATCGTGATCGCCGCCCTCGTGAGCGCGGCCCTGCTCGGGGCGCTCGGCGTCTGGCAGGTCAAGCGGCTCTCCTGGAAGCTCGATCTGATCGACCGTGTGGAGCGAAGGCTCGGCGCAGCCCCCGTCGCCGCGCCCGGCCCCGACGCCTGGAGTGGCATCACGCCGGCTGCAAGCGAATACCTCAAGGTCCGCCTCGCTGGCCGCTTCCTGCACGACAAGGAAACCCACGTGCAGGCCGTCACCGATCTCGGCGGCGGCCATTGGGTGATGACGCCCCTCGAAACCGCCCACGGCTTCACGGTGCTCGTCAACCGCGGGTTCGTCGCGCCGGATCGCCGCGATCCGGCGACGCGCGCCGACGGCCTAATCGGGGGCGAGACGACCGTCACCGGCCTCCTGCGCCTGACGGAGCCGGACGGCGCCTTCCTGCGCGCCAACGATCCAACGGCGAACCGCTGGCATTCCCGCGACGTAGCCGCCATCGCCTCCGCCCACGGGCTTGGACAGACGGCCCCTTACTTCGTCGATGCGGATGCGACGCCCAACCCCGGCGGCTGGCCGGTCGGCGGGCTTACCAAGGTGGCGTTCTCGAACAATCACCTCGTCTACGCGGTGACCTGGTTTACGCTGGCGCTGATGGCGCTCGCGGCCGCCGGCTATGTCCTTTACGATCGGCGTCGCCGGACGACCCATCCGACGGCCGGCAGGCGTGGCCGCCTCCTCTCCTCCGTCTGCCCATAAGGGGCCCGGCTCTTCTCCGGCCCGCCGGCAGATCTGCTGTTTTCGCATGACAGCCATCGCCCTGTGTGCGTTGCGAAAAAACCCGATTTCGCAGATGCACATTACGTCTCGGCATCGGAGTGAGCGCGACGCATGGGTAAGCCCGAATTCATCGGAAAGAAGTCGAAGGCGGCAGGCGGCTGGGGGGCGCTGAAAAGCTGCGGAAAGAAGCTGCTGGCGAGCGGGGCGCCGCTCTCGGGCGCCGCCGCGATGCTGAAGGCCAACCAGCCGGACGGCTTCGATTGCCCGGGCTGCGCATGGGGCGATCCCGAGCACGGCTCGTCGTTCGAATTCTGCGAGAACGGCGTCAAGGCCGTCGCCTGGGAGGCGACCGACAAGCGCGTCGGCCCCGCATTCTTCGCCCGCCATACCGTGAGCGAGCTCAGCACCTGGACCGACTATGAGCTCGAGCGGCAGGGCCGCCTCACCCATCCGATGCGCTACGACGCCGCGACCGACACCTATCTCCCCGTGAGCTGGGAGCACGCCTTCACAGAGATCGGCGGCATCCTGAAGGACCTCGACAGCCCTGACCGCGCCGAGTTCTACACCTCCGGCCGCGCCTCGAACGAAGCCGCCTACCTCTATCAGCTCTTCGTCCGGCTCTACGGCACCAACAATTTCCCCGACTGCTCCAACATGTGTCACGAGGCGAGCGGCATCGCCCTCGAGCAGGCCGTCGGCATCGGCAAAGGCACCGTCACGCTCGAAGACTTCGAGAAGGCCGACGCCATCTTCGTCATCGGCCAGAACCCCGGCACCAACCATCCGCGCATGCTCGGCGACTTGCGTCGCGCCGCGATGCGCGGCGCGCGCGTCGCCGTCTTCAACCCGGTCCGCGAGAAAGGGCTCGAGCGCTTCGCCGATCCGCAGGACAAGTTGGAAATGCTGACCGGCGGCTCGACAGCCATCGCGAGCGAATACTACCAGGTGCGCGTGGGCGGCGACATGGCGGCCGTGCGGGGCATGGCGAAAGCCGTGTTCGCCGCTGACGACACGGCCCTCGCCGAAGGCCGGCCCTCCGTGCTCGACCACGGCTTCCTGCGCCAGCACACGGCAGACTTCGCCGCCTATCGCGCAGCCGTCGACGCGACGAGCTGGGAGGAAATCGAGCATCAATCCGGCCTCACGCGCGTCGCGCTCGAGCACCTAGCCCAGATCTATATCGAGTCCGACCGCACGATCTGCACCTGGGCCATGGGCGTGACGCAGCACCGCCACTCCGTGGCGACGATCCGCGAGATCTCGAGCTTCATGTTCCTGCGCGGCAACGTCGGCCGGCCAGGCACCGGCCTCTGTCCGGTTCGCGGGCACTCGAACGTCCAGGGTGACCGCACGGTCGGCATCAACGAGAAGCCGCCGGCCGCATTCCTCGACGCGCTTGAGAAGGAACTCGGCGTTTCGATGCCGCGCCGGAACGGCCACAACGTGCTGGCCGCGATCGGCGCCATGCTCGACGGGTCGGCTCAGGCGTTCATCGGCCTCGGCGGCAACTTCGCGCGCGCCACACCCGACAGCAGCCTGATCGCCAGGGCGATGAGGAACCAGAAGCTCACCGTCAACATCGCCACCAAGCTCAACCATTCCCACCTGCTTCCGGGCGAGGTGAGCTACGTGCTTCCCTGCCTCGGCCGCACGGAGATCGACCGCAACGCGAAGGGCGTCGCCCAGATCGTGACGGTGGAAGATTCGATGTGCATGGTTCACGGCTCCGGCGGCATCAACAAGCCGGCGTCACCCGAGCTCCGCTCCGAAGTCGGCATCATTGCCGGCATCGCGGCCGCAACCGTCGGCTCGGATGTGGTGGACTGGGCTGCGCTCGCCCACGACTACGACCGCATCCGTGACCTGATTGCGCGCACGATCCCGGGCTTTCAGGACTACAACACCCGCGTCCGCAGGCCGCGCGGCTTCCGCCTCTATAACGCCGTCGATCACCGCGTGTGGAACACGGAAACGCAGCGCGCCAACTTCTCGTCCGATCCTCTTCCCCGCCAGACGGAGCATCAGCGGGCATTGGGCGAGAACGGCCTCTTCGTGCTGCAGACCTTCCGTTCCCACGACCAGTACAATACCACCGTCTACGGTCTCGATGACCGCTATCGCGGCATCTACGGCGAGCGCCGCGTCGTGTTCGTCAATCCCGACGACCTTGCCGAGATCGGCATCGAGGCGGGCGCGCGCGTGGATATCGTCGGCCGTCACCAGGACGGCGTGACGCGCGTGGCCGAGAGCTTCCGCGTCGTGCCGTACGATCTGCCGCGCGGCTCGGTCGCCGGCTACTATCCGGAGCTGAACGTCCTGGTGCCGCTCTCGACCGCCGGCGAGCAGAGCGACACCCCGACCTCGAAGTCGGTGCTCGTCTCGTTCCGTCTCGCCGAACAACGGAAGGCCGCATGACCGCAGCCGCGACCGAAGATCTTTCGGAAGACCGGTTTCTCGGTTACGTCGCCGAGGTGTGCTCGGCTGCCCCGTCATTGACGCCGATGGGCGCAAGCATTCTGCTCGCCGTGCATTTCGGCATCTGCCACGATAGCCGCACGTTCGCGCGGTTGTTCGAGATCTCCCACGCCCTCGTGCTGCGAGAAGTAACGACGCTGGCCGAGGAACGGAACCTCGTCACGATCCTGGATCGCAACCCGCGCACCCAGCGCACGTCGTTTGCGCTCACCGGCGTGGCGCAGGTCCTGCTGGCGCGCACAATCCCCCTGCTCGAGACGGAGTAGCTGGCGTCACTCCCACTCGATCGTGCCGGAGGCGCGTAGCCAGAAAAGTGCGCCAGGCGCCCCCCTGAAGAGGGGTCCGAGGCGCGTCACTCCCACTCGATCGTGCCCGGCGGCTTGGAGGTCACGTCGTAGACGACGCGGTTGATGCCGCGCACCTCGTTGATGATCCGCGTCGCGGCGCGCCCGAGGAAACCCATGTCGAACGGGAAGAAGTCGGCCGTCATGCCGTCCACGCTCGTCACCGCGCGCAAGGCGAGCACGTGGTCGTAGGTGCGGCCGTCGCCCATGACGCCGACGGTGCGCACCGGCAGCAGAACCGCGAACGCCTGCCAGATCGCGTCGTAGAGCCCGGCGTTGCGGATCTCGTCGAGATAGATGGCGTCCGCCTTGCGCAGGATGTCGAGCTTCTCCGGCGTGATGTCGCCGGGAATGCGGATCGCAAGCCCTGGCCCCGGGAACGGATGGCGCCCGACGAACGCGTCCGGCAGCCCAAGCTCCCGGCCCAGCGCGCGAACCTCATCCTTGAAGAGCTCCCGCAGCGGCTCGACGAGCTTCATGTTCATGCGCTCGGGCAGGCCGCCCACGTTGTGATGCGACTTGATCGTCACCGACGGACCGCCCGAGAACGAGACGCTCTCGATCACGTCCGGATAGAGCGTGCCCTGCGCCAGGAACTCCGCGCCGCCGATCTTGGCAGCCTCCGCCTCGAACACGTCGATGAAGTGCTTGCCGATGGTCTTGCGCTTCTGCTCTGGATCGGAGACGCCCGCGAGCGCATCGAGGAACGGCTTCGAGGCATCCACGTGCACGAGGGGAATGTTGTAGTGGTCGCGGAACAGCCCGACGACCTGCTCGGCCTCGCCGAGCCGCATCAGCCCGTGATCCACGAACACGCACGTGAGCTGATCGCCGACCGCCTCGTGGATGAGCACCGCCGCCACCGCGCTGTCGACGCCGCCCGAAAGCCCGCAGATCACCCGTCCTGAGCCGACCTGCTTTTGAATGCGCCCGATCATTTCGCGGCGGTAAGCGGCCATCGTCCAGTCGGACGAAAGCCCGGCGATGCGATGCACGAAGTTGGCGATCAGCTTCGCGCCGTCCGGCGTATGCACGACTTCGGGATGGAACTGCACCGCATAGAAGCGCCGCGCCTCGTCGGCAACGGCCGCGAACGGCGCATTCTCGCTCGTCGCGATCACCTCGAACCCGTCCGGCAGACGCGTCACGCGATCGCCGTGGCTCATCCAGACCTGGTGACGCTCGCCCGGCGCCCACACGTCCTCGAACAGCGGGCTCGCCCGCTCGACCTTGAGAACGGCGCGGCCGAACTCGCGGTGGTGACCGCTCTCGACGGAACCACCGAGCTGCTCGGCCATCGTCTGCTGCCCGTAGCAGATGCCGAGCACCGGGATGCCCGCGGCGAACACCGCATCCGGCGCCCGCGGGCTTCCCTCCTCGGCCACCGACGCGGGGCCGCCGGACAGGATCACGGCCTGGGGCTTCAGCTTGGCGAAGGCCTCGTCCGCACTCTGAAAGGGATGGATCTCGCAGTAGACGCCGGTCTCGCGCACACGCCGCGCAATGAGCTGCGTAACCTGACTGCCGAAATCGATGATGAGAACGGAGGCGGACATCGGGGGCGGGATCGCTCCTATGAGGGGCCGGAGAGGAGTGCCGATCAGCGGGGTAGACCACTGCCCGGCCTGACCGTCAAGCCGAGCCCTGGCCGCAGGAGCCCCGACGCCACGCGTCTCCCCCGGCACCCAATTTAGACATTCCTAACCACGTCTTTAAAGACTTTTGCCGGACCGGGACCGCGGTGACGGTCTTTGGAGAGATACTTGCTACCTCGGACGACGAGCTCGTTCCATCCGACCCGCAGGATCCTTAGATGCTGTCCCACGATACCGTTTCCTCGCCCGCAGCCCGTGATGCCGCAGCGACCGCTGCCGACCGGGTGCCCCAGACCCTGGCCGAGCGCCGCGCCGCCCTGTTCCGCGAAAGCTGGAACGGCTGGGCCCAGCGTTGGCTTCTGGGCTCGGCCTACGCGCTGAAGCCTGACACCATTCGCGACACGCCGCACCTTCTCTACCGCGCCGCACTCGACCTCCTCCGCGGCGGCACGCGCGTTCCCGAGCGGGACCGGACGTGGCCGCGCCCCGACACCTTCGGCGGCGTCTGCCGTACGATCTCGCCCGAAACCGTCCTCGCCGCTGCCCGCGCCGGCTTCTTCCCGTGGTGCCACTGCGGGCCGCTCAAGTGGTGGACGCGCGAGAAGCGCATGGTGCTGTTCTTCAATGAGTACCACATCGCCAAGCGCCTCCGCCGCGACATGAAGAAAGCGCCCTACCGCGTCACCTTCGATCAGGCATTCGATGAGGTCATCGCAGCCTGCGCAGGCCGCCGCAGCTACAATCGCCACGCGCTCACCTGGATCACGCCCAAGATCATGGCGCTCTACACCGAGCTGTTCGACCAGGGTCACGCACACTCGTTCGAGGTTTGGGACGCAGAGGGCAAGCTCGTCGGCGGCGGCTACGGGCTCGCGGTCGGACCCGTGTTCATGACCGAATCCCAGTTCAGCCTGGCACCCAACACATCGAAGATGGGCTTTGCCGTCCTGAACTATCACCTCGCCAAGTGGGGCTTCCTCGCGAACGACGGCAAGGACTTCACGCCCACCATCGACGCCATGGGCTTCCGCGCCATCCCGCGCGCCGAGTTCGATGCGCTCCTCGACAACCGGGACGCGGAGGCGAAGATGACGGCCAAGACCGGCCGCTGGAGCGTGGAGGCCGATATGGCCACCGTCGCATCGTGGCAGCCCGCCCCCGCCAAGGACAACATCGCGGCCTAGCCGCTGCGGCGTCGAGAGCCTCAGTTCATGCGCAGGATGGCGAGGTTGAGCGCGCCTGCGTAGCTGATCCACGCGAGATAGGGCACGAACAGCAGGCTCGCCGTGCGATCTTCGGGCCAGGCAAGGAGGATGAATGCGAGCACGGCAATCCAAAGCGCCGCGAGATCGGCCGCGGCGAGCCCGATCTGCCGCTGGCCGAACATCAGATACGACCAGACGCCGTTGAGGACCAGCGCGACGGCCCAGACGGCGAGCGCAGCGCCCACGCCCTCACGCTCGTACACGAGCCAGCCGGCCACCGCGATCATGACGTAGAGGATCGTCCAGACGACGGGAAACACCCAGTTCGGCGGAGTCCAGGAGGGCTTGGCAAGCGACGCGTACCACACGCCCGGGCGGAACGATGCGCCCGTCACCGACGTCGCCGCCACCAGGCCGAGGAAGACGATGAGCGAAAGCCACGACGACGCCGACATCAATGTTTTTTCCTGAGCGCTCTATCCGCCGCCCGCAGCCTTCGAAAAGAGCGCGACGAAAAACCCGTCCGTTCCGTGCGAGGCCGGCGTGAGAAGAAGCGTCTCCTCCGATCCGTCGGCCGAAGCCGGCGGCTCGCCGGGTAGGCTCTCTCGCCATGCCTCGCGGTAAGGCAACGGCGCAAAGCCGGGATAGGTTTCCTTGAACCACGCAGCCTGATCGACATTCTCCTCGGGCAGCACCGAGCAGGTCACATAGCACAGCCGGCCCCCCGGCTTCACGAGCCCGGACGCAAGCGCAAGCACCTCGCGTTGCTCGTCCCGTCGCGTGGCAAGCGCCTCCGGCTTGAGCCGCCACTTCGCGTCGGGTTTGCGCCGCCACGTGCCGGAGCCCGAGCACGGCGCATCGACGAGCACGACATCGAACCGCGGCCCCAGAGCTTCGAGCGCCGCACGGTCGCCGCCGTCGAGCACCTGCACGTTGCGCACGCCCGCCCGCTTCAGGCGGTCGAAGATCGGCCGGAGCTGGCCCTTGTCGCGGTCGTAGGCGTAGATCTGCCCGCTGTTCTGCATCTGAGCCGCCATGGCGAGCGTCTTTCCGCCCGCGCCCGCGCAGAGATCGAGCACCTGCGTCTTCGGCCCTGCCCCGGCGAGCAGCGCCGCGATCTGGCTCCCCTCGTCCTGCACCTCGAACCAGCCTTTGCCGTGTGCGGCTTCCGCGTCCACATGCGGACTGCGTGCCGGCCCCTGCGGCGGCGCGATCCTTACGCCGACCGGCGAGTGCGCTGCAGCCAACGCGCCGTGCGAGGCAAGTGCGGCCAGCACCTTGTCGCGCGGCGCCTTGAGCGTATTGGCGCGCAGATCCACGGGAGCCCGCTCGGCCATCGCCCGGCCTTCGGCAACGGCCCGTCCGCCAAACGCGCGGATGAACGAGGGCATCAGCCACTCCGGAACGTCGGCCGCGACATGAGGCGGTGCATCGGCGGACAAGCCTCCCGCAAGATGCCGCCGCTCGTCGTCCGAGAGCGGAGCGGGGGCATGCGGGCTTCCGTCCGCCAGCGCCACGACATCCTCGACGGAGCGCCCGAGCGCACGCGGGGCCGCCGCCAATGCAAGTGCGCGCGGCGCATCGCTCCCCATCTGCGCGGCGAGAGACAGACGGCGGCGCAGGGCATCGTAGACGAGCGTCCCGATGGCGGCGCGATCACCCGAGCCCGCAAAACGATGCCGCCGGCCCCAGTCCGCGAGCGCCGTCGCAGCGGGCTGATGGCGCACGAGAATATCCTCCAGCACCTCGGCTGCGGCTTGAATGCGCCCACCCGGTCTCACGGCGTCGATCCTTCACGGAAATCAGATGGCGCGATCACCACCCAGAGAGAAAAACAGGATGCGGATCGCGAACAGGATCCACATCACGGCCAGAACAGCCGAGCCGACGGCATAGCCGTAGAAGCGGTTGGGCTGCTTGTTCGACGTCGTGTGGACGTAGGCGTGATATACGCGAGCCGCGACGAACATCCAGGCGAGAACCAAGAACCAGATGTTCACCTGAGTGGTAATCATCAGGAACGCCACCAGGACGTAGAACAACATCGGCGTTTCGAGCTGGTTGTGAAACGCGTTTGCGATCTGTGTCGCGCGCGGCGTCCAGTTCGGTTCTCTGAGCGAGATGCTCTCGATCTTCACCTCGCCGCGCCGGATGGAGCCGATCCGCTCCTTGCGCATCCAGCCTTGCAGAAAGAACGTAAGCGCGACTTGGACGAATACGGGATAGAGAATGGCAATCTGCGTCATGTCCGATCCGTCCTTTGGCTCAAGCGAATGGTGTTGCCGTTACGCGATCCCCGGATAGTTGGGGCTCTCGCGGGTGATCAGCACGCCATGGGCATGGCTCTCGCGCACGGCCGCAGGAGAAATGCGGATGAACTTCGCCCGTTCCCTGAGATCGGCGAGCGTGCGCGCGCCCGTGTAGCCCATGCCGGCACGCAGGCCGCCGACGAGCTGGTTGAGGACGGCGTCCACGGGGCCCTTGTACGGCACCTGTCCCTCGATGCCCTCGGGCACGAGCTTCAAGGTGTCCTTCACCTCCTGCTGGAAGTAACGATCCGCGGAACCTCGCGCCATGGCACCGACCGACCCCATGCCGCGGTACGCCTTGTACGTACGGCCCTGATAGAGATAGGTCTCGCCGGGCGACTCGTCCGTGCCCGCCAGAAGCGAGCCCATCATCACGCAGTCCGCGCCCGCGGCGAGCGCCTTCACGATGTCGCCCGAATAGCGCAATCCGCCGTCGGCGATGATCGGCACGTCGTGCTTGTGCGCTTCCTCGGCGCAATCCATCACGGCCGTGAGCTGCGGCACGCCCACACCGGCCACGATGCGCGTGGTGCAGATCGAGCCCGGCCCGATGCCGACCTTGACCGCATCCGCGCCCGCCTCGATCAGCGCGCGCGTCGCGTCTGCCGTGGCGACGTTTCCGGCCACCACCTGCACCGCATTCGACATCTTCTTGATGCGGGAAACCGCCTCGATCACCTTGATCGAATGGCCATGCGCCGTGTCCACCACGATCATGTCGCAACCGGCCGCGATGAGCCGCTCGGTCCGCTCGTACCCGTCTTCGCCGACCGTCGTCGCCGCCCCCACGCGCAGACGCCCTTCCGGGTCCTTGCAGGCGTTCGGATGCTTCTGCGCCTTCTCGATGTCCTTGACCGTGATGAGACCGACGCAGTGATAGTCGTCGTCGACGACGAGCAGCTTCTCGATCCGGTTCTGATGCAGAAGGCGCTTGGCCTCCTCGCTGGTCACGTCGCGCGGCACCGTGATCAGCCTGTCCTTGGTCATCAACTGCGCGACGGGCTGGCTCAGGTTCGTCGCGAAGCGAACGTCGCGGTTCGTAAGGATGCCGACCAGCTTGCCCTTGGTTTCCCCCGCCTTCGGCGCCTCGACCACCGGAATGCCCGAGATGTTGTTGGCGGCCATCAGCTTGAGCGCTTCGTCGAGCGTCGCCTCGGGCTGGATGGTGACGGGGTTCAGGACGATACCGGCCTCGTACTTCTTGACGGCGGCCACGTGGCGGGCCTGCTCCTCGGGCGTCAGGTTGCGGTGCAGGACGCCGATCCCGCCTTCCTGGGCCATGGCGATGGCCAGCCGGCTTTCGGTCACGGTATCCATGGCCGAGGACAGGATCGGGATGTTGAGGGAAATGGTCCGGGTCACCCGGCTCGCAACGTTAACCTGGTTCGGCATCACTTCGGAGGCGGCCGGCACCAGAAGCACATCATCAAATGTCAGGGCCAACCCCAAATCGCGATCGATTGGGCTTGTCGCCATGGTTCTCTCCTTGGACGGTGTGACACAGGGGCGGCCGCAAAAGGCGCGGGCGGCGCGAATGTCGGAAGCCCTATACCACCGGCCGCAAGGGAGGGGAAGGGACCACCCCTGCGGCCGAGCGGCCTGCCCGAGGACGGCGGCAAGGCGCGAGCCAATCGTCCGTCCTCACCCTTTTCGCTCGCGCACATCAGCCGGACTGATGGGGGGACCCGCAAAATTCGATTAGACCTGCGACATTTATCGCGTTAGGAAGATCCGTTCAAAGTGCTCCAGGGCACGATAAGGAGGAAACACAATGAAGATCTGGGTGAAGCCCGCCGTTCGCGAGCAGGAAGTCGGCCTCGAGGTCACGAGCTACCTCCCGGCGGAGATCGACATCATCTAACGGATGATGAAGATTGGGCCCGCGCACTGGCGGGTCTTAAGGCACGGCGGTCGAGCAAGCGGCCGCCGTTGCTGTTTC
>ERZ869909.2468-NODE-2468-length-12211-cov-20.754574_pt1 | contig 12211 bp, 12 predicted proteins | sample MGYA00520892_ERZ869909 | MGnify/ENA primary metagenome ERZ869909 (study PRJEB32215, sample SAMEA104723947) | bioreactor metagenome | biome: bioreactor; feature: anaerobic bioreactor; material: water | place: China | collected 2015-03-12 ... | reverse complement strand
CCCATGAAGAACCTGGCCCATAGCGCATCCCTCGCTTCCAACGATAAGATTGCACCATCAAAGCCTGGGATCAAACATCTAAGTGGCAAGCTAGGATTGAGACTTATCGTCATCATAGTGGCCGATCCTTGGCTCAGCCGCCGGTGGAAGTCCAGTAAAATGAGACTCATCGTCTGTAGATCAATCGTCACTAACGCCGTTCGCTACCGTGATGGATGTGCGGCGGCGGCTTGGCCTCAATTTGAAAAGATTTCGAGAGGAGCAGGGCTTCTCACAGGAGGCCTTCGCCGATCACTGCGGTCTACATCGTACGTATATCAGCGGCATCGAGCGCGGCGTTCGCAACCCAACGGTTGTCATCCTGGATCGGATCGCTAGAGCGTTAAAGGTGCCGGCGGGCACGTTGCTAGAACCGATCAAAGGCGCTGACTAGAGTTGTTAGGATCGCTCTGACCATATTTTGCAGGTCGGTTACGAGCTCCTACAGGTCCGGCACTGTCGCCTTTGTTATGTTTTCTATCCGCGTCTCCGCACAGGAGCGCCGCAGCGTTCGCCACGGCGAGCACTTGCTTAACGTTTGTTTCTATCCACGCCTCCGCGCGGGAGGCGACTTTTGCCGCCGCTGGAGCATCCCTCGCGGGCAAGGTTTCTATCCACGCCTCCGCGCGGGAGGCGACCAGGAGGGGGCGATGCGTAACAGCCTTCATCGGGTTTCTATCCACGCCTCCGCGCGGGAGGCGACGCGCTGACCATCGCCGTGGTCGTGAACCGCAAGCGCGTTTCTATCCACGCCTCCGCGCGGGAGGCGACATCACTACCTCTATTGGGCGTGGCCGCGCTTCTCGTTTCTATCCACGCCTCCGCGCGGGAGGCGACCCGGTGCGCGACTGCGTTTCCGAGAGCAGGCCGGAGTTTCTATCCACGCCTCCGCGCGGGAGGCGACTTCGCCAGCCGCGCGGAACCGACCAGCCGAGCATAGTTTCTATCCACGCCTCCGCGCGGGAGGCGACGTGGTTCGTCAACTCGATGTCGGACCTGTTCCACGAGTTTCTATCCACGCCTCCGCGCGGGAGGCGACTCACGCACATGCGCACGTCGCACCGATGGCAAACGTTTCTATCCACGCCTCCGCGCGGGAGGCGACCTCTCCGTCCAGGCCCGCTCGGAGTCCGGCGACGCTGTTTCTATCCACGCCTCCGCGCGGGAGGCGACTCAATCCTCCTCTGCTGTTGAGCAAGTTAGCAGTGTTTCTATCCACGCCTCCGCGCGGGAGGCGACGGCGGCTCCGCGGCACAAAGCGGCCGTGGATGGCGTTTCTATCCACGCCTCCGCGCGGGAGGCGACCCTCAGGGATCGGTCACAGAGCGGGAGAGACGACGTTTCTATCCACGCCTCCGCGCGGGAGGCGACGGAAGTGCACGAGGGACGCGCGCGGGTCTTCCGGGTTTCTATCCACGCCTCCGCGCGGGAGGCGACTCGTGGTTGTAGACGAATAGCCGGATGATTTGTCGTTTCTATCCACGCCTCCGCGCGGGAGGCGACTGATGGTGATCGGCGCCATGAGCGATCAGCAGCAGTTTCTATCCACGCCTCCGCGCGGGAGGCGACAAAGCGGCTGGTCCACGCTGTACAAATCGGCAGTGTTTCTATCCACGCCTCCGCGCGGGAGGCGACCCGTCGCGCTCACAGCGACGCACGCCGACGACCTGTTTCTATCCACGCCTCCGCGCGGGAGGCGACTGGTTGACCGAGGTACTGTCATCAGGGCCGCGAGGTTTCTATCCACGCCTCCGCGCGGGAGGCGACCGTCACGCAACTGGGGGGCCGAAAACTCACAGCGGTTTCTATCCACGCCTCCGCGCGGGAGGCGACGCGGCGTTGAGGTAGGCGCACACCACGCGCTTAACGTTTCTATCCACGCCTCCGCGCGGGAGGCGACGCACGAAGGACGAGGAATAGCCATGCCATCGCATGTTTCTATCCACGCCTCCGCGCGGGAGGCGACTCGATCCAGATTTGCGCGGATCGCGTCGATGGCCGTTTCTATCCACGCCTCCGCGCGGGAGGCGACGTTCTGCTGCGAGCACTACCGTCGAGACGAACAGTTTCTATCCACGCCTCCGCGCGGGAGGCGACAGGGGGATGTGCCTAGGGATATGGCTAGGGATGTGTTTCTATCCACGCCTCCGCGCGGGAGGCGACCCGTGCTTCGCTCCGAACATCAACACAAGTTCGAGTTTCTATCCACGCCTCCGCGCGGGAGGCGACCAATGGTGGGATTGCCATCACCCAGGCCGAAGAAGTTTCTATCCACGCCTCCGCGCGGGAGGCGACGCGAATGGACGGCCGAGTGCAGGCGCCAATGGGAGTTTCTATCCACGCCTCCGCGCGGGAGGCGACTCTCGCCGCGCCCGGCGCCGACGGCAAGGAAGCCGTTTCTATCCACGCCTCCGCGCGGGAGGCGACCCGACGGTCCTCCGTGAACAGGGCCTCGGCCTGTGTTTCTATCCACGCCTCCGCGCGGGAGGCGACCCGCCGGCACCGCCGAACAGCGGAGGGCGTGAGATGTTTCTATCCACGCCTCCGCGCGGGAGGCGACTCGCGAGCGCGATCGGGGCCACGACGCCGGCGCAGTTTCTATCCACGCCTCCGCGCGGGAGGCGACGCGCTTCGGCGACCAGCGGCGGCAGGATGGCGACGTTTCTATCCACGCCTCCGCGCGGGAGGCGACGTGCAACCGTCTGTATGTTGCGCTTCACCATTGGTGTTTCTATCCACGCCTCCGCGCGGGAGGCGACGATAGTGTCTGCACGCCCTGGATGCCGGAGGCAGGTTTCTATCCACGCCTCCGCGCGGGAGGCGACGAGCCGTTCGGCGGGGCCGCGAGCGTGCTGCTCAGGTTTCTATCCACGCCTCCGCGCGGGAGGCGACATGCCGCCCGTGAGGATCGTCGGGCGGAACGCATGTTTCTATCCACGCCTCCGCGCGGGAGGCGACGAGATCTCGGCCAGAGCTTCCTTCTCCTGCGGCTGTTTCTATCCACGCCTCCGCGCGGGAGGCGACGTGGGACGCTCGGCACAGCGCGTGTGCCAAGCGTCGTTTCTATCCACGCCTCCGCGCGGGAGGCGACTCAATGATCCCCTCGTCGAGGAGATCGTGATCCAGTTTCTATCCACGCCTCCGCGCGGGAGGCGACGCCGGGTCGCCAAGAGTGAGGCCACGCGGACAGGTTTCTATCCACGCCTCCGCGCGGGAGGCGACTTGCAATCCGTCAGCAGACGCGCAAAGTTGCGGAGGGTTTCTATCCACGCCTCCGCGCGGGAGGCGACGGAGCGGATCGATCCGCTTTGGCCGCTCGCGGTGGTTTCTATCCACGCCTCCGCGCGGGAGGCGACGAAGAAGCGTCTGCCCGTTCGAATATAGGACGTTGTTTCTATCCACGCCTCCGCGCGGGAGGCGACAACTCGCTGAACTCAAATCGATGATCGATACGCAGTTTCTATCCACGCCTCCGCGCGGGAGGCGACCTGACCGTGCGCCGGAGTTCTACGAGGACAACTGTTTCTATCCACGCCTCCGCGCGGGAGGCGACCGGCGCTTTTCACGACGAGCGCCGATAGCTTTGCGTTTCTATCCACGCCTCCGCGCGGGAGGCGACGGCATGTCCCACGTCTGTACGCGCTCCCCGTCATGTTTCTATCCACGCCTCCGCGCGGGAGGCGACGCAGGCCCTATGCAAGCCCCACCATGACGGGTGGTTTCTATCCACGCCTCCGCGCGGGAGGCGACACATTTTCATGTGTGGAGTTTTTGCGTTGTCAAAGTTTCTATCCACGCCTCCGCGCGGGAGGCGACGCTACGGAGAATTTATCGAGCGGTTTTGCATCACGTTTCTATCCACGCCTCCGCGCGGGAGGCGACTGAATTTCTTGTCTCCAAACGGCCCGACCGATTGGTTTCTATCCACGCCTCCGCGCGGGAGGCGACAAATCACGTCAAGCCGTGTATATTCGGAGCATCGTTTCTATCCACGCCTCCGCGCGGGAGGCGACCCCTGTCGATGTCTTGCGCTGCCGGGTGCGTGAGGTTTCTATCCACGCCTCCGCGCGGGAGGCGACAGTCTGATCGTGATGTTCGGCTCAATCCTCCGGAGTTTCTATCCACGCCTCCGCGCGGGAGGCGACCTGCTGTGCTGACACGTGAGGTTTCGACCGCTCTCGTTTCTATCCACGCCTCCGCGCGGGAGGCGACTTGGATGTGACAGAGCCGGGCGCCTATCGCTTCGTTTCTATCCACGCCTCCGCGCGGGAGGCGACGGGGGCTTCCCCTTGATCTTCTCCATGAGCGCGAGTTTCTATCCACGCCTCCGCGCGGGAGGCGACGATGTGTGCCACGGGTCGTCGTTCTCGACCTTTACGTTTCTATCCACGCCTCCGCGCGGGAGGCGACGCACGACACTGACCCGTGGCGTTCTCAAGTCGACGTTTCTATCCACGCCTCCGCGCGGGAGGCGACGCACCGTCATTCGCAGCGGGCTCGACGGATGCTTGTTTCTATCCACGCCTCCGCGCGGGAGGCGACCCTAGTGTAGGTAACTTACTCGTTTGGTTTGTCAAAATCCCTAGCCGCCGCGGACTATGCGTCGGACGCTCCTGCGCGGCCAAATAATCTGTGATAGGATGAAAATTTAGAAGATAATACAGCGCGGTAGAGCAGCGCGAACCCTGCCTGGAGTAGCGGGCATGCTTGCGGTTCGCGCTCTTTAAAAAGGCGCGTCAAACGATGAGCGGACCGTTCAAGTCTGCGGCAGGTTTGGCGCCCACATGTTCCACGCGCCGCTGCCAATTGGCGCCAAGAAAGTAATAGCGCAAGCTGTCGTGGGCCGGGTCGATCAAGCCCTCCAAGTTTGCCTTGAGCTTGATCCACTGCGCCTGATCGACCTCCACCTCGAAGACCGAATACTGCACACGCTGACCAAAATCACGACAGGCCTTTGCCACGCGGCGCAACCTGCGCTCACCGCCTGGCTCGCTGGTCCTCACATCGTAGGTTACGAGCACCATCATGGCGATTTTTTCCGGAACGCTGCGTGTCTCATTTCCATATCCACGGCGGATAGGCATCCAAATCGCCACGCAGGTGGCGAGCCAGAAGCAGCGCTTGAAGGTGGGGGACGAGGCCAAGGGGCGCCACTTCTTCGAGAAACGGATGCCGCCGCTCTTCCTTCTTCCTTTCCTGCCAAGCCGTGAGAACCGTACGCCGGCCGTCATCGTTCAGTAGAACGGCGCCACTGTCCTGGAATTCGAAATCTCCGGCGCGCAGCTGTCGGCGATTGATGAGGGACAGCGCCAGGCGATCCGCGAATATTGGGCGCAATTCCTCCATGAGGTCGAGGGCCAGGCTGGGCCGCCCCGGGCGATCCCTATGAAGAAAACCGACAGCGGGATCGAGCCCTACGCCCTCGGCCGCGCTTCGGCAGTCGTGCGTGAGAAGCGTGTAGAGAAAGGATAGGACGGCATTCACCGGATCGAGAGGAGGACGGCGGCTGCGGCCGCGGAAGCAGACGGCGGTATCGGGCGAGCGGATAAGATCTCCAAACACGGAAAAGTAGCCGAGGGCAGCCTCCCCCTCGGCTCCGCGCAGGGTATCGAGCCCGCGCGTTTCGAAAGCGACCTTGCGCAGAATTGCCGCCTGGCGATCGACCACCTGCTCCACGCGCTCTCGTCTGTCGGGCGGCATGTCCGATCCGTAGTCGCGTAGGGTGCGCTGAAGGACGAGGCGCTGATTGGCTATCTTGGCGGTCACGAAACTGCGGACAATCTCGTCCGGCTGCTCGGCAACCTTGTATTGCTTTCGTCGCAGAAGGACGTTGCCGGATACGGGACCTTCCACCCGTGCTTGGAACCGGCCGGCGCGATCGAGTAGCACGATCGTTATGCCGAGCTGAGCAAGCGCCTGGATCAACGGCGGCGATATGAAGATGCCGCCGAACACAACCAGAGACGTCAGCATGTGGAAGGGAACGCGAGCACGTTCGGCACCCTCGACCTCTGCGACGAGGTTCTCCCCATCCTTGCGCAGGGATGCGCCTTCCGTCGTGACATAGAGCGTATTGAGCAGCTTTTTCACGGCGCCTCGCTCGCGTCGCGAAACAGCGTCTCTTCCACAGCACGATGGAGGAAGCCGGCTGCTGTCTTCGCAGCAGCCCTGGGGCGGCATACGTCGATGAGCGAGCAGGCGCGGCAGCGATCATGCCTATAGACGGCCGGTGGTGTCTCTCCGGCGGCGAGGAGAGAGCCAAAGGCGCGCGCGGTCTCTTCCGTGAGGCGACGCAGCTCGACGTCAAACGGCACCACCACCCGCCGCTTGGTCTCGCCGTAGAAGAGCGCGCCTTCGGTCACGGTCCGGCTCGTCATCTCCTCGAGGCAGAACGCCTGGGCGCAGAGCTGGACCTCATCCGCGCGGTGCAGCTTCGGTTTGCCGCGCTTGTATTCGACGGGAAATGGAGTTTCGAGGCCATCAGGAGCCTCCCTTCGAAACTCGACGAGATCGGCCGTACCGGAGATGTTGAGGCGGCGGCAGGCGAGCGGCAAAGCCGTGACACGGCGAACCAAGCCGCGCGTGCGGCGCGATGGGTCGTGGGCGGCCTCATGCAGCACGCGGCCCTCGGCCGTAAAGCGGTTCTCCTCCCACATGCGCTCGATATGAATGAGGGCGGCTTGGCGGAGGCAGAAGACTGCGTGCTGGAGGGCGGAAATCGGGATCGGGTCGTCGAGTTCAGGCATCCCTCGCTCCGGTACGCTAAAGTTCAACGACCTCTACGCCATCCGGAAGGCCGTTGAGATCGACGGACACTTGATAGTCCGAGTAGGCGCGCGCCGGTGGGTAGTTGTCCAGCTTCGGGCTGTCGACGTCGTAGAGGTCGTCACCCACTTTGCGCTGCACTCTCACGCGCTCGAACAGCTGATGGGCCGGAGCGTTTCCAAGCGCCGAGGCATGTTTAAAAGCAATGACACGGCGCGTTGCCATCTCTCCGCGTGCGGCCGAGCGGTCGTGCTCGAACATGGCTTTCAGCGATGCGAAGAGATGTTTCAGGTCCGCGTCGCCGAACCCGGTTCTCTCAGCCAGCTTGGCGTTGACGAAGATATGCGCGCGATAGAGTCCGTAGGGTACGATATGCTTTCGACCCATGGTTCGGTTTTCCGTGCGATCGTCTCCGGCATCCTTCTCGCGCGCGGCCTTCTCCTTCTCGTTGGTCGCAGCCATGCGGGTGATCGAGATCTCGAGCGGAAGAATCTTTTCGACCGACGAGGCGAATGCGACCTGCACGGGACCGCGCACCTGGCCGGCGTTGATGCCGGTGCTCATCACGGCTCCGAATGTGCGAACGTCGAAGAAATTCTCACACATGAACCGGGTAAGGGCCTTGGCCTCGTCATCGTTCCTGGGATTAAGCTTTGGAGCCTTCTCGACCGTGTCGTCACCCGGCCGTTCGGCCTTGTAGGCCTCGCGATGGCGCTCGTTCAGGATCGAGCCCTCCTGCACATAAATCCGATAGCCGGCCTCGGCGCCGCGCGCGAGCTCCGTGTAGTTGCGGATCTTGCGCTTGAGCGAAACATCGGACACCAGCCCGTGGCTCGTCTCGGGATCGATGCGCGGCAGGTTGCCTGCGTCCGGATCGCCGTTCGGGTTGCCGTTCTTGACGTCGAACAAGAACACGATGTCGTAGCGGTTTGCGAGCGCGGTCATTGAGCATCCTCCCCGGAGGTCGTTTTCTCGGCTTTGCGGAAGAATTCGTTGCGCTGGTGGTAATACCCGAGCGCGAACAAGGCCTGGCTCTTGTCAGGCAGGCTGGCCGGAAAGGGATCGTCACCGGGCTCCATCAGCTCCATGATGGCCGAGATCGCCTTTTCGAGGTTCACTTGCCGCCCCTTGCTCTGCTTCGCGACCTTGGACAGATGGTTCGAAGCGCCCGACGCCAGAATGTGGAACACCTTGCGCGGCTGGGCCGAGGCGGCACCGAAGAATTTGTCCTTGACCGTCGCGTTGACACCCGTGCCGAGCGCCGCGACCTGGACCTGCTCGTAGACCGCGAACAACCGCCCGAGCAGATAGCCGGCATCCTTGAATTCGGGATCGAGCGACACGGGCGTCTCCTTCACCTTGAAATTTCTTATGAGGACGGACTTGAGAATGGCAACCCGCAGCGCGTTGACGTCGTGGTCCGCGCGGAGGCGCATGATGATCGACGAAAGCAGCGTGAGGGGATAAGGCGAGCCTGTGAGGATCGCGCGCATCCAATCACCCGCAAGGTTCGGCTGGATGTTCTCCGTCTTGCGAAGCGCTGCGGTTTCAACAAGGAGCCGCCACATCGGCGGCCACCCGTCCTTGGGCTCGGGCTCGATCCGCATGCGCTCGTGATGGTCTGCGTAGCGTCTGGCGATCTCGCCGAAATCGTCTTCGACGTAGAACCGCACCGAGAGGCGGGCTGCGTTCGGTGCCAGCCCGAGAACATGGAAACGCACGCCCTCGCGGACGGGATCGAAATCATCGACCGGAAGCCCGCGCTTTATTCTCTCCAGGATCGCAGCGACTTTCTTTGCCTCCCCCTGGTCCGTGACCTTGCTGAACGCACCGAACAGGCCTTCGGCTTTCCTGGCGGCGTTTGCATCCGAGGCATCTGCCCAGAACACCGTCGTGGCGTCGCCGATCTGAATGCGATTTTGCGTGCCGCGCAGAAATGCGTTCAGGGCTTCGGTGTAGGCGATCGCGGCTGCCTCGGACAGTGGCGCGTTTTCGCCTTGCTCCTTGCCGTAGGAGGTGAAGGCATTGAGGTTGAAGGACACGATCGAGGCGCCGGCCGTTTGCGCGCCCCACACGCCCTTGATCGCGGGATGCAAGCGTGCGAGGGGGCCGCGCTCGCCGGTCGCAAGGCATAGCGCGTCGGTCTTGTCGCCATCGCCCGAAAGGCGCGCCCAAAGTGCTTTCGCCGCCGGGCGGTCGTGAATACGGATGTTGTCGAGGCGCTCACGTTCAAGGGCGAAGGCAACGTTCTGGTCCTTCATGTCCTCGGGCCAGCCGAGCTCCGCGAATTTCCCGGGTGTCCAGAAGTCGAGAAACCGAAGAAGCGCGAGAAGCCCTTCGTCGGTCGTGCCCTCGAGCCATTCGCGGTGCTTTTCGGCGAATGCCCGGTGCTCCTGAGCCGTGCGTTTCGCTTCAGCGGCTGTGACGCCGAGCGCGTATGCGGTCTTGTCCCACAGAAAGTTCGGCATCACGCCCGACGTGCGTTTGCCGGGCTGCGGGACCGCCATGAGCGCTGCCGTTCTCCTGCGGCCGTCGGCTTCCCGCAAATCGTGTGGGGGACCGGCGGGCTGGCCTCCAGATGTGAGCGATACGAGAAAGCCGATCCTCTGCGGCGAATACCCGAATGCCGGGGCCTCACCTCGTGCGGTCATGCGCTCGTAGGCGCGCACAAGTGAGGCGAGCGCGGTCATTCCATGGCCCCTTTGGTAAGGGTGGGCTCACCGCCGCGCTGTGACTGAGTTGCTGCGTCTTTCCAATCATCGTTTCGATCCACGCTTAGAAGCGACGAAGGCGGTGAGCCCAGAGTCACACTACGCGCCCAGGATCGAGATGTCGAAGAAGATCTTCTATGAATGGAATGATGCTCAAACCAGTCTATACATAACGCTCGTTGCACGCTCGGTTCGAATCTGCCATCTTTGCTGTGGCACTCGCCGAAAATGCCATTGCAGCCCAATAGCGCTCCGAACGGCGCGGGGCGCGACAGGGCGGTCCGGAGCGCTAGGCTTACACCTAGCACACCCGGGATACGACGATGGTGTGTTGTTCGTGGCCGAAACCCGTTCACGTACGTGAATACGTGCGGGTTCGTAACGGTAAGCTTGAGCACGTTTGTGCTCACTGCAGATCGTACCCTTCCCGACAGGGATAGGCTCAGAAGCACGAATCGGCGAGTGCCACTCGACCTAGGTAGAGAGATTCGAGCGCATTTACCAGAGCTCCACTGCCGAGATGCTGGATTCCTCATCTCCTCACCTCAGGCGAATCCGGGGCCGGCACCTTTACGACCCCGTCCTTGAGCGTGGCGCGGAAGACCATCGACGAGCGGTCGCCCGCGTGGTCGATGTCGTAGAGCATGAATCCGAGGTCGCGCGGTGTGCCGAACCCGAGGCTCGCCGTTCTGTCGCCGGGATCGGCAACGGGCGCAGGAGCGTCGGGTTCGATCAATTCGAACTCGGCCGGGAACTCGCGCGTGCCGAGGCAGGGCTGGTGAAAGCACTGACCTTTGCGTGCACGGCGGTTGAAGGTGTCGAGGTGCTTGCCTTCGTTGTCTTCAGCGCCGGCTTTCGATGTCATGGTGAAGTGCGCGGCAATCACGTAGGCGACGTTCGTCAGCAGCGTCGAGGCGCGCTGCTGACGGTTGTCCTCGACGACGAGCGCGAGATCGCCGACGTCTCCGGTCCTCATCGCCTTGCGGATCGAGGCGGCCGGAGCCTTAGCGCCCACCTCGTTTCGACGGACGGACTGAAAGCGGATAGGCTTCAGGACATGGATCTCATCGACGATCCATCGGATAGCCGGCTTCCAGTGGATCGCCTCGAGGATGCCGCGCGCCGCGGAGGGCGTCATGACGTCATACGACACCCGCTCCACTTTCATCTCCGGGCGCGTGAAGCAGGCGTATTGGCCCTGCACCAGCAGGCGCACTCCGTAACTCATCGCGGCTCCTCCGGCGGGCGGCACGCCGTCATATTGACGTTCACGGATGTTCGAGCGTTGGGGCCAGGCTGACTAGATCATGTTGCCCTCTATCCCCAGCTCATCGCCCTTTTCCCACAGCAGACCCTGCTCGCGGGAGTAAAAGCCCGACATCGTGTTGATGAGGCTCTCTTTGAGGACCGCGAATTGCGTGTCGAAGCCAGGGACGTACTCGGCGTGGCCATTTTCGACGAACCGCTGCCGATGGCGTGGCGGAACCTGGACCAGGTAGCGCTGGAGCTCACGCGCTGCGCGGCCTGCGGTGATGGTGCCGTCGCGAAGCCTCCTCAGGATCGTTTTCGGTAGATCGTCCGTCGCGATTATGATCGGGGCCATGCCGTCCCGGATGAGCCTGAAGCTCTCTCCTACCTTTCGATAAGAAAAGTCGGTCATCCCATCGCTTATGGTGAACTGATCGAGGACTTTCGCCGGGGCTTTTCTTCCGTCGAGGTCGGGCATCGGGACGGCATCGAGCCCATCGCTATCGGCTCCAACGGTGCGATTCCAGTACACCTCTTTGAAGTAGCGCTCGGTGCCGGCCTTCGAAAATAGGTTGGGGCAGGCGCGGGCGGCATCGTGCATTGCGCGAGCAAACCCCTCTATTACATGAGGCGGCTTGGCTTCGGACGGCCGGAAGACGATGACAAGGGCGTCCTCCTTCGGCTGCTCCCATTCGCGGTTACAGCGGCCGGCGGCCTGGATGATCTGGTCGAGACCTGCCTCGGCGCGCCAGACGCGCGGAAACGAGACGTCGACGCCGGCCTCGATCAGGCTGGTCGCGATCACGATGCACGGTTTCTTGTGCTTCAGATTCTGTCGTATCTCCGTCAGGATTTCGGCGCGATCCTTGGCGATCTGACGCGTCGTGAGGTGGATCAGCCCTTCGATCCGCGCATCCTTGGCTGCGAGAAAGAGATCGCGCGCGTGCTTGCGGCTGTTGACGATGACGAGGCCCTGCGGCACCTGGCGAAGCTGCTCGATCAAGGAATCGTCGCTCAGGACACCGGCCATTTTGAACGTGACGCGTTTGAACGCGGCGTGGAGCTTTGCGGGCTCCGGCGCCAGCTCATGTGATGTCTCGAAGCCGAATCTAAAGTCCGGTGCTTTGAGAGCGGGCTGTGTGGCCGTGCACAGCACGATCGTGCAGCCGTAGTTGCGGGCAAGCTCATCGAGCGCCACGACGCAGGGACGGAGCACGGGAAGGGGGATTGTCTGTGCCTCGTCAAGTACGATAACCGCATTGGCGAGGTTGTGCAGCTTGCGGCAGCGCGAGGGGCGGTGCGAGAAGAGACTTTCGAAAAGCTGCACGTTCGTTGTCACGACGACGGGCGCGGCCCAGTTCTCCATGGCGCGGCGCAACTTCCATTCCCTGCTTTGCGCGTTCGGGTCGCCGGTCTCTTCAGGCAGATCCTTTTCCGTGTCGACCTGC
>ERZ869909.2466-NODE-2466-length-12228-cov-3.868817_pt1 | contig 12228 bp, 8 predicted proteins | sample MGYA00520892_ERZ869909 | MGnify/ENA primary metagenome ERZ869909 (study PRJEB32215, sample SAMEA104723947) | bioreactor metagenome | biome: bioreactor; feature: anaerobic bioreactor; material: water | place: China | collected 2015-03-12 ... | reverse complement strand
CAGGCGGCGCTGCTCGAGGCGATGCAGGAGCATCAGGTGACGGTGTCGGGTGTGCAGCATCGTCTGCCGGAGCCGTTCTTCGTGCTGGCGACGCAGAACCCGATCGAGCAGGAGGGCACCTACCCGCTGCCCGAAGCGCAGCTCGACCGGTTCATGTTCAATGTCTTGATCTCGTATCCGGGCGAGGAGGAAGAGGTCGAGATCGTGCGTCGGACGACGACGACGACGCACGCCCAGACGGAGCCGGTGCTCGACGGCGCGGATGTGCAGCGGGTGCAGCACCTGGTGCGTGAGTGCCCGGTGCCGGACCATGTGATCCGTTATGCGTTGCGGCTGGTGCGAGCGACGCGGATCAAGGAAGACTCGGAGGACAATCGCAAGCCGCAGATCGTGCGGGATTATCTGGCGTGGGGCGCGGGTCCGCGTGCGAGCCAGAATCTGGTTCTTGCGGCGAAGGCGCGTGCGGTGCTTGCGGGATCGTTCCATGTGACGCCGGACCACATCAAGGCCGTGGCGTACCCGGTGCTTCGTCACCGGATCATCACGAACTTCAACGCCGAGGCCGATGGCGTGACGACGGATGCGGTGGTGGCTCAGTTGCTTGAGGAGATCCCGGTCGAGGGCGGCTCGGAGGCGGACCGCAAGCGGCTGTCGACGGTCATGAACTGATCTTGCTCGCAGGGCGCTCGGCCACCATGCGGTCGATGCATCGGCGTGCTTCGGCATCTGCTTCGAGCACATCGGCGAGGTCGCGGACCGGGCTTGTTCCCAGCGCATCCATCGTTGCTCGCGTGCATTCGACGATACTGCCGAAGTGGATGCGCCCTTCGAGGAAGGCCTCGACGGCGCGTTCGTTCGCGGCGTTGAAGACCGCGCCGGCGGTGCCGCCCTCGTCGATGACGCGGAAGCCCAGTTCGAGCGCGGGATAGCGGTCGGGGCAGACGGCTCGGAACTCGAGGCTCGACAGGGCGCTCCAGTCCATGCGGTCCGAGCATCCGTCGATGCGGTCGGGGTGTGTGAAGGCGTACTGGATGGGCGTGCGCATGTCCGGCGCGCCGAGCTGCGCGACGATGCTGCCGTCGGCGTACTCGACGAGCGCGTGGACGATGGATGACGGGTGCACGACGGCGCGGAGGCGGTCGCTGCCGACGCCGAAGAGCCAGTGGGCCTCGACGAGTTCGAGCGCCTTGTTGGTGAGTGATGCCGAGTCGATGGTGACCTTCGCGCCCATGTCCCAGTTGGGGTGGGCGAGTGCCTGTTCGGGCGTGGCGTCGTGGATGCGGTCGAGGGGCCAGTCGCGCAGCGCGCCCCCGGAAGCGGTGAGCACGATGGCGCGGACTTCATCGTCCAGCACGAATGGGGGGGAGGCATCGCCGGATCGGCGTGCGGCGAGGGCCTGCCAGACGCCCGAGTGTTCGGAATCGACGGGGAGCAGTCGCGATCCGGTGCGCCGGCACGCCGTGATGACGAGTTCGCCTGCGGCGACGAGGGTTTCTTTGTTGGCGAGAGCGATGTCCATGCCGCGGTCGATGGCGGCGAGTGTGGCGGGGAGTCCGGCCGCGCCGACCATCGCGCCGAGGACGATGTCGGCGTCGATGTCGCGTACGAGTTGCTCTGCGCCGCCGGGTCCGCGTCGGAGGCGGGTGCCTGCGGGGGGATCGATGTTGTTGGCGTCGAGGATGGCGATGTCGTGCACGCCCCACTCGGTCGCCTGCTTGAGGAGCGCATCGCCCTGTCGTCCGGCGCTCAGGCCGACGACCTCGTACCGGTGCGGACCGATGCCGCGGGCGTGGAGCGCGTTGAGGTGCGCGAGCACTTCGAGCGCCTGGCGACCGATCGATCCGGTCGATCCGAGGAGGATCACGCGTTTGCGGTCGTTGGCGGCCACGGCACTCACACGCTACAGCAAAGACGATGGGCGGACATCACGATTCACGGTTCGCAGCGCTCTTGATGGCGGCGGGCGAGGGCTTGCGACGCTGCGCGGAATAGAGCGTTCGGGCGGGCTTCACCGGCTTGAGGGCGACCTCCGGCTTGGCCTCGTCCTTGGGCTTCTGTTCGGGCTTCTTCTCGGCGCTGGAAGAAGATTCGGAAGCGGCCTTGGTCTTTGCAGCGCCGGAGCGGGATCGCTTGGAGCGCTTCTTCTTGCCGCCGGGAGCGGGAGCATCCTCCGGCGCTGTCTCCGCGGCGGGCTCGGGGGGTTGCTTCTCGGGGGCCTTCTTCTGCGTGTCCGGTGTTTCAGAAGACTTGGGCTCTGTCGCGGACTTGGCGCGCTTGCGTGAGCGCTTCTTGCCGGGACGCGGCTTGGCTTCGGTGTCGTCGGTCTGCTCGGAAGCTTCCGGTGCGGGCTTGGGTTCCTCGGCGGCGGCGGGCGGTGTGGCGCGCCCGTTGCGCTTCGGGAGTTCCGCCGGTTCGAGATCCCACGAGTCGCCGCGGAGTCCCGTCGCAGTGCGGGCGGGGCGCTGGTCGGTCTCGTCGCGATCGGGGATCATCTCGGGGCGTCCGCGTGCGCCATCGCTCGCCGGCGCCTCGGCGTATGTTTCCTGCGCTTCATCGCCGGAGCGCTTGCCGCGACGGCGTCGGCGCCGACGCTTCTTCTTGCCGGTTCCTTCGCCGGTGGCGTCGGCCTCGGCGGTCTGTACACGGGGTTCGTCCGGCTTGGGGGCCTGCTCCTGCTTCGCGGGCTCGCGCGACTCGGCGGGAGCCGCTTCCGACCCCCCGGAAGTTCCTCCTCCGCCCCCGCCGCGCTTGCCGCGTCTGCGTCGACGCCGGCGCTTCTTCTTGCCATCGCCCTGCTCGGACGCATCGTCGGCGTCGAGCGCGGCTTCGTCGAGTTCCATGTCTTCGAGGAGCATTTCCGCATCAGAGGCCTGCGGCGCGGTTTCCTCGACGGCGTTGGCGAAGTCCTCGTCCTGTTCGGTCCGTGTATCGACGGCCCAGTCCTTGCCCGCGCCCTGCTCGCGCCACGCTTCGAGATCGTTCGGCGGCGTGTGCATCGGCATCTTGTCCAGGGCGAGGTCCGCGCCGTTCTCGTCGTAGGCGTAGAAGATCACGCGATCGACGGGCACATCCTCGCTGACGCGGACATCGACCTTCTTCTTTGCGCGGAATTCGATGCGCGTCAGCGATTGACGCCGGTTGCTGAGCAGTTCGCCCGCGAGGCGCGGCGAGACGACCAGCTCGACCTTGTGCACCTTCTGCATGTCGAGCAGCATGGCAAGTTCGCGGAGCGCATCGGCCGCGGCGGAGCCGGGTCGGCGGAGGAGCCCCTTGCCCTCGCACATGGGGCACTTGGTGTAGTGGGTCGATCGGAGCGAGCCGCGCATGCGCTGTCGTGTCATCTCGGCGATGCCGAACTGACTGATGGGCAGCACCTTGGTCGCGGCGCGGTCCTTCTTGAGGCGGTCGCGGAAGCGGTTCTCGATGTCGCGCCGGTTCGAGCGCTTCATCATGTCGATGAGGTCGCAGAGGATGAGGCCGCCGAGGTCGCGCAGCTTGAGCTGGCGGGAGATCTCGTCCACGGCTTCGAGGTTGGTCTTGAAGGCGGTGGTCTCGGCGTCGCCGTGACGGCGCATCTTGCCCGAGTTCACATCAATGGCGACGAGGGCTTCGGTCTCGTCGATGATGAGCGAGCCGCCGGAGGGCAGAGGCACTTCGCGCTCGTGCATCATGCGGATCTGATCTTCGAGCCCGAAGGCGTGGAAGATCGGAGTGGCTCGGTCGTAGTGGAGGAGCTGCGTGGAAGAGCGCGGCGAGACGATCTTCATGAACCGGGCGGCCCGGCGGCACGCGCCGGGATCGTCGATCACGATCTCATCGACATCGCTGGTCCAGTAGTCGCGGAGGGCGCGCATGAGCAGGTCGCTCTCGGCGTAGAGCAGTCCCGGCCCGGAGGCCTGGGACCGGCGGCGCTCGATGTCCTTCCACAACCGCTGGAGGTAGGCGAGGTCGCGCTTGATCTCGGTCTTGTTCTTATCGATGCCGGCGGTGCGGACGATGAAGCCGAAGCCCTCGGGGAGTTCGACGCCCTCAAGGACCTTCTTCATGGCGGTGCGCTGTTCCTCATCCTCGACCTTGCGCGAGACGCCGACCTTGTCCATGTCCGGGAGCATGACGAGGTAGCGGCCGGGGATAGAGAGGTAGGAGGTGAGGGTGGGCCCCTTGGTGCTGATACCTTCCTTGAGCACCTGCACGATGACTTCCTGGCCGCGCTTGAGGCACTGCTGGATCGGGGGGCGCTCGCGTCGCGGCGTCTTCTTTCCGATCAGTTCGGTGTCCTCGCGGTCCTCGCCGCGGAAGTACCGCGGATGGAGGTCGGAGACATGCAGAAATCCGTTGCTTTCGTGTCCGAAGTCGATGAAGGCGGCCTGTATGCCCGCCTCGACATTGACGACGCGTCCGATGTGGATGTTCCCGACGAAAGTGACCGCGTTGGCCCGTTCGGCGTGGAACTCTTCGAGACAGCCGTTCTCGACGAGTGCGATGCGGCACTCTTCTCCCGGCACATAATTGATGACCATCCTGGTTTTGGCGTTTGCGCCGGATGTACCCTTGCCCATGCGAATCCTCGCTCCGGGGCAGGGTCAGCGATGACCACGCCGATGCGTACACACGCATCGATTGCCGTATCCGCCTTGCGCCGAGATTCACCGTCCCTCAGGACGAAGCGTTCTGCTCGGTGTTCCTCAGGTTTTCGCGCCGAGGCGCTGCAACCAGCGGTTCCGCATCACGCAATCTTGATCGATCCGTCCTGCTCTGTCGGAAGTGGTTCCTGAGAACGATGCCCGGTTCGCTCGGCCGTCTACGCACGCTCCTGTGCGCGCTTTCGCGCTGCACGGTTCGATCGCGGTCGGCGTCGCTCTGCTTTGCATCGTCCCCTGGTTCCTCTCCTCCGCGTTGCAACAAATGGTGGATCGTCGGTTCGGTGTTCCGTCGGCGCCTGTTCACTGGGACGCTTGCCCCGGGGCGGTCATCCCGCCCCGCCTTCGACGGCACGCCCGTCGACAAGGTCAGGGAACAGACGGCGGGCACGGTCGCGCAGATAAGCGCTGACCTGCCGCTCTGAATCGAACGAGCCGACCGTTCGGGCCAACTGTTCGCAAAGTGTTCTATCGACACTCCGGATCACCCGCTTCAGATAAGGTATCCGACTGGGTGTCACACTGAGACTACGCAGCCCGAGCCCGATGAGCAACAGGGCGTATTCCACCTGCCCCGCCGCCTCGCCGCAGCAGGAGACATCCACATTGTGGCGTCGGGCGGCCCGGATGACCTCTTTGATGAGCCGGATGACCCCTGGATGGCCCGCGGCATAGAGATCGGCCACCTGCTCGTTGGTCCGGTCGACTGCCAGGGTGTACTGGACGAGGTCATTGGTTCCGATGGAGAAGAAATCGACCTCTCGGGCGAAGGAGGAGGCGGTGAGGGCCGCCGCGGGCACCTCGACCATCATCCCGACCTTCATCTCGCGGTCGAAGGCGATGCCCTCCTCCTGCAGGTCTTCCATGACATCGTGGAGCATCATTTTGGCCCGGCGCAGCTCCATGGTGTTGCTGATGAGGGGGAACATGATCTTGAGGGTCCCCTCCGCGCTCGCCCGGAGGATGGCCCGCAACTGTCGCTTGAACATCTGGGGGTTCTGGAAGCAGTAACGGATGGACCGCATGCCGAGGAAGGGGTTCCGCTCGGGGGTGAGGGCGCGTTCCTGGGTGTACTTGTCGGCGCCGAGGTCGAAGGTGCGGATCGTGACCGGCTTGCCGCGGGCCTCGCGGATCGCCTCGACATAGTGGGCGTACTGCTCCTCCTCGGTGGGCTCGTGGTCGCTGGTGAGCCAGAGGAACTCGGTGCGGAAGAGGCCCACGCCGTCGGCGCCGTGGGTGCGGATCGCCGAGGCCTCCGTGCCGAACTCGATGTTCGCGAGCAGCTCGATGGGGGTGCCGTCGCGCATGACGGCTTCGAGATCGCGCAGGTCCTCCAGCGATCGGGCGATCTCCGCGGCGTGCTTCTGGTAGCCGCGGTACTGCTCGATCGTCTCCTCATCGGGATTGAGGATGAAGATGCCCCGGTCGCCGTCGAGGATGGCGATGTCGCCCTCCTCCGCGACCTCGCTGACCCGCTTGAGCCCGACCACGGCGGGGATGCCCAGTGCCCGTGCGAAGATGGCGGTGTGGCTGGTCTGACCCCCCGAATCGGTGACGAAGCCGAGGACATGGTCGCGGTCGAAAGAGGAGGCCTGCGTGGGGGTGAGTTCCGGAGCGACCACGATCGCGGGCTGCTGGAGGCGGGCGATCCCCGCGGCGTGCTCGCCGATGAGGTGCTTGAGCACCCGCCGCTCCAGGTCCCAGATGTCGTCCACCTTGGTCTGGAAGGCGGGATCGGGTATCTGGGCGAACATATCCGCGACGACGCGGAACTGCTCCTGCACGGCGTATTCGGCCACGACCCCCTCGTCCGCGACCCGCTGGAGCATCGGCTCCGAGATGGACTTATCCCGAAGCAATCCACGGTGAAACCCGAAAATGTCCGCGGCTTCGGGACCGAGGCGTTTCTCCGCCTCGGTGAGGAGTTGTCCGAGCTCTTCACTGGAGGCCTCGAGCGCATCGCGGATGCGTTGCTGCTCTTGAGCGATCTGGTCGGGTGGGACCCGTCGGCGCGCGACACGCCGGTGTGCCGTGTCCAGCACGAAGATCCGCCCGATGCAGACGCCGGGGGAGACCGGGATGCCCTCGAAGACCGTCATGTCCGAAGCCCCGCCGCACGCACCCCGTCGCCCTCGCCTGGGGGGGTCGGCACCCTTTCCTGCCTTGGTCCCGCTGAAATCCCGCGCAATGTACGCCCGCGCCCTACCCGGGAACAACCCGGAATTTATGTTGTGGCTTGACGCCCGCCCCGTCGACTGCTCCAATGCGATCTGAGATTCCGGCATCGATGGGGTGATGGCCGCCCTGTGTTGGGCGGGCCGACTCGATGACCGGCCGAAGCGAATTGAAGATATGGCGACGCTGACCGGCATCCTTGATTGGCCGGAGCGCACCGAAGGGCGTGTTCGCCAGATGGGCGACACTCTCATCGAGCAGGCCGACGACCCGTTCGTCCCGCTCGTTCTCGGCGAGCGCTACCCGCTCCGTACCGGCATGGAGGTGACCGTTGAGGTCATCTCCAAGAAGTCTCGTCGACGCAAGCGACGCGGCCCCGTGGCGCGCGCGCCGCGCCCGGTCGTTGATCAGATCCTCGCCATCGAGGGTCTCGACCCCGACGAGTACGCCAAGAGGCGGCCGTTCGAGGAACTCTCCTCGATCGATCCACAGCCGCGACTCACACTCGAGCATCCTGGCTGCCCGGACTCGGTTCGGCTGATCGATCTGTTCTGCCCGATCGGTCGCGGCCAGCGCGGGCTGATCGTCTCGCCGCCGAAGGCCGGCAAGACCACCATCCTCAAGGACATCGCCACCGGCCTCAAGCACAACCACCCCGATGTCGAGGTCTTTGCGCTGCTCGTCGATGAGCGCCCCGAAGAAGTCACCGACTTCCGGCGCTCCGTCGATGCCCGAGTCTTCGCATCCTCGAACGACCGCGACACCGAGCAGCACATCGCCGTCGCGCTGATGGTGACCGAGCGCGCCCGGCGGATGGTCGAGGCGGGCAAGCATGTGGTGATTCTGCTCGATTCGCTGACGCGCCTCGGGCGCGCCTTCAACGCCTCCAAGAAGCACTCCAACTCCGGGCGCACGCTCTCGGGCGGCATTGATTCCAAGGCGATGACCGTCCCGCGCTACATCTTCGGCTCCGCCCGCAACACAGAAGAGGCGGGCTCGCTGACGATCCTCGCCTCGTGCCTCGTCGATACCGGATCGCAGGGTGATCAGGTGATCTTCGAGGAGTTCAAGGGCACGGGAAACATGGAGCTGGTGCTCGACCGCAAGATCGCCGAGCGGCGCATCTTCCCCGCCATCAACCTCGCGGCCAGCGGCACGCGCAAGGAAGACAAACTCCTCGACTCCCAGACCTACAACACGGTCACAGCGCTGCGTCGCCGACTGATCAACATGCCCCCCAGCCAGCAGGTGGAGCAGCTTCTGGCGGCCCTGAAGCGATTCCCGACGAACGCGGAGCTGGTGGGGATCAAGTCCTGAGGGTGATCATGCCCGCCGATGAAAACACTCATCCAACCACCCGCAAGCCCAAGCTCGCGGAGTGGTGGTGCCGCTACGCGATCATCGCGGTCGTCAGCTTCATCGTGATTTCGATCAGCGAATGCATGGCAATGCGCATGTGGCCAGTAGGATTCAGATTGTCTCTCAAACAGTCCATGCTGCTGAGTGCGACCGTTGCATGCGTTGCCCTTCCATTTATGGCGATCCTCACAACGCGCTCATTTGGATGGATTTTCGCCGCTATACCCGGTGCTTTTTTCGCGGGCCTGTTACCGCCGCCGGGATCGGCTTTGCTGATCCTTATCCCGTGCTGCCTACTCATTCGACTCATCGCCCCGACCGCCTGGCCCTCTTTCCCGCCCTGGTGTTGCCGCAACTGTTCCTACGACCTCCGCGGCCTCCCCGCCGATGCCACCGCCTGCCCCGAGTGCGGCACGCCCACGCCCGCCGGACGCACGGCGTGAAACCCGCCGGCGCTCAACTCCAATACAATTGAGGTATGAAAACCCACAGGGCGCTGATCGCCGCAGTCGTGCTCTTCGCGCTTGCCGCGCTCTCGGGTGTTATCGCCCTTCTGTTCCCTTCAAACACGCTCGCCATGCGGGTCTTCGGGACGGCGATCACTTTCGGCGGTCTGGCCATCTGCGCGCTCGGCGCGGCCATCGTGATCGAGAAGCGTCGCGTCGTGCCGCTCATGTACGCGGCCGTCGTCAGCGCAGCGCTGTCTTTCTGTCTGTGGTCTTTGCTGATCTGGGACATCGTCAGGTTCTATGACACCGACATCGCGCGAACCGCCGGCACGCTGACCACCCTCTCGATCGTGCTCCCGATCATCGGCCTGCTCGTCCTTCCGCGTCTCACTATGAGCATCGCACGCTGGACGCGCATCATCACCATCTCGTCGCTTTGCATCAGCGCCCTGATCATCAACGCGGCATTCTGGGAACTTCTGGACTTCGACCGCACCGAATTCTTCGTCAGGGCTATGGGGATCGCGAGCGTCCTCGCCGCCGCGGGAATCGTCTGCACGCCCATACTGTACAAGGTCCAGTCGATGCGGCGCGACGGGGCCGAGCTGCGCCCGATTCCCATCCGTCTGACATGCCCCCGCTGCGCCAAGAGCATCGAGGCCAAGCAGGGCGCTTCGAACTGTTCGCACTGTGGCCTCCGCTTCACCATCAAGGTCGAGGAGCCGCGCTGCGCCTGTGGGTATCCGCTCTACGGCCTTGCGTCCGACAAGTGCCCCGAGTGCGGGCGCGAGATCTCCGAGTCCGACCGCTGGCTCCCGCCCCTCGACAAGACGCCACAGAGCTGACTGTGGCCGCGATCCCTGCGGCCTGCCCGACAGCATGTCCAGCGGGCCGAGTGTGGCGCAAATAAAACGCCCGATCCTTGAAGAACCGGGCGTTGAGTGAGTCTTGATCGTCGATCGGCGGATCAGCGCTTCGAGAACTGGAAGCGACGACGGGCGCCCGCCTGGCCGTACTTCTTCCGCTCGACCTCGCGCGGGTCGCGGGTGAGGAAGCCGTTGTCGCGGAGGGCTTCCTCGTGGCTTGGGTCGTACTTCTTGATCGCCCGGGATATGCCCAGTCGCACGGCCTGCGCCTGGCCCATGTAGCCGCCGCCCTTGCAGCGCACCACGATGTCCAGCTTGCCCTCAAGTCCGGTCGCCTTCAGGGGAGCATGCACATCCGCACGGTCCCGATCCTCGGAGAAGTACTCGTCGACGGTCTTGGTCTGCTTGCGGGTGATCTGGAACTTGATGTCCCCCGAGCCCGGCTTGATGCGAACACGCGCGACCGCGCTCTTGCGCCGCCCCGTGCCCCACCACCATCCCTGCGCATCGGGCGCTTCGGGCTGGGAGACCTTGCGGGTCTCGTTGCCCGGCGCGCTGCCGCTGGAGGATGTCGGGGTCCCGAAGGCCTCGCTCAGTGTCGTCTCGCCGATGCTGGTCTGCTCGTTCATGAATCAGTTCTCGCGATTCGATTCAGCGTGTGAATCTGTGGTTCTGTTCCGCTTGGTGCTGCTTCTCTGGGGCGGGGGGGAAACTTCGGATGGGTCTGGAGAAACTTCCGGGGGGGTTAGTTCCAGGGCTTGAGTTCGACGGGCTGTTGTGCCTGGTGGGGGTGCTCCGGGCCTTTGTAGACCTTGAGCTTGTTGAGCATGGCCCGTCCGAGGCGGCCCTTGGGGAGCATGCGCCGGACGGCCTCCTCGACGACATGCTCGGGGCGGCTGTGGAGCAGTTGCTCGTAGGTGCGGACGGTGAGTCCGCCGGGGTAGCCGGAGTAGCGGGTCTTGAGTCGCTGCTGGGCCTTCTTGCCGGTCATGACGACTTTCGCCGCGTTGGTCACGACGACGAAGTCGCCGGTGTCGACATGGGGCGTCCAGTCGGGACGATGCTTGCCCATGAGGACCGTCGCGATGTCCACGGCCATCCGCCCGAGGTGCTTTCCATCGGCATCCACATGATACCACGCTTTTTGCAACTCGCCTGCCTTGGCGAAGGTCGTCTGCCGCATCGCACGCACTCCTTCGGGCCGTCGCGGGCAGTCCGCACGCGACGACACGACGATTTTCCCGCTTCTGTTGCCGTCCATGGTGGGACGCACAACCGCGGGTCTGGGCTCTATTCTCACCGTGCCTTGCGGCTCGGCTTCGCCGAGGCCCGCCCGAATCGGACCACCCGATCGGTCGCGGACGACGGATTGCATTCATGTCTCGCGCAGCGGCCCACCGCCGCCCCTCGCGAGGGCAGGCAGGATAGTCTGCCCGCAGCCCCTCATCAAGCCCCGGCGAACACCCGAAACCATTCTCTCTGCGACCACCCCCCTGCCCATGACCACCCCAGACGACCAATCCCGCAGACCCGACTTCGCGCCGCCGCCCGACTTCGCTCCGCCGGACCCCGCCACCCGGGAGCCCCGCGGCGTGGTCGTCACATGGCTTATCGCCCTCCTCGCCTGCCTGGCCATCATCTCGTCGGGCTGGATCGCCCGGACGATCATCCCGCCCGCCGATCCGCCCTTCCCCGGGGCGGATCCCGGCATCGTCCTGATGACCCGTGTCGCGCTGGGGATGCAGGAGATGGGCCTGCCCGGCACCGCCGGGTTCGATCTCCGCGCCATCGAGCGGGAGCTGACGCCGCTCGACGAGCTGCGCGATGCGCCCCAGTCCCGTCAGCGCACCGGAGACCTCGCGACCCATCTCCGCCTCGCCATCATCCTCGCGGAGTTTGGGGATGCCGATGCCGCGCGCGACACCATCGAGACCATCGCATCCTTCGACGAACTGCCCGAGCCGATCGCCGAGGATGTCGCCACGCTGCACCGCTTCTACATCGTCGGGGATCGTGACACGCCGTTCGAGTCCGGTTTCAGGGAGCGTCACGGCTGGTTCGCCGAGCTTGCGGCGATCCATCAGCTCGACCGCGCCGACTCCGCAGAGCGAGCGGCGATTCTTGATGATGCCGTGCGCCGTGTCGTCGCGCTCTTCGTCTTCGGGGGCGGGTTCATCATCGCCTCCCTCGCGTCGCTCGTGCTCTTCATCGTCGGCATCGTGCTGCTCTTCGGGCGACAAATCCGGATGCGGCATCGCATCCCCTCCGACGAGCCGGGGATCGTGAACATCGCCGCGCTCGAGACCTTCACGCTGTTCGTCGTCGCGTTCGCCATCATCAAGTTCGCCAGTTCGCTCCTCGAGAACGCCAATCTCTCCGAGGGGACGCTCGCGCTGGCGGGGATCGCCCTCCTCGGTGCGCAATGGGCGCTTGCGCTTCTGGTGCTCTGGCCGTTGCTCCGCGGCGTGCCGCTGCGCCACTACACCAACGCGCTGGGCGTCCCTCGACTCCTGCACATTCCGCGCGAGATTTTCGCGGGCATTGCGGGATATTTCGCGCTGCTGCCCATCGTCGTGCTCGGGTTCTTCATCACGCTCGGGCTCACGGCGATCTTCGATGCACAGCCCTCGCACCCCATTCAGGACGAGATGGCCGCGGGCGCGGATCCACTCATATGGCTGCTCATCTTCTCGCTCGCGGTGGTCTGGGCGCCGTTCGTCGAGGAGGCGATCTTCCGCG
>ERZ869909.2465-NODE-2465-length-12228-cov-28.742902_pt1 | contig 12228 bp, 11 predicted proteins | sample MGYA00520892_ERZ869909 | MGnify/ENA primary metagenome ERZ869909 (study PRJEB32215, sample SAMEA104723947) | bioreactor metagenome | biome: bioreactor; feature: anaerobic bioreactor; material: water | place: China | collected 2015-03-12 ... | reverse complement strand
GTGTTTGATCAAAACCATTATGTTTTTCAGCCTCTAAAAAACCGAATTTGGGGGGTCAGAATACTCCGAACTATCCAACATCTTAGTGTTCCTTTGTGATCTTAGTGCCTTAGTGGTTTAACGGGACGAGGGGCGAGAAAATGGAAAATGGATGATGGAAAATGTGTTATGGAAAATGTAATTCTCTCGATTGGCAACATGCTCACTCACATTTTACATTTTACATCATCCATGTAACATTTTAAACCCCGCATAGTTTCACTATATTTGCCGCCAAAATCATTCTATTTTCAATCAACCTAATATTCAACTATTTCCGATGAACAAGATCAACATGGTTGACCTTCGCGGTCAGTACGAAAAAATCAAACCCGAAATTGACGCATCCTTACAGGAAGTGATTGACTCCGTGGCATTTATTAACGGGCCGGCAGTAAAGGATTTTCAGGCGGCGCTAGAAAACTACCTGGGTGTAAAACATGTAATTCCCTGCGCCAACGGCACCGATGCCCTGCAGGTTTCCATGATGGCCATGGGCCTGAAACCCGGCGATGAAGTCATCACAGCTTCCTTTACCTTTATTGCCACAGCCGAGGTCATTGCCCTGCTTGGCCTTACCCCGGTGTTCGCCGATGTTGACCCCCACACTTTTAACATCGTGCCCGAAGATATTGAACGCCGCATCACTCCCAGAACCAAAGCCATAGTACCCGTACACTTGTTTGGCCAAAGCGCTGATATGGAAAAGATTATGCAGATTGCTGAAAAGCATAACCTTTACGTGATTGAAGACAACTGCCAGGCCATCGGCGCTGATTACTTTTTCAGTGATGGGTCAAAGAAAAAATGCGGAGCGATTGGAACAATCGGAACCACTTCGTTTTTCCCTTCGAAAAACCTGGGTTGCTACGGTGATGGCGGCGCCATATTTACCAACGATGACGAACTGGCCAAAAAATTACGCAGCGTGGTGAACCACGGCATGACGGTGCGCTATTATCACGACGATATTGGCGTGAACTCAAGGCTCGACAGCCTCCAGGCCGCCATTCTCAAAGTCAAACTGACGCATCTTGATGAATATGCGGCTGCACGGCAAAAAGCAGCAGATTATTACGACAAGGCTTTTGGGTCGAACCCGAAACTGAAGATTCCGGTAAGGGCAGAATTTTCAACCCATGTGTTTCATCAGTACACCCTGAGACTGAATGACGTGGATCGCGCAGGATTACAGGAGCATCTTATGGGCAAAGGAATCCCGGCCATGATTTATTATCCGGTTCCGATCCATTTGCAAAAAGCATTTGAACCATACGGGTTCAAACCAGGTGATTTGCCCGTTACCGAAGATCTATGCACAGGAGTGATCTCCCTGCCCATGCATACTGAGTTGGATGAAGAGCAGCTGGAATATATAACTACAGCCGTTTTGGAGTTTGTAAACAAATGAGGATGATGGAATGATGGAGTGCTGTAATATTGGAGTGATGGAGTAATGTGTGGCTGTTCCCAACACTCCAATACTCCAATACTCCAATCGCATATAGACAAAAATGCTGAGAATTAAGAATATTAATCAGATCTAAAATCACGCATATATGAGCAAAGAATACTTCGCCCACGAAACTGCCGTAATTGATGAAGGCTGCAAGATCGGCAAAGGCACGAAAATCTGGCATTTCAGCCATATTATGCCCAACTGCATCATCGGTGAAAATTGCAACATCGGTCAAAACGTGGTGGTTTCACCTGAAGTGATCCTGGGCAACAATGTCAAGGTGCAGAACAATGTGAGTATCTATACTGGTGTGATTTGTGAGGACGACGTTTTTCTCGGCCCTTCCATGGTGTTCACCAATATTGTGAACCCCCGCAGCGCCGTGATCCGCCGTGGCGAATACGTGCGGACCATTGTAAGACGTGGCGCTTCCATCGGCGCAAATGCTACAATTGTTTGCGGACACGACATTGGCGAATTTTCGTTTATCGGCGCAGGTGCCGTGGTTACAAAAGAGGTATTGCCCTATGCTTTGGTGGTCGGAAATCCTGCCCGGCATATAGGCTGGATGAGCGAGTTCGGTCATCGCCTGAACTTTGATGAAAACGGCATCGCCCTTTGCCCCGAAAGCAATGAAAAATATGAGTTGAAAAACGGCCGGGTCAGAAAGTTGTAGAATTCTGCATTTAACTAACTTCGAAATTCAATTGTTCTATTGTTCTATTGTTCAATTATTCTGAATTAAAACAATATAAATGAAGGTTCTCATTGCCGGCGGCACCGGCTACATTGGCTCGCACACAGTGGTGGAGTTAATAGAAAAAGGATTTGAGGTTGTGATCGTTGACAACCTTTCCAACTCATTTCCCGAAGTAGTGGATTCCATTGCCATAATTACCGGCAAACGCCCCGATTTTATCGAACTCGACCTGGCCGATCCGGATGCGGCTGATAGTTTCTTTGATAATTACAAGGGCATTGATGCCGCTATCCATTTTGCCGCTTACAAAGCCGTGGGCGAATCGGTTGAAAAGCCACTGATGTATTACCGCAACAATCTGTATTCCCTCATCAATCTGATGGGAAACATGCAGAAACACAACATTGGCAACCTGGTTTTTTCTTCTTCCTGCACGGTTTACGGTCAACCCGAAGAGCTGCCGGTTTCCGAGCAATCGCCCATTATTCCTGCCTGGTCGCCTTATGCCAATACCAAGCAAATTTCAGAGGAAATTATTCGGGATTTTTGCAGCACATCAAATTTTAAGGCCATTGCGTTACGCTATTTTAACCCCATTGGCGCGCACCCTACCTCGCTTATCGGCGAATATCCGATTGGCGTTCCCAATAACCTGATGCCATTCATCACGCAAACGGCAATTGGCAAGAGGGAAATACTTAGTGTGTTTGGCGACGACTATCCCACGCCCGATGGAACCGCCATCCGCGATTACATCCATGTGGTGGATTTGGCCAAAGCTCACGTAATAGCCGTTGAACGCATGGTTCAGAGCAGAACAAAGTCGAATTTTGAAGTATTTAACCTTGGAACCGGCAACGGGTATTCCGTATTGGAAGTAATCAGATCATTTGAAAAAATGAGCGGCCAAAAACTGCATTATAAAATCGTGGGGCGCAGGGCAGGAGATATCGAAAAGATCTGGGCCGATCCTTCATTTGCGAACCGGGAACTGGGATGGAAAGCAGAGCTGGGGCTGGATGAAATGACACTGTCTGCCTGGAAATGGGAACAAGCATTACAAAAAAAGAAATAAAACCAAACTGTCATGGAGTATAAGAAACACATTCTCATCACCGGTGGCGCAGGCTTTATCGGTTCGCACGTGGTGCGGCTTTTTGTAAACAAATACCCTGAGTATTGTATTTACAACCTCGATAAACTCACTTATGCCGGCAACCTCGCCAATCTGAGAGACATTGAGCAAAAACCAAATTACCGTTTCATCAAAGCTGATATTGTAGAGGCCGATCACATGCTGAATCTGTTTGCCGAACACAAATTTGACGGTGTGATCCACCTTGCCGCCGAGTCGCATGTGGACCGCAGCATTGCCAGCCCCATGGAATTTATTATGGCCAATATCGTGGGAACCGTAAACCTGCTGAATGCGGCGAAGTTTCACTGGCAGGACGATTACTCCGGTAAGCTTTTCTACCACATTTCAACCGATGAAGTGTACGGCTCCCTGGGCGAAGAAGGCTTTTTCACCGAAGAAACACCTTACGACCCCCACAGCCCCTACTCTGCCTCCAAAGCCAGCAGCGACCACCTGGTTCGCGCCTATCACGACACTTACGGCTTCCCCGTTGTGATCTCAAACTGCTCAAACAATTACGGCCCCAACCAGTTCCCTGAAAAACTGATCCCGCTGTTTATCAACAATATTCGCAACAACAAGCCCCTTCCCGTTTACGGCAAAGGCGAAAATGTGCGCGACTGGCTTTACGTGATTGACCATGCCCATGCCATTGACCTGATCTTTCACAAAGGCCGTAATGGCGAAACCTATAATATAGGCGGCAACAACGAATGGAAAAACATTGATCTGATTAAGGTTCTTTGCAAGGTAATGGATGAAAAACTGGGCCGTACCACCGGAACATCTGAAAACCTGATCACTTATGTAAAAGATCGCGCCGGCCATGACTTACGCTATGCCATTGATTCATCAAAATTGCAAAACGAGCTGGGCTGGTCGCCATCACTGCAGTTTGAAGAAGGCATTGGCCTTACCATTGACTGGTATCTTGGCAATCAGCAATGGCTTGACGAGGTTACTTCAGGGGACTATATGAAGTACTATGAGGAGCAATATGTGAAGCGGTAGTAAGGAATGTGTAATGGTTGACGGAAAATGTAAAATGTGCTGCACTTTTAACTAAAGGTTGAAAATGGGATTTTTGAAAAAGATATTTGGTGGCAGCGGATTGAAGGAAGCGATTGATTACGGACTTCTGGTCACGGATTTTCATTCTCATCTGATTCCGGGCATTGACGATGGCGCAAGAACCATTGAGGATTCCCTAACCATGATTCGTCAGTTTAAAGAACTTGGGTTTAAAAAACTGATCACCACACCTCATATACAGGACGAATATTATAAAAACACACCGGAAATAATTCTTTCAGGCCTTGAAACTGTGAAAGCCGCTATGGACGAAGCCGGCATCGAAATAGAAATTGAAGCCGCTGCTGAATATTTGCTGGATGATGGGTTTGAGAAAAAGCTAAAGAGCGGGGAATTAATGACTTTCGGCCAAAAGCACATTCTTGTTGAACTCAGCTATTTTAGTCCGCACCCAAACCTCCTTACGTTTATTTTTGAACTTCAGCTTGAAGGTTACCAGGTGATTCTTGCCCATCCTGAACGCTACAGCTATTGGTTCAACAGCCTTCAAAAATTTGATGAACTGAAAAACCGGGGTGTTTTGTTCCAGTTGAACACGGTCTCGCTCAGCGGCCATTACGGCAATGAAGTGAAGAAAATAGCCGAAAAGCTGATTGACCAGGGCGTGTACGATTTTATTGGCTCCGATATGCACAACCAGCATTACATGAATTCCTTTATCAGGGCACGCTTTGAGAAAAGTTTGAAAAAGTTGATGGATTCAGGGAAGTTGAAGAATAACCAGCTTTGATTTACAAACCCTGCACAAAGCAGGGGCATTTTTCTAAGCAAATCAGAACAAAGTAAGGGCATTTTGGTCATGAACCTTACACAAAGTAAGGGCAAATGAAGAGCCGGCAGGCTTTCAAAACCAGTTTGGCCTAAAAAAATTTAAGCGCTGTAAGCTTCTACCGAAGGATCGGCCTTTTTCACCAGACCCTGCAGTACGGTTCCGGGTCCCACTTCAACAAATATTCTGGCGCCATCGGCAATCATATTCAATGCGGTTTGCGTCCAGCGAACCGGTGAAGTTAATTGCGCAATCAGATTTTCTTTGATGGTGACCGGATCGGTTGATGGCATTGCGTTCACATTCTGATAAATTGGGCAAACAGGTGAATTGAAAACTGTTTTATTAATGGCTTCAGCCAGTTCAATCCTTGCCGGTTCCATCAGTGGTGAATGGAAGGCTCCGCCAACCTTGAGAGGGAGCGCGCGTTTTGCTCCGGCTTCTTTCAGTTTTTCGCAGGCAATTTCAATGCCTTTCACCGAACCGGAAATTACGAGCTGGCCGGCTGTGTTGTAGTTGGCCGGAACCACGATCTCATCAATTGATGCCAGCACTTTTTCAACAGTTTCATCGTCAAGGCCTATGATGGCAGCCATGGTGGAAGGCTCCGCTTCACAGGCTTTTTGCATGGCCATGGCGCGGGCATAAACAAGTTTCAGCCCATCTTCGAATGATAAAGCTCCGGCTGCTACCAGGGCTGAAAACTCCCCAAGCGAATGCCCTGCAACCATATCGGGTGTAAAATCCCTGCCAAGGGTAGCCGCAAGGATCACAGAATGAAGAAAAATGGCCGGTTGTGTAACTTTGGTTTGGCGCAAATCCTCGTCGGTACCAGAAAACATGAGGTCAGTAATGCTGAATCCCAAAATCTCATTGGCTTTCTCAAACATGGATTTTGCCATTTCTGATTCTTCGTACAGGTTCTTACCCATACCCACAAATTGGGCGCCCTGGCCCGGAAATACATATGCTTTCATCTGTTATTTTTATTGTTACGCTAATCAGTTTTTCAGTGCAGCCTCGATCCGATAAGATGAACAAATTCGGCCCGGGTTTTATCAACCAGAAAGGCCCCGGCAAAATCGGATGTGGTAGTTACAGAGTTTTGCTTTTGAATGCCGCGCATGCTCATGCACATGTGCTGTGCTTCAATAACAACGGCCACGCCCAGGGGCTTCAGGGTGCGCATAAATGCTTCTTTGATCTCACGAGTGAGCCTTTCCTGAACCTGCAGGCGGCGGGCAAAGGCATCCACTACGCGGGGAATTTTGCTTATGCCGACAATATGTTCATTGGGAATGTAGGCTACATGGGCTTTCCCAAAAAACGGGAGCATGTGGTGTTCGCACATTGAATACACTTCAATGTCCTTTACGATCACCATTTCCTTGTAATCTTCACGAAACATGGCCGAAAGAACAATTTCCTCGGGGTTCAGATCGTAGCCGTGGGTGAGAAACTGCAAGGCTTTTGCAACGCGCTCCGGCGTTTTCAACAATCCTTCGCGGGTAATGTCTTCGCCAATCAGTTTGATGATTTCGTGGTAGTGTGACGCAAGCTTTTCGATGAGTTCGGTGTTGTACAAATCCAGTTTCTCATAGCCGTCCATAAGGTTTTCCTGAATCATGTCTTTAACAATCTGGCTTGTCATGGCATTTGAATTTAATGTTTTCCAAAATATTCAACGTAATTATTTTCGGTTTCATGAACCCTGATGCAATGCAGTTCGGCCCCTATGTATCTCACCGGATTATCGAGTTCCTCCCAGATAGCGATGGCAAGGTTTTCCGTAGAGGCTAAACGGCCTCTCATGAAGTCTACTTCGAGGTTCATGTTTTTATGGTCAATTTTGTCAATAATTGTTTTACGGATTAGTTGACTGAGTGTTTTTAAGTTGGCTACAAAGCCTGTTTGGGGATTCACTTCGCCTTTAACGGTTACAAACAGCACATAATTATGGCCGTGCCAGTTTGGGTTGGAGCATTTCCCGAAAACTTCCAGGTTCTGTTCATCCGTAAAATCTTCCCGGAACAAACGGTGTGCAGCGTTAAAGTGTTCGCGGCGTGTTATATACATCATGATGGGGTTTGATTTGGGTTCAACTATTTTTTATGTGGCTGAGTATTCATGTGTCTGAGCAGGGCGAATTTGCAAAGAGGTTAGCAGCCAGAACAAAATGGAAACGGCAACTTAAGTTGGGAGTCATGTGGTTTTCTGCTATTGCAGCACACCAATTTATTCTCTGCCTGGATGCCTACTGATGCATCATACATTACAGTTTCGCTTTCCCACTCAACAACCTGAACGCCTGGCGCACTTAAATGCCAGTTAACAAACCATTTATACTTTAGGCTTTTCAACAGGTTTCACGTTGTCGCCATCCATATTGCAGGTTCCGGATAAAACAGCGCCAGGCTCAATTGATAACTTTCCTGTGATGATTTCGCCACGCAACACCGAGGTTGATTTTAAGCTGAGAAGTTCCTTCACCGTGATTTTGACTTTCAGTTCGCCTTCTATCTCGGCATTCTGGCAAATGATTTCACCTTCAACCTTTCCTGTTGCGCCAATCACAACTTTTCCGGATGATTTTATTGACCCATGCAGGCTGCCATCAATTCTGAAATCGCCGTTTGACTGGATCTCACCTTTTATGGAGGTTCCTTTTGCGATCAGATTGACTGCCGACAGGTCCGGGGTATCTTTTCTTGACATGGTAAAACTTGTTTATAACTTACTCCGATTAACAACAGGCAAAGATAAATACTTTCAGGAATCTTTCAATAAAAGGAAAAAGCATTAAAACACAGGCCATTACTTGTTGAGATAGTGCTTCTCGAAAAACCTCATGTATTTCTCAACGTCTTTGTCGCGGTAGAATACCGGATAATTATCCGATGAAATGGCAAAATAGCGTGCATCCCTTCGCAGCTGGGGTTCAAAAACATAATCGCTGGCGCTGATGGCGTGGTAATAAGCCATTGCACGGTCTCTGCCCCTGAAATTGCTTACCGATATCATTTGGTGATCATCATCAATCAATACAGCATTGACTGTAAGCTTATCGAGGTTGTAGTTTCTTGAATTGTAATCGGAAATTCTTACCCTGGTTGCATCTACATTGATCCTGTTGTGGTTTACAATCATTACAAAGAAATGATTGTCGTTTGCCGAAAACGAATAGATAGAAGGTTCTTCTTTCTTTTTGTCCATCTGGCTTTCTTCATCCACAAATCCTTCAATGCCAAAAGTGCCTAAGATATCCTGAGCCATGGGAACCAGATCGCTGGAGGGATAACCAGCAATAAAAACTTTCAGTTCGTTGATGAGCGTATCCTGGTTGTGCATACTGCCTTTCGAAAGCGTTCGCAGAAATGCAAACTTTGGCAATAATGGCGAATCGGGATAGGTTCTTTCTGCCTCGTTGCTGTATATGACTACCATCCGGTATTGCTGGCTTTTGTATGCGTTGAATGCATCTTCGTACAGTGCGGCTACCCGGCGTTTCTCCTGTTCCTGTTTTGTAAAATAATCAGGATCGGATAAAATGGCCGCATATTCAGAATCAGGATATTTTTGAATAATTGTATTTTTATGCCTGCCTGCCTCTGATGCATTACCCATCAGGGTGTACAAGGTGTAAAGATGATAGAGTGCGTCAAGATCCCTGGTATGCCCGGGGAAACGCGACAAGAATGCTTCAAATCCTTCGGACGAGCGAGGGTAATCCCTGAACCCTTCCCTGAAAACATAGGCGAGCTGATACATGGCATCGGCAATAAGCCGGTTTGAAGCTTCCATTTGCTCTGGGGTGGTAGGGATGTTCCTGAGGTAGGTGTCGCGGTTCATCGGATCGTTTGCCTTCGCATCTTCTTTGGAACCAAGGGTGTCAGCATCAGAAACCTGCATATCGGCCACATCGAAAGTGTAAACCCTTTTATCGCTGAGCCGCCAGTTGTCTTCGAGCTTTCTGCGCCCCCATTTGCGTGTAAAATCGGAAAAACCGAAACTAACGGCCTGCGGATTGTAAAAATACCAACCGCCGCCGGTCACCTGCTGCAGCATCCCTCGGCTGGGATCGCGGCCGGGCATGGGGGTAAAAGAGCGATCGGCCATGGCCATTTGCTGCTCTTCTTCTTTTATTCTGTCCTGCTCGGCTTTGTGTTCGGCAATGAGTTGATCAATGATTTTATTACGATCCGCTTCGGGCATGGCCGCCAAACGTTGAAGGCTATCCTGTGTTTGAATGGTGTTCATATGACCAACCAACTCCCGCAGGGTGCGGGTTTTGCGATCGAGTTGGTTGTAATCGGGATGATCGTATTGCATGGCTTGCATGGTGGTATCGTAATAGGCGTATGCCTCCTTATAATTGGGTATCTGAAAATACAGGTCGGCGAGTTTTCGGGCCGATAGTGTTTTCTGGAAGTCGTTTTCGACGCTGCTTGCCACCGACCTGCGAAGCAGCCGGAACGCGGCGCTGTCGTTATTTTCGCGCAAAGCCACCGTTGCCAGTGCATAATAAATCTGATCGTGGTAATTCTGATTTTTTGAATCTCGAAGCAATTTATTAAGCTCACTGGTGATTTCCCGGCTGTTTCCGCTACGGGCATCAAAACTCTGGGCCCGGTTAATGCGGGCGTTGAAAGTCATTTCATAATCGGGTTTTTCCTTGATCACCATTGCATAGAACCGGCTTGCCTCGGTGTAATTTTCTTCCATCTGATGGATCTGCCCAAGGATAAAATACATGCGGGCCCTGAAGTTTTTATCGCGACTGAGTTCGGCAGCCTTACGCAAATGGGGTTTAGCCGCCTGATAATTTTCCTGACCCATATAATGCTCGGCAAAAACCACTGGGATTTCCCGGTGAAGATTGCGCGGAAAATCCTGGCGACGCACCTGGTTCTGCAACCCTTCGATAAGCGTGATGGATCTTTCGAACTCCCTCATCTTAATGGCCGTACGCGCCTGCCACAACTGAGCTTCAAACCGAATTGGCTGCCTTTCGTACTGCCGGGCAACAAATTCAAAAGTTTGGCGGGCATTAAAATAATCCTGTTTATAGAAATAGGATTTGCCGATAAGCATATAACTGTCTTTCACGCGCTTAACATGTTCGCGGCGTTCAAAAAACATGGAATGTTTTTGGGCTACTTTTGAGGCTTTTTCGATGGCGCGATCCAGGTGCATGTTTATACTTTGCACCTGTTGCAGCGTTCCGTATTCCTTAACAGGCAGGATTTTGGTATAATCGGTTTTTATCTGGTTATCCAGATCTCTGAGGCCTTGTTTGTAGGCTTCGTAACCATTCCAGTAGGGATTGTAATGGGCGGTAAGATTATGAAAAGCCCGGCGTGTGGCGGTATTTTTCTTGGTAGAGCATGAGCTAAAGGCCGTTGCAATTACCAGTAGAATTATCGAAAGTATTGATATGGAATATGTTCTGGCTTTCAAAGTGTATAAAATTTTGTTTCGCTCCACCTTCAGATGGCCTTTTGCTGACGGCTCATTGTATTAACTGCCTAAGTGCAAAAATATTATTTTTAAGACAAATCTTTGTATGCTGTGATTTAAGCACGTCATTTTAGTAAAACAGTTAACACAATTGCCAGGCGTCAGGTTAACTTTAAGCCGTCCCGAACACGGTTTCATCAGGATGATTATTTTTACCGATATTTGCAGCCACGAATCAGCAGGATCTTTCATGAGCAATGCGTTACAGGAACCAGAAAAGCCCGGGAAAAAGCGATGGTATCATCGCTTACGCATACGTTACCGCCTGGTAATCAGAGATGACGAAACCTATGAGGAAAAATTTTCCCTCAGGCTCACGCGGCTGAATGTTTTTGTTGTTTCCGGATCCCTGGCCATTTTTCTGGTCTTTCTTACCACCATCATCATTGCGTTCACGCCCTTGCGTGAATACATTCCCGGCTATACCGATGTGAACCTGAGTAAAAATGTGTATGAACTGCACATGCGGGCCGACAGCCTTGAATATGTTCTTTCTGTCAACGAAAGATACATGAGAAACCTCCGCCTGGTGCTTTCCGGAGAAGAACCCGAAGACATTCACTTTGAACGCAACGACTCGCTGTTGCGCCAATACACAGATATTCAAATCACTCATACGGTTGCCGACTCACTTCTGCGCGACGAATATGAAAATCAGGCCCGTATGTATTCCATAACAGGAACTTCCGAAATCATCCCCTCACAGGCCGGTAAAGGAATTTTGTTTTTTACCCCTCTTAAAGGAATTGTAACCAACGAATTCAACCCGGAAGATAACCATTACGGGATTGACATCGTTGCACCCGAAAACGAAGTGGTAAAAGCAACACTGGATGGTATCGTTTTATTCGCAAGCTGGACCATTGAAACCGGACATGTAATTGTAATACAGCATCAGCATAACTATATAAGCGTATACAAACACAATTCGGTGCTTCTGAAAAAGGAAGGCGCCCACGTGAGGGCAGGCGAACCCATTGCAATTGTTGGTGGATCAGGTGTTTTTTCAACCGGGCCCCATCTTCATTTTGAACTCTGGCACAATAGCAATCCCGTGAATCCACGCGATTACATGATTTTTTAATCGCAAGAACCAATACCCATCACGCCACCGGAATGAAAAAGAAGATTGCAATATTAGGCTCAACGGGGTCAATAGGAACCCAGGCGCTTGAAGTCATCAGGCAGTTTCCCGAACGCTTCTCGGTAGAGGTTCTCACAGCCAATGCCCAATACGAACTGCTCATCAAACAGGCCATCGCTTTCTTACCCAATGCCGTGGTGATAGGCAACAATAATTTCTATCAAAAGGTCAAACAGGCACTTGAACCATATGATATTAAGGTATTTGCCGGCCAGGAATCCATCAGCCAGATAGTTCAGATGGAGGGGATTGACCTGGTTTTATCGGCCCTTGTGGGGTTTTCCGGCCTGAAACCAACCATCAGCGCCATTGAATCCGGGAAACATATTGCGCTTGCCAACAAAGAAACCCTGGTAGTAGCCGGAGATCT
>ERZ869909.2464-NODE-2464-length-12261-cov-3.973079_pt1 | contig 12261 bp, 11 predicted proteins | sample MGYA00520892_ERZ869909 | MGnify/ENA primary metagenome ERZ869909 (study PRJEB32215, sample SAMEA104723947) | bioreactor metagenome | biome: bioreactor; feature: anaerobic bioreactor; material: water | place: China | collected 2015-03-12 ... | reverse complement strand
GCGTGAAGGAAAGGGAGACTGATCCTTGAACGCCACCCTTGCACCGGCCACCTTGGCCCCGGCCACCCTTGCCTCGGAAAGAACGACCGGCTTCCTGCATCTCGCCCTGCTCCCGGTCGTGCTCGTGGCCCTGACGGTCGCCGTCGCGCCCGGCAGCCCGCTGATGGCGCAGGGCCTCGACGCGGAAGGAACGATCGACGCGATCGTCGGCTCCGACGTCAACACCAACGAGGAAGCCGTCGCCGACGACGAGGCCCGCATCGTCGCCGCCATCGAGAAGACGCCGGAGAACATCGGCGAGGTGCGCCGCCGCTTCGCCATCGACCGCGTCGACATCGTCTTCCTGCCGGATTTCGGCGAAGAGGAAACCGAGGCCGAGGCCAAGGCGGCCGAGTTCGAAACCCAGATCGCCGAGCTGCGCACCGAAATCCAGGGGAGCGCGATCTTCTATCATGCCGTGGACTCGCGCTCGGTGCTGCTCAACGACGTGATCGCGCTCGAATTCGGCGACGACAACGGCGTGACGATCTTCGTGGCCGGGTCCGAGCCCGGCGGCCGGGTCGAATGACGGCGAAGGCCGGTCCCGGCGTTCCTCACAGCGGCCCCATGATCTTCTGCCGGAAGCCGTAGACGGTGCGGCCGCCGGAAAGCGGCACAAGCCGCACCTCGCGCGTCTGGCCCGGCTCGAAGCGCACGGCCGTGCCGGCCGCGATGTCGAGCCGCATGCCGCGCGCCCTGTCGCGGTCGAAGACCAGCCCCTCGTTGACCTCGAAGAAGTGATAGTGCGAGCCGACCTGCACCGGCCGGTCGCCGGTGTTGGCGACCTCGAGCACGGTCTGCGGCGCGCCGGCATTGAGCTCGATGTCGCCGGCCTGGGTGAGGATTTCGCCCGGTATCATGCGCCCCTCCCTCAGCCGGCGACCATCAGCCACACGCCGGCCGCGGCCGTCATGCCGCCCGCCGCCCGCGTCAGAAGCCTGCCCGCCCCGCCGCTGAACAGGCGGGCCGCGCCGAGGCCGGCCGCCACGCCCGCGGCGTGGAGCAGCGCCGTGGCGAACGCGAAGCCGGCGGCGTAATCCGCCGTCGTCGCCTCGCCGATCTCGCCGCCATGGGCATGGCCGTGGAACAGCGCGAAGAAGCCGACGACGGCCATGCCGAGCCCGGCCGGGACCGGAACGGCGAGCGCCACCAGCAGGCCGATGGCCACCACCGAGGCGAGGATGGCCGGCTCGACGAAGGGGAGCGGCAGGCCGGCCATGGCGGCGAGGAAGCCGGCGAGCATCACGCCGACGAAGGCCGCCGGCACCGCCCACAGGGCGCGGCCGCCCAGCATCGCCGCCCACAGCCCGACCGCGACCATGGCCAGCACGTGGTCGAGGCCGAACAGCGGATGGGTGAAGCCGGCCATGAACGAGCCGTGCGCGCCCGGATCGAGATGGGCGAAGGCGGGGCCGGCGCTGAGCGCCAGCATGGCGAGGGCGGCGATCGGGGTTCTCGGCTTCATGCGTCTTGTTCCTCTGTCGGAGATCAGCGGATCGGCTCGTGGACCGTCACCAGCTTGGTGCCGTCCGGAAAGGTGGCCTCGACCTGGATGTCGTGGATCATCTCGGCCACGCCCTCCATCACCTGGTCGCGGGAGATCACGTGCGCGCCGGCCTCCATCAGCTCGGCGACGGGGCGGCCGTCGCGCGCGCCCTCGACCACGAAATCGGTGATGAGCGCGACGGCCTCGGGATGGTTGAGCTTCACGCCGCGCTCCAGCCTGCGGCGCGCCACCATCGCGGCCATGGCGACCAGCAGCTTGTCCTTCTCGCGGGGGGTGAGGTTCATGATGCGTCCTTCTCAGATCGTCCACAGGCGCGGCAGCGCGCCCGCGCCCGAAAGCAGCGCTACGGCCGGCGCGAGGATGCGCCGGAGCGCCAGCCCGGAGGGCGCCAGCGCCCGCAGCACCAGCCGCTCGCCGGTGGCGCTCGCCGCCGCCACGGCGCCGGGGGGAAGCAGCGAGCGCAGCGCATCGAGCCGCTCTTCCGCCCCCGGCGCGATGGCGAGCACCGTGGCGAAGGCGTTGTGGCCGGCGATCAGCGACAGGCCGTCGCGCTCGATGTCCGCGCCGCAGAGCCGCGTCGCCTCGGCATGGACGAGCCGGCCGCCGCGGCGGATGCGCCAGCGGTCGAAAAAGCGCGCGCTGCGCGCGGCCTCCCCCATGGCCTCGCGGCCGAGCAGCACCGCCTCGACCGCGGTGAAGGTCGCGCCCTCGTCCAGCTCGACGTCGAGCGTGCGCTCAAGCCGGCTGCCCTCGTAGAGGATCGTCTCCTGCGGCAGCCAGTCGAGATGGGCACTGCTTCCCACATGCAGCCGCGCCGAGACGCGGGCCGCCTCGCCGGTCGAGCGGTAGGCGCGCTCGCAGGCCTGCGTGGTCACGACCACGCGCGCGCCGGGCGCGGCCTCGGCTTCCCATGCGATCGCATCGCCGCCGGTCAGCCCGCCGGAGGTGTTGATGAGCACGGCCTCGAGTGCCGCGCCATGCGTGCGCGGCAGGCGCAGCTTGCAGCAGCCCTCCTGATAGAGCGTGTCGAGGCGCGTCCGGCCGCCGCGCAGGCCCGCGACGAGCCTGCCCGTGCCGCGCGAGCGCTGCATGGCCGGTGGGGTGACGGGGCCTGTGGCGGCGGGTTGCATGGTTCAGACCGTCAGGTGCCGCTTGATGTCGGACCGGTCGAGATCGCTTGCCGGGCCGGCATGCAGGATCTCGCCCCGATCCATGATGTAGATACTGTCGGCCAGCGTGCGGCAGAAGTCGAGATACTGCTCGACCAGCAGGATGGTCATCTCCATCTCGTCGCGCAGGAACTGCAGCGCGCGGCCGATGTCCTTGATGATCGACGGCTGGATGCCCTCGGTCGGCTCGTCGAGGATCAGCACCTTCGGCCGCGTCACCAGCGCCCGGCCGATGGCGAGCTGCTGCTGCTGGCCGCCGGAGAGGTCGCCGCCGCGCCGCGACAGCATCTGCGCCAGCACCGGGAACAGCTCGAACACCGTCTCGGGGATGGTGCGCTCGCGCGCCTTGAGCGGCGCGAAGCCGGTCTGGAGGTTCTCCTTCACCGTCAGCAGCGGGAAGATCTCGCGCCCCTGCGGCACGTAGCCGAGGCCGAGCCGCGCGCGGCGGTAGGGCGGGGCCTTGCCGAGCGCCGCGCCGTCGAGGCGGATGTCGCCCTTCGCCACCGGATGGGTGCCGGCGATGGCGCGCAAGAGCGACGACTTGCCGACGCCGTTGCGCCCCAGCACGGCGGTGATCGCCGCCGGCTTCGCCTCGACCGAGACCGATTTCAGCGCCTTCGCCGCGCCGTAATAGAGGTCGATTCCCTCGACGTTCAGCCCCGCCGCCACGCTCACCTCCCGAGATAGCTTTCGATGACGCGCGGGTCGGCGCTGACATGGTCGAGGCTGCCCTGCGCCAGCACCGCGCCCTCGGCGAGCACGGTGACGCGGGCGGCAAGGTCGCGGACGAAGCTCATGTCGTGCTCGACCACGATGACCGAGCGCGTCCCGGCGATCTCCTTGAGCAGCCGCGCGGTCTCGACCGTCTCGGCGTCCGTCATGCCGGCGACCGGCTCGTCCACCAGCAGCAGCTTGGGGTCCTGCGCCAAGAGCATACCGATCTCCAGCCACTGCTTCTGGCCGTGGCTGAGATTGGCGGCGAGCTCGTCGCGCCGGCCGGCAAGGCGGATGATGCCGAGGATGTCCGCGAGCCGCGCCACGTCCGCGTCCGACGCCTCGTAGAACCAGGCGGAAAAGACGCCGCGCGGCTTCTTCAGCGCCAGCAAAAGGTTGTCCCACACCGTATGGCTCTCGAACACCGTCGGCTTCTGGAACTTGCGGCCGATGCCGAGCTCGGCGATCTGGGCCTCGTCCAGCCGGGTCAGATCGACGTCGCCGTCGAAGAACACCTCGCCCGCGTCGGGCCGGGTCTTGCCGGTGACGATGTCCATCATCGTCGTCTTGCCGGCGCCGTTGGGGCCGATGATCGCCTGAAGCTCGCCGCGGTCGACGATCAGCGACAAATTGTTGATCGCCTTGAACCCGTCGAAGGAGACGGAGACGCCGTCGAGATAGAGAAGCGGTTTCGTCTCGCCCATCGCCTCACTCCGCCGCCACCGGCTCGACAGTCTCGGCTCCGGCTTCCGCCCGCGCCGAGGCGCGCCGCGCCTTGAGCGCCGACCAGCCGCCGGAGAACGCGCCGACGATGCCCCTGGGCAGGAACAGCGTCACCGCCACGAACAGCCCGCCGAGCGCGAACAGCCAGAATTCGGGGAACAGGCCCGTGAACCACGACTTGCCGGCATTGACCAGCACCGCGCCGATGATCGGGCCGACGAGCGTGCCGCGCCCGCCGACGGCGGCCCAGATGACGACCTCGATGGAATTGGCCGGCGCGAACTCGCCGGGGTTGATGATGCCGACCTGCGGCACGTAGAGCGCGCCCGCCACGCCCGCCATGACCGCCGAGGCGGTGAAGGCGAAGAGCTTGTAGCCCTCGACCCGGTAGCCGAGGAAGCGCGTGCGGCTCTCCGCGTCGCGCACCGCGACCATCACCTTGCCGAGCTTGGAATTGACGATGGAGGAGCACACCACGAAGGCAAGCGCCAGCGCCAGCGCGGAGGCGGCGAACAGCGCCGCGCGCGTCGTCTGCGACTGGATCGGCGCGCCGAGGATGTCCTTGAAGTCGGTGAGGCCGTTGTTGCCGCCGAAGCCCATGTCGTTCCTGAAGAAGGCGAGCATCAGCGCATAGGTCATGGCCTGGGTGATGATCGACAGGTAGACGCCGGTGACGCGGGAGCGGAAGGCGAACCAGCCGAAGACGAAGGCCACCAGCCCCGGCACCAGCACCACCATCAGCGCCGCGAACCAGAACATGTCGAAGCCGAGCCAGAACCACGGCAGCTCGCCATAGTTCAGGAACACCATGAAGTCGGGCAGCACCGGATGGGCGTAGACGCCGCGGTCGCCGATCTGGCGCATCAGGTACATGCCCATGGCGTAGCCGCCGAGCGCGAAGAAGGCGCCGTGGCCGAGCGACAGGATGCCGCAATAGCCCCACACCAGATCGAGCGCCAGCGCCAGCATGGCATAGGTCAGGTACTTGCCGAGGAGCGGCACGAAATGGTTGGGCACGTGCAGCGGGTGGCCGACGGGGAGCAGCAGGTTCGCCGCCGGCACCGCGACCGCGATGGCGAGGAGGATCGCCACCACCCACATCGCCCGCCCCTCGAGGCCGCGCAGCAGCGCCTTCGTCATCATGCGTCCACCGCCCGGCCGCGGAGCGCGAACAGGCCGCGCGGGCGCTTCTGGATGAACAGGATGATGAAGACGAGGATCAGGATCTTGCCGAGCACCGCGCCGGCATAGGGCTCGAGGAACTTGTTGACGACGCCGAGCGTGAAGGCGCCGACCAGCGTGCCCCACAGATTGCCGACGCCGCCGAACACCACGACCATGAAGCTGTCGATGATGTAGCTCTGGCCGAGATTGGGCGAGACGTTGTCGATCTGCGACAGCGCGACGCCGGCCATGCCGGCGATGCCGGAGCCGAGGCCGAAGGTCATGGCGTCCACCCAAGGCGTGCGGATGCCCATCGAGGAGGCCATGCGGCGGTTCTGGGTCACGGCGCGCATCTGGAGGCCGAGCCGCGTCCAGTTGAGGACGGCGAGCAGCACGGCGAAGACGACGAGCGCGAAGACGACGATCCACAGCCGGTTCCAGGTGATCGACAGGCCGCCGAGCTCGAACGCCCCCGACATCCACGACGGATTGCCGACCTCGCGGTTGTTGGGGCCGAAGATGGTGCGCACGGTCTGCTGGAGCACGAGGCTCAGGCCCCATGTGGCGAGCAGCGTCTCCAGCGGCCGGCCGTAGAGCCAGCGGATGACGCCGCGCTCGATGGCGACGCCGACCGCGCCGGCGACGAGGAAGGCGAGCGGCAGCGCGATGGCCAGCGACCAGTCGAACAGATGCGGGAAGGAGGTGCGGATGACCTGCTGCACGGCGAAGGTGGTGTAGGCGCCGAGCATGACGATCTCGCCATGCGCCATGTTGATGACGCCCATGACGCCGAAGGTGATGGCGAGCCCGATGGCGGCGAGCAGCAGCACCGAGCCGAGCGACAGGCCGTACCAGACGTTCTGGAGGCCGCTCCACATGGCGAGCGACCGCTCGATCTCCGCGATGCCGCGCTCGATCTCCGGCCGCAGCTCCGGCGTCGCCGCGGCCAGCGCGCCGGTGAGGATGGCGAGCGCGGCGCGGTTGCCCTGCGCCGCCAGCAGATCCACGGCGGCGGCCTTGTCCTCCTGCGCGGCGTCGGTCTTGAGCACGATGGCGGCGCGGGCCAGCTCCATGGCCTGCCGGACGCGGCCGTCGCTCTCCGCCCCGAGCGCCTCGTCGATCAGGCCGAGCGCGTCGGCGTCGCCGCTGCGCATCAGGCTGCGCGCGGCGCGCAGGCGCTCCTCGACGTTGGGGTTCATCAGCGTCAGCCGGCCGATGGCGCTGCGCACGGCGCGGCGCAGCCGGTTGTTGACGCGCACCTTCTCCAGCTCGGCCTCGGCCGCGGTGCCGAGATCGGCGCCGTCGAGCGGGCCGCGGAGCGCCATCGCGCCGCCCGCCTTGCGGCCGATCACCACCCGGCCGTCGGCCTTGACGGCGTAGAGGTTGCCCTCGCCCAGCGCCTCCAGCACGCCGACGACGCGCGGGTCGCCGGTGGCGGCGAGCTGCATCACCGCCTGCTCGCGCTCGCCGTAGCCGCCCACGGGCAGCGCCTGCACCAGCGCCTCGATGCTCATGTCCTGCGCCGTCGCCGGCCAGCCGGCGACGAGGAGCGCCAGCGCCAGGAACAGCATGCGGAGAGGGCGGAACGGGTTCATGGACGGACCAAAGGAGTGTCGGAAAAAGGGAAGCGGCGGGGACCGGGCCAGATCGGCCCCCGCCGGACCGCGTCAGCTCGCGCCGCCGCAGGTCTTGGTTTCGGTGTTGTAGTTTCCGCAGTTGATCGGGGCGGTCCAGTCGGCCTCGATCATCTTCGATTCCGGCAGGAAGTCGGACCAGGCGTCGCCCGGCACGAGGCCGTCGGTCTGCCACACCACCTCGAACTGGCCGTCGCCCTGGATCTCGCCGATCAGCACCGGCTTGGTGATGTGGTGGTTGGGCAGCATCTTGGCCACGCCGCCGGTCAGGTTCGGCGTCTCGAGGCCGACGATGGCGTCGATGACGGCGTCGGCGTCCGTGGTGCCGGCCTTCTCGACCGCCTTCACCCACAGGTTGAAGCCGATGACATGCGCCTCCATCGGGTCGTTGGTGACGCGCTTGTCGTCGCCGGTGAAGGCCTTCCACTTGGCGATGAACTCGGCGTTCTCGGGCACGTCGACCGACTGGAAGTAGTTCCACGCCGCGAGGTGGCCGACGAGCGGCTCGGTGTCGATGCCGGCCAGTTCCTCCTCGCCGACCGAGAAGGCGACGACCGGGATGTCCTCGGCCGAGATGCCCTGGTTGGCGAGCTCCTTGTAGAACGGCACGTTGGCGTCGCCGTTGATGGTCGAGACGACCGCCGTCTTCTTGCCGGCCGAGCCGAAGGCCTTGATGTCGGAGACGATGGTCTGCCAGTCGGAATGGCCGAACGGCGTGTAGTTGATGAGGATGTCCTCGGCGGCGACGCCCTTGTCCTTCAGGTACTGCTCGAGGATCTTGTTGGTGGTGCGCGGATAGACGTAGTCGGTGCCGGCGAGCACCCAGCGCTCGACGCCTTCCTCGTTCATCAGGTAGTCGACGGCGGGAATGGCCTGCTGGTTGGGCGCCGCGCCGGTGTAGAACACGTTGCGCTGGCTTTCCTCGCCCTCGTACTGCACCGGATAGAACAGGATCGAGTTCAGCTCCTCGAACACCGGCAGCACCGACTTGCGGCTGACCGAGGTCCAGCAGCCGAACACCGCCGCCACCTCGTTGACGGCGATCAGCTCGCGCGCCTTCTCGGCGAAGAGCGGCCAGTCGGAGGCCGGATCGACCACCACGGCCTCCAGCTTCTTGCCGAGCAGCCCGCCCTTCTTGTTCTGCTCCTCGATCAGGAACAGCATGGTGTCCTTCAGCGTCGTCTCCGAGATCGCCATCGTCCCCGACAGCGAGTGAAGGACGCCGACCTTGATGGTTTCCTCCTGCGCGCCGGCGACGCCGGCGGCGAGGCAAATGGATCCTGCAAGCGCGGTGGCGAGCACCGCGCGGCGCGTGAATGTCAGGCTCATGGTTCCGTTCCCCTGTGAGTGATGTCGTGGGCCTGTTTTCGGCCCTTCCGGAACTGTGGCCCCATCTCGCAGGGCCGCCCATACGTCGATTGACGTAGTTTTTCTCCCGCAGTGCACAAAAATCGTATCGCCTATTTTTTTGGCATATTGCGATGATGCCGAAAATGTAGTCATGTGCGGATCGGGCGGGCAGCGGAAGGGTTTCGGGAGCGTATGGCGCGACAGCGGATTCTGCCGATCAGGCGCGAGTACAATCGCTGGGTCGCGGACGAGACCCTGGAGGACTACGCGCTGCGCTTCACGGCCAAGAGCGCGCGGCGCTTCTCCAGCCGGCGCATCTCGCAGACCGCCATCGGCGCGATCTCGTTCCTGGCGCTGGAGGCGATCGGCGGCGCCATCACGCTCTCCTACGGCACGGCGAACGCCATCGCCGCCATCCTCATCGCCAGCGTCTGCATCCTCGCCGTCGGCGTGCCGATCTCGCGCTACGCCATGCGCCACGGGCTCGACATCGACCTGCTGACGCGCGGCGCGGGCTTCGGCTATGTCGGCTCCACCGTCACCTCGCTGATCTACGCCTCCTTCACCTTCATCCTGTTCGCCATCGAGGCGTCGATCATGTCGAGCGCGCTGGAGCTGGCGCTGGGCGTGCCGCTGTGGCTCGGCTACATCGTCAGCGCCGTCGCGGTCATTCCGCTCGTCACCCACGGCGTGCGGCTGATCAGCCGCTTCCAGATCCTGACCCAGCCGGTCTGGATCGTGCTCAACATCCTGCCCTTCCTGTTCATCGCCGCCGTGGACTGGGAGAAGTTCGACCTGTGGCGGGCCTTTCCCGGCATCCACGAGCCGGCGGCCCAGGTGGTAGACGGCGTCTCGGTGCTCGACGTCGCCAAGTTCGGCGCGGCCTCGGCCGTCATCCTGGCGCTGATGACGCAGATCGGCGAGCAGGTCGACTTCCTGCGCTTCGTGCCGGCCGGCGAGCGTGCGCGGCGCCACCGGCTCGGCGTGTTCCTCGCCGGGCCGGGCTGGGTGGTGCTCGGCGCGCCGAAGCTGCTTGCCGGCTCCTTCCTCGCCGTGCTGGCGCTGTCGGCCGGCGTGCCCGCCGACCACGCGGCCGAACCGGCGCAGATGTACGCCGTCGCCTTCGGCTACATGATCCCCAACGAGACCGCGGCGCTGATGCTGATGGTGGTGTTCGTCGTCGTCTCGCAGCTCAAGATCAACGTCATGAACGCCTATGCCGGCTCGCTGGCATGGTCGAACTTCTTCGCCCGGCTGACCCACAGCCACCCCGGCCGCGTGGTGTGGCTGGTGTTCAACGTCGCCATCGCCCTCCTGCTCATGGAGCTCGGCATCTACCGGCTGCTGGAGGAGACGCTGGCCGTGTTCTCCATCGTCGCCATGGCGTGGCTGTGCACGGTCTCGGCCGACCTGTTCGTCAACAAGCCGCTCGGGCTGGCGCCGCCCGGCATCGAGTTCAAGCGCGCCCATCTCTACGACGTCAACCCGGTCGGCCCCGGTTCGATGGCGCTGTCGGGCGGCATCGCGCTCGCCGCGCATTTCGGCGCCTTCGGGACGATGGCGGCGGCGCTCGCGCCCTATATCGCGCTCGTCGTCGCCTTCGTCGCCGCGCCCGCCATCGCCTGGGCCACCGGCGGGCGCTACTACCTCGCGCGCAAGCCGCGGCGCGGCTGGGCCGGCCACGACGCCATCACCTGCTCGATCTGCGAGCACCCGTTCGAGCCCGAGGACATGGCGTGGTGCCCGGCCTATGCCGCGCCGATCTGCTCGCTGTGCTGCTCGCTCGACGCCCGCTGCCACGATCTGTGCAAGCCCAGGGCCAGCATAAGGGCGCAGGCCCACGCCGTCGCGCAGGCCGCGCTGCCGCCCCTCGTCGTGGAAAAGCTCGGGACCCGCATCGGCCGCTTCGGCATGGCGATGGCCGTCTCGGTCGCCATCCTCGCCGCCATCCTCGGGCTGGTCTACGTCTTCGCCGCCCGCGTCGCGCCGCAGACCGCCGAGGTGGTGGGCGCGACGATCCTCGTCGTCTTCTTCGTCTTCTCGGTGGTGGCGGGCGTCGTCGCCTGGTTCCTCGTGCTCGCCCACGACACGCGCAAGGTCGCCGAGGAGGAAAGCGCGCGCCAGAACATGCTGTTCCTGCGCGAGATCGCCGCCCACCGCCGCACCGACGCCGCGCTCCAGGAGGCCAAGGAGAAGGCCGAGGCCGCCAACCGCGCCAAGAGCCGCTACGTGGTCGGGCTGAGCCACGAATTGCGCACGCCGCTCAACGCCGTCATGGGCTACGCCCAGATCCTCGAGCGCGAGCGCGACGCGCCGGCATCGTGGCACTCGGGCGTCAAGGTGATCCGCCGCAGCGCCGAGCACCTGTCCGGCCTGATCGACGGGCTGCTCGACATCTCCAAGATCGAGGCCGGCCGGCTTCAGGTCCATTCCAACGAGATCGCCCTCGGCGACTTCCTCGACCAGATCGTCGGCATGGTGCGCATGCAGGCCGAGGCCAAGGGCCTCGCCTTCCGCCACGAGCGCGACCCTAGCTTGCCCGCCTATGTGCGCACCGACGAGAAGCGGCTCAGGCAGATCCTCGTCAATCTCCTGTCCAATGCGATCAAGTTCACCGCCGCCGGCCATGTCGACTTCACCGTCGCCTACCGCTCGGAGGTCGCCACCTTCCGCGTCGCCGACAGCGGGCCTGGCATCGAGGCCGACGACCTCGACCGCATCTTCGAGCCGTTCACGCGCGGCCGCGCCGAGCGCGACCGGCTGTCGCCCGGCCTCGGGCTGGGCCTGACCATCACCAAGCTCCTCGCCGAGACGATGGGCGGCGAGATCACGGTCGAGAGCGCGCCGGGCAGGGGCTCGGCCTTCCAGGTGCGGCTGATGCTGGCGCGGGTCAACCGCCCGGCGACGCTCACCGCCCAGGACGCGACCGTGACCGGCTATGCCGGGCCGCGCCGCACCGTCATGGTGGTGGACGACAATGCCGACCACCGCGAGATGGTGCGCCGGATGCTGTCGCCGCTGGGCTTCACCGTGCTGACGGCGACCGACGGGCCGGACTGCCTGACGCTGCTCGACGGCGCGGAGCCGGACCTCTTCCTCGTCGACATCCTGATGCCGGACATGACAGGCTGGGAGCTGGTGGAGCGGCTGCGCCGCCGCGGCGTCACCGCGCCGGTCGTCATGCTGTCGGCGAACATCGGCGACGATCTCGCCCGCGCCGGGGCCGAGCCCGGCCACGACGACACGCTCGCCAAGCCGTTCGGCCTGCGCCAGCTTCTCGACCGGATCGGCCTGCAGCTCGGCCTCGACTGGATCGAGGAAGGCGCGGAGCCCGAGGCCGGCGCCGCCCCCCGGCAAGCGGGAGCGCCGCGCTCGCCCGGCCAGCGCCATGTCGAGGAGCTCAAGCGCCTCGGCCGCATCGGCTTCGTGCGCGGCATCGACCGCAAGCTGGCCGAGCTCGCCGAGACGCCGGAGAACGGCCCGCTGGCCGAGAAGCTGAGGGCGCATGTCGAGGTCTACGACTTCGCCGGCTATATGAGGGTCCTGGAAAGCGTGGACGGCGATGCCTGACCTGCGGCCGGAAGGAGACATCGTCCTCGTCGTCGACGACTCGCCCGAGGCGCTCGGCTTCATCACCCGCGCGCTGGAGGAGGCGGGCGTCAGCGTTCTCGTCGCCACCGGCGGCGAGGCCGCGCTCGCCGTCGCCGCCGAGGTGGTGCCGGACGTGATCCTGATGGACGCGGTGATGCCCCGCCTCGACGGCTTCGAGACCTGCCGCCGGCTGAAGGCGCTGCCCGGCCTCGCCCATGCCCCGGTGATCTTCATGACCGCGCTGACCGAGACCGAGCACGTGGTGCATGCGCTGGAATCGGGCGGGGTGGACTACCTCACCAAGCCGATCAACCTCGAGGAGCTGCGCGCGCGCATGCGCGTCCACCTCGCGCTCGCCCGCCAGACGCGC
>ERZ869909.2462-NODE-2462-length-12268-cov-4.084242_pt1 | contig 12268 bp, 10 predicted proteins | sample MGYA00520892_ERZ869909 | MGnify/ENA primary metagenome ERZ869909 (study PRJEB32215, sample SAMEA104723947) | bioreactor metagenome | biome: bioreactor; feature: anaerobic bioreactor; material: water | place: China | collected 2015-03-12 ... | reverse complement strand
CATTGTCTTTTCATCCACCGCGCCCACTCCTACCCTCCACAACCATGCCCTTTCCATCCCTCCACCGCCCGGTCATCACCCGACGCGCCCACGCCAAAGTCAACCTCGCCCTCGCCGTCGGGCCCGCCTCACCCGAAGACGGCTACCACCCCATCGCCTCCTGGATGGCCCGCATCGACCTCGCCGACGACCTCGAAATCACCCGCCTCGAAGACGACTACCTCTCCCGCTACGCCATCCTCTGGCACGACGATGCCCCCCGGAAATCCGACATCGACTGGTCCATCACGCAGGACCTCAGCGTCCGCGCCCACCTCCTCCTCGAAGAGACCACCGGCCGCCCGCTCCCCATTCAGCTCAAGCTCTCCAAGCGCATCCCCGTCGGCGGCGGGCTCGCCGGCGGCTCCGCAGATGCCGCCGCCATGCTCCTCGCACTCAACGAACTCTTCGAGCTCGACCTCTCTCCCCAGCAACTCACCGACCTCGCCATGCGCCTCGGCAGCGATGTCGCCTACTGCCTCAACCACGCCCCCGCGCTCGTCACCGGTCGCGGCGAGACCATCACCCCCACACCACACTGCCCCGCACACCTCGTCCTGATCATCCCCGAATTCGGGTGCGCCACCGGCGCGGTCTACCGCGCTTTTGACGATGCCCCACAGCCGAAGTTCGACCCCGACCGCGTCGCACAACTCGCCCACGCCGCCGACCCCGCCGCCAAACTCTTCAACCACCTCGCCGAGCCCGCCCGCGCCGTCCAGCCGCGTCTCGCCGAACTCATCGACACCATCGAGGACGACATCGCACGCGACCTCCCCGTCCATGTCACCGGCTCCGGCAGCACCCTCTTCATCGTCTGCCCCGACGGCCGACGCGAAGCCCGCCAACTCGCCCAGGACATCAACGCCCACCTCCCCAACCTCGCCGCACTCCACACCACCATCATCTGATTGATCTGCCTTTGCGTGCTACGGACTTCCGGGGGTTGCTCGCAACCCGTGTTCTCCCGTGCCATCAGTCCCCTCGCGCAGCGAGAGACTGATGCGGATCCCGATCGCCCCCACCCCTGCTCGATCTTCCTTCATGGCTTGCAAGCAAGCCATGCCACACAGGTCCGCGCGAACGCGCTCACCGCTTTCTCCGCACCTCCCGAAGCCACCAGCACCCACAAATCATCAGCACACCAGTTCACATCAAGCTTGTGTGGCACGGGTTGCTTGCAACCCGTGTGTCCTTGTGTGTCTATCAGCCCGAGCGTCAGCGCTCTGTACCCGTAGTTTCAGCATCAGACTCCACAAGTCGGAATCGAACTTCATATCGCATGAACCGAACTCCTGACACCATCTGAAGGGCACGCCGCAGACGAAAGTCGTCCTCCAAGGCAACGATGAGCCCCTCTACCGACTGTTGCGGCTCAGCGATATCAGATTGAACACATCCCATGTACCGAAGCACCTGCCCAATCACGACATCGCTCGCTCGTCCACGCTTGAGTTCGACAACCAAGAACCGCGATCGATCACGGCTGATTGCAAGAATATCGATCGGGCCGCTATCAGTCGGAAATTGTTGACCGACCGTATCGCCGTCCTCTTCAAGAATTGTCCATTCATGCCCAAGCTCTGTCTGGAGCCAGTTCGCAACAAGAAAATCCTCCAGATGTTTTTCCATGGTAAATGCGGCACTGTCTGTGCCGTTGGCACGGCCATCAATTCCGCGCGGAGCCTGCTGGATTTCATTCGCGGGCTTGGGTGAACCCGCGAGTTCCGCAATTTCAGCCGCGTACTCGGAAACATCAACCACCGTGTGAGGCTGGCACACTCGCCCTCGCAAGAGGGGGCTCATTTCATTTCGTGGAATATACACATTGCTCCACGCCACAGTCCTCCGGTGACAGATGTGCTCATTCGGATGGTTGCTGTATGGGTTCGTGATTGTCCCCAAGCGATATCTGCCATCCGGTCCGGAGGAGATTACCGTGTCGCCGACATCGATCCCTTGTGCGATTGCCCACAGGTAACCTGCGCGTATCGCAGCTCCGGATCTCGTCATCTTCGGTTCGTGCAGAAGTCTTTGGATGCACCATTCGCGAAATGCTTTTTCGCCGCTCTTGGCGTGGAGTGAAAGATCATCTTGAATTGCGGAGTAAAGGCCAACAAAGCCGTGCCGGAATCCGTCGTTTGCGAGCGATCCCCCTTTTCCAAGCATGATTCGGTAGAACTTCGGCATAATGGACTTGCAGTGTTGTTGTGTGACAGCGTCCCGGATCCGATCATCAGATACAAGATGCTCGACTCCCGAATTGCGTCATGAGCAGCTCTGCGCCATCGGCGAGCCCTCAACCCCTCCCGACCGCCTGCTTCGCCGCCCCCGGCTTCACGCGCGCCACCTTGATCGTTGCGCCCAATTGGCCGTCGTCGATGTGGCCCAGCATCCGCGCCACCAGCTCGCCGCGGCTCGTCGCGTTCAGCTTCCGGTGCAGCGACTTCACATGATCATGCACCGTGTGCGGACTCCGCCCCAGACTCGTCGCGATCTGCTTCACCGTCTCGCCGTGCGCCAAGTGTTCGAGGATCACCTGCTCCTTCGGCGTCACACGATTGTTCGGATTGCTCACCTCGCGCCCGAACGCACGCGCTGCCCGATTCGCGATCGACGGCAGCACCGCGCGGAGCATCTCGACATCCGTATCCCCCAGCGTCTCTCCGCCCCGCACGCCGATCTCCGCGATCAGCACCCGGTCGTTCGTCGAGGCGGGCATCGACATCACGCCGAGCAGCAGATCCGTCACGCCCTGATCCGCCCACTTCCGACCCGCTCGCGATGAACGGAACGCGGACTCCGCCTGCGTGCGGCTCATCACCTCGGCCCACGGCGTCTCCTTCGCAAGATGATGTGCCGACCAGCCGAACGACGGCTGCGCTTCAAACCGCAGCAGGTCCGGATCGAGCGTCGAGGCGGGCCTCGCGCCGTCCGCCAGGCCGTCGCACTCCATCTGCAACACCTGACCGGCATCATCGACCTGCGCGAGCGTCACGCACACCAAGGAGCCCGGGCGCATCGCGAAGAGCGTGCGGGCCACACGGTCGCACCAGTCCTGCGTCGCGACCGCGGGCAGGTACGCGATCTCCTCCACAATCCGCGCAACGGTTCGGAATGCATTCGAGGTCGTGGTGTCACGCGGTGTCATCGAGAGCCCCTTTCTGCGTCGGGACAGCAACACACCGCGCATCGTGCCGAACCTGATGTCCCCCCGGAATCCATCCCCCCGGAATCCGTACCCCCGGAACAAGGCCCCAGAAAAGACACTCCCCGCATATCACGCCGAGCCGAGGCGGACTTCCCCAGATTCACAGATGCTCGGCTCGTCAGCGCATCTCGGCGCAGTCACCCCCCCTGAAACAATGCCCGAATATCTCCCATCAGGCGTCCGAATACCAGCGCGATTTTCCCCAGACTTTGCGCCATATCGCCTCCAGAAGCGGGGAAGCCCCTCAAACTGGTGGTTTCATCGGGTCGCGGACGCCCGCGCCGAGACACTCTCGGGTGCGAGATCCTCGATGCGGCGGCTCAGCCGCTGGGCCAGACGCTGGTCCGCCGCCAGCGGTGCCGCGAAGACCGGCATCATCTCTCGATCCTGCAAAGACGGGTCGATCATCGTGGATCGCATCCGGATGCTCGTAGACTGCGTCCGCCGGTTCGGCCGGTACAGCCGCTCGCGCTCTACGGTGACCTCCGCCACCAGCGGTCCCTCGAACTGACGGAGGTCGCCTCGGAACGAAAGCCCCTCCGCATCGCCCGGGAGGAACCGCACCACCGCGATCCGCCGATCCGAGTTCATCAGGTCGCCCGTCGCATCCCCCAGCGTCTCGGTGTGGTCGATCCACGGCGTGCCCAGCCCCGCCGAACTCCGCGGGCGCGTCGTGATGATCCCGGCGCGGGCGTCCACACGGTCCAGTTCGAACGAGGCATCGCGGAGAACCGTCTTCGCCGCCTCGAACGAGCGGGCGTACGGGGTCTCGCCCGAGATCGTCCGTTCCGGGCCGGCGCAGCCGCCGAGCAGCAGCAGGAACACCGGGCACAGAGCCAGCAATGCAATACGCCTCATCGCCCGCCAGAGTACCGCGCTGAGGCCCCAGCGGAAATCCCGATTCGGCGCGGCTTGGACCACCGTTCAGGTAGGATGCTGTCCCGGACAGACTGTGGGAATGACCCCCCGCACTCGTCACGGACCCGTTTCGAGAAATCCCCTGAATGCGGGGTCGCAAAGCCCTCAAGACAACACCCCAAGCCCTCGAATTTTTCGCAGCAACCGCCCCAGAACAACCGCCTCAAAGCGAGGAGTCGATCATGACCGCCCGACACAACGCCATCGTCGCACAGGGCGGCGGGCCCACCGCCGTCATCAACCAGTCCCTCGTCGGTGTCATCGAAGGACTCCGCGGCATTCAGGGCATCGACAAGATCTACGGCGCTCGGCACGGGGTCCGCGGCATGGTCGAGGAGCGGCTGGTCGAGCTCCAGAGCATCCGTCAGTCAGCGCTGGACCCGATCGCTCGGACGCCCTCCGCCGCGCTCGGCTCGACACGCGACAAGCCCGATCAGGCGTACTGCCAGCGGGTCTTCGAGTCGCTGAAGAAGCACAACATCCGCTCGTTCTTCTACATCGGCGGGAATGATTCCTCGGACACCTGCCGCATCATCAACGAGCTTGCCCGAGATTCGGGGTTCGAGCTTCGCTGCTTCCATGTCCCCAAGACGGTGGACAACGACCTTGTCGAGAACGACCACACGCCGGGCTATCCGTCGGCAGCGCGGTATGTCGCGATGGCCTTCATGGGCGACAACCTCGACAACGCCTCGCTGCCGGGCATCAAGATCAATGTGGTGATGGGTCGTCACGCGGGGTTCCTGACCGCGGCCTCGGCGCTCTGCCGCGAGCGCGAGACGGACGGCCCGCATCTCGTCTACTGCCCTGAGATTCCCTTCGACATCGAGCGATTCGCCGAGGATGTTCAGAGTGTGTACTCGGAACTCGGGCGATGCCAGATCGCCGTCTCCGAGGGCATCCAGAACAAGGACGGCGAGGCGATCGGCGCGACGCTCATCAAGGGCGAGACCGATGCGCACGGCAATGTCCAGCTCTCCGGCTCGGGTGCCTTGGGCGACTCGCTGGCGAGCTATCTCAAGAAGGCGTTGACAGCGCAGGGCGGGAAGCCGGTGCGGATCCGTGCGGACACGCTCGGCTACGCGCAGCGCTGCTTCCCTGATCCTTCGCCCGTCGATCAGCACGAGGCGCGCGAGGCGGGACGCTTTGCAGCGCATCTGCTGGCGCAGGGTGAGTCGGACGGCTCGGTGGCGATCGTGCGGACGAGCGATGCGCCGTACGCAGCGCAGATGAAGCGCATCGAGCTGACGGCGATCGCCGCGAAGACGCGCCATATGCCCGAGGCGTTCTTCGACGGGCACAACAATGTCTCGAAGAAGTTCACCGACTGGCTCCGCCCGCTGGTGGGCCCGCTGCCGACGATCGGCTGGATCTGAAGCACACACCGGTCCGAATCGTGCTTACTGCTCACGGGCCTGGGTGCGGCAGTGGATGCGTGCGCGTCCGTTGGTGAGTTCGATGGCGACGATGCGGATCGTGCGGTGCCCATCGATGTTCAGCAGCGAGGCGTCGAGGAGCGGTTCGGCATCGAGCAGAGCACGGAGTGTGCCGCTGACTTCGGGGTGTTCGGTGAGTTCCGCGGGGATGAGGGTGTAGAGGCGTTCGCCCGCGAGGTGTCGCGGGAGGGCGAGTGCGCCGAAGTGGATGGAGGTGATCGGGGCGTGCAGGCGTGCTTCCTCGTCGATGCGCGGCTCGATGGTGAGGCCAACGATGTGGTGGTCGTTGCCCGAGCGGAGACGCGCTCCGGCGATGATGCGGTCGTCTCGGAAGGCGATCGCGAGCGATCCGGGGTCGAAGGGTGAGGGCAGGTCGCGGTTGGCGAGCCAGAGCGGGAGGCGCAGGTTGAGCCATGCGTTGGCCTCATCCGCGGTGATGTCGATGGTCCACGCGTCGGGGTTGGGGTGGTCGTGGCTGAGCGTGTTGTTGAGCCGTTTCTCGACGGATTCGGCGCGATGGATCGCGACGGGATCATCCGGCGCGACGGTGACCCACCAGACGGGCTCGGCGCGGGCGCGCCAGAGAACGGCGAGCGCGATGGCGGTGACCAGCGCGACGATGAGCAGCAGGATGGCGAAGAGCGTGTGCAGCGCCTGATCCGCGCTGGCGAGCGCCGGCGTGCGCGTCGGGGGGCTCGGTGTCGTTGATTGTGGGGGGGCGTCGGGGCTGGGCTGGGAGTCGGTCATCGCGTTCGGCGCAGTTCATCGCGACGGATCGAAACGCCGGATGAGGACGGTGTCGTTCTGGCCGCCGAAGCCGAAGCCGTTGGACATGGCGACCTCGACGCCGCCGGAGTCGCGGAGATCGCGGGCGGTGTTGGGGACATAGTCGAGATCGCAGACGGGGTCGGGATGATTGAGGTTGATGGTGGGGGGGACGAATCCGGTTCGGATGGCCTGGACGCAGGTGATGAGTTCGACAGCGCCCGCGGCCTGAATGAGGTGGCCGAGCATGGACTTGACGGAGGAGAATGGGATGCGAGGGGCCTGATCGGCGAAGACGCCGCGGACGGCACGGGTCTCGATGGAGTCGTTTTCTTTGGTTCCGGTGCCGTGCGCGGAGATGTACTGCACGGGTGGTCTGCCCTGCGCATCGGGCTTGTGCGGGTCGATGCCGGCGTGCATGAGCGCTTCGCGCATGGATTCGACCGCGCCGAGGCCGTCGGGCTGGATGTCGGTGATGCGGTAGGCGTCCGCGGAGGAGCCGTAGCCGACGACTTCGCAGAGGGGTGTGGCACCGCGTGCGCGGGCGTGGTCGAGCCGTTCGAGGATGAGGATGCCCGCGCCCTCGCCCATGACGAAGCCGTCGCGCGTGGAGTCGAAGGGGCGCGAGGCGGTCGCGGGGTCGTCGCGTCGCGTGGACATGGCGGTGAGCCGGATGAAGCCGGTCATGCCCAGCGGATGGAGCATGGTGTGGCTGCCGCCGACGATCATGAGGTCGGCATCGCCTCTCCGGAGCATGCAGTACGCCTCGCCGACGGCCTGGGTCGAGGCGGCGCACGCGGTCATGCAGTTGAAGGCGGGGCCGCGGACTCCGAACGCCTCGGCGAGGTGGGCGATGGCGAGGTTGGGCTCCTGCTCGACCTCGTATTCGGGGTCGAAGTGTTCGCGCGTGCTGTGTGCCCAGGCGACGCTGTCGGAGGTGCGTGAATCGGCGCGCCAGGAATCGATGCAGGCACGGGCGTAGTTCTCGAAGTCGAGCGTGCCCTCCCCGGAGCCGAGATAGATGCCGACGCGTTTGCGGTTGAGATCGGGGAATCCGGCGTGGGTCTGTCCGGGGCGCGAGACATCGCCCAGCCCGGCCTGTTTCCACGCCTGAGCCGCGGCGGCGAGGGCGAATTTGACATGAAGGTGGGATTTGGTGTGGAGGTCCGTGTCGGCGAGGAAGTGAGCGAGATCGAAGGAGCGGACTTCAGCGCCGAAGTTGGTGGCGAAGGAGCGGGCCGGGAAGCGCGTGAGCGGAGCGATGGCCGAAGCGCCGCTGAGGAGCTTTGACCAGACAGACTCGACATCGTTTCCGAGCGGCGTGACCCAGCCGGTGCCGGTGATCACGACACGACGGTTGTCGGCTCCGGGCGCGCCCATGGATTACTCGTCTTCCTCATCCTCGTATTCGTCGTCATCGTCGTCGTGCTGGTGGCCGCGGATCGAGTCGATGCGATCCGGGTTGAGCACACGAACGAGACCGTCGCGGAGGCGCCGGCGGTGGAAATTGATGATGAGTCCGAGGTCGAGGTCCGCCGCGCGGAGTTGGGCACGGAGGGAGTCGCGGTCGAAGCCGGTGACATCGCGATCCTCGGCGAGCACCTGCACGACGAATCGCTCATCGACATAGAACGAGACGGTGTGCTCTCCGACCTTCTCGCCGTCGTACTCGACGGGGAAGGTGTGGCGGAGGCCGAAGTCGACCTCATGCTTGCGGAGTTCGTGGGCGAGTGCGTTCTCGTAGACGGAGCGGTCGAAGCCGGGTCCGAGTGTCTTGTGGATTTCGATGGCGCACCCGATGACGGTCCGGCTGACTTCGGCGAGCGAAGGGTCGAGTTCGTCGTCTTTGAGCGTCGGCTTGCGGTTGTAACTCACTTTGTTGCTCCTGTTGTTGGTAGGAACCGAAGTCGCATCGGACGCGTGCCGATGCGGAGAACTGTTTTCGCGGCGTCGCCAGCATAGGGCGAACGGCATTTCGTGGTCGATGATTCCTTTGGATTATTCCGGTGTCGCGAGGAGGACGGCGGCGTTCTGCCCGCCCAGCGCGGTGGTGCAGACGAGGATCCGACGCAGGCGTGCATCGCGCGTCGGGGCGGGTCCGGCGTCGAGATCGTCGGGGCAGCGTCCGGCGTGGAGGCGAGCGGGGAGCGTCTGGTGGCGGAGACAGAGTGCCGCGACGGAGAGGGCCAGCCCCCCCGCGCCCGCGTAGGTGCTGCCCAGATTCGGCGTCAGCGTGATGAGGGGGATGTTGGGGAGGCGGTCGGCGAAGACCTCGCGGAGTGCCGCGGCCTCGGCATCGTCGACCTCCGCAGCGCCCTGTGCGCCTGGCACGATGGCATCGACCTCTCCCGGCGCGACCTCGGCATCTTCCAGGGCACGCTCGATGGCGTTGGTCAGACCCTCGCTGCGTGCCTTCGCATCGCCGCGGATCGGAGACTGGCCCGCGCCGAAGCCGAGGATCTCGGCGTAGGGGCGAGCGTTGCGTGACCGTGCGGCCTCGCGCTCTTCGAGCAGCAGGATGCCCCCGCCTTCTCCTGGGATGGAGCCGGGCGCATCGGGATCGAAGGGGCGCACAAACGAGGTGGGATCGGCATCCGGATCGGTGCGTGCGAGCCGCTTCGCGCATTCGAGCCGGTTGTAGCCCAGCGGGCTGATTTTGCTCTCGGCGCTGCCGGAGAAGCACAGTTCGGCATCGGAACGCTCGATGACGGCGCGGGATTCGCCGACGGAGAGCAGGCCGCTGGCTTCGGCGCAGGTGATGGTGTTGGAGGGGCCTTCGGCGCCGTGCACGATGGTGACATGGCACGCAAGCATGTTGGGCAGATACTTGAGCAGCCAGAGCGGCGTGAGGTTGTTGATGCCCTCGGTGCCCCACTTGTCGTAGTCGAAGGCGCCGGCATCGTTGGTGGCGGTGACGAAGGCGGCGGAGAGTTCGGGGATCTCGGCGGCGATCAGACCCGCGCCGATGGAGCAGCCGATGCGTGCGCCCTCGTAGGTAGGGGTCTGGCCGTCCTCGCAGAAGCCGCGCGTGAGGATGTTGGCGTCGAGCGTGGCGGCACGGGCGGCCGCGACGGCGATCTCTATGTCCCGGGCCATGACCTTGGTCGCCTTGCGATAGGTCTTGGGCACGAAATCCCGGACGGAGAAGCCATCGGGGATCTCCGCACCGAGCTGGCAGAGCATGCCCCCGGCATCGAAGGCGCGGACCCGGGCCATGCCCGAGCGGCCCTCGAGGAGGGCTGTCCAGAGTGGATCGATCCCGACGCCGAAGCAGGAGACGGGGCCGAGTCCGGAAATGACGACGCGTCGACGCATAGGGGCGATTGTACCCGTCTTGTGCATCGTCCCAACCGCCGATGTGCGGAATGCGGTTTCGGGGTGCGTGCAGCCGGAGCGGGAGGCATCGCTAGACTCCGGTATGGGAAATACAGCGATGCGTGTCTGGATGGTCGGGTTGGTGCTGAGCGGCGCGATGGGCGTCGGATCGGGCGTGATGGCTCAGGATGCGGACGCCGGGCCGCAGCCCATGGCCCAAAGGCCGATTCCGGCACGGGACGACCCGAATCGGTGGGATCCGCGGAACATGGAAATGGTCGAAGCGTTTCCGATCGCGGGGACGCGTCTGACGATGCGCCCGCCGTTCTATTACGAGCCGATGACGGATTCGCCGGGGTTCAAGCACGAGTCGAAGAACATCCTGATCACCATCACGGAATTGCCGACCGTCCTGACGCAGGCGACCGAGGGATGGATGCGCCCGGAGATGATCCAGCGACGGGGCATCTTCGAGACGGGACGCGAGAACCTGATCGTGAATCGTCTGCCGGGGTTGCTGGTGCGTGGAACATGGGACGGCGACATGTCCGACCGACGCGGCATTCTCTTCGCGGCCTTCGGAGTTGGCGAGGAGTTTGTGCTGGTGCAGGCGAGATATGAGCAGGAGGAAGCCGAGGAAGCGCGTCAGGCGGTGCTCTGGCTGCTGACGGGCAGCGCTTGGGATCGCTCGGTGCGTCTGAATCCGATCGCGCCCCTGCCCTTCCGTTTCGACATCCCCGATGGATGGACTGTCGCACGGCGTCAGAACGCGCAGATTGTCGTTCTTCCGACGGGCGAGGGGCACAACCTTCAGCGTCCCGAGTCCGCTCGCATCGAGGCGTTCGGGCAGCCGATGTACCAGCGTCTGACGGATTTCGAGGATTACACCGAGCGGACCATCCGCCTGAATACTTCGCTGAGCGACATTGTCATCGAGAACACCGAAGTGATCGCGCAGGACGACCTCACCGCCTGCATGGTCAGCGGCACGGCGGTCTTCAACAGAACCGAGGAGCCGGTCCGTTTCGTCATGGTCGGCATGTACGAGGAGCTGCGCCGATTCGTCATCACCACATGGGTGCATGAAGACGACGCGGACGAGGCCCTGCTCGTGCTCGATGAGGTGGTCACCTCGCTCCGACGCCTCCGCCAGTCCGAGATGCAGCCCATCCGCGCGGTCAATGCCGGGGAGTGATCCCTGCGACGCGCGTCGGGCATGGCTTGGGATAGACTCGGCCCGTGGCCAGACGCATCGAAGACATCCAGCGGGTCATTCCGAAGATCGGGCTCGAGGTCCATGTCGAGCTGGCGACGCGGAGCAAGATGTTCACCCGGGTCGGCAACCCCGCCTGCCCCGAGTTCGAGGACAGCGAACCCAACACCCTCATCGATCCCGTGGTGCTCGCGCTCCCGGGGGCGTTGCCAGTCCCCAATCGGGCCGCAGTCGAGATGTCCGTCCGCGTCGGGCTGGCGCTCGGTTGCCAGATCGCGACGCTCACCAAGTGGGACCGCAAGTCCTACTTCTACCCCGACCTGCCCAAGGCGTACCAGATCAGTCAGTACGACCTGCCGGTCTGCGGCGACGGGGCCATCGACATCCCGGTGCATGATCCGAAGTCCGATGAGGTCCGCACAAAGCGCGTCGGCATCATCCGGGCGCACCTCGAAGAGGATGCCGGCAAGCTGCTCCACGAGTGGCCCGGCGGCGGGCGCATCGACTTCTCCATCGTCGATCTCAACCGCGCCGGGACGCCGCTGCTCGAGATCGTCACCGCCCCGGACTTCGACAACGCCGACGATGTGGTGGCCTTTGCGCAGGCGCTGCGGAACCTCTGCCGTGCCTTGGGCGTGACCGAGGGGGTCATGCAGAAGGGGCACATGCGTTTCGAGCCGAACATCAACGCGACGCTCGAACTCGCGGGCGGGCACACCGTCGTTACGCCCATCGTCGAGATCAAGAACCTCAACTCCTTCCGCGCCCTCCGCGCGAGCATCGAGTACGAACTCCGCGAGCAGCCGCAGCGGTGGGTCGAGGATGGGCGCGAGATGGGACCCGGCGCCAAGACCACCCGCGGCTGGGACGACCAGCGCGAGATCACTCTTCTCCAGCGCGAGAAGGAGGATGCCCACGACTACCGCTACTTCCCCGATCCCGACCTGCTCCCCGTCGAGGTCGATCGTGCGTGGGTCGAGTCGATCCGCAGCGCGATGCCGGAGCTGCCCCACCAGCGAGCGGCCCGCTACCGGCGCGACTACGGCCTCGCGTGGAAGGAGACCGCCGCCCTGACGGAGGAACCGGGGGTGGGCGAGCTGCTCGACGAGGCGATCCAGTTATGCATCGAGCGGGACATCGAGCGTGATCGCGGGGCGCGCCTCGGCGCAAACCTCGTGCTCCAGTGCCTCTTCCGCCTTGCGAACGAGCGTTCCGTCGCGCCGGGGGCGATGAGCATCGATGCCGAGCGTCTCGGCGGGGTGATCGTGCTGCGAGCTTCGGACCGGATCAGCGCCAACGCCGCGGAACGCCTGCTCGAAATGCTGATCGACGAGCCGCTGACAGATCCCGAGGTGCTCGCCGAGCGCGAGG
>ERZ869909.2461-NODE-2461-length-12270-cov-4.310998_pt1 | contig 12270 bp, 10 predicted proteins | sample MGYA00520892_ERZ869909 | MGnify/ENA primary metagenome ERZ869909 (study PRJEB32215, sample SAMEA104723947) | bioreactor metagenome | biome: bioreactor; feature: anaerobic bioreactor; material: water | place: China | collected 2015-03-12 ... | reverse complement strand
GAACGGGGCGGCCCTTGCTCGTTGATGTGGGTGACCGCACGGGGTTGGCCCGGAACCCGAGCGCTGCGCCAGGGCGGTCGCTCCGTCAGAGCCTGACGCTGCCCGACTGGATCTGCTGGTAGAGCTTCTTCGTGAGCTTCACGTAGCCCTTGTCCGCGTCCAGGAAGTAGAGCGGCGTGCTGATCTTCGCGGGATCGAAGCCGTCTGCCTTGAAGCCCGTCTTGACCAGCTTGAAGCTGCCGGTCATGGGCAGCTCCTGCTCCAGCCGAATGAACAGCGGCTGCGCGTACGCGGGCAGCTCGTTGCGAACGAACGTCGCGAAGGCGGCCGGATCGAACGTCTCGTCGACCACCAGCGCGGCGGCCCCGGCGCGGCCATCCTGACCCTCGACGGTGACGCCGTAGACGTTCGCTTCGTGCACGGACGGGTGCTTGAGCAGCTGCTCCTGCACGTCGTTGGTCGAGACGTTCTCACCCTTCCAGCGGAAGGTGTCGCCCAGCCGGTCGGCGAAGCTGACGAAGCCGTCCTCGTGCAGCGTCAGCAGGTCGCCGGTGTTGAAGTAGCGCTCGTCCTTGCCAAAGGGCCGCTCGATGATCTTCGACGCGTTCTTCGACTTGTCCGCGTAGCCCTCGAACGGGGCCATGTCGTGGATCAGCCCGATCATGATGCCCGACTCCCCGACCTGGCAGGGGATCAGGTGCCCCTGGCCGTCGCGGAGAAACTCCTCGGTGTCCGGATCCACGCGGACGAGCAGGTTGCCGCGCATCAGGCGGCCGACCATGCCGGGCCGGTTGGCGAGGTTCACGAGACCGACGTTGCCCTCTGTCGCGCCGTAGTACTCGTAGACGTTCGGGATGTTGAACCGCTCGACGAACGGGACCCAGACGTCGGGGCGCATGCCGGCGCCGATGATCCCGCGCAGCCGGTGGCTCCGCTCTCGCGCGTGCGGCGGCGCGGCCAGCAGGTAGCGACAGATCTCACCGATGTACGTGAAGATGGTCACGCCGTAGCGGTCCACGTCGTCCCAGAACCGGCTCACGGAGAACTTGCGGCGCAGCGCGCAGGCAGCCCCACCGGTCAGCGCGATGCCCCAGCCCTGGCTGATCCCCGCGTTGTGGTAGAGCGGCATGCCGCAGGTGTAGGTCACGTCGTCGCTACGAACCCGCAGCACGCCCTGCCCGAAGTAGTACACCGCCTTCAGGTAGCGTTGGTTGCGGATGAGCGCGGCCTTGGGAAGGCCGGTCGTGCCCGAGGTGCAGATGTAGAGGAAGACCCGCTGCGCGTCGTGCACCGCGAGACCCGGGTTCACCCGCGCCGCGGTCTCGAGCAGCGTGTCCATCGACTGCGCGCCTTCCACCGTGCCGTCGTCTTCGCCGTCCGACCAGACGATGACGCGGTCGCGGGGGACGGACGCGCGGTCGATCACCTCCTCGAGGTTCGCCGCCAGCTCGGAGCCGACGATGACCCAGTCGGCGTTCGTGATCGTCAGCGCGTGCACCAGGCCGTCGCCGGTCAGCTTCGTGTTCACGAGGCCGGTCGCCATCCCCAGCTTGTTCGCCCCGACGATCGTGAAGAGGTACTCCGGGCGGTTGTCCATCAGCAGCGCGACGGACTCGTCCGTGCGCGCGCCGAGCCGACGGAGCACGGACGCCACGCGGTTCGCCTCCCGGTTGAACTGCTCCCACGAGTAACGGCGATCCTCATAGAAGATCGACGGGTTGTCCGGCGTCTCGCGCGCCCAGCGCTCGACGTGGAGCGCAACGGAGTTGGGCTTCTTGTCCGCGAGCCGCACCATTGAATAGTAGAGGACCCGCCCGATGAACCCCGCGTACGTCGCGTTGAGCTTGAGCTTGTCGAGCTTCGGGCCCTTCATCCACCCGCCAGGGGCGCTTGCTGCATTGACCGCCATCGCCAGGTCACCTCATGCTGTCGTTCCGTTGAGGGAACGCCACCCCCAGGAAACAAGGGCCGCGCTCGCGGGCCCGGAGTAGAACATGTTTCATTCCCTGCGTTCAAGTGTTCCCGACCGGAGGCTGCTCCGGACGTCTGCCGGGTTGCTCGCGTTCGCCCTCGCCTGCCCTCTGTCCGCCTGTGTACCGGATGAACCCGGGCGGCCAACGGCCACCCCGGCGAACCCCAACACCAGCCTGCTCGCGGAGCCGCCGGGGTTCGAATCCCCGGCAGGCGGCCGGCCGGCAGAGCAGGTCCACGCGGAGCGGGTCGACGAACGCGCACGGCGCCGCGCGATCGGCGAGAATCGGGACCGGTCCGCCGTGGGCCCGCCGCTGGATGTCCGGGGCACGGTGGTCACCGCGGCGACCGGCCGGCCGGAGGTCGACTGCCTGGTGAGCCTGGGCAACGAGCAGGCACGCACGGATCAGGACGGCGGGTTCCTGCTGCGCGACGTCCCCAGCGACGGGCAGGTTCGTGTTCGGTTCCGCTGCCGCGGGATCGTCGAGCGACACACGATCGACGTCCCGGCAGGCACCGGGGAGGTGCGCCTGGACGAGCCGGTGCTGATCGGGCCGCGGCGCGACGAGGAGCCTTCGCGCACCGAACCCACGACAAGCGCCACCACCAGCGCTGCCGCGCAGGCGTTCGCGGCAGCCGGCGAGGACATCGCGCGCAGCATGCAGGCCGGGACGAGTGCCGACGCCGCGGGCGCCAGGCCACAAGGCGATCCAGATAGCCGGAGCGCACCAGGCGGCCAGAGCGGCCAGAGCGCCCCGACCAACCCGGCGCTCCCCACCACGGTCAGCGGGCAGCAGGCGCCAGCAGGCAGCTCACGGCCTCCGGACGGGGTGCCCCCGGCGGCTGCAGCCACCGGGGAGCGTGGTGACGATGCGCGGGCCACCGCCGGCTCCGCGACGGCCACGACACACCCGGGATCGCCAGCCAGGGCGCCGGAGACGGCGACGGAGCCCGCGGCCGCAGCACCAGCGACGACGCGGCAGGCCGTACGGGAGGCGCCGCCCGCCCTGCCCCTGACGCACGAGTGGTCGATCAGCGGCGGGCTGGGCGAGGACGCGGTGGTCGACGTGCTCGTCGAGCGCGTGCTGGCGATCCGCAACTGCTACCGGTCCCACTTCGACGGCGACATCTGGCGTCGAGGGGCGATCGAGGCGACGTGGCGCGTGGAGCCCGATGGCAGCGTCACGGCGGCGTCGGTCCAGCGAACGAGCTTCAACGACGCGGAGGCGGACGCCTGCGTGGTTCGTCGGTTGCAGCGCCTCGCGTTCCCGGCGGCGGAGGAGCCGACGCTGGTCCAGCAGCGCTTCGTGTTCGCGCTGGACCTCGGGCCGCGAGCCCAGCTGCGGCCGGAGTAGCGCGGCGCGCACGGTGTGACGGAACCGTTACTTTGCGGTGCCCTGAGCGCGTGGTAGTCGTCGCGCGGACGTTGACCAGGAGGGAGTTGATGAAGCTGTTCGCCTTCGAGCGCCGCTGGCTGCTCTGCATCATGTGCGCGATCGTGCCGGGCGGGCCCGAGGGCTCAGGCTTCCCGTCGCCGCGGGAGCTGCCGCTGGAGCGGTTCATCGACGACTTCTTTCGTCACACGCCGCCGTCGAGCTCGATCGGGGTGCGCGCGGGCGTGTGGCTGGTGATGGTCATCGCGCTGCTGCGCGGCCTGCGCTTTCGCCCGTTCACGCGGATGACCGCGGAGGAGCAGGCAGAGCTGCTCGAGTCGATGAGCGGGAGCCGCGTGTATGCGCTGCGGGAGGTCCCGATGCTCCTCAAGCTCACGGCGTGCCTCGGGTACTGCGGAGCGCCGACGGTGCAGCGGGCGTTCGACGTCACGGCGCACGACGGCCGAGCGCCGACGTGGATGGAGGTGGCCGAATGAGCGCGGGGCGGATCATCACGATCGCGGACCATCCATCGGGCGGGCGCGTCGAGGACGAGGCGGATGTCGTCATCATCGGCACCGGGCCCGGCGGGGCGACGGCGGCGCGTGTGCTCGCAGAGGCGGGCGTCGACGTGATCCTCGTCGAGGAGGGGCGGCCGTGGCCGCGGGAGGCGCGCAGCGCTGACGCCTGGTCGTCGTTCAAGGGCGCCTGGCGGGACGCCTCGATGCAGGTGGCGCGTGGTCGCGCGTTCTGGCCGGTGCTGCAGGGGTGCGCCGTGGGTGGGACGACCCCGATCAACGGGGCGATCATTCACCGGATGCCGGAGCAGATTCACGCCGCGTGGTGCGAGCGCTACGGGGTCGGCGACGTGTTGGCGTGGGAGCGGCTGACGTCGGTCTACGATCGGCTCGATGATGAGCTGGGCGTGGCGCCGGCGCCGGAGTCGCGCTGGGGACAGAACAACGACCTGTTCCGCCGTGGGGCGGAGTCGATGGGGATGGTGTCGAACCCGATCCGACGGTGCGTCCGCGACTGCAAGGGGACGTCGCGATGCACGCAGGGCTGCCCGTCAGCGGCGAAGCAGAGCATGGACGTGACGTTCATCCCGTACGCGATGGAGCGGGGGGCGCGCGTCTACGCGACCTGCCGCGTGGAGCGGGTCATGATGCGCGGCCGGCGCGCGACCGGCGTGCGCGCGCGGTTCCGCCAGCCGACGACCGGAGAGACCGGGGCGGCCGTGCAGCTGCACGCGCGGCACGGGGTCATCGTCGCGGCGGGCGCGATCCACACGCCGCTGCTGTTGATGGGCGCGGGCACGGGGAGACCGTCAGGCCAGGTGGGCCGCGGGCTGATGTGCCACCCGGGCAGCTCCGTGCTCGGCGTCTTCGAGGAGCGCGTCAACATGTGGTACGGCGCGACGCAGGGGTACGAGAGCACGCACTACTGGGACGAGGGGATGAAGTTCGAGGTCGTCGGCGTCCCCCCTGCCGTCGCCGCGGCGCGGTTGCCGGGGTACGGGCAGCGCCTGATGGGGTACCTGGGCGAGGCGCGGCACATCACGAGCTGGGGGGTGCAGATCCGGGCACGGACGGTGGGCCGCGTCAGACGCGGTTTCGGCGGGCGTCCGGCGATCAGCTACGACCTGGTGAACCAGGACGTCGCGCTGCTCAAGTTGGGGCTCAAGCGCCTGGTGCACATGGCGTTCGGGGCGGGAGCGAAGCGCGTCCTGATGGGCGTCCACGGGATGCCGGAGGTGTTGACGGCGCCGGAGCAGGCGGACGCGATCGACGCGCTGCCCAACGACCCACGGCTGTTCCACGCGATCTGCGCCCACCTCTTTGGCACGGCGGCGATCGGCGCCACCCCGGAGACCGGCGTGGTCCGGGAGGACGGCTCGGTGTGGGACGCGGAGGGCCTCTACGTGATGGACGCCTCTGTGCTTCCGACGAACATGGGCGTCAACCCGCAGCACACGATCTGCGCGGCGTCGTGGCTCATGGCCGAGCGCCTGGCGGACCGGATCGCCGGGGCGTAGGGAGCTGGGGCGTAGGAAGCTGGGGCGTAGGAAGCTGGGGCGCGAGGGCCGGGCGGCGAGACGGCACCGAGCCTGGAGCAGCGGCCGGGTCTGGAGCAGCGGCCGGGTCCGGAGCAGCGGCCGGGTCCGGAGCAGCGGCCGGGTCTGGAGCAGCGGCCGGGTCTGGAGCAGCGGCCGGGTCTGGAGCAGCGGCCGGGTTCGGGGCCAGGGACGAGCTCCGAGCGAAGGCCGGAACGGGAGCTGACGCCAGGGTCGCAGCGAAGGCGCGGCCAGGGCCTGGCGCGGGGCCTCAGCCGCGGCCGCGCTGCGTGAAGGCGACCGCCTGCTCCAGCGTCGCGCCGCGAGCCATGTTCTGCTTCATGCGGACCAGCATCGCGGCGCGGTTGAAGGAGATGGCGCCCATGAGCAGGCCGTCGGGGCTGCCGTACAGGGCCAGGAACTCACCTTCCTCAGGGGAGCCCAGCACGACGCGCTCCTCGAAGCCGGGCTCGATGAGGCCGGCGATCTGGATCTTGAACTCGAACTGGTCGCTCCAGACCATGGGGATCGTATCGAACGGGGCGCGCTTGTCCGGCTCCAGGGCGTTGATCGTGACGGCGCGCGCCATCTCGACGGCGTTCGTCCAGTGCTCGACCCGCATGGCCCGTCCGTAACGCTCGTGCCGGAAGCGGGCGACGTCGCCCACGGCCCACACGCGCGGGACGCTGGTCTGCCCGAACGCGTCCGTCACCACGCCGTCGTCGACGGCGACGCCGGAGCCGTCCAGCCACTCGGTGTTGGGCGTGGCGCCGATGCCCACGACGACGAGTCGGGTCTCGATGCGCTCTCCGTCGCTCAGGACGACGGCCTCGACCTGCTCGTCGCCCTCGATCGTGGCGATGGTCGTGCCCGTCCGCACGTCGACGCCGCGGTCGCGGTGCAGCCGCTCGGCGTGGCGTCCCCAGCGGTCGCCGAGCCCACGCAGCATGAGGGTGGGGCCGGGCTCGACGAGCACGGCTCGGCACCCGAGGCTTACGGCGACGGCAGCTGCCTCTGCCCCGATGAAGCCACCGCCGGCGATGACGACGGTGGTCGCCGGGACCATCCGCTCGCGAACGGCGACGGCGTCCTCCCAGGTGCGGATGACGTGCAGCCCTGCACGAGGGCCGTGGCTTGGGAGCTGGCGGGCCCGGACGCCGGTGCAGATGAAGACGTGGTCCGCTTCGACGGAGGTGCCGTCAGCGAGGCTGACGACCCGGTTCGAGCCGTCGAGCGCGGTCGCTGCCGTGCCCAGCCGGAGCTCGACGTCGAGCTCGTCCCAGGGCTGGGTCCGGAGCGCGAGGTCGTCGAGCGTCGCCTGGCCAAGCAGGACCTTCTTGGAGAGCGGGGGGCGATCGTACGGGACATGCGGTTCGTCGCCGATCAGCACGAGGCGGCCTTCGAAACCGCTGCGGCGGGCCTGTTCGGCGACCTTGAGTCCGGCGAGAGAGGCGCCGACGATGGCGACAGTGTGCGCGGGTGCGGTCATGGCGATGGGTTCCGGCTCGGGACGGTTGACAGACGACGCCGGGGCGGATGGAACGAACGCCCTGCCCCACGCTCGGCGGTCACGTGCCCCGTTGCGTTCGGCGCGTCAATGCCCCAGTCGCCGTGACCCGGAGCGGACCCGATGGCGGAACGTGTTGCACAGCTCGTGGCGCGCCTGCGCGCGCTCCGGGAGCGTGAGCCAGGGCGGCTCCCGGACGGCCTGCGTGCCGAGCTCTCACCGGCCGCGGTGCTGATGCTGCTGTGGCAGGAGGACGACGGGCGATCGCTGAAGCTGGCGCTGACCGCGCGCCCCGCCCACGACGGGCCGCACGCCGGAGAGGTGTCGCTGCCGGGCGGGCGGCGTCAGCAGGGTGACGAGGGGAGCCTGGGGACGGCGCTTCGGGAGACCCGCGAGGAGCTGGGCGTGGAGGTGCCGCGCGATGCGGTGGTCGGGCAGCTTGACGAGGCGTGGAGTGTCTCGTGGCACGGCGTCCGGACCTGGGTCGCGCTCCTGCCTGAGCGGCCATCGTTCACGGTGTGTCGTCGTGAGGTCGCGGCGCTGCTCGAGGCGGACGTGCGGCTGCTGCTGGAGCCGGGCGCGCTGCAGTCGCGCCACATGGAGTGGGACGGCGCGGTGTGGACCGATGTGCACTTCGACGTCGACGGCCACCTGGTCTGGGGGCTGACGTCCGACCTGGTGCTCGAGCTGCTGGACTGGCTGCGCGGGGCCCCTGGACACCGCATCGAGCAGCGCGTCGCGGAGCTGTCGCGGTTCGTCGAGCAGCGCCGGGTGCGGCCGTTCCGTAAGCCGGCGGCCGCGACTCAGAGCGGCTGAACGCGTCCTGAACGAGCGGGTCCCGGACGAGGGGGTCCCGGACGAGCGGGTCCCGGACGAGCGCGCGCGGCAGACGTGGGCGGTCTCAGTCGTCCCGGTTCGCGGTGAACTCGGCCAGCAGCGCGCGCACGCCGCGGCTCAACGCGTCACCCAGCTGGTCGCGATCGATGTGGCCGTCGATCCAGAGTCGGAGCACGGCGCGGCTGGCGGCGACGAGCATGGCCGTCGTGGCGTCGACGGTCTTCTGGTCGGCGCGGGTCACGCGTGCCACGCGGTTCCGCCAGGGTTCGCTGAGGCGGAGGGTGATCTCCTCGACGACCTCACGGATCTCTGCGTCGAAGGCGACGCCGCCCAGCAGCAGCCAGGCGGCGGGGCCGCACTCCTCGATCGCGGCGCAGGAGGCGTCGACGAAGGACCGGACCATCGAATCGAGATCGCCCTGCTGGGCGGTCAACGGCTCGGCGAACTGGCGCTCGAGGGCGTTGGCGAACTCGTCGAGCACGGCGACGACGAGGGCCTTCCGGTTGGTGAAGAAGCGGTAGACGACGGGGCGCGTGACGCCGGCCTCGCGGGCGACCTCGGGGATTCGGAGGCCGTCCGTGCCGTCCCGCAGCAGGATCCTCGAGGCGACCTCGACGAGCTGGGCGCGCCTGTCGTCGGGTGCCATGCGTCGTCGCGTGCTGGTGCTGCCGTCTCCGTTGGCCATGGGTCGACTCATCACGTCCGTAGGTGTCGCGTCGGCGCGCCGTCGTCGGGTCTGTCAGCGCTGTGGCCGGCGCGTGGTTGGCTCCCGGGCCCCGTCGAGGCCGGCGTGTCCGGCCGCCCTGTCACCGCGTGGTGGTGACGTCGAGAGCCTCGCTCCCGGAGGGTGTCCGGACCGGTCCGGCGCCCCGCACGTGAGCGGAAGCCCCGGGCCGATAGCACGTACATGACGTAACGTAAACGAACAGGGAGATGCGTGCCGGTCTTCCTCCTCGACGCCGGCGACGGCGTGGACTACACGCTCATCGGTTCAACGGCTTCCCCCACCTCGCCCAGCCCCTGGCGCCCGCCATGTCCACAGACATCTCCATCGACAACATGATGCAGAAGGCCCTGGAGATCCCGGGGCTGCTCTCCCTGGCCGCCGGCTTCACGGACAACCGGCTGCTGCCCCGTGCGGAGGTGCAGCAGGTGGTGACCGAGCTGCTCGCGACGGTCGAACAGGCGGAGACGCTGCAGTACGGCCTGCCGGTGGGCCGCGCCCTGCTTCGCCGCCAGATGCAGGAGCGCCTGGCCGGCCACGACGTCTCGTGCGGTGGTGAGGCGGGCCCGGCGACACCGGACGACATCATCATCACGAACGGGTCGCAGCAGGCGCTGTTCCTTGCGGTCCAGGCGCTGGCGTCGCCGGGCGACATCTTCCTGGTCGACGACCCGACGTACTTCGTGTTCCTCGACGTGCTGCGCACGCTGGGCGTCGAGGCGCGCGCGCTGCCGTCGCGGGACGACACCCTCGACGTCGAGGCGCTGCCCGCGTACTTCGCGGCGCTCCGGTCGAGCGGCGAGCTCGCGCGCGTGCGGGGCGTGTACGTCATCAGCTACTTCTCGAACCCGAGCGCGCTGAGCCTGACGACGGCGCAGAAGCGTGGCCTCGTCGACGCGATGCGCGCGGCGGAGCTGCACGTGCCGGTCCTCGAGGACATCGCCTACCGCGAGTTCTACTTCGACGAGCCGCACCTCGCTCCGTCGATGGCGTCGCTGGACTCACCAGAGATCCCGGTGCTGGTGACCGGGACGCTGACGAAGCTGTTCTCGACAGGAATTCGGGTGGGCTGGCTGTCGGTGACCGAGCCGGCGCTGCGCCAGCGGCTGATCGACCTGAAGCGCTGCCAGGACTTTGGCACGTCGAACTTCGTGCAGGCTGTCATGGAGCGCGTCGTGGGCGATGGTACGCTTGACCGTTACCTCGCGCGGGTGCGCCCACAATACGGGGCCAAGTGCCACGCGCTGCACCAGGCGCTGGTTGACGAGGGGCTGCCGGAGCTGGGCTGGACGTGGCAGGAGAGCCGCGGCAGCCTGTACCTGTGGCTTACGGCACCCGAGGGCACGTCCACGGTGCCGGACAGCCCGCTCGCGCGGGCCTGCATGGACGAGAAGGTCATCTACGTGCCGGGCAGCCTGTGCTGCGTGAGCGGCGGCGAGCGCAAGGTGCGCCTGTCGTTTGGCGCGCTCGACGAGGCGGACTGCGCTGAGGCCGCTCGGCGCTTCGTCCGAGCGGCGCGGCGCGTCTGACTGATCGGGCGCCTGACCGCTCGTGTGCCTGACTGCCCGGACGCTGACTGATACGTGTTCCAGTTTCTCGAATCGTGCTACCGGTAGCGCAGCGGCGGCCAGCAGCGCTCGCGTTGGACCGCCCGACTCCTTCGCGAGAGGCGTGCGTCATGTCGACAAGCTACCAGGACTCCAGCGTTCGCTACGAAGACTACCCTGAGGCCCGGCACGAAGCGCTGCGTCGGTACCAGGAGGCGGTTCGCCGTCTGATCGCCGTGTCGGGGATCATCGACCCCGAGCCTGCAGCGCTGGACGCGGTGAGCGCGACGCTGGAGGCGCAGGCTGCTGCGCTGGAGCAGCTGGACCGCGGCCGGCCGTTCCTGCGGTTCCGCGCCGGGGTGCCGGGCGACGATCCGAACTCCGCGATCCCGTTCAGCCCGATATCCGGGCGCTACAACCCGATGGCCCCGCCGGTCGAGTTCACGACCGAGGGGCAGGTGCTTGTGGGCACGGTTCGGTTCAACGACGCGTACGAGGGGCCCAACGGCTGCGTGCACGGCTCGATCGTCGCGTCTGTCTACGACCAGATGCTCGCCCTGGCGAACGTCCTCGCCGGGCTGGGCGGCCCGACCGGTTCACTGACGATCCGCTACCTGAAGCCGACGCCGCTGCACGAGGAGCTGCGCTTCGAGGCGTGGACCGGCGAGGTGAACGGCCGCAAGATCACCGCGCACGGCCGCTGCCTGGCGGGCGACGTGGTGGTGACGGAGTCGGAGGGCCTGTTCATCAGCCTCGATCCCAACCGCGGCTACCCCCAGTGGTCGAACCGCACGCGGAGCGGCGACGCCAGCCAGGGCTGACGCGGACCATCGGACCCGGCGAAGGGAACTGGACACGCCCTCCCTCGACTCAGGCGTGACCGGCACAGAGGCTACCGGCATAGAGGCTACCGGCGCAGAGGCGACCGACGCTGCGACGAGCGCGGCGCTCAGCGGATCGGTTGCCAGCTGTCGAAGCGCGCAGCCTGGCCGATCCGCTGGCCACGCTCGTCGACAACCGACCAGATGGTCGCGCCGTTGATCAGGAACCGCGTGCCGTCTGCGGCGATGCGCACCCCACTGTAGTCCCTGATCACGCCGCCTTCGAGCGCTCGGCGCAGGCTGTCCTGGCGCTCCGCGCGCTGGTCGGGCTCCGCGCTCAGGCGCGACGGCATGCCGCGGAGCGTGTCCCAGCTCATCCGGAACAGGTCACACGCGAGCCGATTGCCGTAGTTGAACAGCGGGTCGTCTTCGGTCCCATGGGACAGGAGCACGAACGGGGCGTCGTACAGGGCCGCGGCGAGCGCGATGTCGGGGCGAGGCGCCACGCCGCCCGGGTGAAGCCCCCGTGGCAGCAAGGGCTCACTGCACACCGCGTCCCACGACGCGACGAGGCACATGAGCCACCGGACGACCTCGGGTCGCAGCCACGGTTCCAGGGTGTCGCTCCCTGGTGTCGAGTTGCTTCCCTTTGTCGCGTCGCTGCCCGTCATCGCGTCGCTCCCGGTCATGGTTCACGGTTCCTGGCGCACGTCGTCCTGTCTCGCGAGCACCGCGTCCCGGCCCAGCTCAGCCGCGTGCAGTCGCCGGTACATCTGGGCGTACCGGTCGTGCATGTACAGGTAGTGCTGGCCCTGGGGCGTACAGACATAGCCCGCGTTGTAGTAGCACGGCCAGCGACGAGCGCCATGGCGCGCCATCTTCTGAGCACGCTTGGCGTGCCACTGGCGCACCGCGACCAGCTGGTCGCCGGCGATCAGGTCGCAGCGCTCGCGGTTGGTGAGCGACTCCAGCTCAGGGATGTCGTCTGCGTATCGCGGCGTCTGCTGCGCGAAGCCGCACTCCCCCGCCGGACCCCGCAGGTGCGGACGCCAGCGCGTCTCCTGGAAGCCGGTCGCCAGCGCAGCGATCAGGCAGTCCATGTCTTCACAGACCTGCGCGATGGCCTCAGCCAACCCGGCGATGTCTGCCGGGCTGTACCGCGCGTCGGTCATCACGTCGACGCCCTCTCGGCGTAGCGACTGGTGGATCAGGAGCTCGACCTCTGCGGGTAGCAGGACGCGGTACGGGAAATGCGCCTGAGCTGGCTCCCAGGCTCCGCTGACGGTCGAAGCCGCGACCGTCACGGCGTCGTCGTGGTCCGATGCGCCGAGCGGCGCTGTGGATGCCGGCGCTGTGGATGCCGGCGTGCTCGCGGCCGGCGTGGCCGCCTCGTGGGTTGAGCCCTCGCCCTGCGGGCCGGAGGGGGGTGGGGTCGGG
>ERZ869909.2460-NODE-2460-length-12273-cov-3.240899_pt1 | contig 12273 bp, 10 predicted proteins | sample MGYA00520892_ERZ869909 | MGnify/ENA primary metagenome ERZ869909 (study PRJEB32215, sample SAMEA104723947) | bioreactor metagenome | biome: bioreactor; feature: anaerobic bioreactor; material: water | place: China | collected 2015-03-12 ... | reverse complement strand
GGCTTGGTCAGGAAGAAGAACCAGCCCCAGTCGATCGCGTCGATGAAGCGGTCGATGTCCATCTCGCGTTCGTAGCTGCGGATCAGCGACCATTCCTTGGCGCCGGCGAACAGCATTGACTGTGCGCTGGCCGTCGCACCGGGCTCGATGGTGACCGGGTTCTGCCGGATCGAGGTCTGGTAGATCTCCGCGCCGGGCACGAACTGCGCGACGGCCGTGAAACCCTGCCCGGGCGTGCCGATCAGCGTCGCCATGAAATACTTGCCGGTCAGCCCGACCCAGCCGTTCTCGGCCACCTGCGTGACGCTCGCCGGCGTGCGCTCGCGTTCATCGACGCGGTAATTGCGCATGTTGCGGTAGCTGTCCTCGGTCAGCCGGCCATCGGCCATCTGGATCATGCCTTCATGCGAGATGAAGAAATTTTCCAGATCCGACGGCAGCCCGTGCTGCGCCAGAATCCCGTAGGGGTCGAGCGTGACCTGCGCGTCGGTATTGTTCTCGACCGTCTGGGTGACGGAGAACATGAAGTCCTGATCAATCTCCACCGTGCGGGTGAAGACCAACCCTTCGCCGTTGTCCCAGCGCATGGTGACGGGCGTATCAGGGGTGAGCGTGCCGTCGCCGACCTGCTCCCAGACGGTGTTCGGTCCCGGCACCTGCTCGGACGAGATGGCGCCACGCGGGCTCCAGCCGAACAGGGCATAAAAGGTGTCGCGGCCGCTGCCGACGGGGTTGAACAGATGCACGATGTCCGACCCCGGCGCGGTCGTCTCGCGATAGTCGCGCAGCTGCAGATCATCGATCCGCCCGCCCATCATCGAAATGGTGCCGCTCAGGCTTGGCGTGTCGATGCCGATGCGCGGCGCAGTCGGTGCGGCTTCCTCGGCCAGTTCGACCTCTGTCGGGACGTCGCCCGCGGGCGGTGGCGGAACCAGTTCTGTCTGATCGACGGTTGCGCCCGGCTCCGGCTCCGGCGGCGGGAAGAGCGCAAACCAGACGAGGATCACGATCAGGCTAAGCCCGAAGGCCAGGATCAGGTTCTTGTTCTGGTCGTCCATTTAAACTTCCGGGATCGCTGGGCAGGTCAGCGCCGGTTCAACAGACTGCGCCCCCAAAGGTCAAGCGGATTCCCCGGACCGGAAGGCTTGCCTCGCCTGATTTTCATCGCAGTGCAGGTGTGCGTCAGCCGCGTTCGACCCCGGCAGGGGCGCCCCTGGCCGCCGGCGCGGTGCGTTCGCGCATCCAGCGCACCAGATCGGTCGCGGGCATCGGACGGGCGATGCCGAAGCCCTGACCATGCGCGCAGCCCATCTGCGTCAGAAGTGCTTCCTCCTCAGGCGATTCGATCCCCTCGGCCACGCTCTCCAGGCCAAGCTCGCCTGCCATCGAGAGGATGGCGGCGACCATGCGGCTCTGACCGGGATCTCGGTGCATGTTGGTCACGAAGGACCGATCGATCTTGATCCGGCTGACGGCGAAGCGCCGGATGTTGGCGATCGAGGCATGCCCGGTGCCGAAATCGTCCAGATCGATCCCACACCCCAATGCGGCTAACCGGGCCACGTTCTGGACCATCACGTCATCGTCGCTATGGGTCACCACGGTTTCCACGATCTCCAGCACCAGCCGCTCGGGCGACAGGTCGTGGCGATCCAGTTCCCAGGCGATGGTGTCGGCCAGCTTCGGGTTGCCCAGTTCGGGTGCCGACAGGTTGACCGCGACATTCGGCACCACGAATCCTTGGGCATCCAGCCGGTTCAGCGCCGCCAGACCATCGCGTAACATTCGTTCGGCCAATCGCGTCGACAGCCCCTCAGCCTCGATCAGTGGCAGAAATTCGGCGGGCGGGATCAGCCCGCGGTCAGGATGCTGCCAGCGTGCAAGCGTCTCCATGCCTGAAACCGCGCCCGTGGCCAGCGCGATCTGCGGCTGGAAATAGGCGCAGATCGCGCCCGTCTCCAGGGCGCGGCTCAATTCGGCGCGCAGGGCGTTGTCCGGCGGGGCGGCGCGATCGGCGGGGGTGAAGCTGTGCACCCCGCCCGGCCCCGACTGCAGCGCGATGCGCGCGGCGCGTTCGGCGGCATCCAGCATTCCCAGCCCGGCAGCCTGTGCCGTCATCGGGTTCAGGCACAGCCCCACAGAGACGCTGGGCCAAAGAGTGATCGCCTCAAACTGAAACGGTGCTGCCAGATCTGCCTGAAGCCGTTGCGCGACCGTCAGTGCCGCGTCCAGTGCGTGGCCGCGTTGCGGCGCAAGCGCGATGGCGAACTGCCCTTCGGCCAGCACGCAGAAGGCATCCTGCGCGCGCAGACTTTGTCCCAGCCGCAGGGTCAGCGTCTCTTCCAGTGCGGCGAACAGCCGGTCACCGTGGCGTTCCCGAAGGACGTCGGCATCATCGAGTCGTAAGACGAAGGCTGCCGGGGCCAAGCCGCCGCTGGCTGCCCCTTCCGCCAGCGCGGCCTCGACCGTATCAGGCGCCACGGGATGACAGGTCGGCCGCCGGTGCTCGGCAGCGGGGCGGGCGGTACGGGTGGCCAACGCCAGCCAGCCCGATTGCAGCACAATGACACTGGCGATCAACCAGACCTCACCGCCAAGAAAATAGGCCAGCAGCGATACCGCTGGGACCAGCGCGATCGTCTGCGGCCGGCGTGCCCAGGCTGCCAGGCGTGCGGTCATGTCGCTGGGCGGTTCTGCCCGCTCCGCTCGAAGGCGCATCACTTCCGGCTCCTGCTCCGGTGGCTGGTGGTTCCACCGTCAGGACTCGCGCCAGAGATTGACCGAAGCCTTAACCCGGCCCGGAAACTTCATTAGAATTGTCGAAAATGTCTTGCTCTGCCGTGGGTTGCAGGCCGAGAAAATCGAAGAGCCGCGGGTCCGCCAGATGCGAGGGCCGCGCATTCATCAGCGCTCGGAACATCACCCCGCGCCGGCCCGGAGAGCGTTTTTCCCATTCATCGAGAAGGGCTTTCACCTGCATTCGTTGCAGCCCGTCCTGACTGCCGCACAGGTCGCAGGGAATGATCGGATAGTTCATCGCGCGGGCGAATCGGTCGCAATCGGCCTCCGCCACGAAGGCGAGCGGGCGCAGGACCAGCAGATCGCCTTCCTCGTTCAGGAGCTTCGGCGGCATCGTCGCGAGCCGCCCGCCGTGGAAGAGGTTCATGAAGAACGTCTCCAGCAGATCGTCGCGATGATGCCCCAGTACCACCGCGCTGCACCCCTCCTCGCGCGCGATACGATAGAGGTTTCCGCGCCGCAGGCGGGAGCACAGCGCGCAGTAGGTCCGGCCCTGTGGGACCTTGTCCATCACGATGGAATAGGTGTCCTGGTATTCGATCCGGTTGGGCACTCCCATCCGGGCCAGGAACTCGGGCAGGACGGTTGCGGGAAAGCCCGGCTGGCCCTGGTCCAGGTTGCAGGCCAGGATCTCCACGGGCAGAAGCCCGCGCCACTGCAATTCATGCAGCACCGCCAGCAGCGTGTAGCTGTCCTTCCCGCCCGAGAGGCACACCAGCCAGCGTGCCCCGGGCGTGATCATCCCGTAGGTATCGAGCGCCTCGCGCACCTGCTGAGCAAGCCGCTTCCGAAGCTTGCGGAACTCGGTCGTCTTGGGGGCGCCGTGAAAGAGCGCGTGAATGTCGTCGGCTTCGTCCAGCATCGGGGCCTCGTCTCGGCAGGGCCGGGGAATTGCGCGCGGTATGGCAGAAAGTGCACGCCCTGACCAGAACGCAGCGGCATTCTTGCCTGGCCGGATGGTTCAGCCGAAAGTGGTTCGTGGATGTGTCAGTGCCGGGCGTCGTTCACTCATCCAGTCCCGGCTCGTCCAGCAGGTGGCGACCGGCGCGATCCTCGACTTCGATGACCCATAGATCGCGGTCACGCTGCCTGTCGCGCGCGATCAGGGCGTCGATCTCTGGTTCAGTGCCGATGGCCAGTTCGATCCAGCGCCGCCGATCGGCCATGGGGTCGAAAACGCGCTGGAAGAGCTTCGCCCGCCCGTCGAGGGTTGCGAGCTTCACCATCACCGCGCCGGCCGTCGGATCCCCCTTGGCCAGCACATAGGCCGGGATGTTCGCCAGCCGCAGCCGGTTGAAATAGGCCTGCACCCAGAAATTCGCCGTCAGCCGCGCTGTCACGATGCGCCGCCTCTCGGCAAGCAGAACGGGGCACCCGCCAACGCGATCGGGGGAAAACGATGCCCGCCTCGGTCAGGCATCGCCGTCGCGGAAGTCGAGGTCCATCTCGCCGTAGCGTTCCGCTTCTTCCAGCCAGTTGGGGCGGACCTTGACCTGCAGGAACAAGTGGACCGGGCGACCGAGAAAGTCGGAGATCTCGGCTCGTGCCGCGGTGCTGATCGCCTTGATCGTCTCGCCCTTGTGGCCCAGCACGATGCCCTTGTGGCCATCGCGTGCGACATAGATGAGTTGGTCGATGCGGACCGAGCCATCCTTGCGCTCTTCCCAGCCTTCGGTCTCGACCGTCAGTTCGTAGGGCAGTTCCTGGTGCAGGCGCAGCGTGCATTTCTCGCGCGTCATCTCGGCCGCGATCATCCGCATCGGAAGGTCGGCGATCTGGTCTTCGGGATAGAGCCAGGGACCCTCGGGCAGGGCTTCGGCGAGCCACTGTTTCAGATCCGCAACCCCATGCCCGCGCTCGGCCGAGATCATGAAGGTGCGCGCGAAGGGATAGGCCTCGTTCAGCTTCTGCGAAAGCACCAGCAGCGCTTCAGCCTTGACCTTGTCGATCTTGTTGATCGCGAGCGCCACGGTGGTGCCCGACGGAAAGCGATCCTTGAGCGCATCCAGAATGGTGCGGACGCCCTCGGTCAGGCCACGATGCGCCTCGATCAGAAGGACGACGATATCGGCATCGGCGGCCCCGCCCCAGGCCGCGGCGACCATGGCGCGGTCAAGCCGCCGGCGCGGTCGGAAAAGGCCGGGCGTGTCGACGAAGACGATCTGCGCGGCCCCCTCGAGGGCGACGCCCCGGATGCGAGCGCGGGTCGTCTGCACCTTGTGTGTGACGATCGAGACTTTGGCGCCGACCATGCGGTTCATCAGCGTCGACTTGCCGGCATTGGGTTCGCCGATCAAGGCGACGAAACCGGCGCGGGTGGGGGTGTCGGTCATTCCGGTATCTCCAGCGTGTCGAGCAAGGCGCGGGCGGCGGCTTGTTCGGCCTGCCGCTTGGAACCGGCACTGGCGCGCGCGGTCTCGCCGGTGGCCAGGCGCACCTCGATGGTGAAGCGCGGTGCGTGCGGGGGACCTTCGCGCGCGACTTCCGCGTAATCGGGCGGTGGTGCCCCGTGGCCCTGAGCCCATTCCTGCAGCATCGTCTTGGCGTCACGGGCGTCCGACTCGACGCTTTGAAGGCGTTCGCCCCAGAGCCGCAGGACGACCTCGCGTGCCGCATCGAGGCCGGCGTCCAGGTAAACCGCGGCGATCACGGCTTCCATCCCATCGGCGAGCAGCGCCTCTTTCCGGCGGCCGCCGGTCAGCATCTCGGACCTGCCCAGGCGCAGGACCGCACCCAAGTCGACCTCGCGCGCCACTTCGGCGCAGGTTTCCTTGCGGACGAGGGCATTGAACCGGGGGGCAAGCTGCCCTTCGGTCGCGCCGCGGTCGGCGCTGAGCAGCGCTTCGGACATCACGAGGCCCAGGACACGGTCGCCGAGGAATTCCAGCCGCTGGTTGTCCGGCCGTGTCTTCGAGCCGATCGAGGCGTGGGTCAGAGCGCGCTGAAGCAATTCCGGGCGGCGGAAGTCATGGCCCAGCCGCAGGGCGAAATTCGCCATCTCGGCCGAAAGTCGACCTGACGCCCGCCCCGCCATCACTGCAGCCGGTGGAAGAACCGGTCCGAGCGCCAGGTCCAGAAATGCAGCATGGAACTGCCGGCCGAGGAGAACATGACCCGGTTCGCCCGCCCGATCAGGTGATCGAAGGGGACCATGCCGACGCCGCCGGCATTCTGCGGCACGCGGCTGTCGACCGAATTGTCGCGGTTGTCGCCGATGAAGAAAAAATGCCCCTCGGGGACCGTGAAGGCGGGTGTGTTGTCACCGAATCCGCCATCCTCGATGTTGAGGACCGGATAGCTGCGCCCGCCGGGTAGCGTTTCCATATAGCGGGATTTCAAGCAGGTGCCGCCTTGGCCGACGGGGGCATTCGCACAGCGCGGGAACTGCCCGGCGGACCCCTGACGTTCGTAGACCTCGGCGAAATCGCCGGCGGGCTCCTGCGGCACGGCCGTGTCGTTGAGATAGAGCGTTCCGTCGCGCATCTGAACGCGGTCGCCCGGCATGCCGATCACCCGCTTGATGAAATCCGCCCCGGTCGAGGGGTGACGAAATACCACGACATCGCCGCGCTCGGGTTCGGTCGCGAAGATGCGTCCCGAGATGGGGCAGAGCGCGAAGGGGCAGGAATAGCGCGAGTAGCCGTAGGCCATCTTGTTGACGAACAGGAAATCGCCGATCAGGAGCGTTTCCTTCATCGAACCCGACGGAATCCAGAATGGCTGGAAGAAGAGCGTGCGGAACACGCCCGCGATCACCAACGCCCAGAAGACGGTCTTCACCGTCTCCATCCAGCCGTCCTTCTTATCGGTTCCGCTGCTCATCGCCGCCCTGTCTTGCATGGGTAAAAAAAGCGCCGCCCCCGGGACGGCGCTGATTGGCTGGCTTCATGCGGTGCGGGGGGCGGCATGTCAAGCTTCGCCCCCGGTGCCGCCACGTCGGTCAGCCGACGATCGTGGCCTCGGTCGCGGCACGGAGCTCTTCCTCGGTGACGCCGTCGGCGAGTTCGACGATCTTCAGGCCGCCTTCCACCACGTCCAGGACACCTAGGTTGGTGATGATCCGGTTGACGACGCCGGTGCCGGTGAGAGGCAGGGTGCATTCCTTCAGCACCTTGGACTCGCCGGCCTTGTTGGTGTGGTCCATGACGACGACAACATGCTTGACGCCTGCGACAAGGTCCATCGCGCCGCCCATGCCCTTCACCAGCTTGCCGGGGATCATCCAGTTCGCCAGATCGCCGTTCTCGGCCACTTCCATCGCGCCGAGGATCGCCATGGCGATCTTGCCCCCGCGGATCATCGCGAAGCTCTGCGCGCTGTCGAAATAGGCGGTGCGGGCGAGTTCGGTAACGGTCTGCTTGCCGGCGTTGATCAGGTCGGGGTCGACCTCGTCCTCGGTGGGGAAGGGGCCGATACCGAGCATGCCGTTTTCCGACTGCAGGGTGACGTCGACGCCTTCGGGGATGTAGTTGGCCACCAGCGTCGGGATGCCGATGCCGAGGTTGACGTACATCCCGTCCTTCAGTTCCTTCGCCGCGCGGGCGGCCATCTGGTTGCGGTCCCAAGCCATGGTCGTGCCCTCCCTCAAGCCTTGCGCACGGTGCGCTGTTCGATCCGCTTCTCGTGTTCGCCCTGGATCAGGCGGTGCACATAGATCCCCGGCAGGTGGATGCCGTCGGGATCGAGCGAGCCGCGCGGCACGATTTCCTCGACCTCGGCGATGCAGATCTTGCCGCAGGTGGCGGCCGGCGGGTTGAAGTTGCGCGCGGTCTTGCGGAAGACGAGGTTGCCGGTGTCGTCGGCCTTCCAGGCCTTGACGATCGACAGGTCCGCAAAGATGCCGCGTTCGAGGATGTAGGTCTCGCCGTCGAAATCCTTGTGTTCCTTGCCCTCGGCAATCACCGTGCCGACGCCGGTCCTGGTGTAGAAGCCGGGGATCCCGGCACCGCCGGCGCGCATCCGTTCGGCCAGCGTGCCCTGCGGGTTGAACTCCAGCTCCAGCTCGCCCGAGAGATACTGCCGCATGAATTCCGCGTTCTCGCCCACATAGGAGGACATCATCTTCTTGACCTGCTTGGTCTGCAGCAGAAGCCCCAGCCCGAAATCGTCGACGCCCGCGTTGTTCGAGGCGATCGTCAGGTTCTTGACGCCCGCATCGCGGATCGCAGCGATCAGAAGTTCAGGAATGCCGCACAGGCCGAAACCGCCCGAGGCGATGGTCATTCCATCGAAGAGAAGCCCGTCCAGGGCCTCGGCCGCTGAGCCGTAGATCTTTTGCATGCGCTCCCCCGCAGATTGTCCGCCCCCGTTCTGGCGCGGCGATGCAGCGAAGTCAACAAGCAGGCGGGATGGCGTGGGCAGGCGCTCGGGCGCAGCCTTGGCAAGCGGGCGCGGGGTGGGGCGTGCAAATTTGCACAAACGTGCAAGCCATTGAAATCGCTATTTTGGCCGCAGAAATTTTACCGGATCTTAACCCGGCTTCCGGGCCCGGCAGGTCGCTTGGCCCTAACCCGAGTCCTTCCGTTTGGGCGCCGCCTTCTTCGCCGCCGCCTTCTTCGCGGCGGGTTTGGCGCTGCTCGCGGTTTTCGCCTTGGCGCCGGTCTTCGGGCGGGATGCGGCCTTCTTCTTGCCCTTCGACCCGGCCTTCGCCGCGATGAGTTCCAGCGCCTGATCGAGGGTCACGTCCTCGGGTTCAACGTCCTTGGGCAGGGTGGCGTTGACCTTTTCCCATTTGACATAGGGACCGTAGCGTCCGGCCATGACCGCGATCTTGCCGCCGTCGGGGTGCTCGCCCAGTTCGCGCAGCGGGGCGGCGGCAACCCGGCCGCCGCGCGTCGCCTTCGCGGCGATCAGGTCCAGCGCGCGGTTCATGCCGACGGTGAAGACTTCCTCGACCTCGGGCAGGTTGGCATAGGTGCGGCCGTGCTTCACATAGGGCCCGAACCGGCCAATGCCGGCTTCGACGGGTTCGCCGTCCTCGGGGTGATCGCCGACCTTGCGCGGCAACGCCAGCAGTGTGACTGCGCGCTCCAGATCGATCGTGTCCGGCGTCCAGCCCTTCGGCAGGCTGGCGCGTGGGGGTTTCGGAACCTCTTCGGTCACGTCGCCGCGCTGGACATAGGGGCCGAAGCGCCCGGTGCGCAGATAGATCGGATCGCCCGCGTCATGGCCCAGCAGCTTGCCGTCGCCGGAGAGCTCGGCCTCGGCCTCGTCCGCGCCGAGGGGTCGGGTGTAGCGGCATTCAGGGTAGTTGGTGCAACCGATGAAGGCGCCGCCCGACCGCGCGGTCTTCAGGTTCAGCCGGCCCTTGCCGCAGCCCGGACAGACGCGCGGGTCAGTGCCGTCTTCACGCGGGGGATAGAGGTGCGGGGCGAGGATCTCGTCGATCTTGTCGAGCACCTCGGAGATCCGCAGATCGGCGGTTTCGGCCAGATGCGCCGAGAAGTCGCGCCAGAAGCGATCCAGCACTTCCTTGTAGTCCCGCTCGCCGGCCGAGATGTCGTCGAGCTGTTCTTCCATCTCGGCGGTAAAGTCGTATTCGAGATACTTGCGGAAATAGTTCACGAGGAAGATCGTCACCAGCCGGCCCTTGTCCTCGGGGATGAGGCGGTTCTTGTCCTTGCGGACATAGCCGCGGTCCTGGATCGTGGTGACGATGGAGGCATAGGTGGAGGGACGCCCGATGCCGAGCTCCTCCATCCGCTTGACGAGCGTTGCTTCGGTGTAGCGCGGGGGCGGCTGGGTGAAATGCTGCTCGGGCGTGACGGCGTGCTTTTTCAGCGCGTCGTTCTGCGCCAACTGCGGCAGGCGCTTGTCGTCGTCGCCCTCCACATCGTCGCGGCCTTCCTCGTAGATGCGCAGGAACCCGTCGAAAAGCACCACCTGCCCAGTCGCCCGCAGGCCGACCTGCCCGTCCTTCGAGCCGATCTCGACCGTCGTGCGCTCCAGCCGCGCGGCCTCCATCTGGCAGGCGAGCGTGCGCTTCCAGATCAGGTCATAGAGCTTGCGCTGATCGGCATCGGTCAGGCGCAGCTTCTCGGTATCGGCGGACATGTCGGTGGGCCGGATGCATTCGTGCGCTTCCTGGGCGTTCTTGGCCTTGTTCTTGTACATCCGCGGCGATTTGGGAACGTAATCGGCGCCGTAGCGGCGCTTGATCTCATCGCGCGCGGCCATCACTGCCTCGGGCGCCATGTCGATGCCGTCGGTCCGCATGTAGGTGATATGGCCGGCCTCGTAGAGCCGTTGCGCCGCCGACATGCACTGCTTCGCGCCCATACCGAACTTGCGTGACGCCTCTTGCTGGAGGGTCGAGGTCATGAAGGGCGCGGCGGGGCTGCGGCTGGCGGGCTTGGCTTCGACCGACTGCACCGACAGATCGCGGCTTTGCACCGCGTTGACCGCCATTTCCGCGGCGGTCGAATCCTTCAGCGAGAACTTGTCGAGCTTGTCGCCCGCGAGGGTGACGAGGCGCGCGGTGAAGACCTGACCGCGGGGTGTCTCCAGCTCGGCGCTGACCGACCAGTATTCCTGGGCGCGGAAGGCCTCGATCTCCATCTCGCGCTCGACGATCAGGCGCAGGCAGACGGACTGCACGCGGCCGGCGGACTTGGCGCCCGGCAGCTTGCGCCAGAGGACGGGGCTGAGGTTGAAGCCAACAAGATAGTCCAGCGCGCGGCGGGCCAGATAGGCGCGCACCAGTTCCATGTCGACCTCGCGCGGGGTCTTCATCGCCTGGGTCACCGCATCCTTGGTGATGGCGTTGAAGACCACGCGCTTGACCGGCGTGTCCTTTTTCAGCGCGCGCGATTTCGCCAGCGCCTCGGTCAGGTGCCAGCTGATCGCCTCACCCTCACGGTCGGGGTCGGTGGCGAGGATCAGGTCAGGGTCGGATTTCAGCGCCTCGGCGATGGCGCGGACATGCTTGCGGCTGTCCGAGGCGACCTCCCACTTCATCTCGAATTCGTGTTCGGTGTCGACGGAGCCGTCTTTCGGCGGCAGGTCGCGCACATGCCCGAAAGAGGCGAGCACGGTGTAGCCGGGGCCAAGATACTTGTTGATGGTTTTCGCCTTGGCGGGCGACTCGACGACGACAACAGCCATTCAAGCCTCTGATCATAAACGTCAAAATTGCAATCACGGCGCTTTGGCCGCAGCCCTGGCGCGGGGCATAGATGCGTGCGGCAGGGTGCGGTTGTCAATCTGTGGCTGTAGAATGGCACCGCAAGAGGGGGCCGCGATTGTCAGCGGAGGCCGGCTTGGGGCGTGTCAGATCCGCGCCAGCAGGCCGCCGGGCTGGCGCTCGATCCGCCCCTCGAGTTCCAGGAACAGGATCGCGGGGGCGAGGGTCGCGGCGGGCAGGGCAAGATCGCGGATGAGCTGATCCTCGGCGAGCGGCGAGGGACCGAGGCGATCGAGGATCAGCCGGTGCAGGCCCAAAGCATCGGGGACGGGGGGCGGACGGCGCGGCGGCGTGGGCGAAGGGGAACGGGGCGCCGGTTGCGTGGCGGGCAGCGGAAGCTCCAGGGTCGTCTCCAGCGCCTCGACGATGTCGGCCACGTCCCGCACCAGGCGCGCGCCCTCGCGGATTAGCGCGTTGCAGCCGGCGGCGCGCGGATCGAGCGGGTGGCCGGGCACTGCCAGCACCTCGCGCCCCTGATCGAGCGCGTCGCGGGCGGTGATCAGGCTGCCCGAGCCCTCGGCGGCCTCGACCACCACCACCGCGCGGGACAGGCCCGAAATGATGCGATTGCGGCGCGGAAAGTGCCGTGCCTGCGGTTGCAGGCCCATCGGCTGTTCAGACAGGCGCAGGCCGCGTCGCCCGATCTCGGCGCCCAGGTCGGCATTCTCGGTTGGATAGAGGATATCGACGCCGCCGGCGAGCACCGCGATCGTCCCGGTGTCGAGCGTTGCGGCATGGGCCACCGCATCGACGCCCCGGGCCAGTCCGGAGACGAGCGTGAAGCCGTGATGGCCCAGCCCCTCGGCCAGCTTACGCGCCATGCGCTGCCCGAGGCTCGAGGCATTGCGCGCGCCGACCAGCGCGATCGCTGGGCGATGCGTCAGTTCGGCCCGCCCAATGGCCCAGAGAACAGGCGGTGGGTCAGGAATTCCTGCAAGTGCCGGGGGATAGTCGGGGCTACCGTGGCAGACCATCCGGGCGCCGGCGCGGGCGGCGGCGTCGATCTCACGTCGCGCGCTATCGAGGGGGCAGAGGACGCAGTCCTTGATCCCGGCGCCGCGGGCAATCCCGGGCAGCGCGTCAAGCGCGGCTCTCGCGCCGCCGTGTTCGTCGAGAAGCCGGAAGAAGGTCGCAGGCCCGACGCGGCGGGAGCGAATGAGGCGAAGCCAGTCCAGTCGGTCTTCTTCCGTGGTGGGTGGGGTGAAGGGTGTGGGAGAAGAAAACAAGTCCCCGACCATCACCGACCTCGTCTCATTCGACTCAACTTTTGCGTGAAAAGCATTAACGAGTGA
>ERZ869909.2459-NODE-2459-length-12274-cov-8.636304_pt1 | contig 12274 bp, 8 predicted proteins | sample MGYA00520892_ERZ869909 | MGnify/ENA primary metagenome ERZ869909 (study PRJEB32215, sample SAMEA104723947) | bioreactor metagenome | biome: bioreactor; feature: anaerobic bioreactor; material: water | place: China | collected 2015-03-12 ... | reverse complement strand
AACAACGCGGGCCGCAACGACAACCTCAACATCCAGATGTCGCTCTGGTATCTGCAGAGCGACAGCCTCGGCAAGCTCAGCGTCGGCCGCCAGGCCCATGCCGCAAAGAGCGCGGCGATGTTTACCGACCTTTCTGGCACCCAGGTCATCGACAATTACACCTTTCTTGCCGGCTTCCCGCAGTTCCGCCTGAGGGATGCGAACGGCGCACTTTCGAACCTCACGTGGGGACAGCTCGGCTTCTGCTACACGCAAGGCGTTCCCCTCGGCGGCGATTGCAACGGCATCGTGATGAACGGCGTGCGCTATGATACGCCAACGTTCGGCGGGTTCTCGTTCTCGGCATCATGGGGCGACGACGACTTCTGGGAAGTCGCGGCGCGTTACGCAGGTGAGATGGCCGGGTTCAAGATGGCGTTCGGCATCGGCTACACCGAAATGCGCGACGAGGTAACGACCGGCGCAGTTGCGGTCCTCACATCCAAGCAATCGGACTTCTTCCAAACCGGCGGTTATGTGCAGCATATCGGCACGGGTCTTTTCGTACACGGTGCCTACGGACGCGAATTCAACAACGACACGATCCTCGCCAACGGACACACCCAGCTCGACAGCGAGCAGTGGTATGTGAAAGCGGGCATCCGCAGGAATTGGACGGGCCTCGGTGCGACGGTTCTTTATGGCACGTACGGTGCCTACTTGGACCAGCTCGGACCGGCAGCGCTGGCCGCGGGCGCCACATCGTCCACGCTCGAACGCTTCGGCGGCGGCATCGCACAGGAACTCGATGCGGCAGCGACAACAGTTTACCTCAAATATCAGCGTTACGAGGCCGATGTGGACGGCATCGCGGAGGACTTCAAGGCCGCCGACTTCATCAGCGTCGGCGCGCTCGTCAACTTCTGATCTGGAAAGCCGCGCCCGGATCGCTCCGCCGTATCAAGCGACCCGCGGCCGCGCGAGCATCGGACCGTAAAGAACAGCGAAACCTCCAAACGCGACAACCCACGCCGCACCGGAAAGCGGCAGCAGCACCATCGTGTGCTCGGGTGCGAGGCTGACGGTGATGCGTGAGAGGGCGGCCACAAGCATCGCCGCATAGAGAACGACCGTCGACCACGGCGCCGTCAACCGGCGCCCGGTGTGCCCGCGAGAAACGCGCGTCATCACCGCAATCATCATCGTTGATAGCGCACCCGTGGTCCACGCATGGAGCCCCGCGCTTGCAAATCCGGCATCGTCCCACAGCACACCGAGACCGGTAAGAATGAACCCGATCCCAACGAACGCGTAAGCCACGTGAAGGATCGCAAGAAGTGGCTCGGCCAACGTCCTCTGTGGCACCCAACGCATCTGGCGCCCAAGGTTCGCGATGCCCGCCACCACGAGCGTGCCGCCAGCGACCGAGATCCCCCACGCCACCTCATCGTAAAATGGAAGAAAAACCCACGCGACCAACGCCGCCCCGCTAAGCAGCATGGACGCAACATCGCCGCGACTGAACGAGACAGGCAGGATCCCGCCCGCAGACCGGTTCTGTAGCAGCCAGTTCGTCGTAAACAGCGGGATGATACGGCCGGCAACAATCATGACGAGCAGGAGCACCAGCGCGAGTGCACCCGTGTGAGAAAACTTCGTTCGCCCGAACACGAAAATCTCATAATGAAATAACCCATCCGCGATCGCGATTCCGCAGAGAACGACAACGATCTTGAGGTTGCGCCAGTTACGTGCAGCGATGATCTCTCGGCCGATAACAGCGGCGAGCAAAATGGGAAAGGCGACAGAAATCGCCGCAGTCGCCCGCGGATCGAGATGCTCGGAAAAGGCGATAGAGAAACGCCCGAGAAGCCAGACGAAAAGCAGAAGAGCAAGCCCGCTCCCGACGACAGGCGCACGACCGGTCCAGTTCGGAACCGCAGTCAGAAGAAAGCCCGCGATAATGGCGGGAACGAAGCCGAACAGCAGCTCGTGCGCATGCCAAGCCACCGGCGGAAATGCGCTCGGCACGGCAATAAGCCCGAGAAACCAAGGCACCCAAAGCGCAACGAGAAGTGCTGCGTAAAGCGCCCCGAACAAAAAGAACGGGCGAAATCCAAGGCTGAGAAAAGCCATCTGCCGCGATCTGTGCGTATCGTCGATTGTCGCCATGCGAGTGCCTCAACAGCCTTGATGCTGGATCGTGACGGGATCCCGGAAGAAAGGCCAATAAACCCTGAGCCAGAGGAGAAACGCCGCCGCCCAGAGCAGCGACACGAGAACGAACGGCGGCCCAGGGAGGAGCGTCGTCGGAAAGACTTCCGGCACGACACGGAGCAGCGTGGCCAACACCAGCAAGAGAAGCGCAAAACGCGTCTGCCGCACAAGCCCAAGCCCCTGCCCTGTATGCCTGAGCCCCGCGATGGAAAACACGGCAAGAACGCCGAGACCGAGCCCACCCATCAGCGCAAGATGGAGCCCTGCATAGGCGGGAATCTCGAACCCCAGCCGCGATGCCCCCATCAACATAAGCCCAAGTCCGGCAAAGCCGCTCGAACCCGCGAGGGCCAGAATTTCCGCGCGCACGATCTCGCGACCGATGAAGTTCTCCGCAACACGGTCCATGAACGCCGCTCCAGCGGCAATCAGGAGATAACCCGTCGTTGCCTCTGAGAGACCGAACGCTTCTGCCACGACCAGCAGCGCCACAAGCCCCGGCGCCAGATTCATACGGCCCGGATGCGGACGGAAGGGCGAGGTCTCCTGGCTGGGATCGAGCACCAAGTTCGTCACAGGCACCGTGATGCGCGCAAGCGCGATGCCGAGAATCCCCAGGAAGACGAAACCTGCGATATGCAGGAAGCGATCCGCCAGCTCAGCCGCATGTGCCATGTCGAGAAACGCGTAGCGCGTCACGGCCTCGGCCGCCAAGAGACACGAGATCCAGAAAACGAAGGCGACGAGCCGCGTCGAGCGTTTCGCCATAGACACACGAACCAGATAGACCACGAGAAACGCGAGCCAGGCGAGGTCGCACAGAGCACCGACGATGCCCAGCGCCTCAGCACCGACAAAGCCGATGACGCGGGCCGCTCCCCATAATCCTGCAAGCACAAACAGAACACGCCCGCGCAGCCGTTTCGTATCTGTCCACTCGGGAACGGCGGTCGTGATAAAACCGATGAGGGCGCCACCGAATGCGCCGATGATCATCTCGTGTGCGTGCCAAAGCCCTGGAGGAATACTGTCCGAGAGCGGGAGGCCGAAGCCGAACGCCGCGACCCAAAGGAATGGCCACAGCGCCGCATGGATCGCAGCCAGCGGAAAAAAGAGGCGAAATCCCTCGTCGCCGAGAACATCGAGTGTCGCGCGATAAGATACTGCGTCTGCCCTTGGAGCAATGCTCATGCGATCCGCCGTTCGTCCGTCTCGTGGAGATGTCGGAACAGCGGGTCCTCCTTCAGGTAGCTTTGTACGGCCGCGAACACCGCCGCATCGTCGCGCGCATCGCGAGCAAGTCCGACGAACCTCTCACCAGCGATCCCACGCACGCGCTCGTCGAGAACCACGATCCGATCCGAGACGCGCACGGCCTCGGCGAGATCGTGGGTGACGAACAGTCCCGCAAAACGCGCCTGATGAGCCGCGGCAATGACGAGATCCTGCATTTGCCGTTTCAGCGCAACGTCGAGAGCCGTGAACGGCTCGTCGAAGAACACAAAATCCGGTTCGACGACGAGCGCGCGCGCAATGGCCGTGCGCTGGCGCATACCGCCGGAAAGCTCAACCGGGTACTTGCCGAGATCACGCCGATCCAGCGACACGAGATCGGCCGCACGGCGCGCCCTCTCCAGTCGCTCACGGCGTGCAACCCCTGCCAGACGCAGCGGATAAGCAATGTTGTCCTCCGCCGTCGCCCACGGCAAAAGGCGCGGCTCCTGAAAGATCATCCCATGACGTCGATAGCCCGCAACGACCCTTCCACGCAGCGGATCGGTCAGGCCCGCTGCAATATGCACGAGCGTGCTCTTGCCGCAACCCGATGGACCGACCAATGCCACGATCTCGTCTTCCGCGACACGGAGCGCGACGCGGTCAAGCACGGTGCGGCCGAAATAGGCATGCGCGACGCCGTCGAGTGCGAGCGCTGTCATCGCTTCACCCCCCACGGCCGCGCAGCCTCACGCCAGCGTTCGAGTTCCGCGCGGATCGGCTGCACCACGCCGTACTCGACGATAAAGATCGCCGCGACGATGATGACGACCCACGAGATGGACTGAGCGACATCGAGGTTGGAGCGCGACGTGGCGAGCGCCACGCCGATGCCGTCGATATTAGCGAGCAGCTCGGCCATGACCGCAACCTTGAAAGTGGAGCCAAGCGCCACCGCGAGCGCGGGGAAGTAGCGTCCCGCGACTTGGCGAATGACAATTGTCCAGAGCCTTTGCAAGGGACCGGCACCGAAAGCGCGCGCCATCTCCTCAAGCGCCCGGTCGCGCGTCGCAACCCCTTCCGCCACGTTGGCGAAGACAAGCGGAAACGACGCAACGACGGTCGTGGTCAGCACCGTGCCCGTGCTCGAACCGAACCAGATCATCGCGAGCACAATCCACGCGATCGGCGGCACGCCCATGACGATCGTGAGCAACGGCCGCGCGAGCCGCATCGCAGCCGCGGAATATCCGACAGCAAGACCGAGCACGCCGCCGAGCAGCGCGGTCAAGCCGAAACCTTGAACGGCGCGCAGCCCCGTCTCCCACGCGAGACGCCATGTCTCGGCCGATTCGAGAAGTGCTCGGGTCGCCGCGAAAGTAGCCAGCGGAGACGGCAAAATGAAATCGCCATACGCCTCATGCCCCTGCTGCCAAAGCGCAGCAAACACGGCAAGACCCGCCACACCGACCCAGCCGGACCAAACGAACCGGCCGAGGCGTCCCATCCTATCGAGCACGACGCGTCGCATAAGGCCTCAAAGGTAGAAGTCGCCATCCGGCAACCGACCACCAATATAGCCGGGATTGACCACGGCCATAGCCTCCAGAACCGTCTCGACATGCGTGCGTGCGTCGCGGGCCGCCGTCGCAACAAGATGCGAGTAGGGAATGGACTGTTCGATCACCGGCCAGGGAAGCTGAAGCGGACCGGCGGCGTTGCTGGCCGCACGAGCCGGATGCGCGTTCACATCGGCCACCGCGCGCACGAGCCCCGCCTGAAGCGCCTCCACAACATTGGGATTGGCTGTGCGGAATGTATCCGTAACGGCCAAGCCCGCCTGCGGCAGGATAGGCTCGGTACCCGTTAACCGCGCCCACTCCGCCTGAATATCCATGACGCGGTGGATCGTCTTGCCGGCCAGTTTGCCACGAACCACCGCCGCTGACGCAGCCGGCTCAGGCGCAAGCGCCGCATCGACGCGCCCCAGCACCAAAAGTTGGATGCTCTCAAGCGGCGATCCCGTCGCCACCAGCTCTACGTCCTTCGCCCCATCTATTCCGGCATGCTTGAACAAACGCTGCAGGATCAGGTTCGGCAGCTCGTTCGGTGCCATGACGGCAAGCCTGCGGCCCTTGAGAGCGGCAAGGCTCGTCATCTCCGGATCGGCAGACATGATGTAGAGAATGCCGTTCGTCATCACATTGACGAGCCGTACACCAAGGCCGCGATTGTAGAGGTTCGCCGCCACGGGCACCGGCATGATGGCCACATCGAGCCGCTTCGACGTCAGCCCTGCGCGCACCTCATCCACCTGCCGCCAAACGCGCAGCGACGCCTTCGTCGCGGCCTTGTCGAGACGGCCCGTCGCGATCGCATGAAGAACTGTGATCGACGGGCCGGCAGGCGGACCCCAGATCTCGATCTGCTCGAGAGGAGCCGCAAATGCGGTGGAGAAGGGCATAAAAAGCGAGGCGGCAGAGACGCCGACGAGCGACGCTCCACCTTTCAGAAGTCCCCGCCGCGAGAGGCAGATTGCACGCTCGCGTATGTGCCCAGAACGGGCGTTCTCTTGCATCAGAACTTCGCTTTCACGCCCCCGATGAAGGCACGACCCTCTCCAGGCTGGAACACGGCCTGATTGGGATTGCTGACGACATCGACGATCAGCGTCGCCGAAGCATACTTCTCGTCGAAAATGTTGGAGACCTCGCCGAACAGGCTGAGATTGTCGGTGATCGCATAAGCTGAGCGCAGATCGAACACGGCGAACGAGTCGCGGAACAGTGTGTTCGCATTGTCGACCGGAGTATCGTCCGGCAGCCAATCCACTTCAGCCTCAACCCACAGACCCGGCATGACAGTATAGCGCAACGCAGCGTTCACGATATGCCGCGGCGCACCCGCCAGGCGGTTATCGCCATGCCGAGGATCGCCATCGAAACGGAAGTCCTGATACGTGTAGGCCACGCGTCCGCTGAGATCCGTTGTGATGTCGAAGGCGGTGCCGATCTCTATACCGAAGTGTGTCGTCTTATCGGCGTTAATAGCGCCGAGCGAGTTACCGAACGAGTCGCGCAGGTTCAGAAGCTCGTCCTCGACCCACGAGTAGTAGGCAATCGCCGACCATGCGAGCCCGTGAGTCCGCCCCTTCCAGCCGCCTTCGAGCGTAGTCGCCGTCTGCGCGTCGAGATCGGGCGTCGCGAACATGGCGGGCGGCGCGCCCCCAGGGTTCGTACCGGCGCTGCTGTTAGGCGACCCCTGGATCGGCGAAATGAGATCGTCGTGCGTCGGCGGCTCGAAGCTGCGGCTCACGGCTGCGAAGATGGATTGATCCCGCGTCAGGTCGTAGTTCAAAGCCAAGCTCGGCGTCCACTCATGATAGGAGCGGTCGTAGCTCGTATTCACGAATGGGAAAGCAGGAAGGTAGGTGTTGGTCGCCGCATTATACCTTGGGCGCGCCATGCCGAAGATGTCGTCGTTTTCCCGCTTGGCATACGAATAGGCAATGGCCGGCGATACCGTCAGGCGCTCGGTAAGCGGAATGTTGAAACCCGCGTGCATCGACAGCGTGGTCGAGTCCAGCTCGTTCTCGCCGAAGAGGCGTCCCGTTTCACCACGCTGATTGATGAGATAGTTTCGGTCGGCCGAGCCCACGACGTACTGGCCCGTGATCTCGAACAGCGGCAACGCGCGCGACGCATCCGGCGCATAGGCATAGCGCAGCACGGTGGTGAAATCGCCGCCCTCTGTCTCCCGCACGCCGCTTCCCACCGGGAACCGGAACGTATCATCCGTGTAGGTGTAGCCGAAGCCGACGTCGAACAGGTTGGCGCCGTAGCGCGCCGTTGTGCGCGACCCGATGCGGAACTGCTCGGCCTCACGCTCGGGCCGATCGCGAATCACGTTGGGGCCAACGCAGGCGTTGGGTCCTGTACACACCTGTTTGGGGTTCTGACGGAGCAGCGTGCCGGACAGCGGACCGGCAACGTCGAACGACAGATCCGTGTAACCGAAGAAGAGGCGCGTCGTGATGTTCTCGTTCACGCGCGCGCCTGCATTGAGATTGAAGTTCGTGCGCTCGGATTCGTTGTAGACGCGGAACCCATCGCGCTGGACGTAGCTCAGGCTCGCATGAGCATCGAACGCACCTTCCTGTCCGCCGGCAGCAGCATTCACGCCGAAGTGCCCGAAGCTTCCAAACTCAACAGCAGCCTCGGCGCCAGGCGCCGTGATCCCCGTGGGCGAGACGAAGTTGATCGCACCGCCGAGCACGGTGGCCCCGAGCCGGTTGGCCGTATATCCCCGGTAAATCTCTGCAAATTCAGCACTTTTCGGATCTGCAAACCCGACGATATAGGAACCGTCGGCGCGGTTGATCGGCAGACCGTCCTGGAGGATGAGCGTACCACGCTCGGACGGGTTCTGCTGCAAACCGGAGCCTCGGATTTGCAGGCGCGGCTGATCGTTACCGCCAAAGAAGTTCTGCACCACCACACCCGGCACGGATGCCAGCATCTCCGAAAGAGACGCGGTGGCCTTGGGCGACATCTCCTCATTGGTGACGACGGTCGCGCCGCCCGGAATGGCATCGAGCTTTCGGATCGCCTCCGCAACTGGCGTCTCTCCGGCGCTACCCTCGGAAGCATCGACGGCGATCGGCCCCGGTCCGGCACCGCCACCACCCGTCGCTTGCTTAGCGGCAGGGCGTGGGGCGGCCCCACCAACGTCGATTGCCGGCAGGTCGACGGCTGTGCCCGGAGCCGCCGACTGGGCCAACACGCCCGTCGAACTCACGAGCAGCGCGGCGAGAGCGGTCGCGCCAATAGGCAGTCCAGACAGGCTCGAACCGTCCCGCTGCCCGCGCAAGCGCGCACCCCTCAGAGCCGAATTCAGCGCCTTCAACATCTCAAGCCCCCAGTCCACGAAATTTGCGCCCCATTGATTTGTTGACCACCGTAGTACACTTATGCAGATACGGACCTGATCTAAGTCAAGCAGTGGCGTTCAATCCCTGGACTGTGGCTTGGCGAACACTCCAGCCCTGGCGATAGGCGCGCGGAGCAAGAAGCAGAGTCTATCGGTAAGCCGACAGGCTCTTCCCGAAGCAGCGTAGGAACACCTGCAAGCCGAGCAGGCGTAGCTTCACGGCAGCCGAGTTCATGAACGGAGGGCGCTGCCCATCACGGTGCGCGAGGCGGCTCGTCTCGCTCGAAGATGTCGGGCAAAGACGAAATCTCGTCCGAGTGAGACGTGGCCGTCGTAATCACGGCCGCATCGGGCAAACGCTTGCGTATAGCCTCTATCAGACGCCGATGCGCGTCCGCCTCCAAGGCGGAGGTTGGCTCGTCGAGCAGCACGACATCGGCGTCAGATAAAAGCACCCGCGCGACGCTCACGCGCTGCCGTTCTCCGCCCGATAAATTATCGACGACCTGGCGATCATGAAGCCGATCAACCAGGCGACCCAACCCAACATCTGCAAGCGCGGCGGCAACGACGTCATCGGCGACCTCAGCGGCCGGCCGGGGATAGACGATGGCCTCCTTCAGCGATCCCACCGGCATGTAGGACCGCTGCGGCAGCGCAATAAGCTTTGCTCCCTCCGCAAAACGCACGTCACCGTTCGCAAACGGCGATAAGCCGGCCAGCGCACGCACGACGCTCGTCTTGCCGCTTCCAGATTTCGCCCGGAGTGAGGCCGTTCCTCCGCGATCGAGATCGAGTTCTTCCAACGATCCCACGACGCGTGTCCGTGTTGGATCGGTCACCCTCAATTGCCGCACCGACACCACCGGCCCGTCCGAACCGCGCGACATTTCGGCAGTCGCCTTCCGCAGAACGCGAGCGCAGTCGAGTGTCTGATCCAATCCTTCAAGACGGCGCGTCACGGCCACCCACTCCGTGAGTTCACGATACGCCGTCACGAAGAAGGAGAGCGATGTCCGCACCGTGGCGAAAGCCGACCCGGCCTGCATGAGCACGCCGAGCTGCATCTCTCCAGAAAAATAGAACGGTGCGAGAACCAGATACGGAAAGTAGAGCGATACGTGCTTAAAACCGTCGGCGAAGAAGCCGAGCAGCTTCTGGCGCCGGATGAGCGCGAACCAGTTTCCGAGAACGTCCCGAAAACGCCCATCGAGCTCTCGGCGCTCGGCCTCGTCGCCACGAAGAAGCGCGATTTCCTCGGAGTTGTTGCGCACCCGAGCGAGACCGAACCGAAAACTCCCTTCGACTTTGTCCCGCTCGTAGTTCAACGCAATGAGTGCGCGGCCGATGACGTGGGCAAGCACAGTTCCGGCCAACGAATAAAGGAGCGCCGCCCAGACCAGAAGGCCCGGAATGACATATGTCTCGCCTCCCATCGTGATCCCGACAGTCGCGGAGATGGACCAGAGAATAGCCACGAATGAGAAGAGCGTAACGATGGCGCCCAGCAGTCCGACCGAAATGGAGAGCGCAGAAGCCGCAAATTTCTCCGTGTCTTCGGCGATCCGCTGATCGGGATTGTCACTCGCTCCTTCGACAAAGCGCATTTTGTAATGCGCGCCGCGCGAGAGCCAGCGATCGAGAAAACGGCTCGTAAGCCATTCTCGCCATCGCATCGTAAGCCACTGGGTGAAGTACTGCTGATAGACGGACGTCAGGATCAACGCAGCCGCAATCGCGAGATACACCCAGAACTGACGGACGAACTCAGCCCAATCCTTATCCTGCAACGATTGGAAAAAGTCGTTGCGCCAGTGATTTCTCGCGACCTCGGCTGCAACCAACCCGAGCTGGCACGCCACAACCGCGAATAGCAGCAATACCGGACCAAAGCCTGCGCTGCCAAAATAGGGACGCGTATAACCCCAAGCCGCGCGTGCGAACGCCCTCACTGCCGCTGTCCTTGAGCCGGCTCGGACACGGAAGCTGCGCGTCGCCGCTCCGTTTCATGAAGCGGGCACGCGCAACAGAGCACTCCATCCGGCAATAGATATCTCAGGCAGCACACCCTCCGGCGCCGGACACGCTCGCCATCTATCTTGAGATAGGTCACAGGGCTGAAAAGGTGATTCCTCGCGCCATCATCGAACATCCGCGCATCCATCAGCGCGAACCCCTCGCCGAGCCCCGGCGCCGCAAAACCCTCCTTCTGCAAATGCCGGAGCACACCCTCGAATAGTGTCCCGGCATTGCTCCAGAGCACCCGCCGGCTCACACGGGTGCGGCTATGCCAGAACTCAATGAACGGCGCGATATTGCCTTCGATAAGCGGTTTGAAGCGGCCTCCCACAGACGACACCGGAAGCGCCGTGGCTTGCGAGATCGCCACCTGCTCGATCTTGTAATCGGGCGCGAGCTTCAAGCGAATGTCCGACAGACGGAACGGGGGTAGCCTGTCGAGAAGGATCGCCGAGCAAAGAAGAGGCGGCAGAACGAAGGAAAAATACCACTTCGACCAAATGGAATAGATCGCGGCCCGCGGCGTCTCGCCATGCGCCCGGCGAAAAGCCTCCGCCATACGGTCGAGATGGTGCTCCGTCAGAATCTCGTCGACGGAATAGGTCGGCTCCGCGATGGAGCCCACATGCATAATCCGCCCGCGCAAATGCGCGAGCGGCCCAACGAACAAGCCGTTGAGGTCATCGTGCAGTTTGTCCCACGCCTCTTCAGACACCCAGGCCCCTCAGACAATTGGCATCGTAGAAATGACGACGGGCAGCGCCGGCTTGACCGCGCTGCCCGTCCCCAATCTAAAACCGCATCCGAAGAGCGGCATCGATTGTCCGCCCCATGCCGTAGTAACACCCCGTCGCCGCGACGCAGTTCGTGACGTATCTTTCGTCGGTCAGATTCTTCGCGTTGACAGAGAACTCCCAGTCTTCGAACGCGGAATCCACGGTGCCGAGATCGTAACGCAACATCGCGTCGTAGAGCGTGAAGGACGGCACGTAAAAGGTGTTGAGCGAGTCTCCCGCGGTCTTGCCGAAATAACGCACGCCGCCGCCGAGAGTGAGCCCACGGAAAACGCCCTCCGAGAACGTGTACGAACTCCAGAGCGATGCCGAATGCTCAGGAACCGCGATGAACTCCTTGCCCGTTCGGCCCGCCTCGTTGGTTTTCGTCACTTCGCTATCGAGATAGGTGTAGGCCGCCGCCACATTCCATCCATCAGCCAAAGAGGCGCGAACCTCGAGCTCAGCACCGCGCACAGTGACCTCGCCGGTCTGAATGCGGTTCGGCGGGTTGGCGAGGTCGGGCGTCAGGACATTCTGCTGCACGAGGTCGAACACCGCGGCGGTGAACAGCGCATTGAATCCGCGTGGCTGATACTTGATGCCAAGCTCGTTCTGCTCGCCCGTCGTCGGGGCGAAGGGCGTACCGTCGACCATGCTTCCGATCGACGGGAAGAACGACGTCGAATGGCTGACATAGGGCGCAAGCCCATTCGAAAAGTGATAGATCGCGCCGATGTTGTACGTAAGTTCTTTGTGGTCCACAGGCACGACCACAGCCGGACCGAACACACCGAGGGCATTGGCCGTGCGCGTCTTTTGATCGGCAGTCGCCCAGTCGTGACGAAGGCCACCAGTCACGGTCAAGCCTGCGATCGAGATCTCGTCCTGCAGATAGATGCCAGTCTGCTCCACGTCCTGATCGCGCTTTGATGTGATCGCCGGAATTGTGAGCGGCTGCCCATATACGGGATTGTAGAAATCAAGCGGATACGGATTGCCAGGAGTCCCCCGGTGCACGCCCGTTCCCTGGTAGTTGGGAATAGCGGCATAGTCGACACCCACAACAAGCTTGTGGTCCAGCGGACCCGTGGAGAAACGGCCCCGCAGGCGACTGTCGACCTGATAGGTCTCGATCTCGT
>ERZ869909.2458-NODE-2458-length-12277-cov-4.169262_pt1 | contig 12277 bp, 13 predicted proteins | sample MGYA00520892_ERZ869909 | MGnify/ENA primary metagenome ERZ869909 (study PRJEB32215, sample SAMEA104723947) | bioreactor metagenome | biome: bioreactor; feature: anaerobic bioreactor; material: water | place: China | collected 2015-03-12 ... | reverse complement strand
AGGATAATGAGGAGGTCGAGTTCGAGTCGTTGCGCCCTCTTTTCAGGCTGGAGGGCTTTGACCTGGTTCTGGGATATGAGTTTCCTGATTATGCTGACAGCGAAGATGATGACTATTTCTGGATTTTCCGGGGTGGAGAGTTGCGATCTGTTCGACAGTCGAAATTGCCGGCTGATGTTGACAGCGCTGTCGTGAACAAAGTTCGCATGGGGAATCAAGGTGTGTGAGGGCGTGGCATAGCCTATGCAAAGCACATACCTTGAGAGGTTACTTTCATAACCCCAGAATCACCCCATAAAACAACACCAGAAACCCACCAATCTCCCCAACAATCAACGCCCACATAAACACCACCATCAACCCACCCGGCAAGGTGCCTTTACCCAGGCGGTGCGGCTTGCGCAGCTGATTATCGGTATCGGCCAGCCAGCCGTGCAGCACATAAGACAGCACTGCCGCCGCAAAGAAGGCAACCTGCACCGCCACGGCGATAGTGTTGACGGTGTCCGACAGCACGCTCAGTTGCGCGAATTTAGCCAGCAGTAAACACGCAAAGGCATACAGCAGTGCAGTGCGGTGGGCGATGCTCACATATGGATGGGCTTCGGCTGATTCGCGGGCATGAATCTGCTGGTATTTCCATACGCCGGTAAGCAGCCCGACCAGAAAAAAGCTGCCCGCAGAAAGTATGGCGAGAGTTTCAGCGGCTTGCATCGGGGCGGGCCTCCACGCTGACCAGCATACTGCGCTCCAGCAACCAGCCGCGCAGGCGGCGGGGGAGCAGGTTGGTATACACGGCGAACTTGTTCAGCAGGCCGGGCACATACACCACTTTGCCGCAGTACATGGCGTTCACGCAGAGCCTCGCGACGTCAGGGGAGGTCATGATACCGGTCTGCTTCTTGACGTTCTGACCAGCGCTGTCGAGGAAGGGCGTGAGCACGCCGCCCGGGCAGGCGGCGGTGACGCTGATGGCGCTGTCGCGCAGTTCGTAATCGAGCACTTCGGAGAAGAAGCGCACGTAGCCTTTGGTGCCGGAATAGGCCGCGTAGCGCGGGGTCGGCAGAATGCCCGCCAGTGAGGCGACGTTCATCAGATAGCTGCGCTGCCCGTGGGCGCGCGCCCGGCGCAGAAAGCCGTGGCTCAGGGTGGTCAGCGCGGTGACATTCAGGTCGATGTCGCGTTGTACGCCCGCAAGGTCCTGGTCGGCGAAGGGCGCCCAGAAGCCGGTGCCTGCATTATTCACCAACACGGTCAGGGTGCCGCCGGTGCTGGCCAGGGCGGCATCCACCTGATCGAGCAGGCCGTTCAGGGCGTCGCGGTCAGACAGGTCACAGGCGATGGCGGTGGCGGTGACGCCATGCTCCTGATGCAAGGCATTGGCCAGGGCATCCAGTCGCTCCTGGCGGCGGGCCACCAGAATCAGGTTCAGGCCGCGAGCGGCCAGCTCTTTGGCGATGTCTTCGCCGATGCCACCGGAGGCGCCGGTAATTAACGCTGTGCTCATGGGCAAGTCCCGCTGCAAAAGCACCACTATACCCAAGCCGCGCCCGGCGTTAAGGGGGCGCAGGTCGATTGGCGCATCCGGCGCCTGTGTGGCGGCCTTCACGGTGCGCTTTCACAGGGGGGCGCGTATGATGCGGATTCATTTGCCAGCGCCGGAGCCCGCCATGCCTGATCTGATCCTGCATCATTACGCCATGTCCCCCTTTGCGGAAAAAGTGCGCGCCATGATGGGTTACACCGGGTTGTCCTGGAGCGGTGTGCTGCATCCACCGCAGCCGCCGCGCAAGAAACTGGTGCCGTTGGCGGGGGAGTATCGCAAGATTCCGGTGGCGCAGATCGGTGCCGATGTGTTCTGCGACACGCGTCTGATCACCCGGGAGATTGCGCGGCTGTCCGGGCAGCCGAGGCTGGCGCTGGCGGGTTGCGATGATGAGGTGCGGGCGTTTGTGGCCAGGACGGATCTGGAGGTCTTTCTGGCCTGCGTGATCTCGGCAAGCAGCCCGAAGCTGCTGTTCCGTTTCTGGCGCAGCACCTCCACGCTTACGGTGATCCGTTTTCTGCGTGACCGTATCCAGATGGGCCGCACGGCCACCGTGCGCGCGGCCTCGCCCAAGCGGGCGCCCGGGGTGGTGAAGGCGCACCTGGAAGATCTCGAATCGCGCCTGGCGAATCAACCGTTCCTGTTTGGCGATACCCCGTGCATCGCCGATTTCAGTGCCTGGCACGGCCTCTGGTTTATCCGCGAGGCGGCGGGCAGCAACCTGACCGAACCCTATGCGCGGGTGAACGCCTGGATGGATCGCATGAAGGCCTTCGGCCATGGGCCGAATCAGCCGATGAAGGGCAAGGCCGCCTGGGCCGTGGCGCGTGATGCCACACCGCGTGAGCTGCCGAAAAGCGAGGACTCACCCCTGCTGGGCAAGCCGGTGACGGTCACGCCCTCGGATTACGGCCAGGTGCCGGTGAGCGGCACCCTGGTGGCGCAGCTGGCCGACAGCTGGGTGCTGGCGCGCGAGCATGCCGCCATCGGCACGGTGCATGTGCACCTGCCGCGTGACGGCTTCACGCTGGCCCCGGCACAGGCCTAACGCGAACCCTCGCATTCCCAGCCAAAGCCATAGTAGTCAGAGCGCCCCTGCTGCAACTCGATCTTGCCGTAGGGGGGCAGCCGCCGCTGGTAGCGAACGCCGCTGAAGGTGACCTCGCACTGGAAGTCGTAATCACTCAAATTGGTCAGGGTGAGGTACTCCGTGTTGCAGATACCCTGATAGTAGCCGCTGATGTCGTCCGTACGGGATGAATCGGTCGTGTCATACCAGTTGCACACCGGCTGATAGCCCGGCGAGCCACTGTACGAATCATCCAGCGCCGAGGCGAAATAGGCCCAGTCCTGAGATGTGCAGCCGCTGAGGCCTGCCATGGCCAGCATGAGTCCCAGGCATGCCGCGATTCCCGATCGTGTGTTCATGTGCGTTGTCGTCCCTACCCGATGTTGAGGTGAATGTATCGGGGGGTGTGAGGGACAGCAGCGGGGTTATCGACAAGATTCCAGCAAGGCCTCCAGCGCAGGCTGCCCCAGCTCGTTCATGGCGGCGATATTGCGCTCGGGAATCTGCTCCGGGGCCGGATGGCTGGCAATAGCCTGCTCCAGGCTGTCTTCCCGCAGCAGGTGCAGGGCGGGCCAGGGGGAGCGGTTGGTGTAGTTCTCGGCATCGTCCGGCTCGGTGCCTTCGAACTGGTAGTGCGGGTGGAAGCTGGCGATCTGGAAGACGCCTTCCCAGCCGAAGCGCTCCACCAGCGCCTCCGCCAGATCCAGAAAATCATTATAGTCGGCAAAGTCGCTGAGCATGTGCGGCACGGCGATCACCGTGGTCTCCACCTCGCTGGCCGGGCAGTGCGCCAGCCGGTCCAGTTCCGCATGCAGGTCGTGCAGCAGGGCGGGCACATCGTCGGCCTGGCTGACGGCGATACGGATCTGGTTGTTTTCCAGCGGCTTGCGGGCGAACGGGCACAGGTTCAGGCCCACCACCACGCGGCGGATCCACTGGTCCATCCGGGTAATAATGGCGTCGTCATGCATGGGTCGTCACCGGGTCGCCGACGCGAATCACGCCGCTATCAAGAATTTCTGCGCGCAGGCCGCCGCGGCCCATCAACGCCTGGATCACCTGCGTCGGGCTCAGGCCCGGCTGTTGCAACAGCTTGCCGACCACCGAGCAGGGCTCGCACAACTCGATGCCGCGCAGGCGTATGCCGCCCACCATGAACTCACGGCCTTCCAGCGCATTCAGGTCCACCCCCTGAGTGAGCAGGTTGCGGCGCAGCGCACTGGCCGGTATGGCCAGCTGATGGGCCTGGTTGAAGGCGTCCACGGCTTCCTGTTCGATCAGGGTAATCTGGTTGGCGGGCAGGTTGTTGCGCCGGTAGTTGCGATCTCCCACGATGCCGCAGCCCATGCGCACCTGCACGGCGGGTTGCTCACTCACGGGGCCGCGCGACACCGCCGCAGTAAAAATGGCTGTTACCGCAGACACCTGCAGTCCTCCGGGATGGATAACGGGCGCGCCCAGTGTATGCCAGGCCGGGCGCGGGCGCGATGCTTCCGGTACACTGCCTTCTTTGCCTGCCGCAGGCCCTGCTGTGAACGATACCGCCGTGACTGATACCGCTTTTGCCTCCTTGCCGCTTTCCACCCCCATGCTGGACACCATCGCGGCACTGGGCTTTACCGAGATGACGCCGGTTCAGGCGCGCACCCTGCCGCTGATCCTCAAGGGGCAGGACGTGATTGCCCAGGCCCGGACCGGCAGCGGCAAAACCGCCGCTTTTGGCATCGGCCTGCTGCATCCGCTGAACCCCCGTTACTTCGGTTGCCAGGCACTGGTGTTGTGCCCCACGCGCGAGCTGGCCGACCAGGTGGCCAAGGATCTGCGCCGCCTGGCCCGGGGCGAAGACAACATCAAGATCCTGACGCTGTGTGGCGGTGTACCCATGGGGCCACAGGTCGGCTCGCTGGAGCACGGCGCCCAGGTGATCGTCGGCACGCCGGGCCGGGTGCAGAAGCACCTGCTCAAGGGCAGCCTGTCGCTGGATGGCCTCAACACCCTGGTGCTGGATGAAGCCGACCGCATGCTCGACATGGGCTTCTACGACAGCATCGCCGAGATCATCAGCCAGACCCCGGCCCGCCGTCAGACCCTGCTGTTTTCGGCCACCTACCCGGCGGGCATCAAGCAACTGGGCAGCACCTTTATGCGTGACCCCGTGCAAGTGAAGGTGGAGAGCCCGCAAGAGACCCGGCAGATCGAGGAGCGCTTCTATGAAGTGTCCCCCGAGGCGCGCCTGGATGCGGTGGTAAAAGTGCTCTACAGCCTGCGCCCGGTGTCCTGCGTGGCGTTCTGCTTTACCCGCCAGCAATGCCAGGAAGTGGCCGACCACCTGAACGCCAAAGGCATTTCTGCCATGGCGCTCAACGGTGATCTGGAACAGCGCGACCGCGACCAGGTGCTGGGCATGTTCGCCAACCGCAGTCTGTCCGTGCTGGTGGCTACCGACGTGGCCGCGCGCGGGCTGGATATCGAGGGCCTGGATCTGGTGATCAATGTCGAACTGGGTCGCGACCCGGAAACCCATGTCCACCGCATCGGCCGTACCGGCCGCGCTGGCGAGAGCGGCATCGCCGTGAGCCTGGTGGCGCCGCCGGAAGTGCGCCGTGCTCTGGCTATCGAAGCCCAGCAGGGCACGCCTCTGAACTGGCAGCCGCTGGACAGCGTCATCCCCCACCCGGATCGCAGCCCACTGATCGCCCCGATGGTCACCCTGTGCATCGGCGCGGGCCGCAAGCAGAAGCTGCGCCCCGGCGACATTCTGGGCGCCCTCACCGGCGAAGTCGGCATTCCGGGTGCCCAGGTGGGCAAGATCGCTATCTTCGATCACCAGGCCTACGTGGCCGTGGCCCGCGAGGTGGCCGACCAGGCACTGGCGCGGCTGACGACAGGTCGTATCAAGGGCAAGTCGTTGCGGGTGCGGGCACTGTAATGGGGTAAACCCTTATCCGTGTTTTACAGTAACAGCGGGAACTCCAGCGATCAGAGGGACCCAACCTGAAGAGAGACCTCAGGTAAAGGAGACTCCCATGAGCACTTCACAGCCGACCCTTAAAGACAAGCATATCGCCGTTCTGGTCACCGATGGTTTCGAGCAGATTGAAATGACCAGCCCCCGAGACGCCGCCGAGGAACTGGGCGCGAAGGTGGATATCATCGCGGACAAGCCCGGCGAGGTGCGCGGCTGGCACCATACCGACCCCGGCGACGCCTTTCCCGTTCACAACACCTTCGAAAAAATCCAGCTGGACGAGTACGACGCCGTTGTCCTGCCCGGTGGCGTGATCAACGCAGATCAGATTCGCATGAACGACGCCGCCATCAGTTTTGTGCAGGGCGCCGTGGGTGCCGGCAAGCCCATTGCGGTGATCTGCCATGGTGCCTGGCTGCTGATTTCAGCCGAGGTGGTGCGCGGCAAGGAGATCACCAGCTACCGCTCGCTCAAAGATGACCTGAACAACGCCGGAGCCCATTGGGTGGATCAGGAAGTGGTGCGCACAGGCAACCTTATCAGCAGCCGCAAACCGGACGATCTGCCTGCTTTCAACGAGGCGCTGATCAGCGCATTGGCGGCCTGATGCCGGGAGGCGCATGGTGCTAGAATGCCGCGCATCATTCGCTGATTCCCGAGCCTGCCCCATGGTGAAAATCGGACAATTCAACCGCCTGCCGGTCCTGCGCCGGTCCGATTTCGGCCTGTTTCTGGATGCCGGTGGAGAAGAGAGCATTCTGTTGCCACGCCGCGACATGCCGGCAGATCAGCCCTGCGCACCGGGTGACCTGCTGGATGTCTTTGTGTATCACGACAGCGAAGACCGGCCCGTGGCCACCACCCGCACGCCGAAAGTGCAGGTGGGAGAATTCGCCAGCCTGAAAGTGGTGGATATCAACCCCGTGGGGCTGTTTCTGGACTGGGGCCTGGCCAAGGATCTGCTGCTGCCGCATTCCGAAGAAAAGCGCCCCTTGCAGGTGGGGGATTACTGCGTGGTGTATGTGTTCCTGGATGATCGCACCGGCCGTGTGACCGCCAGCGCCCGCATCGACCGCTACCTGGACAAGACCCCTGCGCGCTACCGCGTGGGGGAGCAGGTCGATCTGTTGCTCACCGCGCCCACTGAAATGGGCTACAAGGCGATCATTAACCACCGCCACTGGGGGCTGCTGCACCGCAACGAGCTGTTCCGCCCGGTGCGCAGTGGCATGCACCTGAAGGGCTACATCAGAGAACTGCGCAGCGACGGCAAGATCAGCCTGAGCCTGCAGCCACAGGGCGAGCAGGGGCGTGATGATCTGGCAGAGCGCATCCTCACCCGCCTGCGTGAAAACCAGGGCACCCTGCCGTTGAGCGACAAGAGCACCCCGGCGGCGATCACCGCTGCCTTTGGCGTGAGCAAAAGCAGCTTCAAGAAGGCCATCGGCGGTCTGTACAAAACCGGCCAGATTACCATTCACCCCGACCGCATCACGCTGCTGGAAGCAGAGCAGTGACCCTGTTTGGGTGATACCCGCCTCACCCTCCTGATCAGTAAGCTGCGAACAGGAGGGAATCATCATGCACAATATCAAAATACAGGTTGCGGCCCTGCCGCTGGCATTGCTGGTGGCGCTGGTCGGCTGCGGCGGTTCGTCGGGCGGGGGAGATGGTGCGGGCGGGGCCGAGCCCCTGGGCCTGGTGACAGAAGACAACGCCACCGCCATCGCAACGGCGGCCTTTCGCAACATAATGGTGGTGCCGCTGCTGCCCCTGCAGTATGACCAGCTGGCCGAGCTGGTGGTGCTGGATGTAACGGGCGACGACACGGGCACTTTCGACTGCGACACCAGCGGACAAGTGATCCGCTCCGTGCTGGAAACCGAGCGCTTTGACGAGCGCCTGACCGCCGATGCCTGCCGTTTTGAAGATGGCGACTTCGATATCATCGCCAGCTTCATGCTGGAACGAGGTGCCGACCGTGACTGGCCCGAGTTCGCCGTGGCGTTTCCGGCAGCGCCGGGCCTGCAGAGCGATAGCGTGCAGGACTATTTCACCATGCGCTCAGGGGATTTCGACCAAACCCGAATTTCCACCGGAGATGAAGACCGCTTCACCATCAGTGGTAGCGTCACGCGCCGCGTCGGCGTCATATCGCCGGATACGTATCCGGCAGAGGGCGATGATTACCACGTACGCTGGGAATACGACGCCAGCGACGTACGGCTGGACTTTGAATCCGAGGATGTGGTTATTGATCTGGGCCGTCAGACACGGATGGCCGCCGACTGGTTCTTCGATATCGAGAGCAACGGCAGCACGACCCTGATTACCCGCGAGGCAAGTCTGGACATCGACGGCCGCGTGCGTGTGGACAGCGAGTTGTTCGACGTGAAGGCCCGAAGCCTGCAATACAACGTGGGAACGCAGTCCCCACCCGCAGCCGAGCAGTTGCGCAATCAGCCCACCTTTCTCGGACTGAATAACCTGTTCGGCCTGCCATGCCCCGCTCTGGGCGTGATCGACGTGGATGGCGCCGACAACACCGGCCTGCGGGTCGTCTTCACCCAGGGCGCCGCAAATGCCGTGTTTGTGCAAGCTTTTACGGCCGAGGGCACGCGCACGCTGCAGTATGAGTTCTGTAGTGATTTTCTGGATATGAATCCGGTGGATTGAGGTGGTGCCTGGGAGGAGGGTTGGGCCCGAGGGCTGGCTGTTGATGTAGATCAATACATCGCAAACCGTGACATTGTCCAATGGCATCAAGTTAATCCCATTGATCGGTCCGGAGACAGACCCATGCTCGAGAATATCGACCCTGACACCATGATGTGTATCAAGAAGTGGGGCTTCCTGCTGTTCTGGCTGGCAGTATTGCCGGTACTGCCGCTGGCGGCTTATATGGGCCGTGAGTCAGGCACCCAGGACTACTGGGCCTGGCTGATCTACTTCACCGTGTTCGGCATTGTCCCGGTGCTGGACTATATCGTCGGCAAAGACCCCAGCAACCCGGATGAGGAGACGGACGTACCTGTTATGACCCAGGAGCGCCTCTACCGCGTGTTCCCCTTTGTTCTGGGATCGGTATGGCTCGGGGTGCTGTATTTTGCCGGGCATATCTTTGCCACCAACGATTACTCCCTGCTCGGTCAAGTCGGCTGGATACTGTCTATTGGCACCTTGGGCGGCGCTATCGGCATCGTGCTGGCCCATGAACTGGTCCACAAGGACGCCAAGATCGAGAGCGGCTTCGGCGGCCTGTTGCTCGCCAGCGTCTGTTATGCCGGCTTCAAGGTGGAGCATATTCGTGGCCATCATGTGTTTGTGGCCACCCCGAACGATGGCGCTTCGGCCAAATTCAACCAGAGCGTCTGGCAGTTCCTGCCGCGCGCCCTGGTGCACAACTTCCTCACCGCCTGGCAACTGGAAGCCCAGCGCCTCAAACGCCAGGGCAAGCATCCCGTGAGCGTGCACAACGAACTGATCTGGTGGTACGCCATCAGCGGCCTGTTCGCGCTGTCGTTCTTCCTGCTCTGGGGCTGGCAGGGCGCCGTCTTCTTCCTGTTGGTGCGCCTGGTGGCCGGCAGCACCCTGGAAGTGATCAACTACGTCGAACACTACGGCCTGCACCGCCGCATTCTGGACAACGGCAAGTACGAACGCGTGACCCCGGCACACAGCTGGAACTCCAACTACTTCTTGACCAACCTGGCCCTGTTCCAGTTGCAACGCCACAGCGACCACCACGCCTACGGCAAACGCCGCTACCAGGTACTGCGCCACTACGAAGACAGCCCCCAACTGCCGGGCGGCTACGCCGCCATGTATGTGCTGGCGCTGATCCCGCCTCTGTGGAAGAAGGTGATGAACCCCCGCGTAGAGGCCTACTACCAGGGCGAAATGGACCAACTGTTCCGCGAGCGGCCGCGGATCAACAACATCGTCACCTGACAGGCGGCAACCCCATGCGCAGGTGTGGGGTTGCCATCCCGGTGCTGAGCGGGCGCAGGCCAATATTGGCAAATCCGCAAATAGACGGCGCCGTTTCTTTGCTCCTGAGGATTGTGTACATTCGGAACCAGATCACAAAATAATCAGCAGAGATCAGCGGGAAGGGCAGGGGAAAGAAGGCATGCCAGCCATCATTACTATTGTTATTGCCGGGCGCTAGGGCATGGCCAGGGTCATCCCGCAGCTAAGTACCCTCCGTGGCATGACCTCGGGCGAACGTCGCCTGGGGCAGCGGCTTGAGACCCTGCTGGAAGACGACTACACCATTTGGTACGACATTCCGGTGGGGCGTCGGCGGCGCTACCCGGACTTCATCATTCTGCACCCCTCCCGGGGCCTGCTCTTTCTGGAAGTGAAAGACTGGAAGATCGATTCCCTCAAGCGCATCACCCCGCAAGACGCCGAAATCCACACCCCTCAAGGCCTGAAGACCGTGAGCAATCCCCTGGAGCAGGTACGCCAGTGCGCCCATGTGGCCGTGAACCAGCTCCAGCGTGATGAGCAGCTGAAGCAGCAGGGTGGACGCTTCCACGGGCGGTTGTGCTTCCCCTACGGCTACGGCGTGGTGTTCCCCAATATCACCCGCAAGCAGTGGAACGATGCCATCAGCGAACAGGACCAGGAGGTGGTGCTGCCGCCCCATCGCCTGATCTGCCGGGATGAAATGCTCGCCACCGTCGACCCGGAGGTCTTCCAGTCGCAACTGTGGGGCATGTTCGACTATGCCTTTGGCGACAAGCTCAGCCTGCCGCAGATCGACCGTATCCGCTGGAACCTGTTTCCCGAGGTGCGCATCAACGCACCCCAGCAAGATCTGTTTGCGGCCGACTCGGAAAAGGACGACGACGAGCCCGCCCGCCTGGACGTGATCCCCGATATCGTCCGCGTGATGGACCTGCAGCAAGAGCAACTGGCGCGCAGCATGGGCGAAGGTCATCGTGTGGTGCATGGCGTAGCCGGGTCGGGCAAAACGCTGATCCTTGGTTACCGCTGCCTGTATCTGGCCCAGGCGGTGAGCAAGCCGATACTGGTGTTGTGTTTCAATATTACCCTGGCGGCCAGGCTGCGCAGCTTTATTGCCGAGAAAGGCGTAGAGGACAAGGTGCAGGTGCATCACTTCCATGAGTGGTGCGGCCTGCAACTGAAAACCTACAACGTCGACCTGCTGCCGGAGAACGGCGACGAATACTGGGAACGCCAGGTCACCAGCGTGATACGGGCCGTGGACAAGAGCCAGATCCCTCGTGCCCAGTACAGCGCCGTGATGATCGATGAAGGTCACGACTTCGAGCAGGATTGGCTGAAGCTGATCGTGCAGATGATTGACCCGGATACCAACTCCCTGCTGCTGCTCTACGACGATGCCCAGTCCATCTACAAGCGAAGCGGTAGCCTGAAGTTCCCGCTGTCCAGCGCCGGTATCCAGGCCCGAGGTCGCACCACCATCCTCAAGCTGAACTACCGCAACACCCGCGAGATCCTCAGCTTCGCCTACGACTTCGCCAAGGACTTCCTGCAGGCTCAGGATGCGGACGAAGACCATATTCCCCTGATTGCCCCGGAAGTGGCCGGCAACAGTGGCCCGGCCCCTGAATTCCGCAAGTTCGACAATTTTAATGACGAGGCTCACTACATTGCCCGCTGTATCCGAAAATGGCACCAACAGGGCCAGCCGCTCAACAACATCGCCGTTGTTTACGGCCATCACCGCCAGGCAGACACATTGCAGCGAGCGCTCAATAATGCGGATATTCCCTGTGTCTGGCTACGAAGCACAGCGGACAAGAAACGCTACAACGCCAGCGCCGAGAGAGTGACCCTGCTGACCCGGGAAAGCAGCAAGGGGCTGGAATTCGATACGGTGGTTTTGGCGGGCCTGGGCGGCCTGAAAGATGATGAAGAACACTTGGAGCGCCAGGTGCGGCTGCTCTATGTCGGCATGACTCGCGCACGGCAGAAGTTGTTGCTCACTGGCACCGGGGATAACTGGTTTGTGAAAAGGCTCGGGTATGAGTGATCTCATGTTTAGTTACTGGGCTGATGTTCGAAGTACTGGCTTATGTTTCCAGATATAGCTGTTTCCATAAGGCTCCTTGGCGTCTTTGGCAGCGAGGTATTAAGTTCGCATATGGGGAGATTGGTTATGAATATATTTTAATGAAAAAGTAAAAACGTTGACTGCATGGGATGATTTAGGTGGGGGAGATGAATTTTTTGAGGTTCATAAAATCAAAAGTTGCAGTGAGTAAGGGAGATGTGACTGCGGTCCCTATTTTTGACATCCTGAATGGGGATATATTTCTTTCGAATGGCATGAAAATATCCTTCTTCGAAGAGCAGAAAAATAATCTTCCTATTGGGAAAATGAAGGATGGGAGCTGCGCTTTTATTAGGGATCCCAATCTTCAATTCTGGTTTGTGATGGATCGCGGGAGGCCCTCGGGAGTGTATATATGTTCGGGTCCCCATGGTTTCTCTGCTAGAGGGATTGTAACTGGAAAGGAAGAATATTGCCCTGGATGGAGTGGTGCTGGAAATTTTAATGGTTTTCTTTCTCATCTAATAGCGACTGATTTCTTTATAGAAGAGGCATATCTAAATAACAATCCCGGATTCAATAACGAAGCGCAACGCCTTTTGATGCTGCCATTTTGTTGAATACTTCCAATGGCGTTTGATATCC
>ERZ869909.2457-NODE-2457-length-12280-cov-6.050889_pt1 | contig 12280 bp, 8 predicted proteins | sample MGYA00520892_ERZ869909 | MGnify/ENA primary metagenome ERZ869909 (study PRJEB32215, sample SAMEA104723947) | bioreactor metagenome | biome: bioreactor; feature: anaerobic bioreactor; material: water | place: China | collected 2015-03-12 ... | reverse complement strand
CCGCCGAGGAAATAGGCCTCGTTGACGGTCACGCCCCAGCTGCGCATGGTATGGATGACCCGCTCATGGGCCGGCGCATTGCGGGCCGTGACGATGGAGACCCTGACCCTGGGGCGATAGGTGCCCTGCGTTTCCTCCTCACGTTGCTTCTCCAGCGACTGGATGTGAGCCAGCTTACGCAGGAAAGTGGCCAGCAATCCCGCTTCGGACGGTACCCGGGCATTGGTCCGTTCATAGTTGCGAAACGCCTCGATCCCCTGCTCCTGGTAGATGGTTTCCGACTCATCGGTGACCAGCACGCCGTCGAAATCGAAGGCAATTCGCAGCTCCTCCTCATCGGTCAGATCGAGATCGCCCGAGGACAATACCTGCCCTGCCGGATGCCCCGCCAGGATCGCCTGGTCGACGTCCTGACGATTGGCCGACAGGAAGAGACTGATGTTCAATGCCGGAATGAAGCGGTGGGGGTAGCGCCCCTGCAGGAAGATCGCCCGTGTAATGCCCAGCTCATGGTGCTCGATCGACTTCATGACACGCAGCCCGGTTTCCGGGTCGTTGCGCGAGAGCAGCACCACCTCGATGGGAGGGTTGTCCGGGCTCAGCTCGTTCAGTGACAGCAAGCGCTTGATGAACGGGAAGGCAACGCCGGTGCCTAACGGCTTGTTCTCGTTGTCGCGTTGATAGATACGATAGGACGCCTCGCCCTGATCGCGAAAGACCCGATCGGATTCCGCCAAATCGAACAAGGCGCTGGATGCCAGCCCGATGACCAGGCGTTCACTGAGATCGTAGGGCATGGTCGTTGCTCACTGCCGAGAAAAGGAGAGGGGGGTGATTGACCATGCCCCAGGGGATGATGGTCGATCAAGCGTCGTCACTCCAGGCTGCCAGACTTCTTAGCCAGTATCAATTGAGAATGGTTATTGTTATCTATACTATTTAGTTCTCTCTTGAGGAGGTCATCCGTCATGGCTGGACGCACTAGTTATCGTCTCTTCGATATCACCCTGGCACGCCGTACCCAAGTCAGCCCGTCGCTGGTCAGGTTCACCTTCACCGGGCCGCAGGTTGGCCAGATGGCCACCCATGCGCCGGACCAGCGCATAAAGCTGTTCTTTCCCAAGGCCGCTTACGACCTCGACGACCTCTTCGAGATTGCCAAGCGGGAGGAGCACGACTGGTTCGGCGCCTATCGTGCTCTGCCCGAGGCGCAGCGCCCTCCGATGCGCACCTACACCATTCGTGCACTACGTCCCGCCCGCGCTGAGGTCGATGGTGGAATTCGTCCTGCATGGCGACAACGGGCCCGCCTCACGCTGGGCAATGGACGCCCGCCCCGGCGACCGTCTGGCGATGACCGCCCCGCTGGCCAACGTCGGGGGCGAAAAGCTCGGCTATGAGTGGAAACCACCGCGGGGCGTGCGCCGCATTCTTATCGTCGCCGACGAGACCGCCCTGCCGGCAGTGGCCGGCATTTTCGAGACGCTCGATGCCTTGCCCCTGGCCCCCAGGGTCGAGGCCTTGATCGAGGTCCCGCATAGCGATGACATCCAGCCCCTTTCTCCCCCCGCCAAGCTGAGCTGGTTGACCCGGGACAGCGAGCCGGGTTGCGACCATGGCGACCTGCTGATGCGGGCCGTTCGCGATATCGACCTGCATCAGGAGATCCGCGCCCTGAGCGGCCAACATACGGGATCCGCCGATGACCTCGAGGAAGGCGATACCATACTGTGGGAGCTCGCCACCCTCGGCGACAATGCGCCCTTCTATGCCTGGATTGCTGCAGAAACCAAGGTAACGCGGAATATTCGACGCTATCTGGTCAATGAGTGCGGGCTGCCCAAGCAGTGCGTCACCAGCATGGGCTATTGGCGCCTGGGCCAGGCCGACGAGTGAATATCGCGTGGAGCCTGAGCTTCACGCAATATGGCCGGGGTGGCCACCTGGTCTTTACGCCAGGGCGGCAGGCTAAGGCTCGGGGAGGCTCGAGCATCAACGGAGGGCAGTGTGCCGAGAACGATACAAGCCGCTTGTGCCGTCATTCAGCGCGAGGATGGCGCCATCCTGATGGTGAAGCGCCTGAACCCGCCCGAAGCGGGCTTATGGTCCGTACCCGGCGGCAAGGCCGAGCCCGGGGAAAGTTTACGTGCCGCCGCCGCCCGCGAAGCGTTCGAGGAGACGGGCTTGCAAGTCGAGGTTGGCCAACGGCTCTGGACGGCACAGCTGGTCTTCGATGATGACATCATCTACGAGCTGCATGACTTTGCCGCCACCCCCATTGGCGGTGCCCTTCAAGCTGGCGACGACGCCGCCGAGGTACGCTGGGTACCTGCCAGCGAGTTAGGCAGCCTGCCGCTGGTCGCAAAACTGTTCGATCACTTATGCGCGGCAGGGTTGGCTCCCCCGCCTATAGATGGACCCCGCTGCTATGCCGAGATCACCGAACAGCTGCGCTGCAAGAGCGGCATTGGCCGTCAGCAGTAACTGCTGGCCCACGAGGCGGGAGATGTGCCGCTCGGCCTGATCTGATCAGCGTGTCACGATCAACAGGCCGATCAACAGCGCGATACCTCCCAGGAGAAAATTGATCGTTAGCGGCTCGCCGAGCAGCAGGGCTCCGAACAGCACGCCGAACACCGGCGCCAGCAGCGAAAAGGCGCCCAACTGCGAGGCGAAATAGCGCTTGAGTAGCGCAAACCAGAGCAGCAGCGCAGCCAGCGAGATCCCCAGCGTCTGGAAGGCCAGGCTGGCGACCACGGCACCGGTTATCTGGATGCGGCCAAGATCGCCGAACAAGGCGGCCGCAGGCAGTAACAGGAGGCCTGCAACGGCCAGTTGGTAGTAAAGCGTTTGCAGCGGAGGCGCCTCAGCGAGGGAGGAGCGGCGTATCACCAGGGTGGTCGCGGCCCAGGAAAGGCCGGCCAGCAGCCCCAGAATATCGCCGCGCAAGATGTCGGCGGCATGCTCGATCTCGGTGTCGGGCGCCATGGCAAAGACCATCCCGCCAAAGGCCAAGCCAATGCCCATCCATTGCCGCCGCGTCAATTGCTCACCCGGCACCAACCAATGCAATCCCAGGGCAGCAAACACCGGCGCCGTATAGAGAAAGACCGACATATGCGATGCCAGGGTGTAGTTCAGCCCCCACGCCACGAAGGTGAATTCCGCGCTAAACCCCAAGCCCACCAGCAGGCCAGGGAGCCAGTGGGCACGCATATCGGCCAGCCGGATGCCTTGCCAATGCACCAGGGCCGCCACCAACAGCGCCGCGATAGAGGAGCGTAGGGCCACCTGCGCCAGCGGCGAGATATCCGCCGCCACTATCTTGATCGCTACCTGCTGAAACCCCAGCGCCAGGCAGAACAGCACCATCAGCACGCTAGCCTGCAGGTCCAGGTGGCAGCGGATCGGCGCAGCACCCTCAATAGCCACAGCATTACTCAACGGCTGGGTATTTCGCATAACACCTCCTCAATGGCAGTTAATGCTCAGTTGAGCATTTGCCATGGGAGCGACCAACCGATTAATGTGACGGCCTAGGATCAGGAAAACTCACCCTATGAAGATCGAACGCCTCCCCCTGAACGCCCTGCGAGCCTTCGCCGAGGCGGCGCGTACGGAGAGCTTCAAGAGTGCCGCCGGTCGCCTGGGCGTGACTCCCGGCGCGGTCAGCCGGCAGATCAAGCAGCTCGAAGAGCGCCTCGGCATTAGCCTCTTCGCTCGCCACGCCAACGGCGTACACCTGAACGAGGCAGGGCGGCAACTGGCGAAGGACATCGACAGCGGACTGGAACGGATTGCCGCGGGTGTGATGGCCGCACGCCAGCATGCCCATCAGGCGCCGCTACTGACGTTAAGCGCACCGCCATCCTTTATGCAGCTGTGGTTACTGCCCCGGTTGGCGGAGTTCGACGCTACGCTGGGCGGCCTCGATATCTCCCTGGATGCCAGCCAGTCGCTCACCACCCCCGCTTGGCAGGGCGATGGCGCCCGCCTGGCGATTCGCTACGGCCGCGGCCCCTGGCCGGAGGCGAACAGCCACCGACTGTTTGACGACGAGCTGTTTCCCGTCTGCGCCCCCTCTCTGCTCGCACAGTACGACCGCCCCCTGCAGCCGGCTGATCTGGCCAACCAGCGTTTGCTGGAGGTCACCTGGGAGTCGCTCCAGGGGATCGCCTTTCCCGGCTGGCAGGCATGGCTCGATGCCGCGGGCGTCGGCGACAAGGTAGCGCCACCGCAACACCGCTACTCACTGTTCAGTATGGCCCTGGACCAAGCCATCGCCGGGCGGGGCATCATGCTGGCCAACCACCCTATCGCTATGGATCGGCTCGATAGCGGCGTACTGGTGCGCCCTTTCGGCGCGCGCCATGTGCTCCCTTCACCGCTGGCCTACGACCTGCTGATGCCCCCTAGCGGCGAGGCGCCGCCTGCGGTGGCAAGCTTTATCGACTGGCTGCTGGCTGAGGCCGCTGCGTTCGACCGGGACGCGCAAGCCAAAGGGCCAAGCCCTTACTGAGCGCCATCCAACGCCTGCCGCTCGGTGACTTCCAGCACATGGGTAACGGCCTGCGCCCTGCCATCCCATACATAGCGAAGATGCGGCCCCTGGACGGGAATGCTCAATGCCGGCGGGCGCAACACCGCCGCGCACTCATGCCCAGGCTGACGCACGCTGTTGTAGAGAATGCCCCACGCCCCCGCTGCCCTGAGAGGCGCAGCAAACGCCTGGCCTCGGGGATAGGTGGCCGGGTCCGGATCGTGCAGCTCGGGATACCCCTCGCGCACATCATGCAGCGGCTGAGTAATGGTGTTGATATAGGTCCGCATGGTGATCTCGACGCTGCCCTCTCGGGTTGCCGCCAGGAACGCGGCCATGTGATAGCGAGTTTCGCCAATCGCCGCATCCAGCGTGCTGGCGCAGTAGTAGACTCCGTAGCTGCCGTCGGTGAATCGCGATGGCCGGCCGATATGAGTAAAGGCCGCCATGATGGGCGAGGAGCCGGGGCCCGCGATCCGATCTTGGGGCGACACACGCCTCAGTTGACCGGCCTCCTCCAGCAACCTGTCGTTGGTCATCGCCTCGATCGCAAAGGCCAGTTCCAGGTCTTCCGGGTCCAAGGTGTCCTCGAATACCGGAACCGGCGGATAAGCGCTGCTGATAATACGAAACGCATTGCCCCACGCCGGGAGGCATGTCTCCACCACACTCATCCCCGCACGCTATCCAGATAGCGACGGGTATCCGCCAGGTCTACCACGCGCCCGTGCAGCATGTACTCGAGGGCCGACTGCCCATTGAACGGCGCTGCGGCATTCGCCTTGTGCACCCATTCATAGGCCTTGTCGGGGCTGCTGCTGAAGAGGATACGCAGCGCCTTGTGGATCCCCATCAGGTAGGAGATCCGCTCCAGGGTGTCATGCGGCAGACGAACCTGAGGAAGCTTCTTGTACTTGTGGTAGGTGGTATTGCCGATACCGCCCAGCAGGACACGCTGCTGGGCCGGCGTACACCCCCACAGCGCCATGACGTTGAAGAAGAACGTCAAAGCCACGCGACCGGCGTCGGGGCTGGCCGTATTCGGGCGTTCGAACAATTGTTCAGCGTCCATGGCGTCGCTCCTGCAAAAATGATAGTTCGTATACGAACTATAGCTCTCATTATCTACGCATACGAATCATCATGCACCTGCGCATTTCACCGCTTACTGATTTGCGGCACCATGAGGCCTTGCCTCCGCTGGAAGTCACCGCCATGCCGTTCGCCGCCCCACAGGAGAGTGCCCTCGCCCCGGGCTTCATGGTCATCCACGGCAATCGCCTGGAGGACCTGCGCGGCGTGGCGGTGGAGTGGATGAAGCGCCATCCGCTCGGCCCGCTGGAGAACGAGACGATCCTGGTGCAGAGCAACGGCATCAGCCAGTGGCTCAAGCTGGCGCTGGCCGCCGACGAGCGCGACGACGGCACCGGCGGCTCGGGCATTGCCGCGGCGCTGGATATCACCCTGCCGGCGCGCTTCCTGTGGCAGGCCTACCGCGCGGTTCTCAACCACGTCGAGCACGATCCCCAGGCGGTGCCGGCCACCTCGCCCTTCGACAAGTCCCACCTGTTGTGGCGGCTGCTGCGCCTGCTGCCGGAACTGATGGAGCGCGACGAGTTCGCCCCGCTGCGCCAATTCCTCGCCCACGACGACGACCTGCGCAAGCACTACCAGCTCGCCGAGCGCCTGGCCGATCTGTTCGATCAGTACCAGGTCTACCGCGCCGACTGGCTCGACGCCTGGGGCCGCGGCGAGGACGTGCTGATCTCCGCCCGCGGCGAGGCCCACCCGCTGGAGGACGCCCAGCGCTGGCAGCCGGCGCTGTGGCGTGCCATACGCCACGACGTTGCTAGACAGGGGCGCGCCGTGGGTGAGAGCGTCGCCGCCGACGTGGGAGACCAGGGCATCGCCTCCAGCCGCGCCATGGTGCACCGTCGCTTCATGGACGCCGCCGGCCAGCTCGACGCCAATCACCGCCCGCCCGGCCTGCCGCGCCGGGTGATGGTGTTCGGCATCTCCTCGCTGCCCCAGCAGGCGCTGGAGGCGCTGGCCGCCATCGCCCGCTGCTGCCAGGTGGTGCTGTGCGTGCACAACCCCTGCCAGCACTACTGGGCGGATATCATCGAACACAAGGAGCTGCTGAGAGCCGCAAGCCGCCGCCAGCAGCGCAAGGCCGGCATGCCGGAGCGCCTCGACGTGCTCGGCGACGCTGGCGCCAGTGGTGAAGGAGCGGAGAGCCTGCACCTCCACGCCCAGCCGCTGCTGGCCGCCTGGGGCAAGCAGGGCCGCGACTACCTGCGCCTGCTGGACGAGCACGACGACAGCCAGCAGTACGCCGGCCTGTTCGCCGCCGATTCGCTGCGCATCGACCTGTTCGAGCCCTTCGTCAATAGCCGCGGCCAGGCGCGCCTGCTCAACCAGCTGCAGGACGACATCCGCGAGCTGCGCCCACTGCACGAGACCCGCGAGACCTGGCCGGCGGTGGACACCCAGGCCGACGACTCCATCGTCTTCCACGTCGCCCACAGCCCCCAGCGTGAGGTGGAGATCCTCCACGACCAACTGCTCGCCGCCTTCAGCGCCGATCCAGACCTGCGCCCGCGGGACATCATCGTGATGGTGCCGGATATCGACCACTACGCGCCGCATATCCAGGCGGTGTTCGGTCAGTATCAGAGGGCGCCGTATGCGAAGGACCAGGCCGAGCGCGAGGACCCGCGACATATTCCCTACACCCTCTCCGACCAGGGCAGCCGCCACCGCCTGCCGCTGCTGATCGCCCTGGAGAGCCTGCTGCGCCTGCCGGAACTGCGTTTCTCGGTGAGCGAGCTGCTCGACCTGATCGACGTGCCGGCGCTGCGCACGCGTTTCGGCATCGACGAGGACGACCTGCCGACCCTGCGCCGCTGGATCGAAGGCGCCGGCATCCGCTGGGGCCTGCACGGCCAGCAGCGCGCCAGCCTCGACCTGCCCGGCGGCATGGAGCAAAACACCTGGGCCTTCGGCCTGCGCCGGCTGCTGCTCGGGTACGCCGTGGGCGAGGCGGCCTCCGGCCCCTGGCAGGGTATCGAACCGTTCGACGATATCGGCGGCCTCGACGCCCAGTTGGCCGGCCCCCTGGCAACCCTGCTGGAGAGCCTGGAGCGCCAGTGGCACGCCCTGCGCGAGCCCACCGACGTGAATGGATGGGTGCAGCGCCTGCGCCAGCTGCTGGAGGAGAGCTTCAGCGGCGACGACGCCCAGGACAGCCTGATGCTGGCGCAGCTCGAACAGGCGCTGCAGACCTGGCAGGAGAGCGCCGAGGAGGCCGGGCTGACCCGCGAACTGCCGCTCTCGGTGGTGCGCGAACACTGGCTGGCCCAGATCGACGAACACAGCCTCTCCCAGCGCTTCATGGCCGGCGCGGTCAACTTCGCCACCCTGATGCCGATGCGCGCCATCCCCTTCAAGCGCGTCTGCCTGCTGGGCATGAACGACGGCGACTACCCCCGCAGCCACCCGCCGATGGACTTCGACCTAATGAACGGCGACTACCGCCCCGGCGACCGCTCCCGCCGCGAGGACGACCGCTACCTGTTCCTCGAAGCGCTGCTCTCGGCCCGGGACCAGCTCTACGTCAGTTGGATGGGGCGCAGCATCGTCGACAACGGCGAGAAACCGCCCTCGGTGCTGGTCGGCCAACTGCGCGACCACCTCAAGGCCGGCTGGCGCGCATCAGGCGTTGACGAAGAGGGCGACAACGACCTGCTCGAGGCGCTGACCACCGAGCACCCGCTGCAGCCGTTCAGCCGTCGCTACTTCGCCACCCCGCAGCAGCACGCCGCCCGCAGCGTCGCCGACCGGCGGCTGTTTACCTACGCCCATGAGTGGCACGAAGTGCACGCCGAGGCGGCCCCGGCACAAGCCAACGAGGAGCTCGAAGCCTTCAAGCACGAAACGCCCTTAACGCTGATACAGCTCGGCAATTTTCTGCGCGACCCGGCCAGGGCCTTCTTCAACACCCGGCTCAAGGTGTTCCTCGACCAGGAGGACCTCACCAGCCTGGACCACGAACCCTTCACCCTGGACGGCCTCTCCAACTGGCAGCTGCAGGACCTGCTGATCCAGGTGCAGCGCCGCGCCGTGGATGCCGGCCACCCCCGCGAACCGGCCATGCTCGACGCCCTCGACCGCCTGCAGGGCCAGGGCGTACTCGCCATGGGCGCCTTTGGTGAGCGCATGCGCGAGCAGCTCATCGAGCCGATGCCGGAGCTGTTCGAGGCCTATGAGGCGGCCCTGGAGGAGTGGCCCCACGCCGTGGAAGAGCCCGAGTCGGTACGACTCAATGTGCCCGGCGCCCCGCCCCTCGAGGATTGGCTCGACGAACTGCGCCGCGACGCGAACGGCCAGCGCTGCCGCCTGCTGCTCTCCAGCAGCAGTTTGATCAAGAAGGGCAAGTACCACTGGCACCACCTGCTGCGCCCCTGGGTCGCCCACCTGGCCGGGCACCTGGAGGGCGAGCCCATGACCACCCAGCTGCTCTCCAAGGCGGGCAATGTGACGCTGCCGCCCCTCGACCCGGAGGTGGCCCGAGAGCAGCTGCGCGAGATCATCAAGGCGTGGCAGGCCGGCATGCAGGCGCCTCTTCCGCTGGCCATCGCCACCGCCTTCGTCTGGCTTAGCAAGTTGGGAACGCCCGAGTCCGAGCGCGACAGCGACGCCTGGCACGCCGCCCGCAAAGCCTTTGAGGGCGACGACTTCAACGCCGGCGAAGTGGGCCGCAACCCCTACCTGGCCCACCGCTGGCCGAGCTTCCGCGCGCTCACCGAGGCCAACCCGCATCAGCCAACCCGCTTCGCCGCACTCACCGAGCGATTGCTGAAACCCGTGCATGATGCGGTAAAGGGAGGTGGAAAATGAGCGACGTGACGCAGCTCGACCCACTCCAGTTCCCCCTGCACGGCAGCCGCCTGATCGAAGCCAGCGCCGGCACCGGCAAGACCTTCACCATCGCTCTGCTCTATGTACGGCTGGTGCTGGGTGACCGCTCGGCCGAGGACGACGCCGCCTTCGAGCGCCCGCTGACGCCGCCGGAAATTCTCGTCGTCACCTTTACCAACGCCGCCACCCAGGAGCTGCGCGAGCGGATTCGGGCGCGGCTGGTGGAAGCCGCAAATGTTTTTCTGCAACCGGCGGAAGGAGCCGAGGGCGACGAGCTACTTCTTCAATTGCGTGAACAGTACTGCCCCGCCAGTTGGCCCGCCTGCGCCCGGCGCCTACAGCTCGCCGCCGAGTGGATGGACGAGGCCGCCGTCTCCACCATCCACAGCTGGTGCTACCGCATGCTGCGCGAGCACGCCTTCGACAGCGGCAGCCTGTTCTCGCTCAACCTGGAAAACGACCAGACCGAGCTGGAGCTCGAGGTGGTGCGCGACTACTGGCGCAGCTTCTACTACCCCCTCGGCGCCGACGAACTGGCCGCCGTGGTGCGCCACTGGCAATCCCCCGAGGCGCTGCACGCCGCCGTGCACGGCCTGATGCCCGAATGCGCCGCGCTGGACAGCAGCGCCCCGCCGCCCACCGAGACGGTGGCCAACGCCCAGAGCGAAACCGCCCAGCGCCTGGCCGAGCTCAAGGCGCCGTGGGCCCAGTGGGTCGACGAGTGCGAGGCGCTGTTCGAAGAGGCCGCCCAGCAGAAAGCCTTCAAGGGCCAGAGCTTCAATGCCCGCAGCCGCGCCAACTGGCTGGGCGCACTGCGCGACTGGTGCCAGAGTGACGCCACCTGGCCCGGCCTCACCGACGCAGCCTGGAAGCGCCTCACGCCCCAGGGCATGGCGGATATCTGGCTCAAGGGCGAGCCGCCGAACCACCCGGCCCTGGCCGCGCTGGAAGCCCTGCAGGACGAGCTCAATGCCCTGCCCGATCCCTACGCCGACCTGCTCACCCACGCCGTGCACTGGTGCCGCGCCCGGCTCGACCACGAGCAGGAGCGCCGCGCCGAGATGGGCCCCAACGAGCTGCTGACGCACCTCGACCGCGCCCTCGCCGGCCCCAACAGCGAAGCGCTGAGCGCGCAGATCCGCCGCCAGTTCCCGGTCGCCCTGGTCGACGAGTTCCAGGACACCGACCCGGTGCAGTACCGCATCTTCGACTGCGTCTACCGCATCGCCGAGAACCGCCCCGAGTGCGGAGTTTTCCTGATCGGCGACCCCAAGCAGGCGATCTACGCCTTTCGCGGCGCCGACATCTACACCTACCTGCGCGCCCGCCGCGACACCGCAGGCCGCCACGTCACCCTGGGCACCAACTTCCGCTCCAGCACCGCCATGGTCGAGGCGGTCAACCGCTGCTTCGAATTCGCCGAGGGCCACCCGCCGGGGGCCTTTCTGTTCAAGGCGAGCGACGGCAGCAATCCCGTGCCTTTTGTGGCTGTGGCGGCGAAGGGCCGCAAGGACGTACTCACCCGCCGCGGCCAGCCGCTACCTGCCATGACTCTGTGGCAGCTCGACAGCGACGAGCCGCTCTCCAAGACCGCCTACCACGGCGTAATGGCCGAGCGCTGCGCCTCGCATATGGTCGAGCTGCTCAACGAGGGGCAAAGCGGCAGCGCCGGCTTCCAGAATGAGCAGGGCGACCTCCAGCCGCTCAAGCCCTCCGATATGGCGGTGCTGGTCAACGGCCTCGGCGAGGCGCGGGCGATCCGCCAGGCGCTGGCCCGGCGCGGGGTGAAGAGCGTCTACCTCTCCGACAAGGACAAGGTCTTCGCCTCGCCCATCGCGCCGCAGTTGGAAGCCTGGCTGCACGCCTGCGCCGAGCCCGACGACACCCGCAAGCTGCACACCGCCCTGGCCATGCCCGCACTGGGGCTGGATATCGCCGACCTCGACAAATTAAATGCCGATGAGCTGGCCTGGGAAGGCCGGGTGATGCAGTTCCGTGACTACCACAAGCTGTGGCAGCGCCAGGGTGTACTGCCGCTGGTGCGGCGGCTGATCAACGACTTCGGCATCGCCACCCGGCTGCTCGCCGGTGGGCCGGCCTCGGAAGGCGAACGCGCCCTAACGGATCTGCTGCACCTGGGCGAACTATTGCAGCAGGCCAGCCAGGAGCTCGACGGCGAGCACGCCCTGATCCGCTTCCTGGCCGAGTCCATCGCTCACCCGGAAGGCCAGGGGGACACCCACAAGCTACGCCTGGAGAGCGACGCCGACCTGGTGCAGGTGATCACCATCCACAAGTCCAAGGGGCTGGAGTACCCGCTGGTGTTCCTGCCGTTTATCTGCGGCCACCGCCCCACCAAGACCGACGACGCCCCGCTGCGCTGGCACGACGCCGAAGGCCGCCTGCGCATCAGCCTGGAGGCCGACGACGAGATGCTCGCCGTCGTCGACCGCGAGCGCCTGGGCGAGGACCTGCGCAAGCTATACGTCGCCCTGACCCGCGCCCGCCACGCCACCTGGCTGGGCATGGCGCCCCTCAAGGGGCTGGAGGGCAGCGCCATGGGGCAAGTGCTTACCAACGGCGAAGCCATCGCCACTGCTGTCTTTGGCGCGGCGCTGACCCGGCTCAAGGGCGAAGGCAGCGAGGCGTGCCAGGCCATCCAGATCGAACCGGCCCCCCAGGCCCACGCCCAGCTCATCGACCTGGGCAACGACACCCCGGCCCTGGGCGAGGCGCGCACGCCCCAGCGCGCCGCCCGGGAGCACTGGTGGATCGCCAGCTACTCGGCGCTGCGCCTCTCCGGCGAGGCCCTGTCTCCCG
>ERZ869909.2456-NODE-2456-length-12286-cov-3.815955_pt1 | contig 12286 bp, 11 predicted proteins | sample MGYA00520892_ERZ869909 | MGnify/ENA primary metagenome ERZ869909 (study PRJEB32215, sample SAMEA104723947) | bioreactor metagenome | biome: bioreactor; feature: anaerobic bioreactor; material: water | place: China | collected 2015-03-12 ... | reverse complement strand
GTCGGAGATGTCGGCGAAGCTCGTCCATATCTTCTGGACGTTGACGACGAGATGATCGCCCTCGACCCGGCCGGTGGTCGAAAGGGAGGCGAGGTCCGAGCCGGCGCCGGGCTCGGAAAAGCCCTGGCACCAGACCGAGCGGCCGGACAGGATCAGCGGCAGGTGGAAGGCCTTCTGTTCCTCCGTGCCGCAGGCGATCAGCGTCGGCCCGGCATGGTTCAGCGCCACGAAGGTGCAGTCGAGGATCGACGGCGCGCGGGCGCGGGCATATTCCTCGTACCACAGCACGAGGCGGTCCGGCGGCAGGCCGCGCCCGCCATAGTCCCGCGGCCAGCCGATGCCCGACCAGCCGCCTCGATGGCAGCGCGCCAGCCAGTCGAGCGCGAAGCGGCGCGCGGCCTCGCCTTCGGCCGGGGCGCGCGCTCCCGGAACGTTGGCGGCCAGCCAGTCGCGCGCCTCGCGCCGGAACGCGTCGTCTTCGTCGGTAAAGGTCAGCTGCATTTTCCGCTCACGACATCCATCCGCCGGCGACATCGACGATGCTGCCGGTCATGTAGCTCGCCTCCTCCCCGGCGAGGAAGCGCACGACCGTGGCGATCTCGCGCGGCTCGCCGACGCGGCCCATCGCGACATTGTGCATCTGCCGCTCCATCTGCACCGGATCGACGCCGGCCGCCATCGGCGTGTCGATGGTGCCGGGCGCGATGGCGTTGACGCGGATGTTGTAGGGTGCGAGCGTGCGGGCGAGGCTGCGCGTCAGCCCGATCAGCCCGGCCTTGGAGGTGCCGTAGGGCACCATCGGGCTGCCGAGCTTGCCGTTGATCGAGGCGATGTTGACGATGGCCCCGCCGCCCCGCGCCGCCATGGCGCGGGCAAGCTCCTGGCTCAGGAGGAAGGGCGCGCGCAGGTTGACGGCGAGGACGCGGTCGAAATCCTCCAGCGTCAAGTCGAACACCGCCTTCTTCTCGTAGAGGCCGGCGCAGTTGACGAGGCAGCCGATGCCGTCCTCCTGCGCGAGCAGGCGAAGCGCACCGCGCACCGCCTCCATGTCGGCGAGGTCGCAGGAGATGTAGCGGTCGGGCGTTTGCGCGGGCGAGGGCGCAGCGGAGGCTTCGTCCCTGTCGAGCCCGACGACGCGGTCGCCCGCCCGGCGCAGCTCGGCCACGATGGCGCGGCCCATACCGCCGTTGCACCCCGTCACCACGGATGTGCGCATCCCGTCCCTCCCTTCCAGGTATGTCTCATATATTGAGACAACATGCTTGCATGGAATTTCCTCTTGGCCGGGAGTATGGCGCATTTTCTTCGCATATCAATCGAAAATCAGCACTGTCGTGTTGACAATCCACCGATGTACCGTCAGTTTTCCGGTCAAGCGTCGGGATCAACGTCCCATATAATGGACATCAGGAGGCGCCGGGGATGGATTTCAGGTGGACCGACGAGGATCGGGCCTACAGGGCGCGGGTCCGCGCCTTTCTCGAGCGCGAGCTGCCGGCGGACTGGGCCGAGATATCCCGCCACGGGCCGGGCTCGCGCGAGCAGACCGAATTCAGCCTGGAATTCTGCCCGAAGCTCGCCGAGGCCGGCCTTCTGGTGCCGCACTGGCCGGCCGCGTGGGGCGGGGCCGACCGCCCGACCTGGGAGCACTTCATCCTCGGCGAGGAGATGTGGGCGGCGGGCGAGCCGCGCGGCGCGCAATACATGAACGTCAACTGGATCGGCCCGACGCTGATGCGCTTCGGGACCGAGGCGCAGAAGCGGCGCTACATCCCCGAGATGGCGGCGGGCCGGGCGGTGTGGTGCCAGGGCTTCTCCGAGCCGAACGCCGGCTCCGACCTCGCCAGCCTGCGCACGCGGGCGGTGCGCGACGGCGACGACTACGTCATCAACGGCTCGAAGATCTGGACCTCCTACGCCGCCATGGCGCAGCACTGCTTCCTGCTCGCGCGCACCGGCGAGGCGTCGAGCGGCAAGGCGGGCATCGCGATCTTCCTCGTGCCCATGTCGACGCCCGGCATCGAGGTGCGCCCGATCCCGAGCCTGATCGGCCATGGCGACATCCACGAGACCTTCTTCACCGACGTGCGCGTGCCGGTCTCGGCGCGGCTCGGCGAGGAGGGGCAGGCGTGGTCGATCATCAGCTATTCGCTCGCCAACGAGCGCATCGGCATCCCGCGCTACGAGTTCGCCGCGCGCGTGCTCGACCGCATGGTCGAGGTGCTGCATGCGCGGCAGGCCTTCTCCGATCCGCTGATCCAGGTGCGCGCTGCGGCGGCGTCCGCGGCCTGCGAGGCGGCGCGGCTCCTCGTCTACCGCGCCGTGGACAAGCGCGCGCGGGGCGAGGCGGTCGGGGCGGAGGCGAGCATCGCCCGCGTCGCGGTCGCCGAGGCCGACAACGCCGTCACCGATTTCGGGCTCGATTTCCTGCCCGACACCTTCGCGGGCCTGGACCATCCCGCCCATCTGGCGCATCACGAGCGCGCCATCGTCACCAGCATCGCCGCCGGCGCGGCCGAGATTCAGCTCGGGCTCATCGCCCGCAACTGGCTCGAACTCCCGAGGGAAGCCTCCTGATGCGCTTCGCCCCCAACGAGGATCAGGCCGCGTTCCTGGCGGTTCTCGACCAGCTCGCGCAGGCGCCGGAGGCCGCGTGGAAGCCGGCGCGGGAATGGGAGCGCTTCGACTGGTCGGCCGAGCTCGACGCGCTCCTCGAACGGAACGGCTTCTTCGACTGCGCGGCGGAGGAGACGCTCGGCCTCGTCACCGCCGCCGCCATGACCTATCGGCTCGCCGGCCTGCCGGTGCTGGTGGAATGCGCGGCCTCGTCGATGCTGCGGCCGCTCTGTGCGCCCGACCTGCCGCGCCCGGTGGCGGTGATCGAGGACGCCGGCCGCCCCGCGCCCTTCCTTCCGGTCGCGCGCTCGGCGATCCTCCTGTCCGGGGAGGGCGTGCGCGCCGCTGTCCTCGGCGACGGCGCGGTCGAGACCGTCGAGAACATTTTCGCCTATCCGATGGGCACGCTGAGGCGGGGCGAGGCCGGGTTCCGCCCGCTCGACGCCGACCCCGCGACCGTGCGCGACACCTGGCGCGTCGCGCTCGCCGCGGAGATGGCGGGCTGCCTCAAGGGCGGCCTCGACGCCGTCGTCGCCCATGTGCGCGACCGCCACCAGTTCGGCCGCCCGCTCGGCAGCTTCCAGGTGATCCAGCATCGCCTCGCCGCGGCGGCGACCAAGATCGAGGCGAGCTATTTCCTGGTGCTGAAGGCGGCGCAGAGCCGCGATCCCGCCGACGCCGCGCTTGCGCTCGGCCACGTGCAGGACGCCTCGACGCGCATCGTCTACGACCTGCACCAGTTCATGGGCGCGATGGGCCTGACGCTGGAGCATCCGCTGCACCGCTGGACCTATCGCGCGCGCCTGCTGCGCTCGGCGCTGGGCGGGGCGGGCGCCAACTACCGGGCCGCCTCGGCGCGGCGATGGAGGGCCGCATGAGCGGATTGCCGCATTTCGACACCATCCTGCTCGCGCGGCGCGGCCGGCTGCTGACCGTGACGCTGAACCGGCCCGATGCGCTCAACGCCTTCGATGCCGCCATGCATGTCGAGATCGTCGAGGCGCTGCGCTTCGCGGCCGCCGACCCGGACTCCGACGTGATCGTGCTGACGGGCGCGGGCCGCGCCTTTTCCGCCGGCGGCGATCTCGAGCACATGGAGGCGTCGATCGCCGATCCGCGCAAGTTCGACCGCGAGGCGGCGGACGCCAAGCGCATCGTCTTCACCCTGCTCGACATCGAGAAGCCGGTGATCGCCAGGGTCAACGGCGCGGCGGTGGGTCTCGGCGCGACGCTGGCGCTTCTGTGCGACGTGATCTTCGCCGCCGAGCGCGCCCGCATCGGCGATCCCCACGTCAAGGTCGGCCTCGTCGCCGGCGACGGCGGGGCGGTGATCTGGCCGCAGCTCGTCGGCTTCGCCCGCGCCAAGGAATTCCTCATGACCGGCGCGCTGCTGACGGCGACGCGCGCCGCCGAGATCGGCCTCGTCAACCATGCGGTGCCGGATGCGGAGCTCGACGCGCGGGTCGACGCCTTCTGCGACGAGCTCCTCGCCGGCGCGACGCAGGCGATCCGCTGGACCAAGGTGACGGTCAATCTCGAATTGAAGCGCATCGCCCATGCGCTGATGGACCCCGGCATCGCCTACGAATCGCTCTCCGTGCGCACGGCCGAGCATCGCGACGCGGTGAGGGCGATGAAGGAGAAGCTCGGCAAATCCGGCGGCTAGCGCCGGGCAGCAGCGAAGGACAGGCACATGCCTGGTCTCGAACGGGAGGAAACGATGAGACTCAACAGACGCGAATTCGTCGGCGGCGCGCTCGGCGCCACAGCGCTCGCCGGCCTGCCGATGCCGGCCATCGGCCAGTCGGCGCCGATCCGCATCGGCTGCATCACCAGCCTCGTCGGCGGCTATAGCCTGTTCGGCGAGGCCCATGCCCGCGGCATGCAGATCGCGGCCGAGAAGATCAACGCCGAGGGCGGTATCGACGGCCGCCAGATCGAGATCGTGGTGCGCGACGACGGGCTGAAGCCCGAGATCGGCGTCGCCACGGCGCGCGAGCTCGCCGCCGACGGCGTGCACATCTTCGCCGGCGTGCTGTCGAGCGGCGTGGCGCTGGCGCTGGGCGGCGTGATGGAGGAGCTGGACTCCGTCTTCATCAACGCCGCCTCGCACGGCAACAACCTGACGCACCAGGACTTCCGCAAGAACTACTTCCGCGTCACCGATTATTCCGCCATGCGCATCGGCGCCGGCTCGCAGCTCATGGCCGACCGCTATCCCGACGCGCTGCGCTGGGGTTCCATCTCCCCCGACAACGAGGTCGGGCGCTCGGTGATCGAGACGGCCGGCCACTGGCTGCCGAAGGCCTATCAGGCCACCCACGGCGCCGAGATCGAGCTGCTGGAGACGAGCTGGGTGAAGTTCGGCGCCACCAACTACCGCAACGAGATCGCGCGCCTCGTCAGCCAGGGCATCGACGGGCTGATCGTCGGCCTCGGCGGCACCGACGAGGTGACCTTCCTGCAGCAGGCAGGCCAGTTCGGCCTCACCGACCAGCTCAAGGGCATCTACACCTCCGGCAGCGAGTTCCAGTCGGCCGCCGCGCTCAAGGGGCGCACGCCGAAGAACTACTGGTCGGGCTTCCACTGGTACTACGGCGCCTATCCCGACAACCCGCTGGCGCAGGAGCTGGTCAGGACCTTCCGCGACAAGGGCTATGGCGAGCACCCGGACGGGTTCGTCGGCATGGCGCACAGCGCGGTCCTCGCGGTCGCCGCCGCCCTGCGCAAGGGCGCGGGCGAGACGGCGGCCGAGCTGGTGCCGGCGCTGGAGGGGCTGACCTTCGAATCCGTCAAAGGGCCGATCACGCTGCGCGCGGAAGACCATCAGGCGATCTGCGACGTCAACTACGCGCTGCTCGGCGGGGCCGACAACGCCGACGGCTGGGAGGCGGTGGACTTCGCGCGCATCGACGGGGCGCAGTTCGCCGGCGCGCCGACCCCCGGGCAGGCGCTGGCCTTCGAATAGGCGCCCGACGCCCTGCCGCCTCCCCTCGGGAGCCGGCAGGGCGGTGCTGCATGATGGAAGCGGAATTCATGTCGGTTCTGGACGAAAGGCTCGCCGCGCTCGGGCGCGGACGACGCCATGTCGCGGTCGAGGGCGAAAATCTCGGCACGGTCGCCTTGCGGCGCCTGCGGGAGGACCCGCACCGCGTCGTGGTGGCGGACGCGCAACGCGTCCTCACCCGCGCCGACATGGTCGACGCCGCGCGCCGGCTGGGCGGCTCGCTCCTGTCGCGCGGCCTCGCGCCCGGCTCGGTCGTTGCGTTCCAGCTGCCGAACTGGTGGGAGGCCTGCGTCGTCAACCTCGCCGCCGCGCTGTTCGGCTTCCGCCTCGTCCCGCTGCTGACGATCTACCGCGCCGCCGAGCTGTCGACCATCTTCCGCGCCTGCGGCGTCGATGCGCTGTTCATCCCGGAAAGCCATCGCGGCGTCGACTTTCCCGCGCTCGTCGGCGCGCTGCTGGAAAGGCCGGCGCATGTCCTGACCGTGCGCGGCGCCCGAACGGCCGGTCCCGACACGTTCGAGGCCATGCTCGGTCACCAGCCCGCCGCGCCGCAGCCGGCCGCGCCGGGCGACGTCAAGATGGTGCTCTTCACCTCGGGCAGCACCGGCCGGCCCAAGGGCGTGATGCACAGCCACGCCGCCATCGACGCGCTGATCCGCAGCACGGGCGCGTTCTGGCGCATCGGTGCGGACGACCGGCTGTTCGTGCCCTCGCCGATCGGCCATATCGGCGGCTCGATCTACGCCTTCGAGTTCCCGTGGATCACCGGCTGCGTCGCGCATCTGGCCGACGGCTGGGACCCGGACGCCGCGGTCGGCGTCATCGACCGGCACGGTGCCACCTTCATGGCCGGGGCGACGCCGTTCCTCGCCGGGCTCCTCGCCGCGGCCGAGCGCGCGGGAACGACGCTGCCCGGCCTGCGCCGCTTCGTCTGCGGCGGCGCGAGCGTGCCGCCGGAGCTGGTGACGCGCGCGCTGGCGCGATTTTCCTCGGCCACCGTGTCGCGGGCCTACGGCTCGACAGAGGTTCCGCTCGTCTGCCCGGGCGTGCGCGAGCGCGCCGAGGCTGGGCTGCGCGCCACGACCGACGGCGAGTGCACGGCCGAGCTCAGGCTCCTCGGCGAGGACGATACGCCCGTGGCCGAGGGCAGCCCGGGCGAGATCGCGGTGCGCGCGCCGCACATGCTTCTGGGCTATCTCGACCCGGCCGACGAGGAAGGCTGCTTCACCGGCGACGGCTTCTTCCGCATGGGCGATCTCGGCCGGCTGGTCGACGGGCGGTTCCTCGAGATCACCGGGCGCAAGAAGGACATCATCATCCGCAAGGGCGAGAACATCAGCCCGCTCGAGATCGAGAACGCGCTGGCGCGCCATCCCGGCGTCCGCCAGAGCGCCGTCGTCGGCATGCCCGACGCCGAGCGCGGCGAGATGGTCGTCGCCGTCGTGCTGCCGGCCGACGGCGCCGGCTTCGACTTCGCGGAGATGACGCGGCACCTGCAGACGCTGGGGCTGGCGCGGCAGAAATTCCCCGAGCGCCTGCATCTGGTGGACGCCATGCCGATGACGACGGTCGGGAAGATCGACAAGAAGGATCTGAGGGCGATGGTGGCCGAAACGGAGGGAGTCGGGTCTTGACGACGCTCTATCTCTACGCAGTCTTCAATGGCGTCGTCCTCGGCATGGCGATCTTCCTGGTCGCGGCCGGCCTGACGCTCGCCTTCGGCATCATGAAGATCTTCAACTTCGCCCACGGCGCCTTCTTCATGATCGGCGCCTACATCGCCCATGCCGTCACCGGGCAGGAAGCCTCGTCGCTGCCGCTGTTCCTCGGCGCCGCGCTGGTGGCGGCGCTCGCGGTCGGCGGCATCGGCATCCTGACCGATCTCGCCATCTTCCGGCGGCTCGGCAACGTGCCGCACGAATACACGCTGATGGCCGCCTTCGGCATCATGCTGTTCTGCACCGGGGCGGCGCGCATCGCCTTCGGCCAGTCCGTCCACGCCATCTACCCGCCGGAGGCGATCGGCGGCTTCTCCAATGTCGGCTTCCTCGTCTCGCACTACGGCCTGTTCATCATCGCCTCGGGCGTCGTCGTCTTCCTGGTGCTGGAGATCGGCCTCAACCGCATCTGGTTCGGCAAGATGATCTTCGCGGTGGCGCGCGATCCGTGGATGGCCGACGTCATCGGCCTGCGCGTCCAGCGCCTCAAGCTCGCCTCGGTGGCGATCAGCTTCGCGCTGGCGGGGCTGGCCGGCGGCATCCTCGTCGCCAACCAGTCGCTGTCGCTCGACCTCGGCCACTCCTACCTGCTCCTCGCCTTCTGCGCGGTCATCGTCGGCGGCCTCGGCTCGATCAAGGGCGCCTTCATCGCCTCGCTGATCTTCGGCCTCGCCGAAAGCCTGAACTCGGTGGTGCTGCCGACCATGCCGGGCATCGGCTCCTACGCGCTGCTGATCGTTCTCGTCCTGATCCGCCCGCAGGGCATCTATCCGGAGCTGTCGCAATGAACCGGATCGCCCAGATCGCGCTGCTGCTGCTTCTCGCCGCCTTCCTGTTCGCGCCCTTTCTGGTCAATCCGGGGCTCGTGTTCATCGCCGGCTTCGCGCTGATCCAGATCGTCTTCGCGCTGTCGTGGAACCTGCTGTTCTCCTATGCCGGGCTGATCTCGTTCGGCCATGCTGCCTTCTTCGGCGTCGGCGCCTACATCTCGGCCGTGGTGCTGCGCGACGGCCACGGCATCCATTTCGTGCTGGTCATCCTGATCTGCGCCGTCGCCGGGGCGGTCGCCGCGCTGCTCGTGGCGCTGGTGGTGCTCCGGCGCGCGAGCGGCGTCCAGTTCGCGGTGCTGACGCTCGCGCTTTCCCAGCTCATCGTCGTGCTGATCGGCTATTCGTCGCTTCTCGGCCATGACGAGGGCATCGCCGCCATCCCGCGCCCGGTGATGGAGTTCGGCCTGTTCACGCTCGACCTCAACCGGCCGCTGACCAACTACTATTTCGTGCTGGCGATCTGCCTGCTGGCGGTCGGGTTGATGTGGCTCCTCGTCAAGGGGCATATGGGCCGCGCCATGCAGGCGGTGCGCATCGACGCCGAGCGCGCGGCCTTCATCGGCATCGACGTGTGGCGCGTGCGCGTGGTCGCCTTCACCATATCGGGGGCGTTCGCGGCGGTGGCGGGCGCGCTGCTGGCGCCGTGGGGGCAGATCGTCACGCCCGACTACGTCAACTGGCTGCAATCGGCCCAGCCGCTGTTCGCAGCGCTGCTCGGCGGCGCCGGCTTCTTCTGGGGCCCGGTCGTCGGCGTCCTCGGCCTCAGCGGCATCAACTACCTGACGCGCACCTTCGCCGGGCTGTCGGAGGTTCTGGTGGGTGCAAGCCTGATCCTCGTGGTGCTGCTCGCGCCGCAGGGCGTCCTCGGCGCCGTTCGGCAGTTCGCCCGCCGCCGCGGCGGCGGCAATCCCGGAGGCCGGCCATGATCCTCGACGTCCACGGCATCGAGATGAGCTACGGCGCGCTCAAGGTGCTGCACGGCATCTCCCTCGGCGTGGAGCCGTCGGAGACCTTCGCCATCATCGGCCCCAACGGGGCGGGCAAGACGACGCTGTTCAAGGTGCTGACCGGCGAGGCGATGCCGACGGCCGGCACCATCCGCTACAAGGGCCAGGACATCACGCGGCTGCCGGCCCACCAGCGCGCGCGCCGGGGGTTCGGCCGCACCTTCCAGGTCGCGCGCGTGTTCAACGAGCTCGACCTGCGCACCAACGTCGTCGTGGCGGTCGAGTCGCGCCTGCGCTATTCCGGCGGCAGCCTGGGCCGCTGGTGGCGATGGAGGCCGACGGCCGCGGTGCGGGCGGAAGCCGAGGAGATCTTGGAGCGCTTCGGCTTCGCGCGCCGGCGCTGGCAGGACGAGGCGAGCTACCTGTCGCATGGCGACCGCAAGCGGCTCGAATTCTGCGTGGCCCTCGCCACCCGCCCCGAAATCCTGATGCTGGACGAGCCGACGGCCGGCATGTCGCCCTCCGACCGCAGGGAGATGACCCAGCTCCTGCTGCGGCTGAAGGCGGAGACGGGCATCACCATCCTGATGACCGAGCACGACATGGACATCATCTTCGAGCTCGCCGACCGCCTGATGGTGCTGAACTTCGGCGAGGTGCTGGCCATGGGCGCGCCGCAGGCCGTGCGCGACGACGCCACGGTGCGCAGGGTCTATCTCGGGCAAGGCCATCATCCGGGGCATCGTCATGCTTGAGCTGGAGCGCATCGACGCCTTCTACGGGCAGGCGCACATCCTGCACGACATCTCGCTCGGGGTCGGCGAGCGCGAGCGGCTGGCCGTCATCGGCCGCAACGGCGCCGGCAAGAGCACGCTGCTGAAAAGCATCATGAACGCCGGCCCCGCGGTTCGCGGCACGGTGTCGCTCGACGGCCGGGCGCTCGGCCGCACCAGCGCGAGCGACCGCGTCCGGCTCGGCCTGTCGCTGGTGCCGGAGGACCGGCGCATCTTCACCCACATCACGGTGGCCGAGAACCTGCTTCTCGCCCAGCACGGGACCGGCCGTGGCAGGGAACTGCCGTCGGTCGAGGAGGTCGTCGAGCGGTTCCCGATGCTGAAGGACCTGCTCGGCCGGCTGGGCGGGCAGCTTTCCGGCGGCCAGCAGCAGGTGCTGGCGATCGCCCGCTCGATCGCGGCGCGGCCGCGCCTCATGCTGCTCGACGAGCCGACGGAGGGGCTCGCCCCGGTGATCGTCGAGGACCTCGCTGTCAAGGTGGTGGAGGCGTGCGAGGCCTACGGCATCGCGCTGGTCCTCGCCGAGCAGAACCTGTGGTTCGCGCGCCAGTGCACGTCGCGCGTGCTGCTGCTCGATTCGGGCAGGACGGTGTTCGCCGACGACTGGGCGGCGTTCGACCGGGCATCCGACCTTGTCGACCGCTATCTGGCGGTCTAGAGCAATTCCAGGAAAAGTGTGAAACGGTTTTCCGTCCGGAATTGCGTAAAAACAAGGAGATAGATCGTTTCAGCATTTCCGTGAAATTCTGAAACGATCCAGGACCTTTGGTGCGCCGGGCAAACGCGAACGAGGGGACAATGGCGTCATCCGAACCCGCCGACGGAAACGTGGACGGCACCCAGGCGATCCGCCGGGCCGCGGCGATCCTGCGCTGCATCGGCCGCGGAAACGCGCGCGGCGTCAGCCTCGCCTCCATCGCCGAGACGCTCCGGCTGCCGCGCTCGACCACCCACCGCATCATCAAGTGCCTTGTGGAGGAGGGGCTGGTCAGGCACGAGCAGAAGCAGCGCACCTACGTCATCGGGCGGCTGACCTACGAGCTCGGCCAGGCGGTGACGAACGACATGATCGACATCGCCCGCTGGCGCGGCGCGGTCGACAACGTGGCGCGGCGCACCGGCGTCACCGCCTACCTGATGAGCCGCAGCGGCGTCGAGGCGACCTGCGTGCTGAAGACGGACGGCAATTCGGTGATCCGCGTCATCCCGGTGGATGTCGGCCAGCGCCGGTTCCTCGGCGTCGGCGCGGGCTCGACCGCGCTGCTCGCCGCCCTCGACCCCGACACCTGCGAGCGCATCATCCGCATGATCGCGCCGTCGCTCAACGGCTATCCCGGCCTCGACGAGCAGGTGGTGCGGCGGCTGGTGGAGGAGACCCGCGCGACGGGCTTCGCCCTCAGCCGGAGCAACGTCGTCAGGGACGTGATCGGCATCGGCATGGCGATCCCGCAGGAAGACGGCCCGTCCTCGCTGGCGCTCAGCATCGCCGCGCTCGCCTCGCAGACCAACGACCAGGCGGTCGAGCGGTGGAAGGCGATCATCCGCGAGGAAGTGGAGGCCGTGTGCCGCGCATCCGGAAACCGGGACGGCCGGTGAGCCGCGCCGCGGAGGGCCAGAGCGGGCTCCGGCCCGGGCGGCTTCGCGCTGATGCCGCCATGCGCGGCGCCGGCCGTTTTGATTCCACGCGACGCCAAAAGGCGTAGCGTCCAGCCCTCGACATCACCTCTCGTCTGGCTTTCATCCGGCCGTGCCACCTTCGCCCCCTAGGCGCCGAGCAGTCGCTTGTGCCGAGACGCCGCCCCTGCGTCATCCCGGCCAAGGGCGCGCAGCGCCCGCAGAGCCGGGACCCATTGGCCGGACCATCGTCAGCCACGGCCCGGTCCTCACGCTGGCGCACGTCAGGACCGCATCGCAAGCCTCGAACCCGGCCGCGCCGCTCAATGGGTCCCGGCTCTCCCTCGCTCCGCTCGATCGGCCGGGATGACGCAGGCGGCGGCGTCCCGCCACAGACGATTGCTCGCCGTGAACGGGGAGAAGGGGACGGCGGCAACGTCGCGGCCATCCGCCCTCTCCCATCTACGGCGGGGCGATCGCAGCTATCGCCTATCGGAGATGACCTCGCCCGCCGTCATCCCGGCCAAGGGCGCCAGCGCCCGCAGAGCCGGGACCCATTGGCCGCACCATCGTCGAGCACGGCCCGGTCCTCGCGTCGGCGCACTTCAGGATCGTCTCGCAAGCCTTGAACCGGCCGCGCCGCTCAATGGGTCCCGGCTCTCGCTTCGCTCGGCCGGGATGACGCGGCGGCGGCGCCCCGCCACAAGCGATTGCCCCGCTGCGCTTGCGCGCTACAGCAGGTCGATCAGGAACGGGATCA
>ERZ869909.2455-NODE-2455-length-12287-cov-10.036773_pt1 | contig 12287 bp, 9 predicted proteins | sample MGYA00520892_ERZ869909 | MGnify/ENA primary metagenome ERZ869909 (study PRJEB32215, sample SAMEA104723947) | bioreactor metagenome | biome: bioreactor; feature: anaerobic bioreactor; material: water | place: China | collected 2015-03-12 ... | reverse complement strand
GGTTATTTTGGCTCTTCCTTTTCGTACTAATTGTGAAATTGTTGGCATATATAATATTTGTTACAATAAATTAAATAAAATATCCCCCTTTTTTAGGGTTGGCAAAGGTAGAAATAAATCTTAATTATTCAAATCTTAATAGATTAATTTTTACAGAACTATTTTTTTATTTTTCAAACCGCACGAAAAATGCTTTAAATTCGTTATCTGAGAACACTTCAAACTTAAAAATTGAAACACTTTTTCCAACTTTTTTTATACCTATATATATATATGCTTTTTTTGACCACACTTTCGGGTCAAAACCTTTATTTGAATATAGCCGGAAAAGATAGTTTAGAAACTCAAATTCTCAAGGATGTAATTTCGGGAAAAACATTCCTTGATTTTTATACTTTGAATGCAACTTTAGACTCATTGGAAACCCAACTTGAAAGGAAGGGGTATATCGAGTTGGAGCGAAAAAGTTTAGAAAGAATTTCAGATACTGCTTTTTTAGCAAAATACCACCTCAATACGCTCTATAAATATCTTATTATTAATGGTACCCATAAACTTATTGATTTAGGAATTTCTCCCCGTGAGTTAGAAAGTATTTCTTTGGAAAAAGAAGAAAATCAAATTAGGGTGCCTTTTGAAAGCGTTCAAAGTGTTTTACAATTTATTAATTTAAAGCTTTCTGAAAGGGGAGACCCTTTTGTTGAAGTTGCCTTGCAGAACTTAAAACCTTCAACAAGTTACCCAAATACTTTGGAAGCGACTCTTGAGTTGGAGTTAAAAAGCATCCGAAACGTGACCGGTATTAAAATTATGGGATATGAAAATTTTCCCCCCGCATTTCTGAGATATTCAGCGGGCATTAGAAAGGGCATGTTATTTAATCGTGATAAAATCGTAGAAAGAGCTTTCTTGTTAGACAACTTGGGGTTTGTGCAAAACATTAAACCTCCCGAAGCACTGTTTACTCCGGATGAAACTGAGTTGTATATCTATTTGGAAAAAAAACCTAACAACTCCTTTGATGGAATTATTGGTTTTGCTACCAATGAAGAGACTAACAAGCTTGAGTTGAACGGTTATGTTAATTTGCAATTAAGCAACAATCTCAACTTTGGTGAAATGCTTCAGTTGCAGTATAAAAACGACGGAAGCTTACAAGAGCAGTTTCAAGTGGATGTTGAACTTCCGTTTTTATTTCAATCGCCGGTGGGACTTGAGTTGGGGTTAGATTTTTTTAAACGGGACAGTACATTTTTAACCGTTCAGAAAAATGCATTGGTGAATTATCATTTCAATACGCGAACAAAAGTCTTTGTGGGATATAGGGATTACCAATCTGACAATTTGTTAGACAGTGACCAGGCCATCGATAATCTGGAAGACTTTAAGTCGGCCTTCTTTGTGTTTGGTGGGAACTATAGTATTCCGCAACGAAGTGAGATTTTTCCTGTTAAGTCAAAAATTAGAATGGTAAATGAAATTGGAAATCGAAAGGTGGGTGCATTAAAAACAAATCAGTACAGGTTGTCGCTTAGAGCGAGTCATATTTTTAATTTGAATGCAAACAATTCCATTTTTGCTGGAAATACTAGCGGCTATTTAAATTCTGAAAAATATTTAGTCAATGAATTATTCCGCTTTGGCGGTATAAATAGTATTAGGGGTTTTGATGAAAACAGTATAGATGCCTCTTTGTTTTCGGTGATAAATACTGAGTACAGGTATTTGCTTACGCAAAATATATTTGTACATACCATAGCCGACTTAGCTCATTTTGAAAATAGAGTTGCCGAAATTGCCGGCCAGATATATAGTTTTGGCATAGGAATGGGTATAAGAACCAATGCAGGTCTTTTTAGAATAAATATTGCAAATGGTGTTCTGGAGGGTCAAAGTTTTGAGTTTTCAAATACCAAATTACACTTCAGTTTAACATCCAGATTTTAGTTTTTGTTAATGTTAACAAAACCTTGATTTAATAAAAAGCTAAATTTTATTACTTAAAAGTTGTTTTATTAGGTTTAATTTATGATTTTTGACACAAGCTAATTTAAACAATACAATAAAATGACAACAAAGTTTAGAGGATTATTGACGCTTTTACTAGCGTTTGTTGTGCAACTATCTTTTGCTCAGCAGAAAACAATCTCCGGAACAGTAACTGATGATATCAATTTACCGTTACCTGGAGTTAACATTATTATTAAAGGAACTGCGGCCGGAACACAGTCGGACTTTGATGGGAATTATTCCATTAATGTCGAAGTGGGGCAGACATTGGTGTTCAGTTATGTGGGATTTGCCACTCAGGAAGTGCCGATTACCCAGGCTACAACCACATTAAATTTGCAGATGCAACCAGATTCAATTCTTGATGAGGTTATTGTAACGGCTTATGGTAGAACTACAACAAGAAATGAGTTGACAAGTAGTGTCGTTACAGTAAGATCTGAAGATATTACTAAAGCGCCTTTTTCAAGTGCTGAAGGAGCGCTTCAAGGTAGAGTTTCAGGATTACAAATGAACACCACTTCAGGTACTCCCGGATCTACTGCACAGATTAGAATTAGAGGTATTCAGTCTATCAATGCAAGTAACGAGCCGTTGTATGTTATTGATGGTGTGCCTGTTCAAAACACAAACGTGTCGGGAAGTGCAAACATATCGTCTTTAAACCCGCTTTCTACTATTGACCCTAACATAATTGAGAGTATCACGGTTCTTAAAGATGCAAGTGCTGTTGCTCCTTATGGTGCAGCCGGTTCAAACGGTGTAATTTTAATTACTACCAAAACTGCTCAAAAAGGACGTACATCATACTCTTTTAATGCAACAACCGGTATTGTAAATAATGCCAGAAAAGGGTTGCAGCCATTAAGTGGCGCACAAAAGCAAGAGCTAATGGAAAGTGCAATTTGGAATTCATTCGGTACTTCTGGATCCGGAATTATTTCTTCACGTGAAGAGGCGTTGCAATATATGTTGGATAGACCGAATCAATATGGCGCATTTATTCATTGGAATGACAACGGAAGATTAGATCACAACTGGTATAACGAAGTTAGAAACAAAGACGCATTATCACAAGATTATAGCTTCTCAGTTTCGCACGGAGTTGAGAATACTTCTATATTTGCTTCATTGGGTTATTTTAAGCAAGAATCAACGGTTATTGCTTCAGAGTTTGATAGGATAAGCGGTACTTTCAAGTTCGATACTAAATTAGGTAATAAAATTAATTTAGGGTTTTCATCTATAATTTCACACGCAAATCAAGATGCAACACTTGAGCAGGGAGCATTTTTCTCAAATCCAAACCTGAGTAAGTATTTCCTTTCACCATGGTTAAATCCTTATGATGAAAATGGAAATCCAAACATTACCAGTACTTTTACCGGATTTACCACGCTTCACAACTCGTTGTATACTGCACGTGAGTCGTCTAGAAATAATGCAATTACGAGAGCTGTACCTTCTTTAAGACTATCTTATGACTTAACAAAGGACATCACTCTTTCGTCTACTTTTACAATTGACTATTCTCAATCATACTACAAGACGTATATGAACAGAATCCATGGTGACGGTGTTGGCCTTGGAGGTTATGTTGAAGAGTCAATGTTAAGAAGATTTAACTATACTTCTCTTAATACAATTGATTATAGATTTCAATTAGGTGATACTCATAATTTTCATGTAACAGGGATTTCTGAGTATGTAAAGTTTAACACTAACTATCTATATGGATTTGGTGCTGGTCTTGCCAATGATATACTTCAGAACATAAGCAATACTACAACAGATTTTGATGCATTTTCATCATTCTCAGATCAAACTCAATTGAGATATGCTGCATTATTAAACTATAGTTTTGATAGAAGATATATCCTTAATGCTTCTTATGCATACCAAGGTGACTCAAGATTTGATGAGGAATCTAGATTTGGTAGCTTTTATTCTGTAGGTTTAGGTTGGAATATTCACAATGAAAGTTTTATGTTTGACTCTAGAATGTTCAATGAATTAAGATTAAGAGTTGGATATGGAACAACTGGAAATAGTGGTATTAACAGAAACACGTATCAGGCTCAAGCAGGTATTGGGCAATACAATAATGGTGCAGCAATCAGCATTAGTGGTTATGGTTCAACTGCAGGTTGGGAAACTGGTGAGAAAAAAGATATTGGTCTTGACTTCTCTATGTTTGACCGACGAGTAAGAGGTACTTTGGGTTATTATAATAATGTTTCAAAGGACTTATTGTTTAATGCACAGTTGCCGATTAGTTCTTCATTTATTCCAGGTAGAGCGATTCAAAATTTAGGTGATATTACTAACAAAGGTTTTGAAGTTGAACTTTCAGTGGATGTAATTAGAACTAATGATTTCAACTGGAATATTTCAGGTAACTATGCAACTGTTGATAATGTTGTTTCTTATCTACCTGAAGACTTAACTGAAACTACTGCAACCAGAGTTATTGAAGAAGGTTATAAGGTATTTGAGTGGTACTTACGTGAGTGGGCCGGTGTTGATCCTGAAACAGGTGAGGCACTTTGGTACACTAATGGTGCAGGAAGCCCAACTACAAATGTTTATGCTGAAGCAGAACAAGTTTACCAAGGTAAAAATGCATTGCCAACCTACAGTGGTGGTATTTCAACTAGGTTCGACTATAAAAACTTTTTCCTAGAAGGTACTTTATACTTTGCGGGAGGACATAAAGTTTATGAAGACTGGGCGGGATATACTCAGACTTCTGATGCGGGCAGAATTTTAGGCTTCAATGCAACTACTGTACTTTATGATGGTGTTTGGCAAAACCCTGGTGATAATGCTACACACCCAAAAATTCACTTCTCAGACCCAAACAGTGTGAATGCTTCTCTTGCTTCAACACGTTGGTTGTATGATGGTGACTATATGAGATTAAGAGACGTTGCTTTTGGTTATAACTTTAACCCTGAAGTAGTCAGACATCTTGGATTGACCGGACTTTCAATGGCAATAAGAGGTTCAAACCTATTAACTTGGGTGAAGGATGACAGGTTAAAGTGGGATCCTGAAGTAAGAACAGATGGTTTTACAAACTTAACCACACCTCCAATCAAAACAGTAATGTTTCAAGTAAACGTAAATTTCTAAAATTATGAAAAAGATAAATTTAATATTAACTACAATTTTTGCTGCCGTTCTTTTAGTTTCTTGTTCAAAAGACAATCTAGAACCTACTTTGGCAGACACACTTCCTCCTGGAGTCTATTCTTTGGAAGATTACAGACAATATGTTGATGGTAGCTACAGAATAATGGCAGACTACAGGTATTGGGGAAGAAATGTAATAATTACCGGTGAAGTAAGAGCCGACAATGTTTTTGCTAATCTAAACTCTGGTAGATTTACATTAATCGGACAAATGAATTATAATCCTCAAACAGCTGATGTAAGTGAGATGATGCAATATATTTATGGTACATTAGCTACTGCAAATATTGTTATAAATTCAACTCCAGAAGATTTAACAACAGATGCTGATGAGCTTGCTGAAATGAGGCACATTATGGGAGAAGCTTATGCTATTAGAGCATTGGCACATTTTGACCTTGTGCGCCTGTTTGGACAGCAACATGTTTCTGGACAAGGAGGCATGAACTCCCTAGGGGTGTCTTATGTTAAAGAGTTTAAAGGTGAGGAAAGATTAATTCCTAGAAGCACTGTTGCAGAAAATCTTCAGGATATTTATGCAGACTTAAATCAAGCTCAATCATTAATGAGTACTTCTTTTAATGACAATAGTAAATTAAGGATTACTACTCATGCTGTAAATGCAATTAAATCGAGAGTTGCTACATATTTTAAAGACTATGAAACTGCAAGAACAGCTTCTGAAGCTGTTATCAGCAACTTTAATATTGTTCCTGCTGCTCAGTTAGTTCAGTCTTGGGCTTCTCAAACACCTGCTTCAAACTCGATTTTTGAACTTGCACAATTGCCAGGTGAGAATAATGGTATTAATGGTATTGCTAACATTTATAGAGGTCCTTCATATGGGGATATTCAGGTTATTGAAGCTTTCCCGGCTGATGCAGAGTTTGGTCCAAATGATGTGAGGAATTCACCTGCAATGATTGGGTATGACAGTTTTAACAGATTGAGAAATCTTGGTAAATATCCTACTATGGGTTCATTTACTGATAACATCAGAGTTTTTAGAATTGAAGAAATAGTGTTGAACTATGCAGAAGCTTTATTAGATGTTAACCCAGCTTTAGCGCTTACACACCTTAACAGCATTCCCTTGAATAGAGATGGTACTACTTATGCAGTTGCAAACATCGACAATATTTTAAAAGAAAGACGGAAGGAATTAGCTTTTGAAGGTTTCAGATTTGATGATATGGCTAGACATGGAAGAGACATTCGTGTAATTGATGCTAATGTCCAAAATCATGGCGGACCTACATATGGTAGCTTTAATTATGCGTTACCTATTCCTCAAAGAGAGATAAATGCTAACACAAATTCTACTCAGAACTTTGGTTATTAACAGATATTTGTAATATCAGTTTTTTTAAGAGGCTGCCATATATGGCAGCCTCTTTTTTATTCTTTTGGTTTGGTTAAATTATCTAAAAAAGTTGATAATTTTCACAATATTTTTGATTTAAGCGGTTTCATTTTGCTTCTAACAGATTTTTCTTGTCAAATGTGAATCAGAAACTATTATACATATTATTTTTGTTTTTTAAATAACTATAATTTTAATATGCCTTACAGTTAATAATGAATTTCTCAGTCCTTTTAATTGACTTACACAAGGTTGCTGTATCCTTTCTATAATCAATCTATACTTTATATTTTGCCTTTAATTAGAATTCTGCAATAAATAAAAATAGATAAAATCAATTGGGTTACCACTTGAAAATAACTAGTTTCGAATTAGGTCACAAAAAGGCAAGACTTGAATTTATGTGTAAATTTGAGCGGACATCGGATGATTAATATAGACTAAGTAAAGTGCCAAAATTCACTTTCTCCAAAAAAAGATGTGGTTTAATCTTTAAAATATAACAAAGATTAGTTGCTTAAATGAAAGTTAAGAACTAATAATTATAGGTGTCCCAGTTTACCGAAAATTTTGTCTGCTTAATAAAAAGTCAATAAAGTTGCCTATTACTGATTTTAATTCATCAGTTAAATTGATAAGGTTTTATAAAATTGAATACGCTCTCGAGTTATTGGATTTACACGATTTTACAAAATTTTGACTTAAAGTAGAGGCCTTAACTTTTAGAAAATAGAGTTTTTAGATCCAACTACATTAGAAAAACTTTTTTTATCACGGTTTCCTTCCAGTATTTTTGCAGCCAAATCAGCCACGGCATTTTTTAGCTGCGGCGGTTCAATAATTTCAGCATAATCTGCAAACATCATATACCAGCGGGCAAAACTGTCATAGAAATTTTTGCAGTGAAAAGTCATTTCAACCGTTTTTCCCAAATCGCGTTCAGAAACAAAACCATAATACTGTCTGCCGCCTCGCAGGTGTTTAACAATAGATTTATCAACCTTGATTATAACGGTAGTAAACACCGCTTCTGTTTTTTGGTTTAAGTGCTGTTCCAGCGGCGGATGGGTTTTGTGAAAAGGAACATCAGTTGCTGTTATTTTATGGATTCTATCGGTTCTAAACTGCCGGTAATCGGCTCGCAGATGACAATAAGCATGAATGTACCAATTCTCATTTTCGTGAAACAAACCCACCGGCTCAATGGTGCGCTGTGACGGAAATTCAGCTTCAAAACTTTGGTAAGAGAGTATCAGTTGTGTTTGTTCAGAAATGCTGTCAAATAGTTTGGAAAGAGCGTCCGGGATGTGTTTTGAAAACAAATCGCCGTCCTGCTGCATCAGTATGTGTGCTTCCAGTAAATTCAAACGGTCTTTTTCGCGACCGCGTAACACCGATTTTATTTTATACATAGCTGATGAAAAATGACTGCCCATTTCTGAATCGGTGAATTTTTGCATCAGTTTTTCGGCAGCTACAAAACTGCCGGCTTCTTCTTTAGTAAACATTATCGGGGGCAGCCGATAGCCGTCCACCAGTGAATAGCCCACACCGGCTTCGCTGTATAAGGGCACTCCCGCAGCTTCCAAAGTGCGGATGTCTCTATAGATGGTGCGCAAACTTACCTGAAAACGGTCTGCCAGTTCCTGTGCTTTCACAATGCGTTTGGATTGCAACTGTATAAAAATGGCAACAATGCGGTCAAATCGTTTTGGGGAATCATCTTGCATAGGGAACTCTTTGTTATTCAAAGATACATTTTTAGAGAAAAAGAAAGATCTTGTTTTCATTTAGAAAATAAAATCTAAAGCAACCACTACAAAGTGACAACAGTATGTCAACAGTCAATTAAATTTGTCACAAATCCCCCTTTAAGTTGCTAAAAATGCCCCTGAGTTCTCCTCGTGAAATAGTTACATTTGTTTTATAGCAATCAAAAAATTTACCAATGACAAATCGAGAGAAACTTTTAAGAGATTTTAATAACGCATTTTTAACCAACGATGTCCATTTTATTGTAAGTCAGCTCGCCGACGATGTTGTTTGGGATATGGTGGGTGACCAAAAAATTTCCGGAAAAGAAAATGTTCGGGCAGCAATGGAGGCCATGGCAGGCTCCATGAAAACGTTGGAAATGAAGGTAGATCAATGTATTATTCAAGATCGTCAGGCGGCCGTATGCGGGACTATGAGAATGCTGGATAAGGGCAACGAAATCACCTTTGGTTTTTGTGATGTTTATACCTTTAGCGAAAGCGAAAATGATAAAATCAAAGCGATGAATTCTTATGTAGTTCCATTAAAAAACTAAAAAGTTATGGCACCACCTATTTTTCCCTGTATCTGGATGAATCCGGAGCAGTTCAGTGGCCAAGAGGCCGCTTTAAAGTATAAAGAAGCCTTTGGCGATGTAAAAACCCTTTCCGACAACGGTATGGTGGTGATGGTTGAAATTTTGGGCAAACAACTGATGTTTCTTAATGGGGGCCCGATGTTTACGCCCAATCCTTCCATTTCGTTTTTTGTCGTGTTAACATCCAAAGAGTCTGTTGATCAGGCCTGGAAAGTTCTGAGAGAGAACGGCAAAGTTTTAATGCCACTTGACAAGTATGAGTGGAGTGAATATTACGGCTGGGTACAGGATGCCTTGGGTGTGAGTTGGCAATTGTCTTACGGGAAACTGGAAGAGGTGGGACAGACCCTTTCTCCCACCTTGATGTTTACCGGAGCCGGGGCGGGACAGGCACGTGAAGCCTTGACTCTTTATGCAAGCATTTTTCAGCCTTCAGAAGTAGTTGGTATTTTGCCCTATGGACCCGGAGAGGAGGACAAGGAAGGTTTGGTCAAGCACGCTATGATTCGACTCAACCACTATGTGCTGATGTTTATGGACAGCAGTCATTCACACGGTTTTGGTTTTGATGAGGGCATTTCGCTGGTGGTCGCCTGTGATACCCAAGAAGAAATTGACCAATACTGGGAAGCTCTAACAATTAATGGTGGACAGGAAAGTCAGTGTGGCTGGCTGAAGGACCGATTTGGTGTATCGTGGCAAATTGTACCCCGGGTGCTGTTTGAAATGATGAACCATCCGGATACGCAGCGCAGGCAGCGGGTTGTGGACGCTTTTATGCCAATGAAAAAATTTAATATTGAAGTGCTTGAAAAAGCATTTGAAGCACAATAGGTACTGCTGTGGAAAAACATACAGCCGTAACGGATTATATTGAAAGCTTTCCTGAGGAAACCCGTGTGCTTTTAAATCAGTTTCGGGACTTACTCTTTAAACTTGCCCCGGATGCTGAAGAGAAAATCAGTTATGGAATGCCGGGTTATAAGTTATATGGGAAGCCCCTGGTTTATTTTGCCGGATATAAAAATCATATCGGGTTTTATGCTACACCCACAGGTTATGAAAAATTCAGTGAAAAGCTTTCAGCATATAAACAAGGAAGGGGCTCGGTGCAGTTTCCCTTAGATAAACCCATTCCGTGGGAACTGGTGGCTGATATCATTAGATTCAGAATCGAAGAAAACAAAAAAATTAAGAAAAACTGAAACACAAGATCCTTTTATGCGTCTTTAAACTCATATTAAAACCAACCCCAAAACAACCATGACCCGAAAATCTGTCTGGAATGCCCTCAAAGATGCCGTTAAAGGCGTTGAGGTAGATTATACCAAAATCAGTCTAAGAAAGGCCATATTCCTGTTGGCCGTACCCATGATACTCGAACTGGTCATGGAATCCACTTTTGCCGTGGTTGATATTTATTTTGTAGGTAAACTGGGTCCTTCGGCAGTGGCTACTGTGGGGCTTACGGAAACCTATTTGTTTTTGTTATATTCAGTGGCTATGGGATTTGCTATGGCCGTAACAGCCATTATTGCCCGTCGTATCGGCGAAAAGAAACCCGGAGAAGCCGGTTTGGCTGCCGTGCAAGCTATAATCATGGCCCTTTTGATTTCTTTGCCTTTTGCTATTGGCGGCATCTTTTTCTCAAAAGAACTATTGACTCTTATGGGTGGTGACCCCTGGGTGATTGAAGAAGGATACCGCTACACCCAATGGATGCTGGGCGGCAATGCGGTGATTGTTTTTCTGTTTGTAATCAATGCCATTTTCCGCGGTGCAGGCGATGCGGCCATTGCTATGCGGGTGTTGTGGATTGCCAACGGAATCAATATCGTTTTAGACCCACTACTCATTTTCGGTTGGGGGTTTATTCCGGCTATGGGCATTGAGGGTGCTGCTATTGCCACGACCATTGGAAGGGGGATAGCGGTGCTGGTGCAGTTGTACTACCTTTTTAACGGAGCCAAACAAATCAGGCTTTTACGAGCACATCTCAGGCTACATAAAGAGACGATGGTCAACTTACTAAACACCTCTTTGGGAGGTATTGGGCAAATGATTATCGCTATGACTTCGTGGATTTTTATTATGCGTATTCTGGCCGATGTGGGAAGTGAAGCCGTAGCAGGTGCTACCATTTCCCTTCGAATTATTTTATTTACGATGATGCCGGCCTGGGGGCTTTCCAATGCGGCTGCAACCCTGGTTGGACAAAACCTGGGAGCTTCAAACCCCGACAGGGCCGAAGAAGCTGTCTGGAAAATAGGGAAGTACAATATGATATTCCTGATAGGGGTTTCTGTTATTTACTTTCTCTTTAATACAGAACTGGTAGGATTATTTACCAATAACCCCAAAGTGATTGAAATTGGAGCTGAGTGGATACTTATTATGTCCTATTCTTATTTTATTTACGGCTGGTGGATGGTATCGGTACAGGCTTTTAACGGTGCAGGAGACACCCGAACTCCCACACGCATCAACTTTGTGTTTTTCTGGCTTATACAAATTCCGTTGTCGTATGTACTGGCTATTTATTTTGACTGGGAGCACAGCGGCGTTTTTTGGGCGGTCTTCTTTTCAGAAACTGCCGTGGGGCTTTATACGCTTTGGCTTTTTAGAAAGGGTAGGTGGAAGACGTTTACGGTTTAGTGTGACTGATGGATGATGGATGACCGTTAAATTTTAAATAACTGAGAAATTTGATAAACAATTAACCTGAAAACTATGAAACGAAAAATCACCTTTGTCATTTGCTTGTTGTATGGCCTGCTTTTTATTAATGCAGGATTGAATAAATTGTTTAATTATATCCCGCCGCCGGATGACCTACCTGAAGCGGTGGTGAAAATGGGAATGGCTATGGCCGAAATTGGCTGGTTGTTGCCTTTGGTGGCAGTAGCTGAACTTTTTGGGGGCATACTTGTCATTATCCCTCGATTCCGGGCATTGGGGGCCGTAGTGCTTTTTCCTATTGTTATGGGTATTCTGTTGATACACCTCACCACAGCACCTTCGGGCTTGCCTATGGCGCTAGTTGTTTTAGGTGTGTTGTTGTGGATACTGTATGAAAACAGAGAGAAGTATGGGGCTTTGGTAAAGAATAGACAGAATTATTGAAGAAAAATTGGAGACAGCTAGCAACAAAGTATACTTTTGCCGAAGTGAATCCAAAAGGAATGAACTTCCATAACGGTATAGGTAGCAACCTCCGTTTAGAGTTGAGTTTGTCCAAAATTTCAAAATTCATTTTTTTAATTTAGGCACTTCAAGTGATAATATCTTAAAAACCCGTTGTGCATTTTAAATAATACTGATTTTAATATTATTGATATTTCTATCAAATATAAACTTGTTGATGTA
>ERZ869909.2454-NODE-2454-length-12299-cov-4.576256_pt1 | contig 12299 bp, 11 predicted proteins | sample MGYA00520892_ERZ869909 | MGnify/ENA primary metagenome ERZ869909 (study PRJEB32215, sample SAMEA104723947) | bioreactor metagenome | biome: bioreactor; feature: anaerobic bioreactor; material: water | place: China | collected 2015-03-12 ... | reverse complement strand
GGGAGCGGCTGCTGGGCCGCCGGTAGATGAGCCGGTGCTCTGCGGAGCGCGGGCCGTGGGCCTGACGGGATGAGGGCCTGACGGGACGAGGGCCCGGTGCGTCGGGTCCTCGGCAGCCTTCAGCGCGCGCCACGCCCGCCGGAGCAGGTCAGCTGTTCCACGCGATCATGCCGCCTGCCATCGACACGACCTGCGTGAAGCCCATCTGCTCCATGAGCATCGCGCCGCGCCCCGAGCGACCACCGGAGCGGCAGATGAGCACGACCGGCTGGTCGCGATCCCAGCTGTCGACGGTGCGGGTCAGGCTGCCCAGGGGGACGTGCGCTGCGCCGTCGATCAGGCGCATCGGGCCCTGGAGCTCGTCGAGCTCGCGCACGTCGACGAGGCGGGCGCCGCTGCCGAGCTGGCGGACCTGGTCGACGGTGACCTCGAGGAAGCCCAGGTGGCAGGGGGTCGCTGCGGCGACGATCGGGTGGGTGTCGTTGGTGTTGTTCATGGCGATCTCCGTGGCGTTCGGTGGTTCGGTGCTTGTGCTGGTGCTGGTGCTGGCGTCGGGATCGGAGTTGCTCGCAGTGGCGTCGGCCGGCAGCGCGCCGAGCTCCCGTTCCGTCCGGCGGTCGTATGCGTGGTCGTCGCGGACGATCGGCGCGTCGTCGTGGGTGGGGCGCAGGCCGGGCGTCGTGGCGGTAGGGTTGTGGGCCTCGTCACGGTGGATGGCGGCCATCACGGCGTCCTCGACGGTGAGGTGGATGTGGTCGAGGCCGATGCGCTCGACGAGCCCGCTGGCCTCCATGACGCGACGGACGGGTTGCTTGACGTTGGCCAGGCGCAGGCAGATCCCGCGCGCCCGCCAGGCCTCGACGATGCCGTGCAGCGCGTCGTCCGCGGACGAGTCCAGCTGGTTGATGCTGCTGGCGTCGAGGACCACCGTGCGGAGCGGTCCGGCGCAGTGGCGCTCGAAGTCGTGCAGCGCGTCGCGAAGGAACGTGACGTTGCCAAAGTAGAACTGCGCGTCGATGCGCACGACCATCATGCCGGGTACGGTGATGGCGTCGGGGTAGTTGCGCACGTTGCGCCAGGCGGTCGTGCCGGGCACCCGTCCCAGTACGGCGGCGTGGGGGCGGGTGGTGCGCACCATGAAGAGGACGATCGAGGCGGCGACCCCGGCGAGCAGGCCGTACTGCGGCCCGATGACCAGCGTCGCGAGCATGGTGATGCCCAGCATCGCCGCGTCAGCGCGCTTGACCGTCCACAGCCGGCGCAGCTCCTCGACGTCGATGAGCTGGATGACGGCGGTGATGATGATCGCGGCCAGGGCGGCCTTGGGGATCGGGCTCAGCAGCGGCGTGAGCGCGACGGCGACGAGCGCGACGAAGCCCGCCGTGACGAAGGCGGACAGGCGCCGCGAGGCGCCGGCCTGCGCGTTGACGACCGAGCGCGACAGGCCGCCGGCGATCGGGAACCCGCGGAACAGACCGGCCGCGACGTTCGCCGCGCCGATCGCCACCAGCTCGCGGTTGGGTGGGACCTCGCCGCCGTAGGTCCGGGCCAGCGAGCGCCCCGTCGAGATCGTCTCCGTGAAGCTGACGATCGCGATCGACAGCGCCAGCGGCAGCAGATCACCCAGCGGCAGCAGGTCCAGCCGGGGCACACCCGGGGCCGGCAGCCCGCGCGGGACCTCGCCGATCAGCGCGACGCCCAGCGTGTCGAGTCGCGCCAGCAGCGCGACGACGGCGGCGGCGGCGACCACGATGAGCGCCCGCGGCGCCCGCGGCGCGTACCGCTTGAGCAGCACCAGCGCGGTGACCGACACCGTCGACAGCACCAGCGTGGCCGGGTTCACCGAGCCCACGTGCGCCGCGAGGTTGACGATCGCCGCGACCGGGCCGGCGCCATCCGCTGCAGGGATCCCCAGCAGCGCCGGCACCTGGCTCGAGGCGATCAGCACCGCCGCGCCGGCCATGAAGCCCGTGATCACCGGCTGGGAGACGAAGTTGAGCAGGAAGCCCATCCGCAGCGCGCCCATGCCGATCTGCATCACACCGACCGCCACGGCGAGCAGCGCCGCGGCCGCGATGTACTCGCCCGTGCCCGCGGCCATCAGCGCGCCCAGGCCCGCGGCGACGAGGATGGAGTCCATCGCTACCGGACCGGGCGACAGGCGCCGAGAGCTGCCGATCAGCGCGTAGACGATCAGCGGTACCACCGCCGCGGCGAGACCCACCTGCGGCGGCAGCCCGGCGAGCATGGCGTAGGCCATCGCCTGCGGCACCAGCAGGACCGCGGTCGTGAGCCCGGCGACGACCTCCGGACCCCACGGGTAGCGACCCCCACCGGCGGGTGCGCCGCCCGGCGCTGCCGACGAACCCTCACTGCGCCCCGCCGCGTGCCCGTTGGCGGTTCGCCCGTTCGCGGGTGCGGTGGCGGCGTCTGCGGGGCCGCTGGCCGCGCGCGCTGCGGGTTGTGTCGTGGATGCGTTCATGGTGCCGTCCGTGATGCCGGTGGCGCGACGGGGACGTGTGACGTGCTGGGTCAGGTCCCGCGGCGTTGGGTCTGGCAGCTATGAAGCAAGAACGGTGCCACTCTGTGGCTGCGCCGCGGATCCCGATGGCGAGTGGATCGCTGCTGCTGGCCTGCGGCGCTGGCGTCTCGTGTTGCGTACCTGTTGCAACGCGTCGCGCGACACGATGGGGTGCCTCGCCCGGTCAGCGCCGCAGCTCGCTGGTACCGCGCTGCGCTGCGTGCCGGTGATGGGTACTGGCGCTGCGTGCCGGTGCTGCGTGCCGGTGCTGCGCCGTGTCGCACGCCAGGACGCGACGAGGACGCGACGAGGACGCGACGAGGACGCGACGAGGACGCGACGAGGACGCGACGAGGACGCGACGAGGACGCGATCAGGGGCCGCGTCCTGGCGCCGGGCATGGCCCCAACGAGCTCACCCCGCCAGCGGGGCCGCTGGCGGGGTGAGCTCGTTGGGGCGTTCGACGGAAACGCCGGTCTCAGGCGTCGGCGCCTGCGCGCTCTGCCTTCGCGTCCGCGCGGCGGGTCAGCAGGGGGTCGACGACGCGGAACAGCAGCATGCCGGCGAACATCGAGCCCGCGAAGACGAGCACGTGCGGTGTCATCGACGGCAGCGCCGTCAACGCCGGGCCGGGGCAGAACCCACCCAGGCCCCAGCCTACGCCGAACATCGCTGACCCGGCCACCAGCCGCGGCGTGATGTCCGTGCGCTGCGGGATCTGGAAGATGTCCCCCAGCACCGGGCCGCCGCGGCGCACCACCACGCGATGCAGCAGCAGGTAGACCACCACGCCGCCGCCCATGACCCCCATCAGGGCAGGGTCCCATGAACCCAGGAAGTCGAGGAACCCGATGACCTTGTCCGGCTGGGTCATGCCGGAGATGCCCAGGCCCAGCGCGAAGACGAGGCCAACGGCGAACGAGACGAGCAGGGAGATCGGCTTCATGCGGCACCTCCGAGGAACACGCGAACGACGAAGACGGTGACGGCGCCGGTGAGCATGAACGTGAGCACGGCGACGAGGGAGCGGCCCGAGAAGCGGCTCAGCCCGCAGATGCCGTGGCCGCTCGTGCAGCCGCTGCCCAGCCGGGTCCCGAAGCCCACCAGCAAGCCGGCGACGACCATCGCCGGCAGCGAGCGACCGGTGGGCGTGCCGATCGCCTCGGGAGCCGTCAGCAGCAGGATGACGCCTCCGGCGATCATCCCGACGACGAACGCCAGGCGCCAGCCGAACTCCTTGTAGTTCGCGTCGAGCATCCCCCCCAGGATCCCGCTGATCCCGGCGATCCTGCCGTGGGAGTAGAGCAGCGCGACGGACGCCAGCCCGATGAGCACGCCGCCGGCCAGGGCCAGCAGCAGCGCCTGTGTCATGTCCGGATTCATGGCCTTCTGCCTCTCTGTGCTGGGGCGCCCGCGTCGCCTGCGCTGCGGGTCGCGCCCCGGGTTCCTGTTGGCCCCATCATGAGGTCGGTTCTGCCGGACGCCAGCGGTCTGGAGCGTGGCGCCGGCACCGCACCAGGACGGGGGACCGGGTGTCGGTACGGCGCGCTTCAATGCATGACTCGTGCCGGATCCGCAGGCGCCCCGTCGCCGCGCTGCCGGGGCTCCATGAAACGGGGCATGTTGCGGTTCGTTGCAACGTCGTGTCGCGCCGTGCGTGTCCTCCAGCGCCCGACGTCCGTGCAGCGCCCGGCGTCCGTGCAGCGCCCGGCGTTCGTGCCGCGTCAGGCGCGCCGAGCTCCCCCGGGAGGCCTCGCCCGCCAGCAGCGCCGCTGCTGTCAGACGTTCGCTGTCGGGGGCCTGCCGCCAAGAACGTGCTGTCGGGCGGGCCGCGGCCGTCAGAACAGCCGCTGCTGGGGGCTGGGCTCCGGATTGAACGCCAGGATCCGGTCCAGCAGCCTCTCGCGCACGGCATGCGTCAGGTCGCGCTCGTCCAGCGCCGCGCGGACCCGTGGGTGCACGAAGACGCGGATGCGCTTGACCACCTTCACGAAGTCCGTGGCCACGCCCTGGACGATGCGGGAGATCGCGTCCAGCGGCTCCGCGTGCGGGCGTCCACCGACGCGGCTGATCACGTCGATCGTCTCGAGGCGGTCCTTGTCGCGCGGCGGGGTGTCGACGAGGACCTCCCACGGGCGCAGCTCCAGCCCGCTCAGCGCGCCGAGCTCCGTGGCCAGCTCGGCGCAGAGCGCGGTGAGGGCGGGGCGGTCGAGGTGGTAGATGCGCTCCCAGGCGTTCTGGGTGTTGAGGTCGTCGTAGACCCGGGAGAGGGTCAGCACGCGCTTGTAGAGGTCACGTCGGGACGCGGTGAGCGCGCTCAGCAGGCTGCGGGTGCTGCTGTCCTCGGGGGCGTGGGCGGCGAGGCTGGCGAGCAGCTCGTCGTCCGAGCTGGCGAGCAGGCGGCGGGTGAGGTCGATCAGCGCGGGCTGCTCGCGGCGTCGGTAGTCGGTGAGGGCGTGCTCGACCATGCAGCTGACGGCGCGCACGGTGTGGTGCCAGTAGGCCTCGGAGAACATGGTGTAGCGCGAGAAGATGAAGGTCTCCGCGCTGACGCGTCCCTTGGAGGTGACGGCGATGCGGTCGCCGGCGACGTTGGTGCAGAGGCTGTCGGTCAGGCGGGCGCGGTCGAAGTGGCGGCCGTAGGGGACGCCCATGTGGAGGGAGTCGCGCTCGAGGTAGTCGGCCTTGTCGGCGTCGATGCCGGAGGAGATGATCGAGGCGACGAGGCGGCGCTCGGGGCGGCCGTGGCTCGTGCTGCGCTGGGTGATCAGGTCAGCGACGTCCTGGGCGCTGACGGGGAAGAGGTCCTCGATGATGGCGCCCAGGGAGCGCTCGCCGGCGAGCTGGGGGACGCGGCCCAGGATGATGTCAGCGGCGAGGTCCTCGTGCCGGGGTGTGTCGCTGCCGGGCAGGTGCACGGCCTCGAGGCTGTGGGCGAAGGGGTAGTGGCCGATGTCGTGGAGGAGCGCGGCGAGCAGGCAGCAGAGGATGTCCTGCTCGGTGAGTGACTCGTCGACGTTGGGGTCTCGGCGCAGGGCGCGGAGGTAGCTCCCGGCCATGTCGTAGACGCCGAGCGAGTGTTCGAAGCGGGTGTGGACGGCGCCGGGGTAGACGAGGTGGATGGGGCCGAGCTGGCGGACCTGGCGGAGGCGCTGGAAGGCGGGGTGGTCGATGACCTCCGCGATGCGGCGCGTCAGGGGTACGTCGCGCTGGTGGGGCAGGCGCACGACGCCGGGTGGGTGTGCGAGCTCGGGGATGGTGGCGCTCACGGGCGGGCTCTTGTCGCGGTGGTGCCGGGTCGTGCCGGGTGTTGGGTGGTGCGGGGCGCTGGCGGAGACCAGGAGGTGGTCGCTGCGAGGAGGGGGCGCGGTCAGGAGGCGGGTTCTAGGCCGGCGTACCGGTGGGGACAAGCGTGGCGGTCGGGGGGCGTGGCGTCCCGTTATCAACTGAATATCGTTTTCATTACGGTTGATTTTTGCCCGCGCATCCCCCACGCTGCGGGGGTTCGCGACGTGGTCGTCAGCCCGACGGGCTCCGTTGACCTGGGCCACGGCTCGCGCACGGCGGGGCGATGCACATGAGACAGACCATGAACGAGTCCCCTTCGGTCATTGACCAGCTGGAGCACGATCACCTGACGTTGACGCGGCTGGTGGAGGATCTCCGCGTGGCGATCCAGGACGTGCTGCGCGGCGATCGCGAGGCGCTCGACGTGCGCGACGAGCTGGGGGAGTTCCTGAGCGTCGCGGAGGAGGAGCTCTACGAGCACTTCGATCGTGAGGAGCAGGTGCTGTTTCCGTACATCACGGAGGTGAACCCGGAGGCGGAGGCGGCGATCGCGAAGCTGGAGCACGCGCACGATCGGATGTGTGGCGCGATGAGCCGGATGGCGCGGATCGTGGAGCAGGACGACGAGGGGTTCGCGTCGAGCTTCGACGCGCTGGTGGCGTTGTTCGCTCGTTTTGACGCGAACTTCGGTCGTCACGCGAAGGAGGAGGTGGCGCTGTTCCGCTCGCTGGGTTCGCGGCTGGAGCCGGCGGAGCTGGAGCGCCTGCGCGAGCTGCTGGCCCAGATCTAGCGGAGGATCCGCGCGAGCGCGGTGCGGGCGTCGTTCATGGCGGGCTCGATGGTGTCTGCGGGGCCGCGGACGATGAGGAGCCCGCTCATGCGGCGGCCGGGGAGGGCGATGGCGCAGCGGCGGGTGACGAGGGGCGCGCCGTGGTGCGTGGTGACGTCGTCTTGCTGGGCGTCACCGTGCTGGGCGTCACCGTGCTGGGCGTCGCCGTGGACGTCGCCGGCGGTGGCGAGCTCGAGGCCGTGGTCGTCGATCAGCGAGGCGCCCTCGACGCCGTGCCGCAGGCGGAGGGTACGGAAGAGCAGGTGGATGGCGATGAGCGGCTCGCTGGAGCGTCGCGTGCGGCGGTCGAGGCCTTCGACGGCGTGCAGCAGCTGGGTGCTGTTCGTCGTGTCGAGCTGGAGGGTTGGGGACTCGGTGCTGGTGCTTGTGGCGTCCATGGCAGTGCTGCTCCGTTCGCGTCGCGCTGTCGCCGTGTGGGTTCGGAGCAGCCATCCCACGGGCCGGTCGGCGCGGCAAATTTTCGCCTGGAGGTGGTCTCGGCGCGCGGTCGGTCGATCAAAGGGGTTGAGCCCGGGGGCGTTGCGACGTACCGGCGCACACGGCGAGGCCGGCCGGTCGGTCGGCTGATGAGGAGGCGCAGGTGCGCGACGAGCAGGTCACGAGTCAGAGCGCGGGGTGGTCCGCCCCGGCGGGCAGCGGTGGTCCGGGCGGTGTCTGGGCAGACGTCCCGCTTTCCGACTGGGACAACTGGCGGTGGCAGCAGTCGATGCGGCTCCGGTCGGCTGACGCGGTGGGCCGCGCGGTGGGCCTGGGCGCGGATGAGCGCGCCGCGTTCGACGCGTGCAATGCGCACTTCCGCGTGGCGGTGACGCCGTACTACGCGTCGTTGATGCGGCCCGGCGACGCGCGCTGCCCGATCCGGTTGCAGGCGCTGCCGCAGCCGGGTGAGCTGCTGCGCTACCCGTTCGAGCTGGACGATCCGCTGGGCGAGGACGCGCACACGCCGGTGCCGGGGATCACGTACCGGTACCCGGACCGGGTGCTGTTCTACGTGACGCACAACTGTCCGGTGTACTGCCGGCACTGCACGCGGAAGCGGAAGGTGAGCGACCCGAACACGGCGACGAGCCTGGACCAGCTCGAGGAGGCGCTGGCCTGGATCGAGCGCACGCCGACGGTTCGGGACGTGCTCGTCTCGGGCGGCGATCCGTTGACGCTGTCGGACGAGCGCCTGGCGTGGCTGCTGGACCGGCTCAGTCGGATCAACCACGTGGACCTGATCCGCATCGGGACGCGCAACCCGGTGACGCTGCCACAGCGGGTCACGGACGACCTGTGCCACGTGCTGCGTCAGACGCGGTCGTTGATGATCAACACGCACTTCAACCACCCGGCGGAGTGCACCGAGCGGTCAGCGGAGGCGCTGGACCGCCTCGCGCGCGCGGGGGCGTCGCTGGGCAACCAGATGGTGCTGCTGCGGGGGGTGAACGACGACCCGGAGCAGGTGCTGGCGTTGAACCGCTTCCTGCTGCGGTTCCGCTGTCGGCCGTACTACATGTTCCAGGCAGACATGGCGGCGGGGATCACGCACTTCCGGACGCCGCTGCGGCGGGGCGTCGAGATCATCGACTACCTGCGCGGGCGGCTCAGCGGGCCGGGGATCCCGCACTTCGCGGTCGACCTTCCGGGTGGCGGTGGCAAGATCACGCTGACGCCCGACTACCTGATCAGCCGGGACGGTGACCGCTACCTGTTCCGCAACGGCCTGGGGCAGCCCTACGAGTTCGTTGACGTCGACGACGATTCGGCGTTGCATCCGGGTGCGCCGGGGGGCGCAGGGAGCACGGGGAGGCTCCCGTTCGAGGAGGAACGGGCGCCGGCCAGTGCGCCCGGGTCCATGACCGGAGACTCCGGGAGGCTGCGCCGGTGACGCCAGGGCTGTCCATACCGTGGGACGCGCTCGAGCCCATGCTCAGCGGCACGAGCGGCATCGACGTGCCGCACCTCTACGTGCGCACCCTCGACGCGGCGGAGACGTTCCTCGAGTCCTACGGCTACGAGTGGGCGCACCCGCATGATCGCCAGGAGATGGACGCGCTGCGCCAGGAGGCGATCGTCTTCATCGAGCGGGATCTGCTGGTCGACGAGCCGGACCTGACGATCCCGCCGGACATCCGGGCAGAGACGGACATCCGCAAGCTGCTGCTCTGGGCGTCGGACCCCGCGCGGATCGAGCGGCAGCGCTGGACGTGCTCGCTGCTGCGCGTGATGCACACGTTCGCGCACTGCGGGTCGTACTTCGACGAGAAGTACTCGACGCCCATCCGGGAGCAGATCCAGGAGCGGTTCCGGCCCCACCTGTTCGAGAACGAGCGCGGGCTGCGGCTGGGCGCCGGCCCTGCAGCGATCCCGCTCGTCGCCTTCGAGATGCGCGAGAAGAAGACCCGCACCTCGCTCGCGCTCAAGCTGCTGCACAAGCGCGAGAACATCGGATCGGACATCTTCGACTGGGTTGGCGTACGCTTCGTGACGGAGGACCGCTACGACGCCCTGCGCGTCGTCCGGTACCTGCGCGAGAACAACGCCGTGAACTTCATGCAGGTGCGACCGGGGCGCTCGCGCAACACGCTGCTCGACGTGGAGCGCATCCAGCGCGACGTGCAGGAGCTCAACGAGGACCTGCGCGCGGGACGGATCCCGGACTACCAGCTCGAGTCGCTGCTGCGCGACCGCGTCAACAGCTACACCTACCCGAGCCCGCCGGAGCGCTCCTACAACCCGCTCAGCTCGATCGCCTACCACTCGATCCAGTTCACGTGCCTGCAGCGGATCCGTGTCCGGGACCGCGACGCGGCCCTGATGCGCAACATGCTCGAGCGGGTGCCGCGGAGGGAGAGCGTCGTGCTCCGCGCCCTGACCCAGTACCTGGAGCGCATGGAGCCCGGCGCAGACATCCGCTTCCTGTTCCCGTTCGAGGTCCAGATCCTGGACCGTCACAGCTACGACCTGAGCCGCTCGGGGCTGGCGTCGCACGCGGTCTACAAGGAGCGGCAGCGGCAGCGGGTGAAGGAGCGGCTGTTCGGAGCGATCGCGGCGCTGCGTCGGGGCTGACCGATCCGGGGAGGCGGTCAGCGCCCGGTTGGCGGTCACCGGCGGCGGTCAGCGCCAGCGGCGGCGGGGCAGCTCAGCCCGGCGGCCAGCTCATGCGGCGGCCACCCAGGATGTGCAGGTGGATGTGGTACACGGTCTGGCCACCGTCCTGGTTCGTGTTGAAGACCAGGCGGTAGCCGTCGTCGGCGATCCCCTGCTCGCGCGCGATGCGTGCGGCCACGGTGATCATGTGACCGAGGACCAGCCGGTGCTCATCCGTGACGTCGTTGATCGTGGGGATGTGCTCGCGCGGGATGACGAGGATGTGGGTGGGCGCGGCGGGGTTGATGTCACGGAACGCGATGCAGTGCTCGTCCTCCCAGACGCGGTTCGCGGGCAGCTCGCCGCGCAGGATCCGGCCGAAGATCGTGTCGTTCTGTTCGCTCATGGGCTCCTCGCGGTGTCGCGGTGTCGGGTGCGCGGTCGTGGGGAAACGGTCGTGGGGAAACGGTCGTGGGGAAACGGTCGTGGGCTCACCGTGGCGGTCTCACGGTGCCCCGCCTGATGGCGCCCGCCGGATGATGGTCGTCTCACGGTGGCGTGCAGCTCGGCGGACGACCTCGAGGTGTCGTCAGAACTGGCGGGTGCTGTCCAGCAGCATCGTCACCGGGCCGTCGTTGCCCAGCTCGACCTGCATGTCCGCGCCAAAGACGCCGGTCTCGACCGGCAGCCCGAGGTCACGCAGCCGCTCGACCGCCTGGTCGATGACCACGCGCGCCTGCTCCGGGGCCATCGCCTGGGTGAAGCCCGGCCGTCTGCCGCGGCGGCAGTCGCCGTACAGCGTGAACTGGCTCACCAGCAGGACGGCGCCCGCGGCCTCGATGACGGAGCGGTTCATCCTGCCCTCGTCGTCCTCGAAGATGCGCAGGTGCGCGATGCGGCCGACGATCCACGAGAGGTCCTCGTCCGTGTCGTCGCGCCCGACGCCAAGGAAGACGAGCAGCCCGGGCCCGATGCGCCCGACCTGCTCACCGTCGACGGTCACCGACGCGTGGCGCACGCGCTGCAGGACGGCGCGCATCAGAAGCGGCCGAGCACGATCCCTACCATGCCGCCGTACGACACCCAGCTGCCCTCGACGGAGCGCGGCATGTCGGGCGGGCCGAACTGGTCGTTGACGTCGATCGTGATGCGCTCGTAGCGGCGGATGACGGACTCGATGTAGGGCGAGATGCGGATCGCCATGAACGGGGCGACGCGGAACTCGAGCCGCAGCTGGGCGCGGCCGTAGAAGCCGCGCATGACGTAGTCGTAGAAGCCGGGGAACGGGTCGCCGTCTGCGTAGCGGTTGTCGTCGGACATGGTGATGCCGCGCGCGTAGCCGGCGGTGATGCCGCCCCAGAAGCCGAAGCCGCGGTAGCCGACGGTACCCACCTCGATGGTCGGGCCGACGTGGGCGAGCCTCGCGAAGGCTGCGTCGTTGCCGCCGTAGATCGAGCCGGCGGCGAGGCCCAGGCGCAGGCTCTGGGCGTGCTGGTAGAACAGCTGGACGTCGAAGCCGGCGCCCAGGTTGAGGCCGTCGAACTCCGCGGCGCCGTTGGGCGCGTAGAGCCGTTCGTCGACGTTGCGGACCGACAGGACACCCACCGGGACGTCGAAGGCGAGGCCGATGAACGAGACCGGCTGCGGGGGCGCTTCCGCTCGCGACAGGTCGGAGCTCAGCTGCTGGCGCGCGTGCGCCTGCGGCAGGTAGCCTCCCTGCTGCTGTGGCTGCTGCGGCGTGAGGTACTGCGCGCTCGCCGGGGCCGCCACCAGGGCGATCAGCGCCAGCGCGGCGAGGGCCATCAGGCCGGCCGGGGCCAGGGGTGCGGGGACGGGGCTCGGGGCACGGTGGTTCATGATCGGCTCCGCGGCAGGCGCGACACGGGGATGGAACGTACGACGAGCAGCTTGGACGCCCCATCCCTGCCCGTATTCAGGTCGGTGGTCGAAAAAAATCCGCATTGGCCGCCGGCGCGCGGCGGGTCAGGGGCGATCCGACCGCTACGGGCGCTCGGGGCTGCGGCCGTCCCGCCCGCTCCGTGGTCTGGCTGCGACCGAGCGGGCCGCGTCCTCGAGGATCACCGCGCGGTGCCAGGTCGCGTCGACGGCGTCGTAGAGCTCGTCGAGCAGGGACAGCGCGTCGAGCCGGTCCTGCACCCCTCGGCTCAGGAACAGCGCGTTCGTCGCGACGCCGATCGCGCGTGTGGGGTCGCCCAGCTCGGCGACCTCGACGGCGACCCGCAGCCAGGTGAGCGGCGCCATCGGGTCGTCGTACCACGCCGCGGCGACCGCCGGGTCCTCGTCGCACTCCGACGGCGCCAGCTGCTGCGTCACGCGCGCGACCAGCTCCTGCGGGGTCGCGCTCGGGATCTCGCCGAACTCCGGCATGAAGCCGTCACCCTGCCACAGCCACGGCGTCGTCAGCAGGCTGCGCGTCAGCTCCGTCAGCTCCGCCTCCTGGCGCCACGGCAGGTCGAGGCCGCTCAGGAACCAGCGCGCGGCGAGGAACTCCGGGAAGGCCTCGAGCGCCGCCTCCGCGTGCCGCGCCGCGTCTCGCGTCCGCCCCTC